>ERZ1292625.505-Hain-H41-01um-R1-505-length-58888-cov-7_pt1 | contig 58888 bp, 81 predicted proteins | sample MGYA00564400_ERZ1292625 | MGnify/ENA primary metagenome ERZ1292625 (study PRJEB36523, sample SAMEA6512639) | groundwater metagenome | collected 2019-01-08 | study: AquaDiva: Metagenomics assemblies of 32 groundwater samples | reverse complement strand
TGAGGAAGGCAACGACCTCAGGAGGGAGGCTGTTGCGCATGAAGAAGGAGGTGAGGTTGCCGATGATGCAGGATGCGTTGGCATTGCCCAACGCCATCTGTTCATGTGCCCAGAGCCACAGTTCAACGGTGTCCACAGCCTTGAGCCACATGCCCTCCTCCTCTGTGAGGGTGATGTTCATGCCGAGGAACGTTAGGCAGCGCCGCTCCAACTGTTCGTGACGCTTCGCCATCTCGCCATCCGACCACTTCGCAGGGGCGGGGAGGTCACCCACCCATCGCTCCCCTGCATCGTGGACCATGATCGCCTTGACGACCTTGAACGAGGGGTTGGGGCACAGCACGAGGTACAGCATTGTGGCATCGTACTGGTGTTGCCCGTCGCTGTAGCTTCCGTGATGGGGAAGCGTATGAGCACGCTCGACCTTCGACGCTTCGCGCAACGCGAGGACACGGAGGGTGGAGGCCAGGGTGTTCTTGGGATTGGTCATTGGGCTTTCGCCGCTGTCGCCTCGCGCCGGTCGAGCCATTCCAGACAGGCACGCTGCCAATCCAGCGCGAGGATCTGCCGGCAGAGGACTCGTGCGTTGTGGAACCGACTCGGGTTGCCCTTTTCCTTGAAGCTCACGTAGGCCATGAACATTGGCCGAGCGACGTGTTGAAAGAACGGGTCGACGTACTCCGCGCGGTGCTGGAGTTTCATGAAGGTGTCCAACTCACGTTCCCAACGTCCAATCGGGAGGTTGACCAGCGGGAAGTTGGACATGTTGCCGTTGGAGTACAGGTCCTCATAGTCCTCGGGAGGCATCGGTGCCTTGAGTTCGAGCTTGCGCATGAGATCCCAGTGGACCGCATAGATGTGGGTGTTGGCGCTGACCTGCGTGTAGGCTCCGACGCTGACCCCGATGGCAGCAGCCATGTACTCCTGCAGGTAGCTGAAGTGGACTGCGTTCGCACCGTAAGCTCCCCAGATCAGGTCGTTGGAGCGGTTCGACACCATCATGTCGAGCGCACACGTCAGAGGACTGATCTGAAATGTCGCAGTCAAATTGCAGGGGATGTCCTTTGATTCTGAGCCGAGGTCTCGGCTCCCATCCCACATCGACAACACCTGTCGACGGCACTCTGGGTTCGCCCTCAAAGCATTGATGATCGAGCGGAGTTGATCGCTCCCGAAATGAGCACGCCAGCGGTGACCGTAGGCTCCGTTGAACACCAGCCCGTCATCACTGTACTGCCCGAACTTCGAGTTGAACTGCTCCGGCCAGGCCACATCACGGTCTCCGTGGAGCATCCAAAGAGATTCCATGAAGTGGAAAAATGGGTTAGCATCACGGTCCTTGTCGATTAGGACACGCTCCAAGGGATTCTCATACCGCGTGGCGAGCGGCTCCGGGAGCACCAGGACCTTCCCGTTGCGTGTGTTGCGCTCCACGCCGCGAGTCGTCATGAGGTGGCAGCCCTCGACTAGGGCCTGTTGGACATTGCGAACTCGAATCACGAACATGGTGTGAACTTCCTCTTGAGGCGAAAACCAGCGAGACCGGCACGGTACTTCGCGAACTCGCAAAACCCTGACTCAATGTCGGACAGCATGAACGCAGGCCATTGCTCCGGCCACAACTCAGGCTTGCGGGACTCAGCAAGGCACTCAACCATGAATGCCAGCATGGTGTCTTGATCGAACCGAGAGCCGTAGCTGAAGTGCTCGGGATCCTCGTGCGCGCACCAGCCAATTCCCTTCGCGCAACCCGGACCGGCCACCGTGAACGTCTGGAGGTCCGTCGCGTCGCGGAGCAGGTAGGTGTACTGGAGGTCCACAACGACTTGGTACGCAGCGAAGTTGCCCAGGCGCGGAGTCAACTTGACCGCGTTGAACAATTCACGCTTCGTCCATGGCAGGCGGAGGTCCTCCGTGCGCCAGTGACTCCTGACCCACGCCAGGTTGTCCAACACGTCGAGGTGCTTGAGTTTGCCAGCAGCCGAGTTGACTATGAATGCATTGGTGAAGATGGGACCTCCGCCCGCCCTAACCCCGTCCATCCAGGTAGCTATGGCGTAACGGTCCCAGCGTCCCTCCAAGAGGAACGGCTTCAGAAACTCGCCAGTCGCGATCGTGTTGAACCAGCGGAACGCGACAGTCGCAAAGAACACCCGAGGATCATCCTTCAACGGGTCCCGGATGTTCTCGCGGAACCACTCCGTCACCTTGTCATCCTCGCGACGCACGTTACAGAAGCGCCACTGCTGGAGAACAGGGTCCGTGGTCCACGGAGCCGGTTGTCCAGCTCTCCTCTTCAGGAGGATCCTGTACCGCTCACGCAGAAAGGCAAAGAAGCCCTCCACACCTGTGACCGGCTCGATCATCGGCGCTTGTATCCACCGCTCTTGCGAGTCGCGGAGCGCCGCGCCTTGGGCAAGGCAGCTTCCGGCCGATCATCACGGATCCGGAAGTTGGTGAAGGTGAAGCACACCGGACCCAGGTGGAGCGCAGCCATGGCCATGCTCACATCTCGGTTGAACGGCGCGAGGGTGAACGCGAGTCCACACAACCAGCGACCGATGTCCAGCCCCATCGAGATGTTGAGTGAGGCGTCCTTGGTCTCAAACAGCAGGAATGTCTTGTTCACAGCTTGAGAAGCTCCTTGACTTTGATGACGGCTTGCTCCCGGTCGCAATTGTAGACGCTCGCACCCTTGACCTGGAGTTGATGAGCGGTCTTGAACGCTGACCGGAGCTTGCTCCGGTTATTGTCAACAGTGGTCTCACCGAGGGTTGCGCGGACCTCCGCGACCGTTGACCCCAGCGCCTTGTCCTTGCGCAGGCGACGATCCGAGATGCCCATCAGGCAGGTCTCCAAGTCGGTCGTCAAGTTGACCACGTGGATCGGCAATCCGTCCTCGACCATCTTGAGGAGGTGGGTGTTGACCGTCGTGAGAATGACACCCTCGTAAAGAACATGAATGCCCTGGGCATGCGACTCGCGAATGAGTCGGTGGATGAAGTCCATGGCCGTCTCCGTGTCGTCAGTCGGGTTACGGCTGATCGTATCACAGCCACCACACTCGACCTCATAGTGACCGAGGACACGGAGCAGAGGAACCTGCGACACGTTGTCACCCAGATCATACCAGAGTGGCTGCTTTCGTCCCGTCACGTAGAACGGAACCCGATTGCCATACAGAGCCATGATGGCTCGAATGACCGTGGACTTTCCCGCACCACTCCCGCCGCGAACGTTGATGATCATGATGGCTCCCTGACTAATTGGTACGGCGCTGGGTCAGCCCAATCGAACATTGGGCGTGTGGCTTCCTCGCCCGTTTCCTGGGCAATGCCGAATACTACCTCCAGTGGCGCGATCCGGAAGAGTCCGCCACCGGAATAATTACAGCCATAGCCTTCGTTGGCTTCCATGAACTCGACCACGTTCACCGGGAGTTTCAATTCAGCGATGGATCGCCCAAGGCAAGAGAAGGCCAAGCGCACGTCGATCGCGCGGATGGGGATGTTGTATGCGCGATAGTCCATCGCGCTCTGGACCATGCCGCACGACGGGCACTTGAACTTCCACAGCGCCACGTTGTTCCCGTAGCGTGCTCGACCCTCCTGCTGCCAGAGGTTGAGCGTGACGCGGCGCGGAGGTTTGGGTGTCACTTGAAGCTCCAATATGAGATGTGGAGGGGGAGACACGGCAGCAGACAGATCCAAATGTCAGTGTCGAAACAGCTGTGATGCCAATACACGCCAACCCAAAAGTCCTGGATCTTCCACTCCAGTTTGACGCAGATGACTACGTCATCGGTCGGTCGGAGTATCATGACCCGAGGCTCGTCTTGAAGTCCGCGAGCTTGAGGGCCTTCGCGAGACCGAACACCTTGGAGCCGCACGGGACATCGGCCGGGTCCTTCGGGTTCTGGCCGCACGTCAAACAACCTGACGGAGGGCAGGACTCGAACTCACGGAACGGATCCGTGAGCTGAGTCCTTGTGAACATGGGCACGCGGTGACCGTGGCACTGATCAGCGGTCAAGTAGTCCGCGCCGATCGACACGCCAACCTTGTTGATGATCTCGCCCGTCCGGTCGCGCTGATACTTGTACTCATAGCATGTTGCGTACGTCAAGCCCAGCTTGGTCGCCGCGCGCTTGTAGAGGTCGTGGCCCTGTATGCGGTAGTCCTCCGCAATCGTCCGCTGACCGCCGATGTTCTGAGTGAACAGGCGCTCGAACTCGTCTGCTTGCGCGCCGGGGAACCGTTTCCTGATTCGCTCGATCATCGTGGGAGCCCAGTTGTAGCCTGCCTCCACGAACTTGACGATGACGTGGTTGGCCCCAGCCTTGGCGAGCAACTCGAACGTCGCAACCACATCGTCGTGGCTCACGACTCCGGGCACGATGGGGTTGACTTGAATCGAGACATAGATGCCCCTCCGCCTGGCCTCTGCGATGTCCTCGCAGTGTTCGGCGAGCGAGATGGCTCCTGGGCTGAGCTGCTTCCACTTCTTCTCGTCTGGGCAGTTGATGCTCTTCTGCATGTAGCTGTACTTGTTCCTCGCGAGGAGGTCCATTGCCCAGCCGGGATACTTCAGGCGCGACAAGAAGAACACAGGGAGGCCAGCGGCATCGAATGCCTCGGCCCCCTGTTGCGTATTGTGGTAGAGATCCTCCAGCGGCAGGAACGGATCCGTGAACGAGCTGAAGTAGCCGGCAGTTGCGGTCTTGAGCTTGGACAGCTGCTTCGCGATCTGCTGGCCGTAGTTGAGTGGCACACTGATCAAACCAGAGCCTCGGTAACCCTTGAACCCAGAATTGATGTAGCAGAACGCGCAGCCCACGGCACAATAGCCACCATAGGGTTCCGTCAACATCGCGTCAGTGTAGCACGGTCGCGGGCGCTTCGCGAGACTCGCGCCGGTCTCATCCTCCGCGACCTCCGGCCAGTGCTTGGCTTGGTACCAACCCTGGAGGTCCTTCGCATCCTTGATCCGCAAGTGCGGCATCGGGTTCAGGTAGACCTTGAGCGGCTTGTGCTCACCTCCGCGCATCATAGAGACACCGACCATGCGCCACTTCATCTCGCGGCCGGTCACCGGGTCATCTTCGACCTCGATGGGGCCGAGAAGCGGATTGGGCTCAGGCCTCATGTAGTATTTGTACTTTTCGCGCGTCAGCTCACCGTCGTGTTCCGTCGACTCCCACCACTGCTCTCCGCCTTCAGCCTTGATTGCGTCCTGTTCCATCAGACCTTCTCCAGCGGCGGCAAGCCCTCACGCCACCCCACGACGGGTTCAAGGGTGATAATCTCCCTGCCTGTCTCCTCATCCTTCCCAGCACTATGGGACTTCTTCTCAATCATCCGCACTTGGAGGAAGGTCGAGAGAACCGGGATGCAGAACACATCCCCCAGCTTCGCGTTCTTCGGCACGATCCACTTGACCAGCTCGCTGGTCGCATTCGAGACCTCGCACGAGGCACTGTTGTGTTCACTCCATGCTCTCTGCTTCCGCTCTTGAGCAGAGATCCACTGGCGGATCAGATCGAGACCCTTGTTGGTCGGAGTGAGGTTTGAGGTGTTCATTGATTCATCCCACATTCCAGAGGAGGGTGTTGCCGGGATACTGAGCACGGTCCTGCCTCAGCCACCAGCGGAATGCCTTGAGGTCATAGTAGGCGTTACACGGCCACGGCGGAGTCTCCCCCGGCCGTGACCTGTCCTTGTAGCTATAGCCGTCATCCACGATGGTAACGACCGTTGCGAGCGTCCTCCCATCCAGGCCCGTCATCTCAGCGAGATAGTCCATGACCGCATCAGCGGAGCGCGAGTAGCCGAGGTGAACAATGAATTGGGGAAAACCCCTAGCGCGTGATGCGAAGCCAGAGATGACTCCGGCCGCGATCGTCGCTGAAGACGAAGGGATGATGACGCGATCAAACGTCACATCACCCGTCCAATTCAGATTCACTTCCTTCGCGGTCTCGTCAACGGTCTCCCGCAGCTTCAGCGCGTTGGGCATCATGTAGATGTCCCTTTTCTCATCCCCCTCCTGCACCAACAGCTTCTTGGCTTGATGGTAGAGGATGCACGATCGCCCAGCAGGGAGGCCAACAAGCCGTGCGCCCAGCGCCTGGGAGGCCAGCTGAGGCGCACGAAGGTTCGGCTCGCGCTTGTACTCTGGGAAGTAGTTGATGCACTCTTTCCCGAGGATCTGGCAGGCTCTCGCGACTGCGTGACCCGCTTGTGAATGGTAGGTGTCGAGGACCCCAATGACCGTCTCGGGACGGTCCTTGATGTGCTGGTACACGCCTCGGGTCTTGCTGAACGCGGGACCCGGAGCCTTGCAAGAGAGGTCCTCGCGCTTGACCCAGAGTCCGTACTGCTCATGGCGCTCGATCGGCGTGCCCATCGTCAGCATGCGGAGCTTGTCGAAGTCGACCATGGCTAGACCTCTTTCTGTTTCGGCGGAAGGCCCAGGTACAAGCGCCACGGCACCCAGCGCATCGGTGAGAGGTGCCCCGAACCGGGTTCCATCGGAGCCCAGAAGCCCCAGGAGCGCCTTCGAGGTCCGTTGAGGATCAGCGTGACGGTCCCCTCCTCCACCTCGATGATCTTGTGTATGTCCTTGGCCCTTCTGAAAGCCACAGACCAACGCTTCCGGGTCGTGACCATCTCCGAATCAAGATACATCTTGTGTAGTTGATCGACATCACATCCCATGTACGGATGCTTGACAGTCTGGCGCCGCTCCGTGTAGCTTCCGCGAAGCACGAGCGAGACGAACCACCACGGATGATCATGGCAGTCTTGATCCCAGTCCGGACCGTAGAACCAATGGAGCTTCAAGCCGAACAGCGGACAATTGATCATGAACAGACGCTCCAGGTAGCCCTCGCGGATCCATGTCCACCACCAGAGCATCCAGTCACGGACCTCCCTCGTTCGCCGATTGGGGAGGATCTTCACGCTGCTACCTTCGGCATGGCTCGCAGGAATTGATGCGCGAGCAGGCTGTGGTCGATCCACGGAGCGAGTCCCTCACGGATCTCGCGGATGTCATTGAACAACGGATAGTGGCCACTGAGATGGCTCTTGTACTTGCACAGAATCGTCTCAATTTCCTGGACGTTCAGGGGTCGATCGTCATGCGGAGGCGCATTGTGAACCTTGAACGTGTTGGAGAGGTAGTTGATCACTATTTCGATCTTGCGCCGCTCGCTAAACAGCCCGTCCAAACTCTCGAATACATCATTCTCTCTGACCTGCTTGGGCGTCATTTGGTCGAATAGAGTCAAGGCAGCCTCGCGCGGCGAGTCGAACAGGAACACCTCGGCCGCGTCGAAAGAGACCGACACGCCCATGACTCGCTCTGCCATGTCCGCGACCTTGAACCCGATCCAAGGTCCGAACCCCACGTGCTCGCGAGCGCGCTTCACAACTTCGTAGCAAGTTGTCTGCGTGGCGAGGACCTGCTGCCCGGGCAGCTCACCGTGGGCACAGTAACTGGCCATGTCCTCTGGTCTGTAGGGGTAGCGCTCGCGGAGGCAAGCCAGTGACTTCAGTGCGTTGAGACCGCGCCAGTGTCGGCGCTCGTGTCCGCGCTTCCATCGACCACCGATGGGGGGAGGTTCAGTGTCCTCATTCCGCGCCACACACTGCATCCGCTCCCAGTAGCTCGCAGGGGTCTCTGCCGCAGCGAGCCAGCACGCCACACCCGCATCGTAGCAGCACCAGTAGGCAAGCAACCAGCGGTTCAGCGTCACCGGGTCGAGCTTCATCCGACACAGAGCAATGTAGATGGGGTCGAGGTCACCGGACTCCAGCAGATGGCGTCCGAACTCCTCGATGCTGAGCTTGGTGTAGTTGCGCATTGGCTTCCTTGGAGCGTTGCGAGCGCTCTCGACTTCAAATCCTACTCCGCTCAGGGCGGAGAGGCTAGATCATTCACATTCCCACTTGCCAGTGGCCTTGTCCTGCGCGCAGGCAGCAGCCGGTTCGTTGTCATGGATCGCCTCCGGCAGAGCCTCGTCCATCGAGACGAGGACAGCACCGCGCTTGCAGGGTCGGTAGGTCGTGCAGCCCTTGCAGCCCAACTCCCAAGCCCTCATGTACACGTGCTTGAAGTCCTCCCACCCGATGTCCTTGGGCAGGTTGATTGTCTTGCTCACCGCTGAGTCCATGTATCTCTGAGCCGTGGCGAGGACCGCCAAGTGCTCATCTGGTGAGACTTCTTCGGCTCGTCTGCCCCAGACTCCGAACTCCCTCACGCCATAGTCAGTGAGCAGGTGAGTCTCGGGACCCTCCGGAGTCTGAATGATACGCTGCGTCTCATAGGCAAACACAGGCTCAATCCCGGAGGAGACGTTGTCCGCACACAGGCTGATCGTCCCGGTGGGTGCAATCGACGTGAGGTGACTGTTGCGGATCCCATGCTTGCGGATGAGTCCCTGGATGTCTTCCGGGAGAGACTTGATGAACGGTCGCTGAAGGTACTTGTCAGAATTCAACAGTGGGAAGCTGCCCAACTCCTCCGCGAGCATCGCGGAGGCGCGGTAGGACTCGTCACGGAGCGCCGCCAACACCTCATCCTCGAACAGGAGGAACGGAACTGACCCGTAGGGACCTGCAACCAGTTCTCCAACATTGGCGAGCGCCGTGACGCCCAGGCCCATGCGACGCTTCGACAGCGCCTCGCGCTTCTGCTCCATGAGGGGGAAATGAGCGATGTCCACCACGCGGTCCATAGCACGAACCACGTGCGGGACGTCACGCTTGAATCGGTCGAGGTCGAAGGCCCAGTTGTGGAGCCCAACCCCAGGATCATGGTAGGTGTACCGAGCGAGGTTGAAGCTGCCCAGGAGGCAAGCGCCGTGCGGAGGCAGAGGTTGTTCGCCACACGGGTTCGTCGCGACGATCTCCTCACAGTAACCAAGGTTGTTCATCGCGTTGATCCGGTCGATGAAGAGCACTCCCGGCTCAGCCCACTGGTAGGTCGATCGCATGATCATCTCCCAGAGTCGACGCGCGTTGATCTCCTTCCAAACCTCTCCACCCCAGCGCAAGGCAAATGAGCCGTCATCACGGACAGCGCGCATGAACTCATCGGTGACCGCAACGGAGACGTTGAAGCCCGTCAGTCGGTCGTGATTCTGCTTCGCCAGCACGAACTCCTCGATGTCCGGATGATCCACGCGCAGGACCCCCATCTGTGCTCCGCGCCGGTTGCCGGATGAGGCAGTACAGTGACAGACAGCATTGAATATCTCCATGAATGCTATCGGTCCGCTCGACAGGCTCCCCAACTTCTTGATCGTCGCTCCGCGCGGCCGGAGCGTACTGAAGTCATAGCCAATGCCTCCGCCCATACGCATCGTCGCTGCCGCATCCTTCGCGCGATCCATGATGCATCCGTCGCCGTGAACGAAGCTGTCGGCAATCCGGCCTGAGACGAAACAATTGTAGGGTGTGACGAGCTTTGGTGCTCCAGCCGCGCTCTGGACTCGACCACCGGCCATGAAGCGGAGGTCATGGAGGACCTCCCGGACCGTTTGGAACTGCTCCGGAGAAGTCGTCAGCGCCGATGCGATCCGGTCCTGACTCTCAACGAACGATTCACCGGGACTCCGGTACTTCGTGGCGTGGAGGTTCTGGGAGAAAGCAAGCTGAGGTCCAGGTGTATACGTCATGTCTTGTCGCAGAGGTTGCAGAGGACTCGAAGCCAGCCACCGTCACGCATCGTCCCGTAGTCACCGCAGGATTCGCAGATGTGAGCTGATTGGCGTTCAGCGACCTCGATCAGCTTGTGCATCTCGTCAGTCGCTTCGGACATGTAGAAGCAGAGCGTGCCGTACTTCTGCTTGACTTGCACAGCGCGAGGTCGAGGCTCTGGATAAGCAGCGATCAACGGCTCCAGCTTCCTTGAGAGACCTCTGATCAGATGTTCCCAGCCATCCCCACACTCGAAGCCCCAGCACATACACGTGTGGGTCATGGGGAGATTCCGGTCAGCGTAGAGCAGCGGAAAGTCCCGGCACAGAGCTGCGTCCTTCTCCGCCTTCATGAGAGCACGACTGTAACCGATTCGGATGCGCGAGTCAACGCGGTGTAGAGCCACTTGCGCTTATGCTCGCGCGCAATCCAACTCTGATCGTACACGAGCACGTTTGGCCACTGACTCCCTTGGGCCTTGTGGCAGGTTATTGCGTAGCCATAGTCGAACTCATGCGCATTCCGAGAATCAAACCACGGCAACTCGCGACCCTCGAAGTGATGGCGGTGCGCAGTGACGACCAAGCGCGAGGCAGTGTTGTCCACATCCTCAATGATCATGTTCAACTTGTCATCATCGACCACAACGCAGTCGAGGACCGTCCAGAACGAACCGTTGAGCAGGCCAGTCTCGCGATCATTGCGGAGGCAGATAAGTCGGTCACCGACTTCCGGAAGTTCACCCTTGCGACCCATCAGCTTCCGGATCCGCGCGTTGATCGCGCGCCGCGTCTCATTCTTGCCGACGATGATCTGGTCGAACCGCATTGCCTCTTCCGCCGACAGCGCCTTGGGCGGGAGCACGCGGCTCGTGCCGTACTCACCTAGCTCAAGTCCTCGGCCTGATCGGACTGCCGTAGCAAGCCGCAGCACCGGAGAGTCAGCCGCTTGGCGGTGTATCTCTGTCAGCATGAAGTCCGGATCATTGCGCGTGAAGTAGCCTTGTGACTTGGCGACCGGAGGCAACTGCGCGGGATCGCCCAGCACGAGGATCGGGACGCCAAATGAACAGAGGTCGGTCCCCATCTGGATGTCGACCATGGACACTTCGTCGATGATGACCAGCGATGCGTCCTTGATCGGCGAGGCCAGGTTGAGCGTGAAGGATGGACGCTTGAGGTTGAGCTTCTCCGCATCAATCGCCTCGTGGATCTCGTCACGCTTCGGATCGTCCTCTGACAGCTGTCCGTACTCCTCCTGGAGGTCGAGGAGGTTCTGCTTGCTCTTGGACGTGGGAGTGTAGATCAGAGAGTGGATCGTGCGCGCCTCTGGACATCCCGCCTTGCGCAGGACCAGAGCCGCCTTCCCAGTGAACGCAGCGAACTCGACATGCCCAGCGAGACCGGACAACGCGAACTCGCGCGCGAGCGTGGTCTTGCCAGAGCCCGCGTAGCCTCCCAAGTAGAAGCACTGGCGCGAATCGGATCCCCGCGCGAGGCTCTCCAACCACTTGCTGACGGCTGAGAGGGCTTCCTTCTGCTGAGGACCCCAAGCGATAGTTGATGTCGTCATGGTAGAAAGGGGCTCCGCCATCAGGTAGCGGAGCCCCACCCTTCACTCACTCACACATCGCCACGCGTCAGGTCACGCGGCGAGTGCTCTCAGGCGAACACCTCATCGGCCGCTTCGTCTTTGCCGTTCGTCTGCGCCGCTCCGGCCTTGGCCGAGTCGAAGTTGGCCTTGGCCGTCCCGCTGAGGAGTGCCTCACGGAGGCCATTGGCCAACTCCAACAGCGGGGAGTCGGACGGGAGAAGCGACTTGGCCACGTCATTCTCGATCGCCGGATTGATCTGGATGTTCTTGTAGGGCTTGCCGGCCGCATTCTTCTCGTTGGTCGCCGTCATCACCAGGCGATGGGCGAACAGCGGGATGCGCGATGAACCCTTGAAGGTGCGGAGTCGCGTCATGGTCTGCTTGTAGCGCTTGATCTTCGTCTTCGAGCAGCTGATGACCACCTGATCCTTGATCTCGGTGGCATTTGGACCGTCGATGATCAGGCAGAACAATTGGAAGGTCTCAACCAGTTCATTCCCGGCCGCACTGCGGAGGTCGATGGGATCCTTCGCCGTCTCCTTCGCCTTCTTGATGACGTCGCTGTCCAGTGCGTGTTCGCCGACGAACCCGCCACCCGAGTCCTGTGGTTTCCACTCCACGAACGAGTGCTTGGTCAACGCGACCAAGAGGTGCACTGAGCCATCGTACAGCTCCTGCGTCACACTGTTCATGAACATGCCGGGTTTCGCGTTGGCGTTGTAGGCGTCCTCGCCCTCCGTGCATTGCGGAGACAGGGCCTGGAGTTGGTTGAGGAACGGGATCTGGAAGTCACCCGTGCCCGCGTTGTCCCAACCTGCGCCCACCATCTGGTCGCCGTAGTTCGGGAGCGCCAGCGCTCCCCCTTTGGGCACCACCGCCACCTTCGTGTCTGTCGCTGTCTTTTCGGTCTTGGCCTTTGCCATGGTAGTTGTCTCTCAAATCAGTTGTGGTGTCGGACTCTTTCACGCCCTCCAACCCAAGGGGCGCGAGGAGGCTACTCCCCCTCGAAGACGGTATCGGCGGAATCCGCCTTGCCCGTGATCTTTGCGCGATTGAACTGGCGCGCACCCAGCATCTCCATGTCAACTTCCTTGCCGTCATCGAGCAGGAGCTTGACATGAGCCTTGAGGGTCTGAGGCTCGATCCACTTGTCCACCGTGGTGTCCTTGAAACCCTGGTCTGCAAGTGTACTGGTCAGGAGCTTGGTCTGTTCCTCATCCTTGCCCAGAGACACCGTGACGGCACGCTTGATCTTAGAACTGTGGCCAGTCTTCTCCAGCCACTCCAGGACTCGATCCCGATTCGCCTTGAGGGGCGAGACCGTCAGGATTGGTTCGACTGTGAGCTTGGTCCCGTTCTTGAGCTTCAGTTCCTTGAGCCCCACTGCCTCCATCAAGTCCGGAATGACTCGCTCAGAGAGGTCCGAGACCTTCTGCTGGGCCTTCTTCAGAGCCATTTCAGCCTTGGCCACTTCCAACTCAGCTTGGTAGAGGTCGATCGCTGAGTTGGAGAGTGAAGCGAGTCCCTCGGTTGAGGGCGCAGCATCCGCAAACGCAGAGTAGTCATTTTGACTCATGGCTTCCTTTGGCGGACGCGAGCCCGCCGATTGATGAACTATACCTTGAAAGGTTGAAGAGGCTAGACCCATTCCGAAAGTTGGTCACCCGTCACAAGTGCCGCCACATCGCGCTTGGCCCGAAGGGCGCGCAAAATGAGTTCGTCAATCGTCCCTCGGGCAATCAGGTCGATGTACTTGACCGGATGATGGATGCCCGGACGGTGGGCACGGTCCTCAGACTGTTGGCGGTCATCGAGGACGAACGAGTTGTTGTAGTACACGACAGTGTCTGCCACCTGGAGGTTGAGTCCGCGCGCAGCCGAGGAAGACGCCTTGCCCACGAAGGCACGAGCGCCAGACGGATCGAGGAACCGCGACTTGGCTGTGCGCCGATCCTCCTCGCTTGTGCGACCATCCCAAGTCACGATGTCCCAACCCATCTTGTCACGGAGCGCGGAGCCTATGAGGTCCACGTCAATGTCATACTTCCCCCAGATGATCACCTTGCCGGGGACATCTTCCATGACGTCCAGGAGGAGCTTGATGCGCGGGTTGTCCTTCGGCTCGACCAGAGATCGTAGTTCATGCTCATCGTCAGCTGGGAGGTAACCCGAACAGACTTGTTGGAGACGTGTCTGGCGCACGATGGCGAGCACAGCGGTGACCGACACCCCGGACTCCAGCCACGTGATCATCTCCTGCTTGAGGTCCTCATATGCCTTCCGCTGCTTCGGAGACAGCTCGAAGTAATGCTTGCTGTAGAGCTTGGGCGGGAGGTCAGGGAACACGTCGCGCTTCAGGAGCCGCGAACCGTGAGCCGCGACTACCTTGGCCATGTCATCCAGATTCCTGTAGCCCACTAGATGATCAAAGTGGGTCATCATCCAGGACCGACCATTGTTGCCTGTGATCCGTCGCGGAGCGCTCAGCTGGCGCTTCTCATACTGACCGAAGTAGGTGTGGAACCCTTGAGAGTCTTGGATGCCGAGATGGTGCCAAGCCATTGGGTTGAGGAACTTGATCTGTGTGTAGGCATTGAAGGGCGAGTCCGCAATGGGGGTCCCGTTCGCAATGCGCCTGTAGCGCGCATACTTCGACATGGCGAGGACGCGCTTGGTGACCTTTGCTCCGGGAGTCTTGATCCGCGTCGATTCATCTAGGATCAGCATGCAGCGTCGCGACTCCAGAAACACCTTGGCAGCCTTAGCGCCCGCGTCCGTCATCAGAGCATCGTAGGTCATCGTCATGACCGAGAGCCCTCCCGCGCGCGGGCGCTTCAGGAACGTCAACCAGTCAGCGGTGTACTTGACCTGTCCCGCCTTCGACGTGAACCAGATGAACTTATCCAGGGAATCCTGGACCTGAAGCGGCATGTGGGTTGGGATTTCATCATCGAGCCACTGAGCGTTCACACCCTCTGGAGCGAGGACCAGGACCCCCTCCAACTTGCCCTGGAGCCACAGCCAGCTGAACGTGTCGATGAGGGGTTTGGTCTTCGCAACCCCCATTTCCCACCATAAACCCCAATGCTCGCGGTCTCGACTGTTCTCGAAGTCCGCAGCCTGGTGCTTGAACGGCTCCGTCTTGAACTGGTACAGGGTGGCTTCCATTGGGTGGCTTCCAGAGTTAGGTGGGGATCCCAGCTGCTCGCAAGCCGGGACCCCCTGGAGACGGGCCGGAGGAAGCCAATCCGCACAGCCGCTCCCGCGCTCAGAGTGTATCGGAATCCTACCCTGGCCGTCTATAGAGAACCTCCCCTGGATCCGGAGACCCAGGGGAGGTCCCGCCTCACAGAACACCGCTGGGCCTCGACAGCCCAAGCGGATACTAATTGATAAGGGGACGAGAGGGGAAGTAAGGGAAAAACCCACCGCATTGACTTAGTATTGGGTTTCCCTTTCAATCTTCAGTTTTCAGAGCGCCGTTCGGTTGCCCGTGAATTCAGGGTCGGAGCGTCGCTGAAACACCTGTTTTCCTATCCCCTCTCTTTTATATAAGGGGATATAAGAATAGAAGAAGTCCCAGCGCCTCAACAGGTTACGTTCCCTCACGGTTGACTCACCCTTACGGTTCACGGCGTGCCATTGAACCAGTGCTTGACTCCTAGTGCCAAAGCGCCCAGGGCAGCGGTGACAATCACTCCGACGCTGAGCAGGAGAGCCTTCCCCTTCACGGAGTCCCTCGCGCGCCGGAGGTCACGCACAAAGGACATGTCACGCTGCAGCTCGATGGGCTGAGTAGTATCCATGCCGATCTCCGTGAGAGTTTGTTTCACAGTCGCGCTCATCAGCGCAGTCAACTCCTCACGGGTCACGCAGCGACATTCATGGTTGGCCATATTGATCTCCTACACGTACAGGACGGCAAAGGCTGATTGACCTCCACCTGGAGCAGTCATAGTGAGTTGCTTTAGGGCTCCACTGTCCGTCGATGTATGACGGACTTCGATGGTGTCTGAGACAGCAACCAAGAGGATTGAACCCGAAGTCATTCCCGCAGTGATGACAGGGAGGAACGCGCCAGCGTTGATGCGGTACTCAACGGAGCCAACGGTGAACGCGGAAGACAGGGTGAGGCTGTAGGTGCCTGCCTGCGTGGCGGTATAGACAGCGCTGACCACGTTCGTGTCGAGCGCACCGAATTCGAAGAACCCGGTGAGAGCGCTGGTCACGTTGAAGTCGTGCACCAAGTCATAGCGAGCCAGGAGGACATCAGGACCCTCAGTGTGCTTCGCGCGGAGCTTGACACGCATGCGAGTGGGGAGGGCTCCACCCGTCGCAAGGAGGATCGAGAGCCTCAAGACGTTCTGCTGGATCGCGTTGAGGTCAGTGAAAGTCAGCAACAGGACCGGAGTGCCGTCCGGATCATCCCAGACCTCCAGAGTGGTGCGAGACGTATTGAGCGCTGGGAAGTCCGGAAACAGAGTTGCTGCGTCCGTTGTGAGGGGCGGAATCTCATCCGTGTCGTTGCCCGTGCGGTAGTCACGACGCACCCAATCAGCGCTGAAGCCCGTAGCCTCTGCTCCACCTCCAAGTTGTTCCAGGGAGATGGTGGAGGGCCAATGAGTGGAGGCATTGGAGAATCGACCAGGGGGATACGGTCGACGTGAACGCTTGTCCAGCGTGACGGAGAACTCTGTGGTGGATGCGAGGGTCACAATGTCCGTCGAAGATCGAGGCTGGAGACGGAACGTCAGCGCCTCGGTTTGGCCGTAAGATCCCGCCGAACATCCTCCCGCAACCATCATCCAGACGTCAGTGCCACTGGCGTGCTTCTCCCTCACCGAGTCGAGCACACCACGGTACACGTTGAGCAGGTTGGCGTTGGCGCCACTCGCGGCAGCATCCTGGACCAGCATGAACTCATTGCCCACTACGATGAGGCCCAAGAGGTCCTTGCCCAGGACAGACACCGAGGGCGCAGAGTCAAACAGAGCGATGATGTCGTCACGGAGGTCCGGTGACGGCGTGATCAGCATCGAGGCAATCGGCACTGCGCCGGTCGTGTCAAGGGTCGAGGCCAGCTCGCCAATCTTGATGAACCCAACTGACTCCACAGCGACAACGTAGGCACTCTGAGCGGAGGCTGCCGGCTTGGAGTTGACTTTGTAGGTGACCTCGACACCCTGTCGTCGTGCACTGATCCAGACCCGATTGTCGCCAGGCACTCCAGACGCAGGATCGCGAGCGTTCAGGGCGCGAGGTTGTTCAAACAGAATCTGTTCGGCCGCGTCGAACGGTGCCAGAGTATCGAGGGGTGGACTCCACCCGCTCGATTGTCCGTTGCCAAAGGATCCCACTTGGAAGTAGAACACATCCTGAACCAGATCCAGGTGGATCAGACCATCCTCCAAGTCTCCATAATCAATGCGCGTCACCCGCATAGGCAACTTGACCAATTCCAGATCGGTGTCCGTCAAGGTGAACGGCTCGCCCGGCTCCGTGTCGAAGAAGGTGCGGTCAACCGTGATGTTCGCCTTCGCCAAGGGATAGGAGAGCGTCCGGAGGTCGCGCCAAGCGAGTGTATTGGCCAAGGTTCCATTCTTGACCCCTGGGTAGTTGCGAGTGACGGTGATGTTCACGCCACCTTGGATCCGGATGTTTGCCGAGTCCTGGGCCAATCCATAGGTCAGCTTGTAGTTGTCGGACCGATCGTTGTATTGGCATCTGACGATGTTGGTGGTATCCTCCCAGGACGCACGAGCGAACGAGTTGAGCTTGACGATGTTCGTCTCATTCAACTCTGTCACCGTCAGTGGGTTGTAGTCAGCGCGAGCAAGTCTGATCTGGTACTTTTTGAGGGCCTGGTTGAAGAACACCACACCGTCGATCTGCTGCTCAACGAGGCTGATCAACTCCTCGGCCTCAATGGGGGAGTCTAGGAGGTAGCTGAAGCCGTTCCCCTCAGTGAGGAGGGTTGTCCCAGCAGCCGCGAAGTTGGTGGTGTCGATCTTCGAAGCTGCAATGCCCAAGCCCCAGTCAGTGTCCGTCAGGACTTCATAGATGACGGTGACAGGGTTGCAATCACTCGTACTGACCGCTCCAGCACTCCCCAGGGACAGCGGATTGGGGATCCGCTTCAGCTCAAACTTCCACGGCTTGATGGAGGTTGAGTTGCCCAGGTACACAGGGTCCACATCCGGGACAATGTGGCAGGTCCCACGATAGGCTGGCGTCTTGTTGTTCGGTCCGACTACTTGGAAGCTGGAGAGGTAGGAAGAGACCACCTGAGTGGCGGTCCCGGAGAAGAACTTCAGCGTACCAATGATCCCACCGTTGCCCAGATCATCGCCTCCGAACAGATCAGGCTCGCTGATCGTGAAGGTGTTGCCGTGGGTTGTGGTGCCGCTGTAGACTTCATCGTCACCGACCCAGACCCTCAAGAGCGAGTCAACTGGTCCTCGACAAAGCGCGAATTGGATGCCCAACTTGTACTTGAAGCCCTTGATGATGATGTCTGAGCTGAACATCCCGGTCTTGACCTTCTCAGTGATGGCCTCCTGGCGCTTGTCTCCATACCAGACTACGTTGGGTCCATTGATCTGGATTGTTCCCCAGATCAGGGGGACAGATCGACCCTCGGTAGCCGTAGGGAATTGGAACTCACCGAGTCCGGCAGGCTTCGCGTTCTCCAGTTCTGGCTTGGGGCGCAGGATCTCAGAGAGGGCGAAGACCACCACATACCAGAGGAGAGTCCACCAGAATCCCCCACGCGCCCGCGCGCGAGGATTGATGCTCCAGCGGACCTGAGCTTGTTGTGAGCGACTGAGGAGCATCAGAATCCAGTCTCGAATGGGTTGCGAGTCGGCACGAACGCGAAACCACCGTAGTTGATGACGTTGCTCAGAGGATCCTCAGTGGTGTTGAACTTCGCGTCACACGTGGGAATCAGATGGTCACATCCAGCGAAGATGGTAACGTTGCCCCCAACGATCGAACCTGGGAAGGGCAGTAGGAGTTGCAGGTCATCGCCGCTCTGCGAGAGGATCAGACGGGAATCATCTCCGCCATTGATCTCCATGAATCCGCCCACCCACCAAGTCGCTCCGAATGCTCCGGCTCCCGGAACGGTCACCACGGAGCTTGAGACGGCCGAAGCAACCGCTGTGAGGCGCCATCGAGCATCGGTATCATCGACTTTGCAGGCCGGATCGAACAGGACGTGATTACACATGCCCTGATAGGAGAATCGAGGCACGGGCCTGGATTGGGCAGAGGTGACGGGAGTGCAAGCAACCTTCGCAACCTTGCCATCCTCCTCGAAGGAGACCGAAGACACGTAACCCTCGAAGATGGTGATGACTTCCGGTGTGGGGAAGTCTGAGCGCTGGACTCTCTGAACAGTGATCGAGGCTCGTGCTGCAGGAGTGCTGAGCTTGAATCGAGACACGAAGGGATTGGTGGCTGGGACAGTGATCTCCAGAACGGTCTTGCGGTCGGAGGGACTCTGTCCAATCTTCCCACGAGAGATTGCCTCTGGTGTATAAGTAATGGAGCTGACCAAGAGGGCATCTTCAGCGCTAGTGTATTCGAACGTCAAACCCCCTTGGATGAACTGATACAGCTCAATGGGCCGATTGGTCTCACGTGACAGTTCAAATGCACTGTAGGTCATAGCTACTCGTCAAAGACAGTCAAGACGGGAGAGCTGACCCTGACAACTCGATCCCCCAAGGAGTAGCGAATGCGGATAGCGTCGATGTCGAATCGAGACAATTGGAGGTATTCAATCCGCTTCACCTCCGCTGGAGTATAGGTAGCAGGCCATGTTGCGTCAAGGCTCAGCTGCTCAGTGTTGGCGTCGATCTCCGTGGAGCCAATGACTTCCCGGATCAACGATGGAGTTGCTGAATTGACGAAGACCACGCGGATAACGTTCATGGGTACTCGCTCACGGACATAGCGCGAGTAGCCCACGTTGGTGATCGTCAGAGTCGAGGAGGCCAAGAGGAGGTTGGCAGCCGGAATGAGGTCCTGTCCAAAGGTCGGCAGGTAGAAGCTGACTTGACGACCACGCATGGAATGAAGGAACTGTCTGACCTTCCACAGGCCAGCTTTGGTCTTTGTCCAGAAGGTCTTATCCACGCGACGTTTGCCCTTGTCCCACGGAGTGCTGAACACCGGGACTCCGGCAGCGTTGCCCACCGTGACAATGTCCGTGAGGAAGTCCTCAGTCGCAGCCTGCGAACCGTTGAGTGAGTTGAAGTCATCCACAACCACTTTGGAGTTGTGCGTGGTAGTCCAACCCGAGACAGAACCAAGGTTGCTGTCGTTGTCGAGCACTTGGAATCGGAGTTGGAGCCTTGCCGCGTCCGAAGCGAACCGTGAACCTGCAATCTCAGGTCGGACCACTCCGGAGCGAAGGGGCATGACCAGGACATTGGTACCGTAGGCATGGAGGACCGGATTCACAAAGGTCAGCGTGGTCGCTCCGACTCCAGCTGCGTCGATCTCCAACACGTCGAATGTCGTGGAGTCCTGATAGATGAGAGCGAGTCCACCCACACGGTAGTCTGCGAAGGAGGTGGTGCGGACACTGATCGTCAAGTCGTTGATGGCGACAGCAGCACTCGTGAATGTCGCCTCGTGCCACATCGGAATCCCGAACACGCGCGCCTGCCAATCGAACAGGAGGTTGTGAATCCGCGAGCGTTCACGGCCAGAGTCCAGGATGACCTCCCATTCAAAGAACTGGCGCGGATTCTTGCGCAGGGCAACACGCTGCTCGCTTCCATCCTTGTGGGTCATGACCTGCGTGAGGAACTCCAACACCTCCAGGTAGGGGAGTTCAGGCTGAAGGTCAAACAGCACCAATCGGTTGAGCTGGATGATCGGGCTGATGGTCATCGCGTCGAACACGAAGTCCAGCGTGGTATCGACCACCGGAGGCCCATTGGGCGTCACTTCGAGGATCAGACCCGTGGTGCCCGTCTGCGGCCGGAAGATCGCAGGGAGACTCGGGACGTTCAGGAGCGTAGTGCCCGCCCCCGCGTTGTTGATGAACGCATCCCAGGTGTGGAACTCTTTGCGATAGGCAGAGTAGACCGTGACCGCGATGTTCTGCGTGGTGAGGATGTTGCCCAGCACAAAGGCTGAGGGAAACACGTGGAACTTCTCGAACCAATCGAAGGCAAACGTGGTCTTGTCAACGACCTCACCAGCGAAGGTCGTGGGCGCAACCGCAGGCGGGGAAGCATCCACGTAGATGAGGTTGTTGCCAAACCTCTGATTGGTGCCTGCCGGATCAGCTAGCAGTGCCTCCAGATTGTCCTCCGGAAGGTTTGTCTGTCGGACCCGAGCATGTTGTGCCGGTATGCGACTGGGATAGTCCACCGGCGTGCCTGCTCCGCCGATGATGTCTCCAACGTAGTCTGCCATGGGTCACGCAGACGTATTGTAGGCGAATCCTTGGAAGTCCGTGTCTCCTGCAGCTGCCCCCTCTGTCCTCCGAACAGTGGGGAATACTCTCCAAGTGTCCCCTCCCAGTACAAACGTGTCCTTGGGCGCGAGGTAGCCCAAGTGGACCGATCGGACATCCTTCATGAACCCCAGGAGGTAGACGTGCGCGGGACTAGGTGTGGTGTTGATGTACCAGGCTGCAATTGGCAGAGTGGGAGCCAAGCCTGAAGTGTTGCCGGCACCGAGCCATGCCAAGCCTGTCGCGATCATACCACCGCGAGCGCCTCCAATGACCTTGGCTCTAGCGTTGCCCGCTGTGTCGTTCAGCTCCGCCGAGGTTCGGTTGCCCCATATATGGGCCCAGACGCCAGCGCCCGCTTGCCCCGGTGCACCGGCAAGGCGCATCGTGGCTCCGCGATCCTGTGCGCTACTCGCTCCTGTCGCAGAGGTCGCCGCGCCATCTAGGAGGACACAGATTGCAGAGCTGGTTGAGGAGGAAGCTGTGACCTCCGCATGTCCGTATGCGTACTCGCCTCCAGTCATCGTGTCCCAGTCAGCGAACTTGTCGAGGTTCCCGCATCCGAAGTGACGGAACTCATTGGTGGCGACCTCAGCCACCACGTGGAGGTAGTCACCAGCTGTGTTGGTATAGAAGTAGTAGTTGGGGATGGCATCATTGCCCAGCAACTCGATGCACCGCTCAGTGGTCAGGTTCGCTTCAGTCGTGGAGTTGTTGGTGTTGTATCCGTTACCAGAGTCCCCGGTCATCAGACCCGCGCGAGTTGCTCCGACGAAGGCTGTGGACTGGTACACCGCAATGGTGCTGGGGGAGGCTGATGCCCAGCGGAACTGGACGAACAGGCTACCCTTGCTGATGGCACACTGGCGTCCGGAGTCGATGGTGCTGATGCTCTGGTCGACGGTCCATCCAGAGACCGTGGCGACCCACACCAGGAACTTTGACATGAAGTCTTCGAGGTCGGTGGCGCTTCCTGTAGTCTCAGCCATGATCAGTCCTGACGAATGGCCATGTAGCCATCAAGTTGGTTGTAGACTCCGTTGGGCACAGCCATGTACTTCTGACTCGTTGAGTCACTCACGAGGTCCTCAGACGTCACAACCGTCGATCCGGCCGCGCTCACCCAATAAACGCCATCCAACTCTCCGGCTATGTCTACGTCCGGATCCAAGGACAGGATGATGGTGCAAGGAACTAGAGCGCGCTTGTCACCTCCGGCTCCGGAGTCTGGAGTGGGGCGCAGCTCATACGTGGCAGCGGCGAATCCGGACTGTTGGACGATGCCTTCCCACTGGAGCTGTGTACTAGCAACATCCGCAACGATCTGAACGTCAGTGCCCGCTGCCGCATCCGGGATCCCGCAAGGGTACACGGTGAAGTCGTTTGAAGCGGCACGAATCGTGCTGCCAGGAGAATTGAGCGCCCAGTTGGTGACAGACTTCCAATTGCCGTCGTTGTGCCAGTAGAAGCCTGGCCCCAATCGACTGGACAATCCGATCGCCTGGCTCAGGCCACTGAATTGGAAGCAGGGCACCAAGTCATTCCAAGAGGTCTGGTAACCAGCCGTGCACCCCGCTACATACAGAGGGTAGGGGAACTCTGCATTGGTCCCGAAGGGATTCAGCAGCCCAGCATACAGCGTTGAATAGCGAGGTGTGACCACCGTCGCGTCAAACAACTTGGCCACGGCCACCACGCGGCGATCAGTCACGTGGAACCAATACGTCATGGCAAAGCCATCGTTGCTCTTGGCACAGAAGAAGGACCCGCCAGCTGTGGTCTGAAGCACCGTCCCGTCGACTGAGGAGATTCCGGAGGGGGAGATGTCCGGCTGTTGGTACCAAGGCAGTCCACCATTGTAGGAGGTCATCCCGAACACCACCCAGTTCTTTGCGGTCTGGGCACCCGTCACCTGAGTGTAGCTGCGGAACCCGATGAACACGTCATTGGTGGTCTCTTGGAAGATCAAGACACGCTCAGTCGAGCTGTCCAGTGTGGCATCATCCTCCAGCTTTGTCCAGTTGGAGACCTCCATGGTGAGGTCGAACGTCGCGCCTGTTCCCACTCCCGAAGTAGTCCAACTGGTGGTCGCCGTCAAGTCCGGATTGACGCTGTAGGCTCCAGAATCAATGATGCGCAAGCCTGTGATTGCTCCAGCGGAGACGGTGAGCACCTGGAATCGAGCTGCCTTGGTGAAGGTCCCGTCCGTCAGTGTGATAATGTCGTTGACTACATGTGCGGCACCTCCCGCATTGATCGCGACCGTTGCCACGTGATCACCGAGGATGAACTGCTCCAGCTTGGTGAGCAAGTCAGCATGGTCTGTTGAGGTTCCGTTCGAAATGGCCATCAGCTCAGCTCCCGTCTCACTGCGCTCCGATTCCTTCGAAGCTGATTCATGATGACCTTCGCTCCGTCATCTGTGTCCATGGCATCGCGCGCGGACGCGGGATCATCGACGTTGACGATGTTCACATTGACCTTTGGGGGAGGAGAGGTCACGACCGTCGTGCCACCACCTTGACCACCTTGGAGAGCTTGAGCCGTCTGCCCAGCGGGGATGATGGTGCCTGCCGTGGGGGGCGTGAACAACTCAGGTCCCTTCTCTCCAACAATGTAGGTACGATTGGCCTCAACGTCTCCCCCATGGGCTGCACCAGCGACTCCGCTCACCGCCTGGACAGCCTGGAGAATGAGCAGGCGAGCAATGACCCGCGCGATGTCCTTGATGATGGCCGATGCGAAGTCCTTGAAACTGAACTGGCCAGTGGTTGCGAATTCCACCAGGGCATCCTCGGCGGAGTTGAAGGCATTGACCAAGACTGCTTCTGAGAGAGAAGCAATGTCCTGCATCTGCTTCCCGACCTTCTCCAGACCGGAGGTAATGCCGTCGCCGAACGAGGTGCCCAGCTCTTGGTCCTTGGAGTGCAGTTCCTCCAGAGCCTTGTTGTACTCTTTGAGATTGATCTTGCCGGCCGCAAAGAGTACGCTGAGTGCCTCCGTCCGTTGCGCCAACTCGATCGCAGGACCCTTGATTGATTCGAGGATCTCCGCCTGCAGCTTTTGAGCCTCAGTGAGGGGGTTGAGCGCCTCCGTGATCTTCGCCGTCTCCGTCGCATACTGGGAGGCCGAGATTGCTCCGATAGCGAACAGACCATTGAGCGCCTCCTGTCGCGCCCTCAACTCTTCCGTGGGCCCATTCAATTCCTGGAGGAGGACAGATGCCGCCGCGTACTCAGGATTGAGCAAAGCGATCTCCTCCCGCGTCTTGGCGAGTCCCTCGTTGTACTGATCCTGAGTCAGCCTCCCTTGGGCATAGAGCTGTTGTATGGCTTGCTCGCGCTTCTCCAACTCAGCGAGCGGCCCAACCAAGTCAGTGAGGACACCCTTGCGGAACTGCTCCTGTTCCGTGAGTTCCTTCTGCTTCGTGACGAGCAGCGTGAGGCGCTCCACTACGTCCGCAAAGTCCAGCGGATTCGGCAGAGTGATCTTGACGTTCTTGTCGATGTCGAGCCCAGCGGTGGAGGCAGCGAGCTTCACCACTTCGTCGTTGAACTCTGCCAGCGTGATCTTCTCCGTCCCCAGAAGCTGTCGCAATTGGAGCAGTCCGCGCTCGAAGTTCTCCTGTGGAGCACGGAGAGTGTCCAGGATGTCCGCTTGATCCCGCAACGCTTGATTGCGCCGGAGGGTCATTTCTAGGACCTCGCGTTCATCGTCTGTGAGCTTCGGTCCACCCTCCTTCTCAATCTGAGCGATGGTCTTCAGGAGGTCCGCTTGAACCTCACGCTCCTTGTTGTTGAGCTTGAGCAGCTCAGATTCTTGGTTGATGCTCGCGAGCGCCTTGTTGAAGGCCGAATCGAGAGCCACCATGGCTTCACGTTGAGCACGGAGGGCATCTTGCGATGCCTTTGTACCTGCGCGAAGTCGCTCTTGGCTCTCGGTCAACTCCTCCAGACGCAATTGCGCAGCTGTGAGTTGGGCCACCGCTGCTGGATTGGCGAGCTTGCCCAGGTCGGCATCACGCGCGAGGTTCTCTTGAAGGTCTTGAATCTGGTCGTTGACCTTCCGGATCTGCTCCCCCACCTTGCCGAATTCCGACAAGGCGAGGAACTCTCCCTTGGCCGCATCCTGCTGCGTCTCCTTCAACGCATCCAACTGTTCCTTGAGCTTGTCAAGAACATAGATGGTGCCGATGGCTGCCGCAATGAGTATCACGAAGGGATTCACGGCAAAGGATGCGGTGAACAGCTTGTAGCGGAGGGTCGTGGCAGCCGTCGCGGCTCCCAGTCGACCTTGAGCAGCCGTCAGGGCATTGGTTTGGGTTGTGAGGGTAGCCTTGAGCGCGATCAACTGCGCCTCACCAGCGCGTTGAACACTTTCCACAGCCGTAGCCGCCGCTGTCGCTGCGGCCATCTCGGCTTGAGCGACGCTCAAGGCAGCGGTCTCAGCGGTCAGCGCGGCACGCGAAGCAGCTAGCTGACCTTCCTGAACCGCTGCGGCTTGGAGCACGTCTAGTGCGGCTCCGCTGCTGAGCAGCCTAGCGTTCTCAGCTTCCGCGAGTGTCAGCGTGACTTGAGCCGTTCGGAGTTTTGCGGCCGTGGCCACCAGTTCAGCTTGAGCTTGCACCTGAAAAGCTGCTGTGGACTGAGTGGAAACGAGAGCACGAGCCTGCTCCGCTTCGATCTGAACAATGATGGCTGCAGTCTTCTCCGCGTCAGCAGCGGCAGATTGAACTGTCGCGAGCGCCTGTAGCCGAGTCGCTTCAGCTGATCCGAGGATGACCGCTTGACCCTGGAGGACCGCAAGCCGGAGCTTCACGAAGTTCTCCGTCGCAGTAGCTATACTGATCACAAACGGCGCGAGCTTCACCACGGCAAAGGCAGCGCCAGCGATAGCGAGGGCCACCGCGACCTCCTTCAAGCTGTTGGCCAAACCGATGATGGCCTTGCTGAGAGTGATCGAAGTGCCCGTTGCTTTGTCGAGAGATCCGAGGACTTGGATGATGTTGTTTTTGAGGACCACGAACGATTGACCAATGGTCGGGATCGACTTGGCGAACCGTTCGCTGAGTTCCACGCGTGCGAGCTTGAACGCATCGAGGACGATCTGAGCACTGATCTTCCCATCCGCTCCCAATTGGCGCAACTCTCCTCGGGTGACTCCTAATGACTTGGCGATGACATCCGCGACCACCGGGAGTTGTTCCAAGACCGATCTCAATTCGTCTCCACGAAGGACTCCAGACGCGAGACCTTGGGACAACTGGATCAGACCGGCTTGAGCCTCTGCGGCGCTGGCACCGGAGAGGATGACCGCTTGATTGAGGCTCTCCGTGAAGTCGAGCAACTCAGATTGGGTTCGGCCAAGTTCCCTCGCTGCGAGTCCGACGCGAGCATACACTTCGGCCGTTCCCTCGAACGAGGATCGAGTGCGATTGGAGGACTCAAAGAGCCGGTCAGTGACCTCAATGAGTTGCTCCTCACTTTCGGTCACCGTTCGGAGACGGTTCTGTATGTTCGTGTACGTATCCGTCAAAGTGACCAATTCACGAATCAAGAGGGCAGCGCCGACTCCTGCGAAGCCACGCAGAATGGTCTTGTGGAGCTTGTCAGCAGCTCCCTCAGTCTTCCCCAACTGAGCCTCGACCCGCTTGGCGCCCGCGATGGCTGCCGTGGGGTCGATGACAACGCGAATCCGAAAGTCAGTCACTTGGACTTGTCCTGCTGGGCCTTCTTGTCTCGCTGTTCCTTGATCCAGGCCAGGTAGTCACGGTCCAGATCCATGATGACCTCCACGAACAGGTCGATCATATCGGAAGTCAGCCCCAGACGAAAGGCATAGCTCGCAACTTTGCTCTCCGGGATCCGACCTTGAACCCAACCCACGGGTCGCTCGGTATCGAGGACCCAGAAGTGTTTCATGAAGAAGTCGGAGAAGGGGAGTAGCGGCGGCTCATCGAGAAACCAGGCAGGGAGCGGCACTCCACGTTCGAGCTTCGCTGCGATCTCATATCGCTTCTCGTCAAAGCGCAGCTCCCACCTGAGCCGCTGTATCAGTTTCCCGAGAGGTCCTCTTGATCCGCCTTTGACACGCCAGCCTCGGGTCGGAAGTTGTCGATGGTGGAGCAGAAGTCACGCAACTCGTTGAACTGATCGTAGGGCAGCGCCTCGATGAAACCCGCACACGCTTCCGAGCTGTACGGTACTTCCGCACCGTTCACATCGAGGGGTGCCTTGGACCAGCCGACTACCACATGCTGGGGAAACAGCTTGCGGTCCTTGGCTCGATTCTCTTCCAAGACCTCCGGGGAGAGGTCTCCCGCGCGCAAGCGTCGGAGGGATTCACGCGAGCCTTTGAGCATCGCGCGCATGTAGCCGGGATTGGCTTCGGTCGCAGGCTTCACCGTCAAGGTGGGCTGACCCTCAAGTCGATAGAACGTGAAATTGGCAGTGCGATCGCGCGGGACTTCCTGCGCGCGCACGTTCGAGAAGTCGAACGGCATAGCTGATTCCTTGTCGAGGTTCTGTTGAGGTACGAATCAAAGGCCAGGAACAGTTCCTGGCCTTGGGTTCACTGTCCAGCCTACCTTACTGAGGATAGACCGGGAAGAGGGAGATGCCGACTGAGGTCTGGAGGGTCGGATCCGCGAACGCTTCACCCGTCGCGTTGATCAAGACCGTTTCACCCACCGGGAACTCCTTGTCGCCACCGCCCAGGGTCATCGCGGGCACGTCGATGGCAATGGCTCCATCACCATTCTTCAGAACGAAGTCGATGGTGACTGTCTCATTGTTGCGGATCGCCTCGGTGATCTCCACGTTGTCGAACGTGGCTTGGGCTTCGAGGTCCACGAGGAAGTTACTGGTGTTGAGGCCCAAGGCACCGAGGGAGCCCAGGCACTTCTCCGCCGTGACTCCGTTCGCCAGCGTCAGCGTCAGAGACTTGAAGCACACTGAGAGGCTGTCTTGGGTCGAGTTCACGAGCCCCAAGCGCGCGAGGTCCGTGGACGTGTTGTAGGCGACCGTCTGAACCGGGATCAGTGGGGTTGATGCGCCGCTCGCGCGCGAGGTCGTGGCCACATCTGTGTCCGTGCCAACGAATCCGAACGTGACGGTGGCCTTGTCCTGACCTGGAAGGTTGATGGACATCGTGTCGCCGTAGTTGCCCTCCGCGTACTCATAGCCGTCGACACCCACGCTGCTGAGGTCGGGATAGGCAACCTCAAATTGGAAAGAGCGCTCCAGGAAGGAGGCATGGTCCACGTCCACATTGCGGAGGAAGCGCCCGAACAGGATGTCGAGGGCCTGGGTGGTGTTCGCTTCGGTCTGGAGCGCCGTCGCGGCCGGAGTCGTGCGGATCTTGTCGAGTCCGAGCGCATTGGTGGCGATCGAGGTGATGCGAGCCGCGCCGAATCGACCCGAGGCAAACTGATTGGTTGACGTCAGTCCACCGATGTGGATGAGCTGTCCGACCGTCAGGCCCAGGGTGGTGAAGTCGAGGACAGTCGACGAAAGCGTGCCCGTCGTGCCCGACACGGTGATATCCACGTCGCCAACAGCCGATCGGAAGCCCGCGACCGACACGCGCGCATTGCTCGCCTGCGTGGGGGTCTCGGCGGTCAACGCGGAGCCAATCGGAGTCGTGGTGGTCGTGCCGCCAGCGCCAACCACCTTCAGACCGTTGTTGCCGACGTTGGTCCAACCGCGAGCGTACAGCAGCGTATTCTGGGCGATCGCAGCCGAGAGCGCGCTGTGGGTGAAGGTCGGAACCGCAGTGGCCGCGAGGGTGCTGAATGCGGCTCCGGCGCGAAGCTCCACGATGGACGTGAAGCTGGCGAACACGAAGCCCTCAGCGAACGTGATGAAGTGTTCGCCCGTCAAGTCCGCTTCGAACTCCACACCACTCTCGATGTCCGTGGTGGTGCCCTTCCGGCGCTGCCGCAACTTCGAGATCGGATTGCGTGCGACCTTGGTGATGGTCGATCCGAACGAGTTGATTGTGTTGGGCTCCAAGAGCGCCCAAGTGGGCGAACCGGGGAGGACTCCCAGCGAGGCTTCAATGGCCACCTGGAGACTGATGTTGTTGGTCTTGACGAGTGCCATGGGCTCTCCTGGGTTACTTGATGTCGGTGAAGACTGTTTCCACTTCCACCAGGACAGGATTCCATTTCCCGTCAGGTGGCTGAGGTCTTGCTACGGCGTTGAGGTAGATGATCTCATTGCCCAGGCGACGGTCCTCGAAATAGTCTCGTGCCGCCTCGGCCATTGTGGTCCCCATCTTATCCCCAGCGTTGACGGGAGCAAAGCACTGAATCGCGAGAAACCCGCGCCGCTCATACCGTCTGGTGCCAACTTCGCCGTTGAGGTTTGCTCGACCTCCGCCTGCTTCACGGAAGGAGACCCTGTACCACGGTGTTGAACCCTCGTCCAACTTCTCTCCGGTAGCTGCGTCAATCGGATCCTCATTGCCCAGGGCGAAGGGCGAGGCTGTCCCAATGTACGTCACCCAGTCCTGGTAGACAAGGTCAATGGTCTCCTGGAGGTTCATTCCTGGGAGATTCTTTTTGTTGCAGACTCGCGGACCGCACGGAGCACTGCGAATTGGACGAACCCGGCCGGAGCCTGCTTCGAAGATCCATCATTCAGAGGCAGGATGTAGTCCACATTGTTGCTCACGTACACGACTCCGCTGCGCATGACATAGGAGGTCACCACCGAGGCCAATCCTGCCTGTTGGGCAGCAGCTGAAACAGCTTCAGGGGAGCCCACCGTGTTGTCGAACGAGCGCCCAATTGAGGGGATCCAATTCGAACGAGCCCAACCAGTATCGCGCGGCGTGTCCTCAATCAGATTCGCCGTGACGTCAAGGGTGAGGATCTTGACATGCTTCTCGGTGAACTTGTTCAGTTCCGAGAGGACGAATAGAAGTGAACCCGGTTTAGCCATCCGTCGCCGTTGCGACTTCCGGAGTCAACTCGATCTTGACTGGCTTGGTCTTCACTACCGTGACCGCCTTGGGAGCCGACGCATCACAGTTGATGAGTCGGCTTTCCCAAAGCTGTCGTGCCTTCCGCTCCTCGCAGCCGAGCTTCTTCCACGGGAACTCTTGCCCGACCTTGTACAGCTTCCCATTGAAGGTGAGCGGTTTCATGGCCGTTGCCCGAGAGGACGTGGAAAAGGGCTCGCGCTGCTTGGACTTCATACTTGGGTCTCCGTCGATCAGGCGACGATCGTGTCCCAGAAGTGGCCCAGATCCGCCGCGACCAGTTTCTGGTCGAACGCCATCTGGATCTCGACACGATCCGACTCCAGTTGCTCCATGCGGAACTTCTTGATGCGGCCACCGAGAGCCGACGCACCCAGGAAGCCATTCCAGGAGAACGTGTAGCCTGCCGTGGGCACCTGGAGGCCAGGAGCCGGAGGAGCATACACCAGGAGGGCACGCTTGCCGCCGATGAAGGCGTGGCTGGCCGTCTGGCCTTCCTTCGCCGTGTTCTCGATGGCGTTCATGACCATGATCTCCGCGACCTCAAACAGGTCCGCAAGAGCCTGGAGGCTGATCTTCGCCGCGCCCGGAGCCGTCTGGCCGTACTTCACGCGGTCGATGATGTCGGGATGGTTCTTCAACGCATCCCAGACCGCACGACCGATGACCAGCTTGTTCGGAGCGAAGCCCGTGCTCTGGAGCACGCGCGTGATGGCCGCTGTCACGTCCTCGATGGGCGTACTGTTGGCATCGTTCCATTGGAGCACTTGATTCGCGCCCGGAGCCGCCGCCACGCCGTCGTGATCGAAGGTCCAGATGGCAGGAACGAAGTATTTGGCCACCCACAGCTTCTCGCGCTTGATGAGAGCCTTCTGGCTGACCAGCTTCGTCGCGTCCGAATCGGGCTGGATCACACTGTCCACATTGGACCGGATCTGGTCCGGAACATCGTGGTGGAAGGCATACACCTTCGCGTAGTAGGTGGGCGTGTTGTCCACCGAGTAGCCGCTGCCAGCCGACTCGGCACCCGGAGCGCGCTCCTCCATCTCGTCACGGTTGAAGTAGCCGCGATCATAGGTGTAGTAGCGATCCGACTGCATCGGCACCGGGATGTTCGGGAACACCCGGTCAGCGATGAACTGCGACGCCTCCTGCATGAAGGCGATCGAGATGTTGGACAGGGGTCGGTTGACGTGAACGTCACCCTTGGTCGGTTGAGTCATGTTGGTTCTCCGTTGTCTTGGGTAGGGTTCAGGTCAAATCACGGGAGGAGCATGCGGCTACTCGGGAGGATCTCCACGAGGTCACCTGACACGCTACTCTTGAGGGTCGTGCCCAGCACATGATCTCCGGTGAGCGCCGCGATGGCGTGACCAGAGCCGTCCGATTGGACCTTGACCCCGGCCGCCATGGTGGCGCCGGAGACAACCTTGAGTCGACCACTCATATTGAGCATGCCGACTTGACCCGCACGGTCGAGCGCATCGGGCTTGTCCTGGAGGACTCCCACCGCATCAGCCCCGGCAGCCGGGAGTTCGATGCGCCCGTTGCTGTCGATGGTGACGAAGCAGAACTGAGAGGCGCTGAGGTCCGCAGACGCGGGGAGGCTCAGGCTCCGAACTTCCTGTTGAAGTGCCATTGTGTAGTCTCCTTGGTGTCGTTGGAGGAATCAGGCCGACAGCTCTTGGTAGAGCTTCGAACCTTCGGGAGTTTCGAGGACCGCCGCGCGGGCCTTCACGATCGTGACCTTGTTGTCGGCCGCGTACTTGACCGCGAGGACTTCGAGCTGATCGTCAGCCTTCAGAACCTCGCCACCCTTCGCGCCCATGCTGGTGAACGCTCCCTTGGCGCCCTCGTTGGCAGCCTTGAGGAACTCCGGAGCACCTGCGACGCCTTCGAGCGCCTTGAGGATGCCGGCCTTGACCGCATCCGTGCCAGGGAGGCTGGGCAATTCCGTCGCTGCGCGCTTCTCGAAGCCCGCCATGGCAACCGAGTCTTGAGCCGTCTTCGCGGCCGCACGGTCGATGTCGCCCTGCTTAGCCAACTCGACCAATCGCTGGTCGTCATTCGCGCGGTACTCCTGACCGCTCGAAGACTTGTACACCACACGGTTAGCCTCGCTCGCCGCGCGGATTTCGCTCGCACGCTCGTCAACGGACTTCGCCAGGAACGCAGTTTGCGCTTCCGTCTTCAGGCCATCGAAGTGGGGACGCTGAGAGGCATCCAACTTGGAGATCGCTTCAGCTCGCTCAGCGCGAGTCGTCAGCTCCGCAATGCTCTTCTGCATCGCCACCACCGCTTCGTTTCCTTCGGCGGCAGTCGAGCCATCTTTGTCTTGCTTGGTCATGGGATTCTTTCCTTGGTTCGGACTACCGCCAGAACGTCCAGCGGATTTCGTTGAAGGAGCCGTCAACTCGACTACGGTATGACTGTGGCCTTCGGCCGCGCCAATCGTCAAGCTCCCATCGAGCATTCTCACCCATGGATGGGTGTGCCCGTATTCCTCTCCCTCAGAGCGAGTGTAGGAGGTCTCGCCTCCTTGACCCACATCATCGAGGATGTGTGCATGACCGTCGACCGTCGTGGTCAACATGGGTCGATCATATGTGAGACCCATGCCCTTTTCCGTTGCGCTCTGGGCACGTTTCATGAGCAGCGCCTCAGCCGGAACTTGAGCAGCTTTGTCCACCGCACTGATCTCATTGATCTTGAGACCCCGCATGATCTTGCGCTTCTTGGGCTTGGTTTGAGAGTAGCTCATTCCACTTCCTCATCCAAGTCAGGGTTGCGGATCCCGCCGATGCTAAAGCCTGTGTAGGTCCCGTCAGCGAACTTGCTCAGCACTGCCTCATCGTACTTAGCGGCGATCATGAGACCGAACTTGCCGCCAGTGTCCATGCCGTATGCCTTGGCGATCTCTTCCGTCATAGGCCAGGCGAACAAGATGGTGCCCTGTTCGCCTCCCGAGTGCATCGCCTTCGCTGTGCGAGCAGACGCCATGAACTCCGTCGCCGCTTCCAACATCTCATTCTCCGGGATATGATCCCCCTGGAGGTCGAAATACGGTTCACCGTCGATCTTCGAAACGATAGCCCAACCGAGCACGAGGCCCAGCTTGCGATCGACTTTGGTGACAGCCGTGTTGGTGCGGAACTGAATGTGCGCCATGTTCAGACTCAGATCAGTCTAGTGGGGTCTCAACGGAGAGTCAAGACCCCACTTTCATGATTCCGTCAGATCAGGCCTGGTTGCCCAGGTCAAGATAGAACAGCTCGATGGTGCCATCGAGCGTCACGGTGCCATCCGTGGTCGTGGCCACCGCGACATTGAGGAAGAGGTCAGTGTTGGAAGTGGCGAACACCTTGGCCGCTTCGGTCGAGGTCGCCGCACCCTTGACGAGGCCACCCGCGTCAGAGTCGATCTTGGGGATGATGTCGATCATCGTGGAGGACAGCGTCGCATTGGAGGCCGCAGCGGTGCCCACGCCCACGTCGATGGTGGACAGCGCACCGCTGATGGTCGTTTTCGTCGCCACGAGGTCTGCAATCCCTCCCAGATACAACAGGTTGCCGTCCGGCAAATCAGCGATCTGAATGCTGCCGTAATCGAGCGCAGCGGTGACCGCGACAGCGACTGCGGTGAGCTTCAGAGAGCATCGACGAACCACACCGCCCTTGGAGGTGTTGGTGACTCCCGAAGCTGCTGTGGCGACGATGTCGAGACCGGCACGGAGCAGGGCTCCGTCGACAGCAGCGTTGGCGAGATTTGTGCGGACTTTCGATTGTGCGACCATGGTGTTTTCCTACAGGTTGACGAGTTGTGGGATGAGTTGTTGAGCTTCGAGTTTAGCTCGATTGCTGAATCGAGTTGTGACTGCGCAGCGACATTGGACAGTTTCCGAGGCAGGGGCATCCGGATCCCCCGGCCTTTTCAAGTGATTGCCGGCTCCTGAAGTGAAGGATTCCCTCAACTTCCTCTTCTGGCCTTGCATCAGTGTGTGAGCCGGATCGCGCACGCGCGCGTCTCCCGAATTGTCCCAAGTCCGCACGAGGTCCTCGCCATCGAGCGTGCCATTGTCTACTGCCTGTTGGTACATGAGGTCAGTTCCCTCATGGACTGCCCGGAGGGACTCGGTGCGGGCAATGACCTCAGAGCGGTACTTGAGCCACTTCTCACGGTAGCGATCCACCATGCGGTCGATCTGGACTGGAGTGAGGGGAGTCTGATCCGCAATGGAGTTGAGCACTGTGCGATCGAATCGCTTGTCGCGCAACGCTCGCGCGAGCGCGCTGGCATCGAGCGTCTCCAACTGGCGCCGGTAGTTGTTGATGATCTGGACTTGGTACTGCGTCAGACCGATGGAGTCCCTCAAAGTGACTGCCATCTGGCGAGGGTTGATCCCGCGTCGAATCCCATCGAGGAGGGCTTCACGAGTCGCCATCTGCTGTTCCGCAACGAACTCTCGAATGAGTCGGAGTTGGTTGCGCGTCATGGCGTCCAAGGCTGCATAGTTCACCTGGTCGAAGTTCACAATGACGTGCAGCTTCGACTCGATGAAGTCGGCAGCCTCCCCGGCTGCAATCGTCATGACCTCACCGAACACGTTGGAGAGACGGAGGGCCGCAATCTCGGCCGTCACAATGGCCTCATCCCAACGTCCCAACTGGATCAGCGTCTCAATCTCCTTCAGAGACATCTGGTCCTTGATGGAGTCAACGACAGCCAAGAACCTAGCCTTGAACTTCGGCTCCATCTGAGTGACCAGCGCGCGAATGCGCGAGGCCGGATCATCATAGAACTCGACCATCAGTTCAGGGCAACGATGTTGGTAGCCGTCGTGCCTGTCGCGTTGACGCGCGTGCAGGCGATCTTGAGCAGGGTTCCGGCCGGAACAGCGATGAAGTTGACTTCAGCACCTCCCATGATGGCTCGAACATTGCCCGCTCCACCCACCCAGAGGGCACGAGTCATCCCGGTCGGGATGGCAACAGTGTCGGACGGTGTGACTGCGGTACCTTGACTATAGGCCAATTCGCGTTTGCTGTTCATGGTCTCATCTCACTTGGCAGAGGTAGGTCGCTGCGTCAGGGTCTCGCTCTGGAGTGCCGACCACGTGATACAGCGCACCCTCGGCTCTGATCTCGTCATTGGGTTCCGGCACTATGTTCGAGGGCAAGGTATCCCCCAGTATGAGAACCTTTCGGTCACCACGCTTGACGATCGTTCCGTCGAACTGAGACAGCTTGTAGCTGTCCACCATGCCTCGACACGGGAAGGACCTGCGACTTGGGTTGGTCCCTGAACTCGGATCGCTCGAAGTCCGCGCCCCCGGTACAACCTTGGTCAGCGTCACAGGGAGCAGGAGCGACCCCATGGCCGCAGCGATCTTCCCTGAGATGTTGGCGTTGAAGAGATTATTGCCCATGGCTCAGAAGGGTTGGTTGCGGTTGTAGTCAGACGGAGTAGCGTCCGTGTCACAACACGGGAAGATACTGGGGCAACCCGTTCCGAATTCCTCAGACCCCGCACCGCCAACGCTGGATGCGAGGTAGCAATTGATCAGTTCCTGGACGTTGGGAGGGAACCGCGAGGCAGTCACGCCACCCGAACCGTCTGTGCTGTTGAAGAACTCGATGCTGGCCGAACCGGCTTGGAGTCGTTTCGTGTTCGTGCCAGTGTTCGCCTGTGTTGCAAGGGTCGGATCCTGAGACAAAGCGAAGGCCAACTCAATCTGCGCCGCTTCGATGTCTTCTGGCACCGTTGCGGAGTCCACGACCTCGCCGTGGCACTCTAGACCCGTGCGTGGAAAGTCAGCAGTCTGAAGTGGATCTGTCTGGGCTCCAGCCCATGACTGCTTCTCCAACAGTCGGAAGGCTGAAATGAGGGATCTGGTCTGGTCATCCGGATCGAGGAAGGCCCACGCGCTCGCGTTGATGGAGTCATCTAGATACGTGGTCGCCTCAGCGAGGGTCACGTATGTGTTCGTGCCGACGGTGAGTGTGCTGGGCATCAGGTATTCACCACGTTGGGCTTGATCGTCAGGTCGATCGTCGCAACCACAACTGGGTCAGTGTTACCAGCTTCGTACACTTCCAACTCACAATAGTAGACCGTCTCCTTGGGAGCGAGCGTGGCAGTGTCCACCGGCTTCAGCAGGACTTCGACGTGGGGGGAGCCCAACACCGGATTCGGAATGGTCACTTGTGGAGAGACGTCAGCTGAGGAAAAGTCGAGGATGGGGGTCAACGCTGGATTCCCAGCGGAACTCTTCCGCGTCAATGCGAACTTGACGATGCGGCCGGTCAGGTCCAGGATCCCAGAACCATCTGCGTCTAGAATGCCAGCCCACCGCAATATGTGGCGGTTCCCGGCAAACATGCTGTCGGTTTGACTCTCGACTGCCATCAACACACGCTTCCCTCGAAGTCGCTCACGAGATCGTAACTGCCCTGGAGTGTTCCGACAAGCCTGTAGCTCCCCTGAATTGCCGAAACGATCTTGCGTGAGCCCTCAACATCCACCTCACAACCCAGGAGAGTCAAACCACTGCTGGCCGTGCCGCTGCCCAGGGCGAGTGGGAAGAAGCCGTCACCAACTGATGTGAAGATGAGGAGCGCGACACCCGCACCTTGAGCTAGTGGGAAGATCCCTGCGCCAGCTGCCGTGATGTCGATGAATGCAAGACCGTCTCCCTGAGCGAGAGGGAAGAGACCCGCGCCAGTGGCTTCGAACATGAGGAGCGCGACTCCCGCGCCCGCCGCGAGGGGGAACGTCCCTGCGCCCGTTGTATCGAAGGCCAACTCAGCCGTCCCCGCGCCCGCCGCGAGGGGGAAGAGACCCGAACCTGTAGCAACAAACTGAAGCTCAGCAACCCCGGCTCCCTGAGTTAGCGGAAACGTCCCCGCGCCCGTTGCAACAAACTCAAGGAGCGCAATGCCAGCTCCCGTTGCAAGCGGAAAACTGGGTGTGCCGCTCGCGACGAACTCCAAGAGAGCAACTCCCGCGCCCGCCGCGAGGGGGAAGTTGCCCGCTCCCGTCCCGGTGATCAGATCCTGTTCGAGAGCGAAGACAACGAAGCGGAATGCGCTCGATGCCGTCGTGTAGTCGAGGTCGAAGCCATCTGAGGTGAATCCGTCGAAGTCAGCCTCTGTCAGCGGACCAGAATCGGCATCGTCATTCAGACTGATGGGCTTGTCTTTGGTCCTCGCAGCAGTGTTCGTCGTGGCTTGGGCGTCTTCGCTCAAGACGTTCATACACCATTGTTCGGAACCCGACCAGTGAGCCAATCCGAACGTGCCCGCTACACTGTCATCATTCTCAACATCTTCAGCCCACGCTGCTGCAGCCACTGTGATCATAGACAGCGCGAATCCCGGCCGGAATCCGTAGCCGGTGAAGTTCTTCACACCCGTCGAAGTGGGCGCGGTCTCCTCCTGGAGCTTGTAGTCCTTCGTGCCGTAGTTGACAGCGAAGTAGATGATGCGTGGACCAACCGTGCCACTCTCTCCCGAGATGATGCTGAAACCATTCGTGGGGAATGGTGTAGTTGGGTCCAGCTCCGTGCTTGCGAAGTACGTGAATGGGCTCGCGTCTGCTCGGATCCCCTGTGCCAGGTCGAGGTCCCGAACCATAGCAGGCGTGGAGTCCGCAAAGGCATTCCTCTGCGTGATGTAGGTCGCGAAGGTAGTGGGTGTTCCGGAGTTGTTGACGGTGTGAGAGATCTGGATGTGGTAATCATCACGGAGCGTCTCGTCAACGGGATCCAATCCGCTCAGACACATCAGATGCTGAACAGTGAACCCCACGTCAATCGTCTTGGGTCCACTACCAATGGCGAGAGGTATGGTTGTCCCACACTGAACCAAGACATCATCCCCAGCCCAGAGGATGACGTGGACAATCTGGACCCCCTCAGCAGCATTGCTCCAGTTGATTCGGATGCCGTCCGTGATCCAACTGTCGAAAGTGGCGACAGCTTCCGTAACGACTCCCGCTGCCTCAATGTACCGGATGAGGGCATTGTTGTAGGAGAGTCGACGGGAATTGGTAGTGGTGACCGCATCCTCATCGGTCCCCACTATGCCGCCTTGGAAGGTCCCGTCCGTCACACCGATACAAAAGCTGCGATGAGCAGCGCTCGTGCCCGTCGAAGACGTGGCCTGAGTCATGATGATCATGGCTGCTTTCGGAGTTCCGATTCCAGCAACCGTGAAGTCTTGCGTTCCGGTAGTCCCGGAAGCTGCTGCGCGAACAGATCGAATGATGGCCTGGGCCATGGTGGTCTCAGATCAGTTCACCCGTCGCGTACTCCATGGTGATCTCGTTGGCCGCATTCCCGACACTCATGGTCATTTGGACCAGGAGAATGCGGTCAGCAGTATCCGAGTCGACGGACGCGGATCCACTGATCGGGTTCACAAGTGCAGCCGCACCCGCAATGTCTCCCAGGCCGGTAGCTGGAGCCGTCTTGGCACCAAGGATGCTGGAGGCAAAGACTCCGTTGAGTGCTTGATCGCTGTCCCCTTGAGCCGTCAGTTGAAATGAGAGATTCCAGGCGAGCCGATCCGCGTCCGCTGTTGCTGAACCCGTGACATCCTGGAACATCGTGGTGCCTCCATAGGAGAGCATCAGGGTGACCGTGGGCGAGCCGAAGTTGAGGAGCATCGTCCCGCCGCAACTCACACGGATGACCCGACCAGTGAGGAACAGTCCGCTGGGAATTGTCACGGAGACGTAAGTCTGCGCCGCACTCGTGCTGTTGTGGACTACAGGTGTCGTGACCTTGCCCAACAGGACAGGACCCGTGGCCTGGAACACTCGCGTGTCGAGCAGTTGGGTGGCAGAGATGGTGGTGGCCAGCTGGGGAACGAACACGAATGCGATGGCCACGTCACCCGCTGTGAGAGCCGGAGGGACCGGCCGCGAGGCTGGCGTGCCAGCTCGGACCACCTTGGTGCCGCTCGCGTCCACCACAACGATGTCGATGCGCGGGAGCGTCGCGTGAGCCGTCGTGACAATCACGCTTCCTGCGGTCACCGGCCGGAGGACGTTCTGACTGAGGACGGAACCCTTGGAGACTGACAGGGTCATGTCAGGCGAGCCTTGAGCGGTGACTGCGCATCCCGAAAGGACGCAGCTGCCATTGAGACCGCGTGCCATGACCTCAAACGCCTTGGCCGTGATCAGAGGCCAGATGTCCGTGGTGGAGGGGACGTTGACCAGTCGATCTGAGCACTGCTGGAGGGTATACAGGTTTGCTTCCCCCAGCATCAGCACGTCATGGATCAACTCGCGTGAGATCCCGTCGACGTAGTTGTTGCTCACGATGGTCTCTAGCTCCGTCCTCTCTCCCGCATCGAGGTTGAAGGCATCCCCAACCGTCGTGACGGTCACACCAGGAGCACCACGCTTGAGTTCAGCAAGGGCCGCCATAAACTGATGAACCGGCAGCTTGATCTCGCCATCGGCAGGATCAACGAGGCGCGTGAGTAGGGACATGGTCTTGATCCTCCGAAGGATGACTGCTCGTGTAGGTGTCTGTCGCGCGAGCGATCTCCTGTGGATCAACCTTCGGGCATCGTGACGGTCAGGCTCGTGACGCGGACCGTCGCGTTGACTTGGATGGCCGTGGAGTTGATGATCAGTTCCGTGCCGCTCGTTCCCACTGTGCCTTGAATCCTTGGCACGTTGTTGCGGTCGAGGATGCGGAAGAAGGTAGCAGTGCCCGTCGCGTCCGCTGCCGTGTCATCCGAGATGGCATTGGCCGTGGCTCGCGCTCCCGGAGCAATGTCGGCCGCTGCTCCGAAGGCTGGATTGGACATCAGGAGCGACGCCAACACAGTGTTTCCGGAGAGGGCACTGTCCACGAGCGCCGGAGGAGTCCCGGAGTAGATGACAAGGTCAGCTGTCGCGTCCGTGGATCCCAGGTCGCAGGCGTCCACGAAGGCATCACAGCCCTGGATGGCCTGAGCGTTGGCGATTGATAGGGTCATTGTGGCGTCTCCTTGTTCGGGATTGGTTGCGGAGGCTCACTTGGTGCCCCCGGCCGCTTGACTTGGATCGGTTTGCCGTCTGGACCAAAGGACTTGGCTTGCAGGGCCGCAAGCTCAGCCTCGCGCGTCATCGCCGCGTCGATCGCCTGTTGTTCCAGGTCAACTTGCGTCAGGCCGAGCATGTTGCGGAGGTCATTGATGGCCGGATCATCCGGAGACATCATCGCACCGGCCTGGGCCATATCGCGGAGGGCCGAGGTGATCTCCTCAACAGTACGGTGCTGGATCTTCTCAGGCTTCAGAGTCGGCGCCAACTTCTCATCCCAACCGTTCAGCTTCATGAACGGGACCACGAGGTCAGTTTGGAAGGACTCAGCCAACTCCTTCAGAGTCGAGTCGACGATCAACGCGAATTGGTCGGACTTGTCGCGCGCCATCGCGAGCGAACCGGCTCCCGTCTCTCCCAGCAGGATGTTCTCCGTGCCGAGGACACGCGCTACCTCGCGATTGATGCGTTGGATCGCAGCCGCAAGCTCAGGTGCCGAGGTCTGACCCGCCTTGATGACGTCGACACCCCATTGAGCTTGGGCAGAGGGAGTCCGCTGGTCACCAGTCGACTCATAGACCTTCGAGTCGAGGAGCAACGCGAGGTTCGCAGTCTTCTTGTGGCTGTTGAGGAAGGTCCTCATCGCGGTCAGCTGTGTCTCGAACTGAGACTGAGACAGCTGACCCGTCTTGACCGCTTGTTGGAGTGCCGTGATGGGAGCGCGACCGACAGGTATGCCGCGCAAGTCAGTCTCGAAGCCAATGCCCTCCAGGCGCTCATACTCCCGCAGACGCTCAACAGCTTCAACCACGTGGCGGAAGAGACCCAAGCCCTCGGGACTGTCGCTGATCGAGTCATCGACAATGTACACGATCTTGGATCGAGGCAGCGGGATCTCCTCGAAGGTCTGAGGTGAGCGCTGGACTACACCCTGGACCGTGCCCGACTTGTCGACAGCCCATTGCTCAATCGTGTGTTGGGGTCTAGCCTCCACATCCATGATCCCAATGGAGCCGTCTTCACTCTTCTTGGCAGTCCACTCCTGGATGCTGAAACCATAGTAGCGGTACAGCGCCGCTCGCCGCACAACACGGTGCCACGGAGTGGAGAGGTCGTGCAGCTGGTCATCGAACCATTCTGCGATGCGCTTCGCTTCTTCCGACTCGTCAGCAGGTTCCGACTTCCACTCCGACTTGGCCGTCAAGTTGAGGAAGTAGCGAACCGAAGCTGCGACGATGCTGGTGTTGGCGAGAAGATTGGTGTATGTACGATAGCGTTCGACACCCGTGAGCTTCGGGTTCTTCTCGGCCTCATCGACATAGCCGCCATAGACAGCTGTGCCCCCCGTCCCCAACGTCTCTGTCGGCTTCGGCTTGCGAAAGATCAAGCCGAGGAGGTTGTCAGTGAAAGCCATGCGTCGCTGATCGTACTGTGTTGGAGTCGCGCGGTAAAGGGGTCAGGGTAGGATTCTGAGCATGAGAGTTCTAGTCTGCGGCTCGCATCACGCGAGCGATCATGTGGCGTGTTGGAAAGTCCTCGATGCGCTCGACCCTCGGCCTGGGCTGGTCATCGCGGGAGGAGCCGAGGGCATCGACACCTTTGCTGAGACATGGGCTCTGCTGAATGGGATCCCCTGTATGACGTTCAAGGCAGCATGGATCTGCCCAAGGCTGGGGAGCAAAGCTGGTCCGATCAGGAATGCTTGGATGTTGACTTGGGGCAAGCCCGACCTCGTGCTTGCGTTCCCTGGCGAATCCGGGACGGAGAACATGGTGCTGAAAGCCGACCTCGCTGGCGTGACGGTTCGCCGGGTTGGCTAAGGTCGGACATGGTGTTGGACCGATAGGGTAGGTATGAACACCATTCAACGCTCTGACCTCCATCGCCCGTCCACTCTCGTCCCGGAAGACTACACCTGCGTGCTGGACTTCTGCCAGGCCGTCCCGGAACTGTTCCAACCCGCCATCAATCGCGAGGAAGCCCTTCGCATGTACGTGTACGAGGGTCGCGGAGTCCAGGTCCACGGCGGGATCTTCCAGTGTGACATCTGCGGAGCCCACTACACCTACGGCTCGCTGTTCGAACACACCCCCACGGGACAGCTGATCAGCGTCGGACACGAGTGCGCGGACAAACTGGACCTCCTGCGTGACGCGGGTGATGCTCGATCGGATGCCAAGCGCCTCGGCCTCCGCGCGCGGGAGCGCTTCGAGCGTTGGTCCCGCCTGGTCTCCTGGGGCCGCCAGAACCGCAGCTTGGTCGCCGCTCTCGGACTCGACCACGCCATCACGCGCGACATCCGCGCTCGCCTGATCTCCACCGGAGCGCGCTGGGGCTTGACTCCGAAGCAGGAGGACTTGGTCAGAAAGCTGTTCTCTGACTCGCAGCTTCCTCCCGAGAAGCACGTGTCCATCCCGGTCCTTGGTGTGCGCACCGCGATCCGGGGCACCGTGGTCTCCACCAAGTTGGTGGCCAGCGACTACGGGATGACGACCAAGATGACGGTCAAGGTCACGACGGCCGATGGCAGCTGGTGGGTCTACGGCACCGCGCCGAGCAGTCTGCTGGTCGGTTCGGGTCTCCGAGGCTGTGAGATCGAATTCCTGGCCAAGATCGAAGCAGGCCGTGAACCCCACTTCGGGTTCTTCAGCCGTCCGACGAAGGCCAAGCTGCTCTCGCTGGCTAAGGTCTGATGTGGTGTCCGGTCGATGAGGTACCCATGAAGCACTCTCTTGAACTCCTGACCACGGACCGCGCTTGGGTTCTCCAGACCATACTCGAAAACCGCCGCCAGCTGATGCGTCTGAGCCTCCCGGTGATCATTCGGAAGATTCAAATGCTTGGCGGACGATACCTCCAAGGCACCACCAAGGCTCCCGCTGTCGATGATCTGCTGGTGCTCTTGTGGGGTCTCCAGAACGTCTCCGAAGCCCTCAACTGGAGCAAGAAGTCATGAGGTTCAAGTTCAAAGTGAAGCAGTGGCGCTACGTCGATGCAACGGTGGATGCTAACAACCTGGAGCACGCCAGGGAGTGTGCTGCAAAGCAAGTGGCGTGCCAGGTATCAACACCCTTCAACTTCGACGCTCAAGAGCCCGTCCAGATCGACGGTCCGTGGGTGAGCAGCGTTGGCTGGTATGACCTCCACGGACCAGAGGACCTCATCGTGGTCGAGCGCTCCGTGGGGAATCGGTTCACGCAGCTGGAGGTCGACATCCTGAAGGAGCGCCTCAAGGCGATGAAGCTCCAGCTCGCAGACTGGTGGAACGGAGTCGATTGCTCGTCCATCAGCTTCCGCTGCAGGGGTCGGAAGTCCAACCGACCGATGAGCAAGAAGCAACTCGCGATTCTCTTGGCTCCGCTGGAATTCCGCAAGTAGACTTCACCGAGCAAGATTGTTCGATGGGTTGTGTCTAGTCACTAACCTGACGACACTTTGCAGCTCCAAGCTGCGTAATCGAGCCAGGGAGGGGCGCAAGTTCCTCCCTGGTCTGTCATTCGCTATTCGCGAATTGCGTAGGAGACGTCATGTGCCACGGTCAGTTGCTCAGTGAGTCCTTGTTGAAGGCCCGGAAGCTACACCATTGCGCTGTCTGTCGCAAAGACATCCAACCGGGAGAGGTCTACTATCGCCAAGCGACCGTCGATGGTCGAGACTTCGGCACGTGGAAGGCCCACGAGAAGTGTGCAGCTCTGGCTTGGGCTGCTCGTGATGGAGACTACGATGCGTGTGAAGTCGACCCCACTGAGGCCATCGCGGAGTCGGCTCACTCAAATTGGCGGTGGTTACGTGCTGAGGCGAAGCGCCACCTAGCAGGACTGAGGCAGCGCCTCAAGCGCCCTGCCGCTATTCACCAATGATCGCGCGGTAGGCGCGAGCGTAGGCGACACCCCAGAGGGCATCGTGGGGACTCTCATGGCAAGCCCCATGCACTAGGCAGTGCGCCCACTCGTGGACCAGGGTGTCCATGGCCACTTCGTGAGTCAGGTCACCCTGAATCTCGATGCGGTAGGACTGCTCCATGAAGCTCCATGACGAGCGACCATACACCTCCGCGTCGATCGGTCCGAACACTACGTCAACCGGCGCATCGAGCGGTGCGCGAGCCATGAGTGCGGCCAGGGGAGCGCCAAACGGCTCTTGATCCATCCCCGGAGGAGTCTGGACCTCAAGCAGTGGCCCACGACAGGATGCAGTGAGGAGGCACAATGTCAACATGAGGTGCTTCATGGTCAAATCAACTCCGCTGCTACACCGAGGTCCTGTGCTCGGTTCGCCAAGAGGTCTGCGTATGCGCGCGAGGCTGCGTCCACCTGGTCCTTGAACTCTCCGGTTGGGAACATGCATGCCTCGTTGATGAAGGCATCGGTCCAAGGTCCCCTGACGAGTCTGACGTTGCCTGCTTCGCACTGAGCTGAGACTGGCCGCGCGCGATCCTCTTTTGAGCCTGACTCTGGACTGAACCTCACATCGAACCCCTCCAAGCCCGCTGCCATGAATGAGCGCTGGGCCTTTCCCGCCTGACCTGGGTCCTGTGGAATGCTCTGTCGCACGCTGTAGCCGTCCTGTTGAGCACAAAGTTGGATCCGCGTCATGACCTCGTGTGGACCCCATCGGCCGCGCTGGACATCGAGGACATAGAGGAGACCCTGATGAGATGCCATCTTGCATCCTACAGTGAAAGCGCCATGTCCATCCTTTGTAGCCGCGAGGTCCCATCCCCTACAGACGTTGAACAGACCTTCCGGCGCGGAGTCGACCACCACGAAGTCCTTGCGCTGGAACATGCCTCCCGCACGTGGAGCAGGCCGTTGTTGTAGTTGGCCTGCCTCCGCGTACGATCCACCCCAACTTCGAAACACCTTCTTGAGCTGCTCCACCGCCTCGGGAGAGAATCGCTCTGGCCATAGAAGCTCACCGGGAGTCGTGCGCGGATCCTTGAACCGTGTGGAGAGGTGGGGATGGTCGGGCTCAAACTCCATGGGCAGGCACAAATGCTCATAGCCCAGCTCAGAGCGAAGGATCAAACCACTCACGTCACGCTCGTGGACGCGCTGCATGATCACGACAATTGCCGACTCATCGAGGTCGTTGAGGCGAGTCGGCAGGGTCTCCGCAAACCACCTCAGAGACTCCTCACGCTGGACATCGGACTCGACTCCTTGGACGTCATGAGGGTCATCGACGATGATGCGGTCACCTCTATGTCCGATCAACGAGGCGCCAACCGAGGAGACTTGGCGAAAGCCCCCAACTGTGTTCTCATAGCGCAGTTTGGCGTTCTGGTCGCCCTTGAACTCGAACCTGTCGCCCCAATTCTCTTGGTACCACTCCGACTCCATCAGCGTGCGCCCCCGGACGTTGTCACGTGTCGTGAGGTCCTGAGCGTAGGACGCTGAGATGTACTTGAGATGGGGGTTGTGGGCCCATTCCCAACTTGGCCAGAACACGTTGGTGGTCATGGACTTCGTGCAGCCTGGAGGGACGTTGATCAGCAGGCGCTTGATCTCCCCGCGCGAGACAGCTTCAAGATGCTCACAGATCGCCCCCACAGCCCATCCATGGACAAACTTGCGACCAGGTTCGAGGGTGCTCCAACCCTGCTTGATGAACTCCAACAGGCTCCCCTCTGCGTCGATCCGCCGAAGCTCCTTGAGAGCGAGCTTGGGATTGGCGAGAGCCGCTTTGATGAGAGCGGTCTTGCTCATCTGCCTAGCAACTGGTCCACGAAGTAGTTGACCCCAAACCAAACGGCCAAGCTCATCGCCGCATAGCCCAGACAGAAGGCAGCAGAGATCGTCCCTACGAACTCCGCGAGGCTCCAACCTGCGAGACGATCGTTGAACCACAAAGCTGCGAGCCAATTACGCTTCAACATGATGTCTCCTATGCTTACTTGGCAGTCTGATCCGCTTTGGATCCCAAGCCCGCACCTAGCTTGGCCATGCCTCGGCTCGCCGCGTACCCTGCACCAAGGACCTCAACCATCTGGACACCATGCTCCTGGAGAGCAGCATCACCCTTCCACACTCCAAGACCGATCATGGCGAGACCCGCCACGACCAAGAGGCCACACAGCTTGAACTCTGACGTGGACTCTCCGGGACGGCTCGCATTGACCAGCAAGGCTGCGCGGCTCATCTTGAGGATGTGAGCCCCAGCCTCCCGGCCAACTTCGGCCCCCAAGTCAGCAGCTAGAGCAAGCGGCTTGTCGGACGGTGTGCTATCGAGCATGGTGTAGTGCCTTTCCTCTCACGAACGCATCCAAGAGACAGTCTTGTGAACAATACTTCCCGACCAACAGCCATCGAGCTTTGCCGTCTGGCAGGTAGGTCTCCCAACCAATGCGGAGGATGTAGCGAGGGGCAACCCTGTGGAGGTCACGAGAGCATTCATGACAGCGCTCAGTCTTCTTCGGTGGAGTCTGACTCGGGTTCGGGCTCATTGGTGCACTGCTCCCGTTCGAGGATGCGGCGCAAGTCCTCACGCGACTCCGCCGACAGTTTGTCGAGGCCGAGGCTAGGCGATCCCTTGACCGTAGTGGTCTGTTCCACGACTGTCTTGGCTATGTATGCCTTGTCGAACTTGCGAGCCTGTTCCAGGAGCAGTCGGTCACTATACCGAGTGACCCAGCCGACGATCCCGGAACCCGCACCCGGTCCCTGAGATCCAAAGACAGGCTCTTGGTAGCCGTCGACTCCGCGCCGCTTCATCTCCTTGGCGTAGACAGCACCGTGCTGGCGGTATGCCTCCGCCAAACCCTCTCTGAAAGCAGGATCCGCTTCGAGTTGACTCTTGACTGTGCCCCAGGAAACCCCCACATCAGCCCTGGCCAAGACTTCCTCACCACACTCCCTCACAATGCGCAGGTAGTGGTTCTTGCGACCAACTGTGAACTTCCTCCCCTGACAGCGGTAGTCCCCCTCCGGATAGCTGATCTTCTGTGCGCGACCAACCGGGACCTTCTGCTTGCTCGTGATCTGGTTCAGCTGGTCCCTGCGTGCCTTCTTGGCAACGAGCTTGGCCTTGCGACGGTCCTCGGGAGTGAGCTTGATGAGTCCATGCGGCGTCAATCCATTCTGGACGTTGACAGCCTTTTCGGAGTCTGAGAGCTTTCGGAATACCACAGACTCATAGTAGCTCGCGGAGGCATCGACGGCAAGCGCCGTCGCTTCGGGTTCCGTTAGGGTGCTGAGTTGTGGTCCGAACTGGGGAAGCGGCGAGGAGGTCCCGTGCCTCGGTGGCACGCCCAAAGCAGATTGAAAGGGTGAGTCAACCGTAAGGGCGCGTAACCTGTTATAGGGGTGGGACTTCTTCTATACTTATATCCCCTTATATATATAGAGAGAGATAAGGAAAACAGCAAACACGCGACGACTTTGACGCTCCTCCTGATGCGTCTCACGGGCGACTGAACGGGCGAGCAAATCCGTAAGTTCGTAAGGGAAACGGTGCTAACCCTTTGCAGGGTCATCAGTTGAGTTTCCCTTACGGATTGCGTTAGCCGAACGTATAGTCAAACCGTAAGGGGAGCCGTCCATGCCCGGAGCAAGCCTGTGGCGAACTGACCTCGCACGGGCCTTGAGTTCGCCATCCGTTAGGGTGGGGTCGGGAGCCTCTGACGGTTCGCCATCAGTTAGGGCCTTCCGGCGCGCATCGAGGCGCTTCAAAAGCCACCACCCGAACCAACAATAGCCCAAGTCCAAAATCACAGCACCGCTCAAGATCATCAGCGCGGCGTCGATCCACTTTCGCACATCATCTCTCAAACCACCAATCAGGAGGAGCGCACAACCCACGGCAACCCCACACGTCAAACGCATCGAGGTCCTCATCACCAGTCCCGTTCCTCGCGATGCTTCAGCGCCTCCCCGGCATCCAGGTTCACCTCCGGCCGCTCCAGGTCTAGCGCACTGGGGTAGTGCCTGAGTAACCGACAAGCATGCTCCCGCACAGCGCGAGGCACACGAGGAGTCTCACGCGCGTTCATCAGGTCTCGCAGGAATCGCCGTGTCGCAATCACAGCACGAGTTCGTTCATCAGGTAACGTCATCGGTTCAGTCTCCGCGCGGCACGTGCCGCCTTGTTCCGCCGCTTCCTCTCCACACGCTCCGCGCGAGACAGCGTCGACCTCCGCCCTCCCCCCGAAGCGTGCTGACCAACACCGCGCTCAGTCTCCTTCCACGGAGGCACAACATCACCCCTTCCCAACAGGCCGAGCGACAGAGCACTGAGCAATCTAGCCATTCCACTCATTGATCACCTCCCGTTCATCCGAGCATACCCAGCATGGGTCAGCCGCAAGCCACTGCCGCCGTCACTCACCCATAGCTTCCACTTCAAACCGTAGGTCACCGCGTCCGCGTTGCGCACGTAGAACGCATCGTCAAACAGTGTCCATCGACCGAACAAACCCCACCGCGTCCGGTATTGTTGGGCAATCAGCACCAGGACATCACGGACCCCTAGCACTTGCACTTCCCTTCTTCGTGACGCCAGGACTTCAACCACTTCACATTCTCGTTCGAGTGGCTCATCAGGTGTTCTTGGAGCAGTCGGACGTGAGGGGCAGTCAGGCTCAGAGTGCTGCTGAACAAGTCATCCTTCGTCCGCGTCTCATCATCCTCCCAGTCCGACTCCTGTACGTACAGGTACTGGTCCGGCTTCAGCTCAGCGATCCGCTCCAACAAATACTGTACACGGTACTCCGCGTGCCGGCGCTTGCTCTCCGACTCCATCGTGGCAGCTTCAACGATCTGATAGGCGCTCAGGCTCCTGAACTCCGTCCGCTTCACCGCGTCCCGCTTGTCGAGTTCTAGGCGAGCCTCTTCAGTCCTTCGTTCAGCTATCAACAGAGCCTCTTCACGACTCGAAAACAGGCTGTCTTCGCTCCAAATGGTTCCAGACCCCACACCCGTCTCGTTGCACATGTAGCGGATGTACTTGTCATCGTAGTCGCCAGCGGTGTTGATCTGGATGGAGCCAACGGTCAGTTCGAGGACCTGGGCAACCCTACCCTCCTGGTCCAACACCCCTGTTCCCCGGCAGCGTGGACACTCCACCATAGCCTCCAGGCCTACCGGACTCCGAACATTCCATCGCCCCGTACGCAAGCAGTCGGGACAACTGAACTTCTCAGCTTCGAACTTCACGCTGGCGCTGAATACTGTCGCACCGATCGAGTACCGAGGCACAGGCACCGCTATCAATCGCTCACAGTTAGCCATCACCCTTACTCCGCAGGTCCAACAGGACCCCACCGCACACCGAAGGATCGAACTCCATGAATTCCAACTCAACGGGTTCTAGTCCAGAGGACTTGAACATGTTGAGCACCTGGTAGGGCGCAAGCTCTTGGCTCTCCGCCGACACCACGACCACATACCCTTTCCCGCGTCCGATGAGGTGTATCATGGCAGGGGATAGCAGTGAGGCTCCGCCATCAACACCTTGTCTGTGACAACCGAATGGACTCGGCACTCGTTGCAACGCACCAGGTTCGTGCCGTCATCCTGGCGCCGGGAGATCACCACCGGCAGCGATTGCTTCGTGCACGCACGATCATGATGGATACCCATTCGCTTCTCGCGCTTCCGGTCCGCGTCTTCCAAATCATCGCGCTCCCTCTCAAAAGGGACCTCCACCACGATTGCGTCGCGTCCACTCCACGACTCCACGGGACCTATCACGCCGTTCGACACTTCTCTCCGCTTGTCCATGAAGTCTACTATGCGGCGCGCAGAGGCTTTCGCCTCCTCCAAGTGATCAATGGGTTCTGCCTCTCCATCTCCGTTGTGCGGAGACGCAAGGACACGCGCGAACTCATCCCCGAATACAGAGGCAGCGCAGCCGCCAGCCACGAGCGCGTAGCACTCATCCGCACGCACGTCGAACTTCCCCAGCTCACGAGCCAGGATCCGGTCGAGGACCCCGCGCTCGCCACCCACGGCATCGCCGCAGTCGAGCAACACCCCACGCGACCTCACACTCCACTTGACCATACAAACACCACTCAGCATCAAGCAATGAACAAACAATCAGAACGGCGTATCATCTCCCCCAACAGCACCCTCGACCGGACGCACTGACTTCGGCACGAACTGCCACTCATCGGCGTTGATCTTCAGTTTGGTGCGCTTGCTCCCCGGCTTCTCCTTGTCATCCCAGGTGTCATAGCGCAGCTTGCCCTCGATGTAGGCTTCATCGCCCTTCTTGAAGTGAGCAGCGAAGGACTCCGCGTGCTTGCCCCAGATCGCGACATCGACGAAGATCGGGTCACCGTCCACCCATCGCTCGCCCTCCCGCTTCCGGGAGTTCTGAGCCAGGGTGATGTTGCAGACCGGCACACCATCTGGGAACACCCGAGTGGGTCCAGACCGCCTCAAGTCCGGCTCGCGGACCAAATGCCCAGTGAACATGATCTTGTTGACGTGCATCACTTGACTCGCAGAATCGAAGACGGAGCAACCAAGTCGAGGACGATGACGGTCACATTGCTCCCAGGCTCAATCACGGCATCGCGGTAGGCACACCGCAACCCCATGACGAGTCCCGAGTAGGTCCGACACAGAGGGTCGTGCTCCATCTCCAGGAGGGAGCCAGGGACCAGTGCGAGGTCTCCATTCCAGATGTCAGCTGCAGCAGCGACACCGCACGACTCACCCGAGGGACCCGTCAGCTGAACCTTGTCGCCTTGCGACAGTCTGCTCAGCCACTTGTCCCCCAGGCGAACCGTCACGAAGCGTCCGACCAACCCGACAGGATTGACGAACTCGATGTGCTTCACGGGAGTTCCAAGGTGCCAACGTCCTCGGGAGCAATCACGAACGCCTCACGGCCAGGGTCCGCGTCCTCCCGCGACTCCTTCTCCCGCTTGGGCGGAGCACAGGACGGATCCTTGCCCAGCACCACAACCGTCCCGCCAACAGTAGGGTAGGTCACGGCATTCACGGTCGCAGTCGACAAGTCGCCGAACACGACCGTATCTCCAGGGTGCAGGTCAACGGCATCCGGGAAGGTCAATGCACCCTCATTCAAAGGCGCATGACCAAGGAGGAACCTCGGCAGTCTGACGAAGCTCAAGCGCCACCGCCTGCCAAAGCCTTCGCGCCGACGAACAGCGCACCCTGGATCACACCGATGATCCGGCCGTCCACCGCATCGGCATTGCTCACGGACTTCAGACCCGCGACCAAGGCCACGTTGTCGCGAGCCGCGATGACGGCACGCTCATAGCCGGGTTCCCCGGCAGCCAGCGACAGCTTGATCAGCTGGTTGGCAGCTTCGGCGCGCACCTCGTCCATCGACACGGACAAGTCACGGCCGGTCTCGCGCAGACTTGCGTTCAGCGAGTCCATGAAGTTCTGGGTTTGATTGCTCATTGGGCGATCTCGAACAGATCGAGCATGCGGCGCTCCGCAGGCTCTATGATGTAGGGATTGTGACGGCTGTTGTCAGCCACTACAACAGGCGGCAGAGCCGACTGGCCTTGAAGCACTGCGATAACTTGAGAGAAGTTGGTGACTCGCTGGAGTAGGATACTGGCGCCATTCGGCCCCAACTCACCGGCCACCAGAGCGACCGACACTCCTCGAATGGCCCAGGGAGCCATTTGGTCTGCCCACGGGATAGCAGCGAGGGCAACGGAATCGCCACTGTCCAATGCTTCAGTCAAAGCATTGGCATTGGCAACGAGCGTGTCGTGGACTTCCTGACTCAGGTCCTCCTCGAACAGGCCATCGGCCAGGCCACGGTCGAAGTCCACTCGGACGTTCGGCCAGATGGCCTTCGCAATCGGGTTGAGCGATTGCTCGCGGACTCGGGCACCGACACACGAGGTCAGGACCAGGGCCAGCACACAAATCATGTTCTTCACGTGATACCTCACTAGGTCAAAAGGTTAGAATCAGTCCCGCGTCTCGGGAATGACTTTCTGGATCTCATCGCGCAGGTCGAGCCACGTTGAGCCATTGTTCTTCAACTCTACCGTTTCGACTCCCGGTAGGTCGAAACTTACTCGATTATCCGTCCATTCGCAACCAGGTCGCGAGAGGTGGACCAGGGTGACGTTCGAGGGTCCCCAAGCCAACAACAGAGGCTGACATTGAACCGCGTCACCTGCATCAGAGACCACAGTGACTCCCGAGGTCCATGGATAGCGCTCAGACCGTATGGCCAAGCGCATCTCGCGCTCGATCAGGAGCCTGCCCAGCACGGCGGGACCGTGCATCGGCTTCAGGTACCACTCATGGAACGCGATGTAGGCAGCGCGCGGAGTCATCCCCATAAACGCCTCGCGCGGCACATCCTTCTGCGCCTCATAGGCGTCATGATCGAACGGCTTCCCATCGTGCCGGAGCAGTCGGTAGGCTCCGTGCGTTCTCTCCTTCAACTCGGCCGCGAGCTTGAGGTGCCGACCTCTGAAGAGGTCCTCAGTCATGATGTGCGCCACGGTGTCCTTGCCGCTCCTGGGCGGACCGTTGAGCAGGTAGAGATGGGCCATCACTTCACCATCGCCTTCCGGTAGGCAGTCCAGCAGAATGAGCAGTCACCGCGAGGTGGACGCTTGGCTTGATAGCGCGGATGCTTCGGGCATCCAGCGACAACGGATCTCAGGTCCTCCAAGCAGGTTTCAACCTCCGCTCGTTCGGCGAGGACTCGCTTCAGCAGGGCCATCAATGCTTCCGCAGCTGTCTTCCCCTCTCCCAATATGCCGCGCCCGTCAGTGCCCGCCATGAAGTGGTTCGTGCTCGCATAGACCTCCACGTTGCCCTTTTTGACTTTGGAGTGCCAGCCCAAGTTCTCCCAAACCACAGGCTTCCAACCCTTTCCCAGGGACATCGCTGTCGTCAGGGCAAGGATCGTTGCTCGTGAGTGCGCTTCCTTCGTGCAGCCATGCCCACAGGCCGGTGAGCAGTATCGCCCTCCCCTTCGGCGAGGCTTCCAAGACAGTTCCTTGAGAGTCTTCATGGTTTCATTGGTGAATCAAGTCTCGGTTCTTCATCGCTCCACGAGTCCAGGATGCTCCCGCAGTCGGGCTTCTCCCAGCCTTCGGGCTTCAGAGGCTTCCCGCCATTGGGGTCCACGACCTTCTGCATGTTCGCGCTGTGGATCAGATCCCAGAACGGCGCAAGCCGGATCCCGCACACCACGAGAGTCCCAACCACCACGTAGATGAGGTCCACGGACTCCTGAGCAACACGGCGGAGGTCTCGGCTGTCAATTGCCTCGATCAGCTCATCGCACTCCTCGCGGATCAGGCGCACTCGGAAGTTCATCACCCCACTTCCCGGCATCGTGGGAACGGAAGCGACGGGATGACCGAACTTCAGATGAAACTCCTTGACGTCATCATCAACAGGTTTCACCAGACCGTTGACTTGTTGCGATGCCTCCTGGATCAACGCTCGCCTTGTTCGCCAGGCAGGTCCGTCCGGGAGGGACAGCGCGAGGTGATGGAGGGCTTTGCTGAGTCGGTTCATGCGCACAGCCTCCGCAGGTCGCGGCACTTCATCCATGAGGCCAACTGTCGCACGGCATCCCACACCAAGCGCTGCGCAACAGGGCGAGTCCGCTCGACCTTCGACTCATAGCACCTGCGGTCAGCCAACTCCATCGTGGAGCCGATCCCCGCTGAGGCAGTCACGGAGGAACACTCCCACCTGTGGATGATGTTGCGCATACGCAAAGCAGCTCGGTAGGTCCGACACCAGATGACGAACTCATCGCCACCCGTCCGGCACGCCACTCGATCATCGCCCGAAGCACTCCGCGCCAGCAGCCGCGCGAAGGAGCGCAACACGATGTCGCCGTGCTCGTGCTTCCGTGGGTGTGAGTCCTGCGCCTTCTTGAACCCGTTCAGGTCAATGGCGACGAAGAAGCCCCCACGACCCGAGGAGCGCTGCTCCAGGAAGCGCCTGTTGCCGAGACCCGTCAACTTGTCGTGGGTCGCATCGTGGCGCAGAGCCTCGATCTCAACCTGGAGCGCGCTCAGATTGCGCGTCAACGATGTGACGGTCAACGGTTCATTCATGGCTTCCTCGAACTTCAGACTCAGACTATCGGAAGGGTACTCCCGGAACATTAGCTAGGCTGAACTTTTTCCTCACCGTGGACGTTCACCGAGACTCCGAATAGGCGCAGGGCTCCATCGCCCAGCCTCACTTGGTCATTCGGTCGGCAGCTCAGCACCTCGACTCCGAATCTGTCGAGCGCCTTGCTCATCCGGTTCACGAGCTTCCTCCCCAAGCGCGAACCGTCCTCTGTGCGCGCGCAAAGCTCCGCCCAGCGGTGGGATGACACGATGTCCTGGAGCGCTCCCTGGGCAACTTCCTCCATCGAGTCCTCGGCATTGTAATTCTCCACCTCATATGCGATGACGTTCAGGAGCCGGTAGACGATGACTAGGCCAATCTCGCAGCGGATCCCGTCCGAGGTCTCCAGCGGAATCGAGGAGACACGGAGCACGCAGCAGCTGGTGTAGTGACTCACCATCTTCGCGAGGTTCGGGACGTACCAATGGACCCCTGGCTTCAACTCCACTCCCGCATGACCCATGTGGTAGCGGACACCCAACTCATTGCACTGGACAATGTAGTAGCGAGGAACCCAGCCGAACAGCCATTGGATGAAGTCACCAAGCCAACCGAACAGGTTGGCGAGCAACTCACCCATCGTCACGGGATCGCCAGCCCTTCAAGCCAGTTCCGCGACACGTCCATGTCCTTGAGGTGCTTCGGCTTGGTGTACACTCGGCCCTCGATCGTGCATCGGCCGTTGTCCGTCACGACTGGGTACTGGTGCACGTCTCCGTCCGGATACAGGAAGCAGACACCGAACCCGCTCTGCCAGCCGGGAGTCGTGCCCTTGATGTAGGCTCGCGCGGCGAGCGGAGTACAGCCCATCGGCGTGCACATCCAACTCTGGCCTGCCTGAGCCTCCGTCGTGCCGTAGATGAGCTGAGCACGGTGGATGTGACCCGACTGTCCACTGCGTCCGGCATCGCGCAGCTCATCCAAGGCCGGTGTCGAACCGAGCTTGGTCCCGTGATGGATGCGGTAGTGGCCGAACAGCAGCATGCCGCTCTTGTCGTTCTCCTGGTCCACTGGAGACGAGATCGTGCCTCCCTGGGCCAGTGTGATGTTCAGTTCCTCCAGCTCAACCAACTTGTCGAAGCGAAGTGTGCGCAGCCCAGACAGCTCGCGCGCGACCTGGGTCAAGTACCTTGCCAGACGGTCGATGCCGTGGTTGCCACCGCCCCACACCACCTGTGTCTCGGCTGGCACGCATTCGCGCACCTGTCGGAACATCTCCCGCGCAAAGTCCAACTCCATCTGGAGTGGAATCGTCCAGCCGGGAATCTTGGGGTGGCGGCTGATCTCTGACCCTTCGAGGATGTCTCCATTGAGGTACACGATGTCAGGTTGGAGTTCCTGACACGACTTCAGGAAGCAGTGCCAGGTGAACGGGTCGAGGAAAGTCGCATGCGTGTCGCTGATCGACAACATGAGCCGCTGCTCCTTCAACTCGCGGAGGAGCTGCGGCGCTTTTTCCGAGACCGTATGAGGCCAGATATGCCGCTCCATGTAGCGGAGGGCATGGGCATCGCGCGAGTGTTCTGCGATGGCAGCCTTGAGTCGCTGAGTGCCGGGTTGATCCGCGAGTCCCGCGACCTGCTTGGCGTGCTCGAACTGGCCGAACTGTCGGTCAATGTGCTCGATGGGGTAGTGCCCAAAGAGTCGGTAGCGACCTCGGGAAAGGATCTTCCACTCATGCCACGGGTTCGTGTCGGGATCCGACGCGACTCGGTGCATGTCCGCCAGCAAGTCCTCGGTGCTGGGGAGCTTCTTGAGCTTGGAGGCTTTCAGCTGCTCCTTCTCGGCCTCGATCAAGGCCTTGCGCCTGAGTGCCTTCTTCTGCTCTGCCTCACTGGACAGCAGCGTCTCGGGAGCGGCGAGGAACTGGTCGAGGTCCTTGTGGTCACTCATAGAGGTTGCCCGTTCATGGGGTTGCGCTTCAAACAGCGCCTCACGTGTCGGTAGAGCGCGGTGCGCTGTACCTCGTACTTGAGGACTGGAAGCAGGTATGCCTCACGCAGGTATTCTAGCGATACATGCGTCTCGCCAGCAGCCTTCTTTTCCATGAATGACTTGATCACCGATGCGGCGACATGGTGGCACGTAGAACAGCCACATCCAGAGCGAGGCTGCTGAGCAGATGCCAAGAAGGCATCCAAGTCCTTTTGAGTCATGGTTGGCTTCCTGATCGCGGGCGCTCCGCGATCTCCCCAACCATACCTCGCTCACTGCGCGCGGGGAAGAGTCTCCAGAAACTTGATGAGACGAGTGGCTGGCACGAAGCCTGGGAAGGTCAACCCGTCGCTCGCCATGAACGTCACCATGAGCGCCGATCGGTCAGGGACCACCGTAGGCAGTGCCCGAACTCGGTAGCCGTCCTCGCGTGCCACCTTGTTCGCGAGATCACGGAGTTGAACAGCCGGGAGGTCAGGGATGATCGGGAGCTTCTTCATGTACCTAGAACCGTTCGCGAGAGATGGAGACACGAGGCAGGACGATTCCGTAACCGCGCAGCGATTGGTAGACGAAGACCAGGCGAGCAAGACGCCATCCAGCTGCGCACGAGCGATAGAACCCAAACGGGAGTGCCACGGTGAGCCTCCCTGTTTTCGGGAGCCCAGCTTGGCCGCGCGGATCGAAGGTCAGACGAGCAATCTGACCCAGAGAAGAACTCAGGTAGCGTGCTTTGATTTGCTTCATGATACAGTACCTATCGGGACATGACATCAAGGGACCGTAGACAATCTCAAGAAAAAGCGCCGTGGCTCACGATGGGGTCGCTGCCACGGCGCGAGTGGTCCACGCTGGACCACTGTGCTAGACCTTCGCGGGAGCGATGAAGTCCCCACCGCCCTTCCAGGCGGGACGGAGCAGCCACTTCATCCGGGCCGTCTCGCGCGCCACCGGGTCATGGTGGCCGCAGTACCAATGTCCGTTCCGCTCCCGCGTCGCCACAAGTCCACACTTGACGGGCGCGGTGTAGCGAGCATAGTTCACAACCCAACTCTGGCAGAATCTCTTGGCTTCCATGTTATTTGACCTCGTTGATGAGCCACTTGACGCGGTTGAGGGTCTTGCGCGCCGTCTCGACTTGACCGGCCGCGATCTCCTCCTGAGCGTCGGACAGGATCGAGGTCAGGGCCTGTTCCTTGGTGGCGAACAGCTTGCCCTCACCCACGTACTTGACTGCGAAGGCACGCAGGTCCTCGACCATGCAGCCGAATATGTTGAACTCGCGATTGGGCCGTGCTTCTGTGATGGTGTTCTTCATAGCCTTCTCTTCGTCTGACATGATGTGCGAACCTTAGCTGACCTTCACGATTTCAAACAGACCAGCTTCGACCTTGGCCAGGTACTCGTCCCGCGCCGCGATCGTCGGGAACGACTTGAACGTGAGACCGTCCAAGGTGCGGATGACGCGACCCTCACGCAGAGCGAGGTCCCAGTTCACGCGGCGAGCCTTGGCTTCCTTCTTGGTGATGTGCTTCATGATACAGTACCTTTCGGAACATGATGTGTCACGACCGTAGCTGATTTCGGAATTCTCGCCTTGGCCAGTTCCTCGCGCGCTTGGCGCTCCCCATCGGCCGCGTCCACGCAGTCCCCGGACGCCCAGAGGATCCCATTGACCTCAATCGCCCACTCCAGCACGTCATGCTGCTCGATCAGGATGAGGATGGTCACCGCGCGCTCCCGATGCCCAGTGCGGCAAATTGGGACGGCGGGATGAACACAAAGCGCATCCCATCAGGCAGCCACTCCGGTCTCGGCTCCGAGCATTCCTGGAAGCCCTGAACCCGGATGCTGGGCTTGCACGGACTCGGGAGGAGGATGCGACCTCCCAGGAACCCGTCCTGGGTGCTCAGGGCATCGAGCATGGCCTGAGCCTCCGGAAGGTCGCGCGCCACTTCGATGATCTGCACGGCATTCATCGCGTGAACCCCTGCCAGCCACAGCGAGGAGCGCTCTGGTCCTTGCGGAAGGAGGAGTCACCGAACTGATCGCACTGCCACCAGCCGGTGAGGGACAGGTTGCGGCGGAGGCCACAGCCACACAGCGGGCACGTCCCGCGATCGACGATTGCTTGCGTCTCGATCTGGGCGGCCATGATGCGGTCCTTGCGTTCACGGTTCAGGCGGAGGGTCTCAGAGCGTTTGGAGGTGGTGTTCATGATACAGTACCTTTCGGAACATCACATCAGACTTCCGTAGGCAATCTCAGAAAAAGAAAGGGGGAGACCGGCCAACCGTCCCGGTCTCCCCCGCACAACACGGACTTCCCCTCTCCTCCTACACCGCTGCGAGCACGCGACGGAACGCCTTCCGCTTGTGCTCGTTGCTCACTCCGAAGATGTTGCTGGAGATCCGGCCGTTGGACTCCTCGACCAGACCGAAGCGCCCGCGCTCGTGGTCGTTCCACTGGCTGATCGCGTTGTAGAACGCCCAGCCCGTACCGACGATGCCAGGGAGGGTCTGCTTCGCGTCCTCCAAGTTGGCCATCCAGGCTGCGATGACCTCGTCACGCTTGTCCTCCAGCTTCTTCTTGGACTCCGGCTCCAAGTGGTCGTCGATCCGACCGAAGCAGCTGGCGTAGATGTCCTCGGCCAGGGACTTCATGCGTCGACGGTTCAGGTTGAGGCCCACGAGCGCCGTGACTTGTTCCTGAAACTTGGCTGTCTCCTTGCGTGCGATGCCCAGAGCGGTGCGAGCATTCTTCAGCTTGTCTTCCATTGACCCGAGGTGGAAGAAGCGGAGACCCTTGGCCACATCCGCCTCGCTCCAGCGCAGCGTGTTCGCGCAGACAACGCGAATCGAGGTGGGGTAGCAGGCGAACGAAGCGAAGCCCCCGTGGCCGTTGCCCACCAGTATGTACTGGTCCATCACATCCTCGGCCGTCGCGCGGACTTGATCCGGGAGCTTGACGCACGCGAAGACACGACGGCCGTTGTGGAGGCTGCCGGCCGTCTCCACAACAACCTTGCCTTCCTCGGCTGTTTATAGCGCGTCTGCGAATCTTGC
>ERZ1292625.504-Hain-H41-01um-R1-504-length-58964-cov-12_pt1 | contig 58964 bp, 74 predicted proteins | sample MGYA00564400_ERZ1292625 | MGnify/ENA primary metagenome ERZ1292625 (study PRJEB36523, sample SAMEA6512639) | groundwater metagenome | collected 2019-01-08 | study: AquaDiva: Metagenomics assemblies of 32 groundwater samples | reverse complement strand
GCCTAACGTTTGAGTTGAGGCGTGGCTGACGGTACCCCGACAGACATCGCCTCGAACGAAGGGTTAGGTTTCACCTTCTTTGGAGAAAACGTACATGGCTGCACAGAAACACGACCCGCTGTGGGTTGCTTCGATTCACTTGACCACCAACGTGATTGGCGAGCGCATGTTCGGGCCTGTACTGGCTGCCGCACTCAGAGAGTACGCTGATTCGCTGCTCGCCCCTCGGCCGGTTGCCAACTTCGAGGCATTTGTCTCGACGAATGGAACAACGATCACGGCGGCGGTTGGATGGTGTGACGGGGAACCCGTTCTTCTTCAAGTTGGCCCCCGGAGCCAACCGGGCCAACAATGATGACGAACAGTTCATCGGGCGTGGTCGCGCGAATCTTTGCTTGCCAGTCGTCTTTGAACTCGACAGGAAGCCCACGGATTCTGGTTTCAGCTTGGTCGGACACAGCGAACTGGCCGCATTTCTTGCAGTCGTACGCTTTGTTCCGGCCGAAGTTGGTTGTGCCGAATACGGCGGCTGCCTTCAAGCAGAGCGGGCATGTAGTGGCAGATGCGCTCAATGTTGGCTCCTTGGCTGTTGTGAAACCTAACGTTCAATTTGAGGCGGAGACAACGGCGCCGCGGAAGTAGCCGAAGCGCCACATTGCAACACGCCGTTGGCTCTCGCCTCGAAATTGGGGTTAGGCCTGCGGCGCCGAAGCGGAGAGAAGCATGTACGACTACAGGTTTGACTACGACGGCGGCATGGATGATGACGAAGGGGGCTTCGTTTCCGACCCGCCGCACATATACATCACGGCACCAGACGGGTCGGACTTTCTTGAGGTGTTTCTCGACCCAACTCCAGCCGTTGAGAAACCTGACTCAGATGACGACCACTGGACGGTGCCGCCCGCCGTCGTGGCGCTGGTGGCGATGCTGAATGCGAACGCTGCGGCCATCGGGTTGCAGGCCTAACGTGGAGGTGAGCGGCAATGACCGGCGCAACTGAACTAGACGAAGCAGCACAACTTGGCTCGCCGGGCATTGTCCGCTCGACCGCCGAGTTGGGCGTCACCGCGCCGCGCGTGCTTGACCCGGCCAGCGGTAGCCGAATGATGTGGTTTGACCGTGGCCACCCCGACGTTGTGTTTGGTGACAGGCGCAGCGAGACGCTGACCGTGACTGACCGAAGCCACGGGCGCCAAGATGGAACGCGCACGCTGACGGTGTGCCCGGACATGCTGATGGACTTCCGGGCGCTGCCGTTCAACGACGGCACGTTTCGACTGGTGGCGTTCGACCCACCGCACTTGGTACGCGCCGGGCCGCGCTCTTGGCTGGCCGCGAAGTACGGGAAGCTGAGCCAGGACTGGCGCGACGACTTGCGCCAGGGTTTCGCCGAGTGCTTTCGTGTGCTGCACCCGGACGGCGTGCTGGTGTTCAAGTGGAACGAGACACAGGTGAAGTTGAGCGAGGTGCTGGCGCTGACACCGCACGCGCCACTGTTCGGCAACACCTCGGGCAAGAAGGCCGGCACGCACTGGCTGGTGTTCATGATGCCCAACGAGTTTTCGACATCATCTGCAGAAAACCTGCCTCCGAAATAAGCAATGCGCTACTGCAACCGCTACCAGTCACCAGCAACCCGAGATGCCGCGCGGGAGGCCCGCGCAGATCGCGAGCGCGCGGCCGGGATCCCAGACCGGGGGCCAGACACGCGAAGCCCGTTCGAGTTGGACTTGCGCGCAGCGGGCGGGCCATGGTGGCGCGCAGAGCCTCGGCCTGGCTACTTGGCTTATCGCGTGGTCGACGCGCGCACTGGCGCGTTTGTGATGCGAGGCCCACCAAAAACCATTCTGCGTGCTGCGGCAGATTCGATGGGGCGTGAAGTTGGGCACAGGAACTTTGGTTGAAATCTGGGCGCGACGGGCCATGATGTGAGGGCAGACCGGCCTAGCTCGACGGAGCGAAAAGGTGACTCATCCCCACCCTGGCCCAAGTCTCTTTCTGGGGTGCCTTGATGGGGCTTTGTGCCAAACAGAATTCTTCGCGACGCGATCCTCGATTCGACGAGGTATCACGCGATCGACAAACCCGCCAGGCTCGCATTCCTGGAAATGATCCTGTGTGCCGACGATTACGGCGTTCTGCCAGTATCGGATGTGTACTTGCGCCGGCACTGCACAGCGTTCGATGGACTTTCGCAAACTGCCAGGGACAACGTTCTGGCGGCGCTGATGGACCAGGATCTGGTGCGCATTTACGCGTGCGAGGGGGGTGCGCAGTACGCATACATACCGCGCTTTGGCAACACGCCAAGGAGTGCAAAACCCAAGTGGCCGAGCCCACCTCTTGAAATGGGCGGCAAGGAAATCAACGACTTAGCCGCAAAAGTGCGTAGCAAACGCATAGCAATTGCTAAGCATCTGCATGCAAATGCGCCCGAAACCGAAACCGAAACCGAAACCGAAACCGAAAAGAAAAGAGAAGATGGGTCACAAGCGCACGCGCTTGCAACCCCAACGGCGACCAAGGTGAAGCATCTTGCGTTGACGGCGGAAACGGAAACCCAAATTCCGACGCGTGTACTTGTCCCGCTCGATCCCAAGTTTGACCTCCCAAGCGGATGGGGAAACGACGCGGAATCCTTGGGCTGGAACCCCGCTGATGTGCTGCGCGAAGCCGAGAAGTTCCGCCAATACTGGGTCAGCGGAAATGGAGCCGGAAAACGCCGTAGCGTCAAAGGGTGGCGGCAATCTTGGGGAAACTGGTTGAGCAAAGCTGAAAGGTTCAAGCGATGAGTTACAAACGCGACAAGGCAATCGCCAACGAAGTCGGAATGGGCGACGTTGGGTACACCCCAGAACTCATGTGCGCCGCAAACGGCTGCCCAAACCGATGGTCAATCGACGCTGGCCGAGGTCGCCTGTGCAGCGCTCACTATGCCGCCGAGGACATGCCTCACGCCTGGCCCCAGATCACGCAGCAAGAGCGCGACATGGAGGTCATGAGGGCGCAGCGCGGACCCAATCCGCCAGTCAAGCCCGTGACGTTCGAGCAAAAGCGCGCGATCCTGGGAAAGTTGCAGGCCCTCGTGAATCGACACCGGGACGATTCAGGCAACCGGATTTGGGCTGAGGATCTGCGCCATCGTGAGAAAACGCACGCAGGGGTGCTGGAATCAGGCCAGAAGATGACCAAGGCGCAGCGGGATATGTGGCGGGCGGCTTTGGAAGAGAGAGTTGCCTAAATATCGAAGCCTTCCCACACGCGCACGCGCGCGACGGAAAAATAAATACCGAATTGCAGAAAGTATTTGCATTTAATTAATCCGGGCCGATAATTGCAAAGCCCAAACAACCGAGATTGCAATGGAACAAGTTACCGAAGAAATTACCGAAGTGCAAGCGATCGCGATTCGCATCGCAAAACGCCAAGCGGAACTCGCCGAGTTGGAATCGCAGTACAAGGCGATGCTGGCCGTCGAGCGCCCGAACGCGATGCGGCAGGCGCGCGAGTTGATTGCGCTCTACAACCTGTCTCCCAGCGAGCTCGGGTTTGGCGCCAGGGTGCGCACCGGCAAGCGCCGGCCACGGTCCGATGCCGGGATCCCTCGCGGCCCGCGCAAGGCGGCAGCGCAGGCCGATCCTCCCGCGACCCCGCCAGCGCCGGCCCCTGTGTCCGGGTTCCTGCCGCCGATCGTGCACGAGTACGCGTGATGGCCAGCCACGGCGGCAGGTTCAGCGACTGCTACGGGCGCGGGTTTGAGCGTGGAGAGCGCGAGGCTTGGGCAGACCGAAACACCCCCAGGCGCCGGCAGCCGCCGCAGTGGATGGTCGACAAAGAGCCCGAGATGCTGCGCGGCTGGATGGACGGCTACCGCCCTCGCAACCCGGCATGGGCGCTGCGCTGTGCGCCTGTGCCGGCGTTCCACGACACCGCCGAGGCCTGACCATGGACGAGTGCGACGCCTGCCCAGGCCAGCGCGAGATAACCCTGCAGCTCCTGGTCTGCTCAGGGTGCGACAGCACCATTGCGCTCGAGGAGGCCATTTGCGCGTCGGTGGTTGGTCTGACCGGCATGACGTGGGTTCGCTCCGCGCCTGCGGTTTCATGGACCATCAAAGGCGCAGCGACATGCCCGGCAAGCCACCTCTAGCCCCGTGGAGCGCGCCGAAGTTCGCACGCGAACATCCCTGGATCCTGATGATGCGCAATCTGGCCGACAAGGTGTTTGACAACCCGATCGGCCTGGTGCATCGCACATGGCATGCCGACGGCAAGCGCTGGACTCACCGGCCGCCGCCAATGTCGCAGCGCGGTGGCGATGATGAGGATCTGTCGTGATCGAGTTCACAATCCCGCTGCGCACCCAAACCAGCGGAGTCAACCTGCGCGAGCATTTCCGAGCACGCGCCAGGCGCGTGAAGTCCGAGCGCAACCAAACGGCGCTGGCCATCCGCATTGCGACGCGTGGAAATCCGCCGCCAGTGCTGCCGCTCGAGGTGCGCCTGGTTCGATTTGGGCCGACCAACGGATTGGACGATGACAACCTGCCAGGCGCGCTCAAAGCGGTTCGCGACCAGATTGCCGCATGGCCGGGGATTGACGATCGATCGCCTGATGTGCGATGGCACTACCACCAAACCCGGACGAAGTACGAATGGGGCGTGCTTGTCGAAATCAAACGAGGTACACATGAGCTACGACACCAGAATCCGCAACAAGCCACCCGGGTTTGACTCAGCCATCAGGCCGTTCGGAATGAGCCCAGGCCACGCCAGCGGGCGACTGTGCAATCGCTGCAACAAACCGGTGTTCGATGCACGTGGGAGCGGGCTGCAGATGGTGCGCGGCGCGCGGCTGTGGGTTGGCAAGTGCTGCAAGGTGGCGCCATGAAGTTGCGCGATTGGCTCATTCACGCGCTGGGTGGGTACACCGAAATCGACGTGCGCACTGCGGTGATCGACTGCGAGACGGCCGTGAAAATGCAACTATCGGGCGAGATCCTGCGCAAAACCGCGATGGTTCACATGGGATTGAAGGCGCTGCGCGATGACCTGCTTGGCGTGGACACTGACGGCCCGCAAAACCGTGTCATGCACTGATCGTGGCAAAATCGCCAAACCAAGCGAGGTGAACATGGCCAAGATGAATCCGCCGACCAAGCAATCGCAATCGAGCACGCGAGACCGCGCCAATCCTCCGCAGCGGTTCACGTCGATGCCGGCGCCGCCCAAGCCGCCGAAATCACCCGGTGGTGTGAAGAAGATCAAAACCTACGAGGCTGTGTGATAATTCACGCATGACATCGGATACCCGCCCCGGACACGGGCAAGCAGTTTCTCAGGCTCGGGCCAGACCAGGCGCCAGGATTGAGCCGGGTGGAGAGAAACACCGAAGTCACGCAAACCGCAAGCGCCCCGGCTGATCCCCGGGGCGTTTTGCCGTCTGGGGCATAATATTTCGATGGCACGCGTTGACATCGACATCGATTATGTTTTCGAGCGCATTGAGGGCGGTATGTCGTTCAGTGAATTGGCGCCAACGCTGAATTGCACTGTTGCGACGCTTCGAAGAGCGTTAACCGCAACCCCCGAACTGATTGCCAGGCTTGAAACTACACGCACATTCAGCGCGGAGGCGTGGCTTGATAAGGGCATCGATGCAGTCAAGCAAGCGATGAACAAGGACAGCTTGGTTGATGCTACAGCGGCACGCGCATTTGCTTCGGAATGCGCTCGCCGGGCCGCCATTCGCAATCCTCTGTACCGCGACAAGGCTGAAACCACCATCAACGCCGGGACTGGGTTCGAAACGCTGTTGGACCTGGCATCGAAAAAATGAGCGCGGTTGCCACGGTGGAGCAAAAGGTTGCGATCACCGCCGCACTGCGAGGCGACCTGCAGCTGTTCGCCAGACGCATCCTGCGAGTGAGGCCAAAGGCAGGCGGTGGCTCGGTCACGCTGGTTTTCAACGAGGCGCAGCAATTTCTTCACGCCAAGGTGCAGGCCCAGCGCGCAAGCAAGGGCCGGGTGCGCGCCATTGTTCTCAAAGGACGGCAGCAAGGTGTCAGCACCTACACCGAGGCTCGCATGTACTGGCTGCTGAGCCACCAGCGCGGAGCTAAAGCCTACATCTTGACCCACGAGCAGAAGGCCACCGATAACCTGTTTGGCATGGTCGATCGGTTCTGGAAAGAGGCGCCACCTGAATACCGGCCGCACCTCGGCGCGTCAAACGCAAAGGAGTTGGTTTTCGATCTGCTGGACAGCCGGTACGAAGTGACGACAGCCGGCAGCAAGGACACCGGGCGGTCTGGCACAGCACAATACCTGCATGGTTCTGAGGTGGCATTTTGGCAACATGCTGCTGATCACCTCGCAGGCCTTGGGCAGGTGGTGCCAGACGCCGCAGGCACGGAGATACTGCTCGAAAGCACCGCCAATGGCACGGCAAATGTGTTCCACGAACTGTGGACCATGGCCGTGAAGGGAAAAAGCGAGTACATGCCGGTGTTCATCCCGTGGTTCTGGCAGAAGGAATACGCCACCGAGGTTCCGGCTGACTTCGAACTGTCCGCCGAATCGGAAGAGTACCGCGAGGCCTACGGGTTGTCGCTTCCGCAGATGGCCTGGCGCCAACGCAAGGTAGACACCGACTTTCGCGGCGACGTCAGCGACTTCGACCAAGAATACCCGGCCAGTGCCGAACTCGCATTCGCCAGCAGCAGCCCACGGGCGCTGATCAAGGGCACGCTTGTTGCCAAAGCTCGTCGCAATCGCGGGCTCGAGGCTGTTGGCCCGCGCATCTGGGGCCTTGACCCGGCCGAATACGGTGATGACGACACCAGCTTGATGGAGCGCCAAGGACGCGTGAGCCGCAAGGTGGGCTCGTGGAACGGACTGGGCACGATGGAAACCGCCGGCAAAGTGGGATTGCTGTTCGACAAGTTGCCCGCCGACCAGCGCCCAGACGCAATCTTTGTTGACGCGACGGGCGTTGGCACTGGCGTGTGCGATCGGCTGAAGGAAGAGGGCTACCCGGCGGTTCGCATCCACTTCGGCGAAAAGGCACGCGATGATGAGCGCTATGCCTTGGTTCGAGATGAGATGTGGTCAGAGATGGCCGAATGGTTTGAGGATGAGCCCGTGTCAATTGAGGACAGCGACGACCTGGCCGCTCAGTTGTCCAGCGTTCAGTACGGGCACGACTCCAAGCGCCGCGTGAAGCTCGAGCCGAAGGAAAAGATGAAAGACCGCGGCCTGCGATCACCCGACGACGCTGATGCGCTGGCGCTTACATTCGCAAAGGCAGCCGTGACCAACAAAGCGGATGCCGCAGCCTACCGCCGCCGCAGAGGACTCGCATGATCGAACAAGGCAAGCTGAATTTTTTCCTGCAAAGAGCCGGGTTACGCTGGAAATACCACGTTGTTACCTGGCTTGCCTACGCGTGGCGCCAGATTGATGCTGGCTTCTATGTTGTTGACGATTTCGGCACCCTTGTGACGGTGGAGAGAACATGACCCCACAACTCCAACCCGCTCGCACCCTCAAGCCGCTGCACGACTACCAGCCCAGCTACCGGGACCACGCCCGCGGCGGGTACAGCCTGGGGGCACTCGAGGCCCGCATCCGAGACTGCCAGGGCCAGCCCGACTGGCGCGCACGCGCCGATGTTGCGCACGCGTACTACGACATGGGCAAGCAACTCACGCCCGAGCAAAAGCGCCGGATCATCGTCGAGATGGGCATTGAGCCACGCCAGACCAACCTGATCCACGGCGTCATCAACGGTGTGTTGGGGATGGAGGCCAAGCAGCGCTCTGACGTGCGCATCGAAGCCGATGACGACGACTTTCAGGACGTGGCCGACGTGCTGAGCCGCGCCATGAAAGAGGCCACGCGAGAATCGAATTGCGACATGGCGATCAGCAACGGCTACGCCTCGCAGTGCAAGGGAGGCTTGGGCTGGGTGGAGGTGAGCCGGGCCATGGACCCGCTGGACTACCCCTACCGCGTTCAAGACGTGCACCGCCGCGAAATCTGGTACGACTGGCGCGCGAAGGACATCGGGCTGAAGGATGCTGGGTGGCTGGTGCGCAAGCGCTGGGAGGATCTGGACGAGGCCGTGGCGCAGATGCCGCAGTTCAAGGACGTGCTGATGAGCTCGCTCAACGGCTGGGACTTGATGAACCTGCCCGACGACACCGAAACGTTCATGTACCGTTCGTACAACAACGAGCGCACCACGACCATCCTGCGCGACGAATGGGCTGATTCAACCCGCAAGCGCATCAAGTTCTTCGAGGTCTGGTATCGGGTGCCGGCCGAGGTGATCGTGCTGCACCTGAGCCCGACCAAGCGCGTGCAGTTCGACCAGGCCAACCCGCTGCACCAGCAAGCCGTCAGCCGCGGCCTGGTGAAGATCAGCAAGTCCATCACGCGGCAGATCCGCATGGCGCTGTTTGCTGGCCCACACCGACTGATTGACGTGGCCACCACGCGCCGGGCATTCCCCTACGTGCCGTTCTTCGCGTTCCGGGACGATGAGGACCGCAGTCCCTATGGTCTGATCGAGGGCATGATTTCACCCCAGGACAGCTACAACGAGCGCCGGCAAATGGTCGATTGGATGCTCAAGGCCCGGCAGTTGTCCATCGACAACGATGCCCTTGACACCGACTACAACAGCATCGACGACGTGGAACGCACTGCATCGCGGCCCGATTTCCATGTGGTGCTGAACGCCAATCGCAAGAACGCCAACGGCGTGCGGATTGAATCCAACCTCTCGCTGCAAAAGGAACAGCTGGAGGTGATGATGAACGACAAGCAGACCATTCAGGACGTACCGCGCATCTACTCCACGCAGTTGGGCGATGCGCCATCGGGCGTGACATCTGGTATCGCGATCAACTCCCTGACCGAGGCCGGCGCAGTAGCAATGGGCGAGCTGAACGACAACTACCGCCACGGCCGCAAGATGGTTCACGACCAGATGCTGGACCTGATCATCGAGGACCATCTCGAAGAAGAGATGAAAGTCATGATGGGCGCCGGGCAGAGCCGCCGCACGATCGTCCTGAACAGTTGGGATGGCGAAACCGGTGCCCCGCTCAATCGCGTGAAGGACGCACCCGTGAAAGTCGGGTTCACCGACATCCCGAACAGCCCGGCATTCCGAATGCAGGAGCAGATGCAACTTGCAAACATGATCCAGGCGCTGGCTGGCAACCAGGCCGCGCTGAACATCCTGGCCCCGGCCTACGTGGAAGGGTCCAGTCTGACAAATCGCCAGAACATCGCCGACGATCTGCGCCGCGCGACGGGTGTGCCGGTGGCCGGCGACCGCAAGGCACAAGCCGCCAAGCAGCAAGAAGAGCAGGAGCGCCTGGCAAAACAGGCCAAACTGCTCGAAGCCAGCCAAACCATGGCGCTTGAATCCGAGGCCGCCAAGATCGAAGAAACCAAGTCCAAGACCGAACTGAATAACGCCAAGGCCACCGAATTGGGTTTCACGATCGGTATGGCGCACCCGCAGAATCAACCCGCCCAAGCGCCAAATCCTGACGAAGATCAGCAACGGCTGATTGATGAAGCGCTCGCCGAGGCCATGGCAAATTGACTGCCGCGCTATTCTCTGTGGCAGAATATCAACAACACGTTCCATTCCTTTGTCGTCTTAGGTCTGGAAGTAATGAAAAGGCGATACCACCCGCTGATCGGCATACATCGCGCCGTTCAGATGCGGTAGCAGCGATGGCTCGGGGCAACCCGATGTCGCACCCATGCGATAACTGGGACGAGGGCAAGTGAATGTCAACGAACTTGGATGACCTAGACCCAGACAGCCCCGAATACGACGCAGCGTTGGAAGCGGCCCAGGCCGAAGAAGACGCAGCGCGCGGAATCGCTGCTGAACCGAAAGAAACTCCGACAGCCGAGGACGATGCAAGAGCGGCAATCGAAGCCGTTCAAGCAGACGCCAAAGCCAAGCCAGTAGCCGCTGCATCCGAAGACGATCCCGAAAAGCTCACTCCGCCATCTGGCGTCATGGGCAAGGATGGGAAATACGTGCTTCCGTATGCTGCGCTGCAAGGCGCCAGAGCAGAAGCAAGGGCTGAGCGTGAAGCGCGCAAGGCCGCAGAGACGAAGGCTGCCGAACTGGTCGCCGAAATCGAAGCACTCAAGTCAGGCAAGGCGACCCCGGCCGCCACTGAGGATCTGACCGAAGAGGAACTTGCAGAACTCACGGAGTACGCCCCGAAGGCTGCCAAGGTGATTGCCTCGGCAAAGGAAGCGAAGCAGCGCATCGCCGACCTGGAAAAGCAGGTTGCCGCAGCAAAGCCAGCGCCAGAAGAGCCTGAAGGCGACCCGGTTCAAGATGCGATCGATCAGGTGCCACTGCTTGCCGAATGGCAGGCGGCCGACACGGAGAAGTTCAAACGCGCCGTCGAACTTGACGCCGCAATGCGGACCTCGCCAAAGTGGGCAGGCAAGCCGATCGAAGCCCGCTTCGCGCACGTGGCGAAAATGGTGGCTGATGAGTACGACATCCAGATTCCCGACGACACACCTCGGTCCGACGCTGCTACGCCGAACAAGGCCGACCCAGCGAAGATCGCTGACAAGTTGAACAAGGCGCCGCGTGCGACGCCCAGTACCCTCAGTGACTTCAAGGGCGGTGCCCCAGAAACGAACCTCGAGCGCCTCGACAAGTTGCCACCGGCCCGATTGGTGGCACGCATGTCGCAGATGACCGACGATCAGATCGAAGAGCACTTGGCCAAGTTCGGATGACAAACCCATCTGAACGAGGAATGAATCATGTCTGGTACATCTGTTGCCGCGGGCTCTGGCCTGGCGCTGACGCAATTCTCGGTCGCCCTGACCGCGCAACTGATCCGCGCACCGGGCAACCTGAACGCACTCACCGGCAAGGCGCCGAAACAAGCTGACGCCGAAGCCACCCTGAAACTGCAAACCGATCCGGGCATGCCATTTGTCCGGATTCAAGACCTGTCGACCGACCCGAACGGCGACAAGGTGACAGTTGACTCGTTCAACGTGACCGGCGGCAAGCCGATCATGGGCGACCGCAACGCCGTCGGTCTGGGCAAGGCGCTGACCTCTTCGAGCTTCAGCGTGCTCATTGACCTGGCCACGCACAACGTGGATGCGGGCGGCAAGATGAGCCGCCAGCGCACGCGCCACGACCTGAGACGCATTGCCAAGGCCGAAGTGCAGGGCTATTTCCCGCGCATGATCTGGCAGCGCTGCATCACGCACTGTGCCGGTGCCCGAGGATTCCAGACGGGTTCGAGCTGGGACATCCCGGTCGCAACCGATCCGGACTTTGCCGACATCATGATCAACACCGTCAAGGCGCCGACCTACAACCGGCACCTGGTGATCAACGGCACGGGCCTGACGCGGGGTGGTCTGCAGTTGGCCTCGCTGGCAACGACCGACAAGTGGAAGTTGTCCAACCTGGACAACCTGGCACTGTTGCTCGACGCCATCGAAACCAAACTGCCGTCCCCGCGCATCGAAGGTGACGAACAGGCCTATGACTCGCCGCTCAAGGGCATCCTGATGATGCCGCCAGGCTCGTACAACGACCTGATCACCGACCTGACGGCTGGCAGCAACTTGCGCGCGTTCCAGGGCCTGGTGGAGCAACGCACGAAGTGGGCGCAGAACAGCGCCATCTTCCGTGGCGAGTGCGGTATTTGGCGCGGCATCCTGGTCAAGAAGATGGATCACACCATCAAGTTCGCCGGCAGCGCCGCGTACAACTACATCACGGTGGCCAACCGCCTGACCGAGACGGAAACGGCCGGCACGGTGGCTGCGTTGAACGCGTCGACGCAGGCTGAGCGCTCCATTCTGTTGGGCGCGCAGGCTCTGGCGCGGTGCGAGGGTGCCTCGAATTCCGGGGTGCAAGCCTCGATCATCGAGAACGCCTACAACGCCGGCCGCAACTACGAGTACCTGGGCGAGTTCATGGGTGGCGAGGCCAAATTCCGCCTCAAGTACCCGAACGAGAACGGGGACGCGGAGCCGACCGACCAAGGCATCTTCGTGATCGACGCCGCAAGCCCGATCGTCGCAGCTTAAGCAACCCAGCAACTTCAAGGAAACCATCATGGCACAGTACAGAGCTGCCGGCCTGGGTGCGAACACCGCGTTCATGCAGGCTTTTGGCAACACCACGACCGAGCTCGACATCGTTACCCAAACGACGAACCTGCTCATCACCGACACCGTGGACCTGGTTCGCGTGGCCGGCGGCACGAAACTGGTCGAACTGCTGATCTGGAACGGCGACTTGGATACCGGCGCGACGCTGCAATTCAGCCTGGGCTACCGCCCGGCGAATTCTGACGGCGTGTTGGTGGCCAGCACCACCTACTTTGCAGCAGCCGGCCAGACGACCTGGCAGGCAGCGGTTGCGGGCAGCGCCCCGACCCGCTACGCGTTCGTTCCGATCGACTTCAACGAAGATGTGTTCATCACCGCGACCATCACCGCCTCGGCGGCCGGCATCGCGGCGTCACCGACCATCACGACGCTTGCTCGGGGAATTGCGCGCGGCATCAAGTAAGCACGCGCGTGCATGTGGGGTGCGCCAGTTTCATCGCTGGCGCACCTGTTTCGCAACGAACGGGGGTGCGGTAGATGGGCGCTGCAAGCGACGAAGCAACAATCCTGGTCGAGTACGTGGGCCTCAAGCCCAAGGAAACCGACTGCGTGGCCGGCACTGGCGTGACGTGGACCGGACTCGGCGATGTTCAGGAAGTCCCGGCCAGCGCTTGGGCAATCATGTCCCAGCACGATGACGTGTGGAAATTGGCGCAGGCCAAAGGCCCGGCACTCGGCGACGCCAAACCAGCCCCAGAACAGAATGCAGAGCCGCCCACTGTCAACGCGCAGGAAAACACGCCAGACATCGCGGTTCGAATCCTCGAAAAAGAAGAACTCGAGGACATGACAGACCAGCAGGTGCGGCTGATCGGAACGCGCCGCAAGTACACGCTTGATGGGCGCCTGAAGGGCGTCAATCTGCGCGAGAAGTTCCTCGAACAGCAAGGGGCCTGACATGCAATCGTCCGGTGCGATTCTCAACGGCCTGGCTGCGGTTCAAACCGCCACCGGAACATCGATCACGGGTGCCACCAAGCTCCACGGCATCCGCTGCACCGCCTCTGTGGCTGGCGTGCTGACGGTCTACGACAACACATCGGCCGCCGGCAAGCAGGTCTATACCTCGCTGGCGATGACTGCCAACACCTACTACCCCGTGGCGGCAGGAGACGCTGTGCTGCAGATGCTCAACGGCGTGCACTGCGTGCTGGTGAGTGGAACAGCGACCTGGGACGTGTACACCGCGCCCTGACAATGGCCATCCTTGCCTCGTCCATCATCACCAGCGTGCGCCGGGTTCTGTTGGATCCGAGCCCCGGCGTGACTTGGTTGGATGCGAACCTGCTGGCGCTGATCAACGAGGCCGAGCGGGCAATCTGCGCTCTCAAGCGCGAAGCCTACCCGATTCGGGCCACGCTGACCCTGGTTGCCGGCACCTGGCAGACGCTTCCCGCAGACGGCCTGGCGATCATGGACCTGTACCACAACGTGGTGAGCGGCCGGCGCGCGATTCTGTGCAACCGCGAACTGATGGACGCTGCGGCGATCAGTTTTCCGATCGCAACGCAGGAAACCGACGTCCAGGAGTGGACCAAGGACGATCGCGACCCAACCAGGTTTGATGTGATCCCGCCCAACAACGGCAGCGGGCAGGTCATTGCACTGTACGGCGCGACGCCACCGGCAATTGCTGCGGTGGGCAACCCGATCAACCTGCTGGACATCTACGAGCAGTGCATCAAGGCGTTCGTGATTGCGCAGGCCTACGCTGAGAACACCGACAGGTTTGACCTGGCCAAATACGCCGCCTATACCTCCGAGTGGAAGGGTATTTTGGGCATTTCCAGCCAGTCGCAGGTGGCCGTGAGCGCGAAAGTTGGTCGCCAAGGAGGGAGCACCTGATGGCGCAAACCCCCGTCTACGACTTGCTGCCGCCGATCCGGCAAATCTGTCGCGGCTGCCATACCACGACGATGAACGAGGCCTACATCAGCGCCGTGCGGCAGTTTTGCCACCACACCAAGTGGTTCTTGTCGACCTTGGCCGGCACCACGGCTGCGAGCACGGCCACCTACAACCTGGGCAGCGACGCCTACTCCGAAATCATCGGGGTGAATGCCATCTCGTTGACCTATTCAAGCTCCGACATCCGCGACCTCGAACGCCTGTCGTCCGCTGCGTGGGATCCTGACGCCCAAACCCAAGTGCCAGAGTTCTTCGAATACGTCCCCGAGGCGCAATTTGCGCTGCATCCGACACCTGACGCAGCCTATCCGCTCACCATCTCGCTGATCCTGCAACCCAAGATCGGTTCGAACAGCATCGAGGAAGCACTGGTGTCCAAGTGGGACCACGCATTCCGGGCCGGCGCGCTTGAATACCTGATGCGCATTCCAGGCATGGCGTGGACGGACAAATCCGAGGCCAACCGGCAATTCATGCTGTTCGAAGACTGGAAGAATCGCGGCGCGTCATCGGCTGCAAAGCGCAACAGCGTCGGCGTGGTGCCGGTGCAGGGCTGGGCTGGCGGCCTGGCAAACCGTCGACCAAGGGAGGTGTGGTGAGCGCGTCATCAGGCTTTGCAGTGTCGCCAGGCGGCGGGACCAGGTTCCCGACCACGGCAGACCAGAACTTTCCAAAGCAGATCCAGTTTCGATTCAATGGGGTCGACTTGGGCGGGCCAGACGCCACGACGGTGGACTTCGTTGGCGCCGGCTTCACCGTCACGCGCGGCACGGGCATCGATGCCGGCAAGGTCACGGTGGAGTTGTCATGACCTTCATCATCGGCACCCCCAACCGCCACAACGCGGGCCATTACCAGGGCTTTGCGGACGGCACGGGACGGCGACGAGAGGAATACGACCTCAAGACCTGCCCGCACTGCCAGGCGATCGTGCGCCTGAACCGCGAACAGGGCGACTTCTGTTCGAAATGCAACGCTCCGGTGTGCCCGGGATGCGCCGCGCGCATGGACACCTTCGGCTGCGAGCCGTTCCTGCGCAAGCTCGAGCAGGCCATTGGCGCGCAGGAGCAGTACAGCAAATTTCTCAAAGAGGCAGGAATGGTCACCCCGGTGCCGCCGCAGCCTATCTTCACCGGGCTTTCAAGGGGTTAGAAAATGGCTGTCTTCAACGTTCAACGGGGATCGTTCACGCCGGTCGCGCACGCGACTCAGGCTGACAACTACGTTCTGAGCGCCCTCACGGTGGGCATCACCGCCAAGGTCAAGATGTTTGGCGCCGGCGGGCGCAGCCTGACCTCGACGGGCTATCGCACGCGCTGGGGCCGGGTGAACAACACGCCAGCAACGCCGACCGCGCTGACCATCGCGAACGCCAACCCGAACACGGTGGCTTTGTGCTCGGTCAACACCTACGCCACGCAGTCCACGCTTGCAGCGGACCCGGCCGCCCTGTTCGCGCAGGACTGGAACTCGCTTGGCGGCGGATTCATCGTCAACCTGCCGTTCGGCGGCGAGTGGATGGTGGTCGGCGGCGCGCTGGGCACGGCGTTCAACCAGATCGCGTGCGGCAACATCGCCGGCGCCGAGGCAAGTTTGAGCTCGTATTCGATCAGCTGGGAAGAGTGATCGAAGGAGCCTGACCCGTGAGCATGGTCCTGAACACCGGAAACGGAGAACGCGACCTGCTTGCGGGGATAGGGCCTCGTTCGCTGTTCTTCGGCGCATGTGCGGCACTGTTCGCGCCGCCGCTGCAGGCGCCGCCGAACCGCGCCGAGATTTCAGTCACGGCGCAGGTGCCGCCTGCCGGCGCGGCAACGTTCGGCAACGCCTCGCGCATTGCACTGGGTTTTCCTCCGCTGGACGTTGGCTTGCCGCGCGAGCCGTTCGTTGTCACCGCCGCGGTGCCGCCAGTTGGGTTTGGCCTGGTCAGCCACCAAGCGCCAAGCCTGTTCCCGCCGCTGGCCGCCCCGGCGCTGCGCGGCGCGCAAGTCACGCCGAACTGGATCCCGCCGCCGTTGCCGTCGATAGTCTTTGGTTCAACCGAACACACCAAGGACCAGCGCCTGGCAGAAACAATCGTTGCGCGCCCCGAGTTCAGGCCGCAAGAGTTTCAGCCGCTGCACTTCTCGATGCCGGTGCAGCTCGTGCCGCCCCTGCAGCCGCCGCGCGCCCGCGTCATCAGCGTGCCTCAGCAACTGCCCGAGTTCGTGACCAGCGACGTGTTTTGGCGCTCTGGTGCGCTGCCGACGAGCTTTGCGACCGCGCCGACACCGACGACCTCAACCGGGTTTGCCGTGACGCCAGCCGCAGCAATGACGGTGCAGGGCCTGCCCGGCGACTGGCTTCAAGTTCAGGACGAGGGCGTCAACCTGGGCGACCCGAACGTGACGGTGATCGACTTTGTTGGCGACCCAGCGGTGATTCTGGCCACACGCGGGGTGGGTGAGAACTCGCATGTCATCACAGTGGCGTTGGTGCCGCCTGTGTCGTTGGTGCCTGGGTGGGACACAGCAACTGAGAGTCAGGCTGGCATGTGGACATTCACAAATTCAGATTTTACTGGTGAGTTGACAACATGACAACCGGATCAACCACCAGATCAATTATTTCCGTCACCAAAGTATCGACCGGAAAACGATATGCGGAAGTTGTTTTTGATGTGGTCAATGCTTCAGGTGGAACCAAACCATGTATAGGTATAGGAAATTTTGCTCCTTCTCCCGAATGTTCTTTAGTTGGGATTACTGACGGCGTATGTATTAGTGCGCATACAAACGGGACAGCAAGACTTCATCACGACGCAGAAGGGGCGTCAGACGGTTTTTCAACCAATGGCCCGATAATAGCAAATGGGGATGTTTGCAATATCGCTTTGGATACCTCTTCTGGAAAACTTTTCTTGGGCCTTAATGGCGTTTATTACTACGATGTCGCCGGCACAGTTACATCAGGTGGCGATCCAGCAGTAGGGACAAACCCAACATTCACAATAGCATTTTCAAACGTTCACGTTGGGGCCGGCACGTATCGATTTTTTTTCGTACCAGACCCCGGTGCAAAGTTTTCCCTGCGCACGCAGGCAAGCCAGTTCACCGGTTCGATTCCGAGCGGCTTTTCGGCCTGGTATCCATGACCAACCACGACACCCCAGACGACTGGACCCCAGAGCAGAACGAGATGTTCTCCCGGATGTTCCGACACATGCTCGAAGCGCAGCCGATGTTCACGCACACTGACGCGCCGCGCGTGGCTGATGAGCACTGGGAGACGACGTGCTGGAACGCGGCATGGTTTGCCGTGGCTTGTGGCGAGGATGCCGGAACATGGGTGCACCTCGATTCAGAGTCAGGCGACGTGCTGGCGGTCGAGACACCACGGGAAAGTTTTCAGTGAAACTGACGGTCAATTCCCCCAAAGGCGAAGCGCCGCGCGTGTCGCCGCGTTTGCTTGGGGAGAACATGGCCCAAGAGGCGACCAACTGCCGGCTGCAGTCTGGCGACGTGGAGCCGTTCCGCCAATTCGTGAGCGAGAAGGTGCTGGCCGCTGCCGCCACGACGATCTACAAGCTCAACGGCTCCTGGCTCAGTTGGAACGCCCAAGTCGATGCAGCGCGCGGCCTGATCCCTGGCGACACGGCGTTCTTCCTGTTCCTCACCAGCCCGGGCCTCTACTCGACGCCACGCTACACGACCGACGCGCTTGCCACGACGGGCGCCGAGCCATTCCCGGTGACGACCCTACCACTGGGCATGCCGGCGCCGACGATTGCGCCAACCCTGGTTGCCGGTGTGGACCCGACCCCGACGAGTTTCTCGGTGGACATCACCGATGTGGGAGACGACCTGACGCAGTGGACGACTTCGGGGATTCACCCAGGCTTCGACTTCGGTTCGATCGTTCAGCAAGACCTGACCAGCGTGGTGCAACCGAGCTACCAGGTCTACATCGAGAACAATGCCGGCCTGCCGGCCTACGCCTATCGGAACTTCGGTACCGCCGGTGCCGCGACATCGCAGATCAGCGTGGACTTCGCGATTGACCCAGCCCAGGGTGACGACGGTATCAATGTCGAGATCGGCTACGGCGTCGCTGCAACAGGACTCGGCGCCTACGTCACGATCGGCAGCGACATCAACGCGCCCGTGCTTCTGATCTACACCGGCACCACATGGGCAGCGAAGTCAGAACTCGGCCGGGTTGCGGTAGGCGTGCCGTTTGTGCGCGGGACGGTCTACACCCTCACCGCGACGAAGCTGAAAAACGCCGACGGTTCGGTGACAGTGACCGCGAAGGTCTACGACGGCGTGACGCTGCTTCAGAGCCTGATCCAGACCAACACGTTCGAGGATGGCGAGTTCATGGCGCTGGTGGGCGTCACGGGGGACGACCCCAAGTCCACCTTCTACAAGAACATCCACGTTACGGCGAGCGGGGCGACGGGGCTGGTGAACGTCAACACCGCGACGAGCTACGTCTACACCTTTGTCGGCGCGAACGACTGGGAGTCGGCCCCGAGCCCGGCCAGCGCCACGATCCTGCGCCCCGATGGCGTTGCAGTCACCGTCACCACCGAGACGACGCACGGATACGACGTCCTATACGGCATCGACACCAAGCGCATCTATCGGTCGGTGAGCGGCGCGACGGGCGACATTTTCCTGCTCGTCGCAGAGATTCCCTTGTTGACCCCGACGTTCCTGGACAACCTCGACGATTCCGTCATCTCCACACCTGGCACGCCGCTGGAATCCGAGGACTGGGATCTGCCGCCAGCGAACATGCAGGGCATCATCAGCCTTCCGAACAACTGCATGGCGGGATTCTTCGCGAACCAGCTGTGCTTCTCTGCCGTCGGGCGCGTGCACGCCTGGCCGGTGAAGTATCGCCTGACCACCGACACCGACATCGTGGCGATTGCGAACATCGACAACACGGTGGTCATCGGCACCAAGAGCCGCGTGCAGACCGCCACCGGCAACGACCCGAGCACCTATTCGATGAGCCAGCCCGGCGAGGCGCAGGCGTGCGTCTCGAAGCGCAGCATGGTCTACCTGGACGGGTACGGCGTGGTGTTTGCCTCACCTGACGGGTATCAGGTGTGCGCTGGATCGGCGGGGAACGTGAAGAACGCCACGGAAATGATCTTCACGAAGCAGCAGTGGGAGGCATTGACGCCGAGTTCGATCATCGCTGCGGTGTACGACGGCGTTCTGTACTTCTGGGTGACTGGGCCAACACCAGACAGCGGGTATGCCATCGACACGCGCGCCAGCGGGGCTGGGCTGATTCGCCTGAGCCACCACGTCGCAGCGGTGCACGTCGACCCGCTGACTGACAGCATGTTCATGATCCTGGATTCGAACAGCGAGCCGACCGACGTGGACCTGCCGGTGGCCAGCACAGCGGTGACGCCGACGAGCACGACGATATTCCAGTGGGATGCGCACGCGACGAACAGAATCGTCTACCGCTGGACCGGGAAGCTGAACATCCTGCCCTACTCGACGACCATGCACTTTGCCAAGGTGGAGGCCGAGGACTTCACGAACCTGCTCTCGCGCGTGTACGCCGGGTCTTCCCTGCTGCACGAGAAAGTGGCCACAAGCAATGACCCGTACCGCATTCCCGGCCTGACCACCTACGCGACCTATTGGAGCGAGGTGATGGGCACGAGCAGAGTTCGGACGCACCAGATTGCCAGCACTGTGGTGGAGCTTGACTGATGGCAACCGGCAAACCATCAATCACCACGCCGCGCATCCTCGAGCTGCGCGGGCTTCAGCAGGCACTTGATGCAATTCGCGAGCGCCTGCGCCAGTCTGACGCCGAACTCAACTTGCTGCGCAGCTTTGCCGACGCGAACCAGTCGGCGCAGGCCATTGCATCGTTGCAGGCGCAGATCACTCAGTTGACCAACGTGGTGAATGCGCTTGTGGTTCAGGTTGACGAGATCACATCGGTTGAGCAAGACGGTTCTGTTTATGCGTTGGTTGGACGCGTGGCACAAGTCGAAAGAGAAGTCGCAGAGTTCACGCAACAACCGATTTGGAGAACCTGATGGCGCTCATTCAATGCCTGCTCGAAGCCAAATACATGGAGAACGCAGCGACCACTCAGTACACCGCGCCGGCTGGTTCTTCACGCGTCGTGATCGACAATTTGTCGTTGACAAACACGTCGGGTGGATCGGTAGTCGTCAGTGCGAACTTGGTGGCTTCTGGAGGTGCTGCTGCAGGATCGAACAAGGTTTTGCAAGACACGACAATCAGCCCAGGGTCTAGGCTTGAGTTTTTGCTGCAAGGGCAATACCTCAATGGGGGTGATTTCCTGAGCACCATTGCAGATACCGCCAGTGCGATCGTCATGCGGCTCAATGGGCGGGTGATTCCGTGAGCCAATTCGACGACCAGGGCCGTGAGGTCATCAACACAGGTGTTGCTGGCGCAGGTTCGGTCACAAGCACCGAGTTGTCGGCCCTATCGGCAGCTCATACGTCCCTGGTGGATCGGGTCAGTGCGAACAGCGGCGTCGGGGGAGCGGGCTCAGTCACCAGCACGGAACTGAGCGCTGCGGTTGCGGCCGAAACGTCGAACCGCGTCAGCGCGGACGACGCGCTGTCGGTAGCCATCGGTGCGGTGGCAGCCTCAGTGGCGGGCGTGCTTTCGGCAATTGGGGTCAACTCCGCGCAGATGACCAGCGCGGACAACGCTATCTCGGCAGCAGTCGTTGTCGTCTCCGCAGCGCACACCTCGCTCGCCGCATCGGTGGCCGGGGCCTTGTCTGCCATCGGCGCGAACTCCGCACAGATGACGTCGGCGGACAACGCGATCTCGAACGCGGTCAGCATCGTGTCCGTTGCCGCCGCCAACGCCCTGTCGGTGGCCAATGCGGCGTCGAACAAGGGCTCGGTGCTCTCGGTCAACTTGGCATCGGTCGACGCGCGCCTGAGTGGCCTGTCGGATGCACACACCTCACTGGTGAACCGGGTGTCGGCGAACAGCGGGGTGGGTGGCGCTGGCTCGGTGACCAGCACGGAACTGAGTGCAGTGTCCGCTGCGGCAGCGAGCGCTGACGCCACGCTGTCAACGCGGCTCGACTCGGTGGTGAACCGGGTCAGCGCGAATTCAGGCGTTGGCGGCGGAGGTTCGGTCACGAGCACTGAACTGTCCGCGGCGATTGCTGCTGAATCGGCAGGCCGAACCAGCGCGATCAACGTCGTGTCGGCGGCTGTCGCTGTTGTCTCTGCTGCTCACACGTCGCTTGCGGCTTCCGTTGCTGGAGCGCTGTCGGCCATCGCGGCGAATTCCGCACAGATGACCTCGGCGGATAACGCGATAAGTAACGCGGTGTCCATCGTATCTGTGGCCGCTGCAAATGCGCTCTCGGTCGCCAATGCTGCGAGCAATAAAGGCAGCGCGCTGTCGGTGGTGATTGCCGCGAACAGTGCTCAAATGACGAGCGCGAACAACGCAATCAGCAATGCGGTGTCGATTGTCTCGGTACAGGCTGCCGTGGCGACATCGATTGCGAATGCGGTATCGCAAAGACTATCTGCTTTGGTCCTTGACAGCGTATTGAACGTATCAGTGCCGGCCCCGGGAGATCAGCAAGTTCTGACATGGAATTCCGCTGCCGCTCAGTGGGTTGCATCGACGATTACCGCTGGTGTGGGGTCAGTCACAAGTACCGAATTGAGTGCAGGGCTCGCATCTGTCGCAGCTCAAGCAGCGTCGGCGCTTTCAGCATTGTCGGATGCACACACATCTTTGGTGAACCGGGTTTCGGCGAACTCCGGCACAGGTGGTGCGGCGTCTGTTACCTCGCAAGAAATGTCCGTGGCTGACGCGGCATTGTCGCTACGCATCGATTCAGTTGCTGCCGCTGCCGCTGCGCCGCAGATTCGAATTGTCTCGAACGTGCAATCTGTCGCTGGCTCGGCGCTTGTGAATATCAGCGGCCTTGTCTTGACCGTCGCTGCCGGGGAGACATGGGAAATCAACGGTGCGCTGATTTTCTCGACCTCTGCGACGACCGTAGGCTTGAGACTCGGAACGTCTGCTCCCCCACTTTCAACGCCGCGCATCTTCGCGTTTGCGCGGTATTCAGGTGGGCAGTCAGCGGGTATCGCGGGTGGCGCTGGCTTGCTTCAAGTGAGCGGCGCATCGACGAATATGTCAATCACAGGTGCTGGCCCTGCGGCCGGTGTCTACATCGTCAAACCGTACTGCATGTTCAACGTCGGGTCCGCGGGGACGTTCAGGCTGATGTTCGCTGGCATTGCTTCAACGGCAGCAAGTCCGATCCACATCATGCCGGGTTCCTACATCAAAGCAGTGAGGCTCAAATGATTGATCCGTTGCGCGTGTTCATTGGCGCCGATCCTAGGCAGCCGGTTGCGTTGACCGTTGCCGCACATTCGGTGACTTGGCATTCGAGCGTTCCGGTTGCGATCACGCCGCTGATTCTGAATCAGTTGCCAATCAAGCGGCGAGGGCTGACTGAGTTCACGTTCTCAAGATTCCTGGTCCCGTGGCTCTGCGGGTTCAGAGGAAAAGCACTGTTCATGGACGCCGACATGATCGTGCAGGGCGACATCGCAGAACTGTTCGAACTCGGCGGCATGAACGCAGTGAGCGTCGTGCAGGACCAAGAGCGATTCGAGTGGCCGTCGATGATGCTTTTTAACTGCTCATCGTGCTTTCGTCTGACGCCGGAATTCATCGACAACGATAAAAACGCGCTGTTTGATCTGGCCTGGGCGCCGTTTGTCGGCTCACTGCCGAAGGAGTGGAACGCCGTGGTCGGATATGGTCCAGTGGAAGGCAATCCGAAATTGCTGCACTTCACTCGCGGGCTTCCCGTGTGGGACGAAACCAGAGGCAATCCGCAAGATGAAGTGTGGTTCGATGAACTCAAGACGGCGAACAGCACGTGTGCCTATAACGACCTGATGGCGAAGTCGATTCACCACAACCGAAAGGCAGCGTAAATGGCAGCAACCGCCCGCGTTTCAGCCCGCTCGACTTCCCTCGATTTCGGCGAGAAGTACGGGACCGGCTACTGCATTCCGACCTCACTACGCGATGAGCAGATCAAGCTCGCCATTCGCAAGGTCAAGGGTCGGATTCGACAGTTCGACGGAAAACGCGCAGAACCTATCGCAGTGGTCGGATTCGGCCCGAGCCTCAAACACACGTGGGAGGCACTGCGCAACTTCAAGTACATCATCACCACGTCAGGTGCTCACAGGTTTCTGCTGGATCGCGGCATCGTGCCGAACTGGCATCTTTCCGTTGACCCGAGGGATCATCAGATCGCGCTGCTGGGGGGGGGAATCCACCCTGACGTGACTTACCTGCCGTGCTCAACCTGTCATCCTGCGTACCTGGATGAACTTGTCAGATTGGAAGCCAAGATTGAGCTGTGGCACTGCTTCGCGAATGAGGCCGAGTCGCTGCGCATCCTGCCGCCTGGTGAATACGCGTTGACGGGCGGATGTGACGCAGGATTGCGTGCGATGGCGATGGCCCGATTCTTCGGGTTCGTTGATCAGCACATGTTCGGAATCGACGGCAGTGCGGAGGACGACAAGCAACATGCCCACGATCACCCGAACTCGCTCACGAAGTTCTTCGATCTTGAGTATCCAATAGGTTCAGGTACGATCTACCGAACCGCACCGAACCTGATGGAAGTCGCCAAGAGCGTTCCGCACGAGGTGGACATGCTCAAACTAGACCACTACGAATTCCACGGCAAGGGGTTGGTGCAGGCAATCATGGCCGACCACAAACCGAAGGCCGTGAAGAAGTCGAATATCGCATTCATCAAGCCGGTTCTGATCACCGAAGAGTACAAGGAGCTGAACAAGCGGCTGCACAACGAACGGGCAGACTATGGGACGGGCGGGACCAGACACGCTCAGACGATTCTGAAGCTCTGCGAGAGTCTCAAAACTACCTCAGTGCTCGACTACGGTTGCGGCAAAGGGACGCTTGCCAACAACATTCCGTTCCCGATCTGGGAGTACGACCCGTGCGTTCCGGGGAAGGACGAACAACCCCGCGCGGCTGACATCGTGGTGTGTACCGATGTGCTGGAGCACGTTGAACCGTCGAGGCTTGGCGATGTTCTCGGCAATCTCGCGGCACTGACTAAGAAAGTCGGGTATCTGGTCATCGCAACGCGACCGGCAAAGAAGAACCTGCCCGACGGGCGGAATGCACATCTGATCCAAAAGCCCGTATCGTGGTGGCGCGAGACGCTGGCGCGCTACTTTGAAATCGGACAGGTGTTCGACACGAACCCTGGCGAAGCGCAGTTCGTTGTCGGCCCGCGCAAGCCGGACGCCGTGAAAGATGGCATCCAGCGAGTCGAGCACAACGGCATCGCGGCGAAGTTCCACGTGCCCAACGACACCGTTGCGTGGCGCGTCAAGACACTGTTCAAGAAGGAGCCCTGCACGATCTCTTGGATCGAATCATTCAAGCCTGGCGAGGTGCTGTACGACATCGGCGCGAACATGGGCGGGTACACCGTCCTGGCGGCCCGGCGCGGTGCCAAGGTCTTCGCCTTCGAACCCGAGGCGCAGAACTACGCTTTGCTGTGCCGCAACATGACCCTGAACGAGGTGGACGGGCGCGCGTACTGCCTGGCGCTGTCCGACAAGGTGGGCCTGTCCACCATGTACCTGACGGGGCAGCATGCCGGCGGCTCGTGCCACTCGCTGGGCGAGAAGGTAGGACACGACCTACAGGTGCGCGAGGGAATCGAGCAAGGCGCGTTCGGCTACACGCTCGACCTCGTGGCGTCGGAACTGCCCCGGCCTGACCACGTGAAGATCGACGTGGACGGGTTCGAGCACCGCGTCATCGCGGGTGCCAAGGGCATCCTAGCCACCGCCAAGAGCGTGCTGATCGAGGTGAACACGAACCTGCCAGAGCATGTGGAGATGGTTCGAGCGCTGACGGAGATGGGCTTCGCGTTCGACCAGGCGCAAGTCGACGCCGCGATCCGCAAGGATGGCCCGTTCAAGGGCTGCGCCGAGTACGTGTTCCATCGCATCAGCGCGCAGGAGCAGGCATTCCTGGCGGCCGTTGACGCTGCCAAGGTCAAGACGGTGCCGTTCCCCCACATCGTGCTGACCGGGGTGGACCTTGGCGTGCATGTGCCCGAAGACGCCAAGTTCAAGTCGCTCGAAGAGGTGCGCGGGACGGCGGGGTACAAGGAGCGCCGCACGGCCCCCGTGCAGACGTGGCTCACCTCAGGCCGGTTCCGCGCCGCGCTGGCGCGCAAGTTCGGCGTGCAGACGGCAGGCGAGGAGGCGTTTCTGCTACGCGATAGCCACGGCTACCAGATCCCGCCACACACCGACACGCCAGCCAAGGCGATCACCGCGCTGTTCTACCTGAACGACGCAGAAGAGGGCACGAGCCTCTATCGACCGAAGAAGAAGGGGTTCAAGTCCACGGACGGACGACATTTGCCGAGGAATGATTTCGTGAAGGTCAGCACCGTTCCGTTCAAAACCGGAACGATGATCGCGTTTGCGCGGACTGATGAATCATTCCACGGGGTAGAGAAGTTCAAAGGAGAGGGTTTCCGAGATATTCTCTGTTGGAATGCGTCATGATTGCAGGAACAGTCTTTGACTTCGCCGACTTCGATCAAGTCTGGCCGAAGGTCAAAGACCGCGCCCAGCGCCTGATTCCTCAGTGTGATCTCGAGCACGCCCGCGAACGTGAGAAAAGCGGCGCCGCAGTGTGCCTGATGAACGACGAAGGCATTGCGGTGCTGAGTTTGACGGCAGATGACTGTGGCACAATCGTCGCGTTCGTAATCCTCGTGGTATCAACTGGCCGCCCGGGAGCCTTCAAGCGACATGAGGCAGACATGCTCAAACTCGCGAAGGACATGGGGGCACCGCGCGTCGCGTTTCGAACCGACCGCGTGAGAGCCTGGGAAAGGCTGCTCGGCCCCGAGTGGAAGCGCAGCGCCGACCGTTTTGAGCGGGAGGTGTGCGCATGAGCAAGTCCAGCGGCGGGGTGGAGGAAACACCTGCGCAGAAAGTCGCGCAGGAAATCGCCACCAAGCAACTGCAAGACTGGCGATCGCGCTACCTACCCGTCCTGAAGAACTACGCGGCCAACTCCGAGAGGATGGGCCTGGCCGACTCGCGCGAGCGACGCCACGCCACCGCCATGACCGGGACCGACACGTCGGCCCGGTTTGCGCAGGCCGGCGACAAAGCATTGGCAGCGGCCAGCAACACAGGCACCGTTGGATCGTCTCGCCAGAAACTCGGCCTGACCGGCATGGCCAACGACCAGGCGACGTCGACCGGGTTTGGCGCAGCAGCTGCGGACCAGGCCGTGACCGACGCCAGCACGCAGGGCCTGAAAACCGTGACGTCGATTGCCCGCGGCGAGAAGGCCGACACGATGGACGCGATCGGGCGCAATGCGGCAATCAGCGGCGCGCAGGCCAATGCAGACGCCGAGGCTTCGTTGCAGAACCGGATTGGGAATGCTTCCTTGGCCGGCAAGATCATCGGGCAAGGTGCTGGGCTGTGGATGGGGCAGGCGAAGGTGCCTGGGTCACTGGAAGACCCGCGTGCCGGTGTTCGCGGACAACTTGGGTACGGCTCATGAGCCTGCGCAGCCTGCTCACCCCGTCGAAGTTCATGCAGAGCGTGGACCCGGCGAGTCGGCCGGTGGCGGACCTGTTTGGCGGCTCGAGCCCGAAGAACGACACCAGCGCCAGCGACGCCTACGCCGCGATGACGCGCCAATCGTGGTACGACTACATGAACACTCTGGGCGTGCCGCAGGAGAACAAACTCATCTCCTACGCGACGGACCCCAACGTGGTGAAAGATGCCATGACCGAGGCCAGTTCGGACGTGACAGGTGCGTTCGACCGGCAGCAGGTGGCCACGCAGCGCCGCTTGAGCGGGCTGGGCCTGACGCTGAATGCCGACGAGCAGCAGGCGGCCGACAGATCATCTAGCCTTGCGCGCAGCCTGGCCGATGTGGGCGCACAAAACAGGGTGCGCGACCAGACCATCGCACGCCAGCAGTCGATCATCTCTGGGTCTGCCGCAGCACCGCAACTTGGAGGGCTGAAATGAGCACCAGCACATACGGCCTGGGCGTCGCAGAGCGCACCACAGCAAGCGGCGGCGAAACCCTGCTTGGCCTCGGATCAGCCCAAAAGCGCGCGGCGATGCAGATGCTGGGCAACGCCGCAGAACAGGAGACTCGCCGCAACATCGGGAACCAGCAGATGGAGCAGGAGCGCCGGGCCGGCAACGCGCAACTCGGATCCGCGCTTGGTGGCGCGGCGGCAGGCGCCGCATTTGGACCGTGGGGCGCGCTCGTGGGCGGCCTGGTTGGCGGGATTGCTGGGCGATCATTCTGAATTGAGGAACTCATGGCACAAGACACGCAACCAATCAGCGTTGATGAGCGGAACAAGGGCCTGACAGGCATTTGGAAGGGTCAGCCGTGGGTCGAATACGTGCTCGACACGCCGCCGCACAACTCCTATCGGTGGAATGGGACGACCCTAGTTGGGGATGGAACACCAATCTTCCTCACCGCCGCCGAAATCGCCAGTCCCACAGCAGCGATTCTTGCGGATACGAGTGCTACTTATATTGGGCCGAGCCCGGACTACCCTAGACTGTTTTCCATTGGTACGCGCCTAGTGGGCGGCAATGGGCAAATTTCTGCCGCAAGTCTTGGGCTGAAGTTCGACGGAACTGACGAATCCGCGCAGTGGCAAAACGCAATGGATGCCGTGTATGACACCTATGCTGGGCGAGGCGGGACAATTGTTTGCCCTGACGGCAGAAAAACCGTTCTAAGCGGAGTTTGGTGGCATGCTGGAATTGCCATCGTGTCAGAAAGTGGCGGGACAGCATTTATTGAAAATGCAAACACAACATCAGTTGTCGGGACGTGGTTCGAACTGCCGTCAGGAGCGACGCAGCCGATGCTACGAACTAGCAGAGATGCTAATCAGGGCGGGACGGGGGAAGGGGTCGGGTCTTTTAGAAACACTGGGATTGATGGGCTGAATCAGAGATATCACGGCGGGCTCCTTCGAGGCATCAATTTTTCCGGCTACAAAGCTGTAACGCTGAACAGCGCATATGCACACGCGTTAGATTTGAAACAGGTATGGAATGTCACTATGGAAGGGTGCACATTCTCAGCTATGCGCGGGTTTTCAATTAACGCCCTCGACTGCAATACCTTGCGCATTCACAAGTGCAACGGCGTCAACACAGGGGGGATATTTTTTGAATCTGTTTCCGACTCCATTCTAACTAATAATTGGTTTGGTGGGGGGGCCGGTCTTTGCAATGCGGTGTTTTGGATGACGAACGGAAGTCAAAAGAACATCATTGCCGAATCCAAATTTTTCAACAATCAATCCAATGGAAACCCAGGAATTATTCTTAGAGAATACGCTTTCCCTGTCGAGGTAACAGTAAATACTGGGACTGGCGTATTTACGTCGCAAACGAATGCCACGACTGGCAGTGCTCTGCACTACTTCGAGCACGATACGCCAGTGATGTTCTACACATCTGGGACGCCACCGACAGGAATCACGACGACGACGACATATTACGTGTGGAAGCTATCATCCACGACTTTCACGCTGTGCACTCAGAGATCATGGTGGGTCGCAGGGGTACAAACTGCGAGAGGTGAAATAACAAGCTACGCCGGGGCCGGGGCTGGAACATTCTTCATCAACTGTGGACCTGGTGTTTTGAATGGTTCAGGTGCAAGTTTGGCATTAACGCATGATTGCCAACGGAATACATTCAAAGGTTTGCGGATCGATCAATCGTTCGGGGCCGGGTTGTTGCTCGAAAAATCCACCAGAAACACATTCTCAGACATTATTTTTAGTGAGGGATCTTTTGGGCAATATACGAGCACCGTTCAATCCGGCTATACGGTGCAGCACATTAACCCCACGCCGATGGCGGCGATTGTACTGCGAAATACCGCCACAGATAATCAATTCTCTTCATCGATTCTCTGCGATGGAACGAAAAGCGGCACGATGGGCGCAACATCAGGTTTTGAATCCAGGCAACTTTACGGCATTGATGTAGATGCGACATCCCGCCCAGGCTTAAAGCTATCCCTTAATTCCATCAATCACACGGTTGCAAATTCTGATACTGGCGCAGCAAATTACGCGCAACGGGACTTATCGGACAAAGTTGTCCTTGGCTCTGACAGGTTTGAATCAATGGGCGGCGTTGCTATTGCGCTCGCGGGTGGAAACCGTCGAAGCGGTTGGGCATTTGATGCCGCCGCAGAAGAATTGATTCAGGCGGAACTGTCAATCCCACCTGGATGGAGAACAATAGAGATTGATCTATATTGGAGTAACGGCGGGGCGGGGGCTGGTAATGTTGTGTGGGCTGCGAACACAGGCATCTTTGCTGAAGGGGTCACGCTAAATGCAGCAGATGGCGTGAACAGTAGTGTAATCACCACAGCTGCTGGGGCTCAGGACGTGCTTACCCGGACTGTACTTACAAGCCTGACAATCACGGACACTGCCGGCAGCACTTACTACCTGCGCATAAAGCGAGCCGCAACGGATGGTGGGGACACTCTCGCAAATGATGCAATTTTGCACAGTGCAGTGGTTTACAGGCTTTCATAATGAGCACCAGATCATGAACCCTAACCGAAGCAATCGAGCGCGTTGCCGACGCTGCCCGGGCTTACTGCGAAAACTGGCCCGCTACAGGTAACGATTGCCAATTGAACGACGCGCCATGACCTGGAAACAGATTCTCGAAGCGGAGTCGAGCCTAGGGCTCTAGCATCAGAATTAATTTACCAGCCTACTCTGGAATATACCATGACAATCCTATTCGATAAAGACAAACAAATTCATGCAGCTGTAGGAGCAACTATCGGAGCCTACGAGGTAGTAGCAGCAAGAGCAACGAGGGTTTAAGCAATGGACACCCAATCAGCAGTAACCCAAAGCGCCGAAGCGGCGGATGAGTAGGACAGCGAGAACAAGATGGCGCGATCAGTAGGCGAAGCCGCAGCCCTAGGCCTTGAGTCAGGCTTGCGCCTGGCGATGGACTACAACAACCAGCGCGACCAGAAGGCGCGGCAGGCTGAGCTCGACCGCATGCACCTTGAGGATCGGGCGTTTGACCGGACCCGGATTCAGCGGGCTGATGCGCGCCAGCAGGGCCTGGACACGATTTCCCAGGGCGAAGCACGCCTGAACGATATCGCCTTGCGCAGCCAGTCGGCCACCACGCCCGAGGCGCGCGCCGGCCTGGTGCAAGAGGAAGGCGCCGTTCGGGATGCCGTCGGTCAGGCGCAAGGCGTCATTGGAGGCCCGGCTCTCGCGCCTGCGCCAAGGGCGAAGCCCGACATCAAGCAATTCGTCGCGCGCTACCAGCGCGGCCCCAACGGCGAACCGTCACAGGACGAAGCCGCCGCGATGAAGACCATGCAGGCGATTGAGCAGGGCGACATGGCCGGTGTGGCGGCAGGGTACAACGTCCTGCACCGCGACAGCATCGCCAAGATCATCGGCAAGAAGAGCCCGCACGGCGGCACGATTGTCGGCGCCAGACTCGAAGGGATTGACCCCGACCCGAACAGCCCGAAGGATGACCCGCGATTCTTTGGGCGCATGAAGATCTGGGTAAAGGGTGAAGGCGGCCCAGCCCCAGGCGACGCAGGCCCAGGCGACGCTGGGGCGCCGGCACAACTGCAGGAAGAAGGCGCCCCACCTGGCGCCACCGGCTACTACTACGCCCCAATCACTGAAGACCGCGGCACCGGCCCAAGCGCGAAGGTGAAATCCTTCAGCATGAAAGACGAAATGGACCTGGTTGGCCAGCACCTGCACCTGGCCGAACTGGTGAACAGCGAAGAAGGCCGGGCCAAACTTGCCGAAGGCGGGATGACCCCGCAGGAATGGGCCGATCTGCAGGCCCGTTTGGCGCCACGGATGCCGAAGAAGCAGGAAACGTCAGAGAACATCGGCCTGGGCGGCGAGACGCTGCGGATCACCAAGGACGCGAGCGGGAGGGAAACGAAACGCGAGACGCTGAGGCACTCGGCCAAGCCGGTGATTCGTTCAAACGACCCCATTGCGCGCATGCAGTTCCAGCTCGACGAGATTGATGCCGCTGAAGAGTCTGGCGAACTCACCCCAGCGCAAGCCACCATGGAGCGACGCGCTGTGCGGGCCGGCATCAAGCCAGGGAAGTACAGTGGCGGAGCGGCGGCGCCTGGGAATGGGTCGAGCGGGCCAGGCCTGAAAGAGCGCGAATTGGCGCGCAAGGAGCGCAAGGATGACATTGCCTCCCTTGAAAAAACCGTTGATGCCGCCGACAAGGCTGCCGACAATGCCCGCAGCCGCGCCTCAAGCGCCCGTTCTGACCTTGCCCAACACATGCGCGAAAAGCCAGACCAGTTTGCAAAGCCAGATGCCATTGCCGCATGGGAAAGCGAGCATGCGCGCCTGAAAGAGCAGCAGTCGGCGGCAGAAAAGCGCGTGAGCGCAGCAGATGCCCGCCACCAGGAAGCGCTGGATGCAAAACGGGCGGCCGAGGCCGAGTACCAACGCGCCAAGGCCGACGGTGACACCAAAGCGGGGCCAGGCATGGGAGACGCCAAGGGCGGCGCCAAAGCAGCGCCAGACCTCGGCAAAGCCAACGCTATCAAGGCGCAGTACAAGGCCGGGAAACTTTCACGCGAGGATGCCAAGAAGCAACTGGCGGCGATTGGATTCAACTGATGCGCGCCGACGCGTTTCTCGACGCACCACTGTCGGCTGACGACTTCCTTGCCAGCGAACCGCTGCCGCGAGGGGTTGAGCCATCCAAAACCGGCGCCGGCCGTAGCAGCGGGCGCGGCGGTGCGGAGGCAAATGACACTTCCAACGCCTTGACCAACGAGGATGCCCCGACCGGCACGCGCGCAACGGAAGATCGTGGGTTCACGCCCGAGCCTCGGCGCCGGCGCGGCGGGACGATTGGCGATGTGAAGCCCTACGGGGCCGGGGATGCGCGGATCAACCCGCCGCCCGAGCCGGTCAAGCCTGGCGGTTCAGTGCTGGACCGACCGTACACTGGTGAGCGACCGCCCATGTCGGACGCGGAGATGGGCGGACTGGAAACCCTGTCGCGCAAACCTGCGCCGCCCGCGCCAGTCGGTCGGATGCAAGCATCACCGCCGGAGTCGACCACCGGAAGGGCTTTGCGCCAGTTTGACCGCAAGCCGCTTGACCAATCGCTTGCCGCCTACCCCACCGAAGTAGCGGCTGATGCGGCGCGCGGCATTGCGCAAGTACCTGGCAGCTTGGCGACGTCGGCCTACGGTGCGCTGCGAGCTGGCGCGGATGTTGTTGGTGCAGACCGCTTTGCAGAATGGGCCGGCAAGTCGGCCGCTGCTGGGCAGGACTACCTGAAGCAACTCGACAACCCCAACGGCGACCAGATGGTGACGGGCGCGCTCAAGTCGCTTGGCACCACGGCGCTTGGCGGGGCGGCGGGCGGATCCAAAACCGCCATCAGCCTGATGGTTGGGCAGACTGCCGCCGACAAGTACAGTCAATTGCGCGATGCGGGGGTCAGCATTGGCGAGGCCATGCCAGACGCTGTTGTCCATGGGTACGCTGAATACCTTGGCGAGCGGATTGGCGTGCCGAGCCTGGGGCGCATGGTCACCTCAGTGGCCGCGAAGTCTGGGGCGCGGCCAATGGCTGTGCTCAAGGAGGCGCTGAAACAGCAGGGCGAAGAGCAAGTCACCACCGCGCTGCAATCCCTGAACGACAAGTTCGGCAGCGGGCAACTCAAGCCCGGGCTGACATGGGACCAGTACCTCGACGATGCGGTGCAGACGGCGGCGCAGACGGCAATCATGACTGCTGCGGCCGGTGGAGCTGGCGCAGCGGCGCGCGGCGCGGCCAAAGCCTACGACTTTGCGCGCGGCAACGGTTTCCACGTCGACCCACCCCTGACCACCGATCCAGCCAAGACCCAGCGCGCCAAGACCCTGGACATCTTTGAGAACATCGCCGCCAAGTACGGGATGAACGAGGCAGCCAAGGCCCGAGCGATCGAAGCGGTGAAGGACTTGCCGCTGGATGACGTCGGCCCGTTCCTGACCCGCCTGAGCGACGCCTACGCCAAGCGCGGGCTGGTCAAGCCGGTGGACAAGCACGCGGCTGACACCCTGAGCGCCGGGCCGATCGCGCCGCCTGAGGAAGTTGCAGACCGCGAAACGCAAAAGCCGGCCGGGGAAAAGATCGCCGAAACCGCCACTTCAGCGGATATTTCCCCAACCGACGAATCCGCCGCGCTCGAGCAGCGTTTGGCGCAGAAGTTCGGCATCGACGACGGGCTGTCGGAGCCCCCCCAAAGCGCAGCCCCTGCGCAGCAAGAGGCAGGCGCCGAGCAACCCAGCCCAGCCGCAGGCACCGCGGCCCTACCAACGAAAGCCCAAGATGAAGATGGAACGCAAGGAAAGCGCGAAGCACGAAAAGATGGAGTCACCCAAGAAGGAGCGCCAGGAAACCAAGGCGGAAATGGAAATGTCGATGCGCCACCGCAAGGCACCAGTGACGCACAGCCACCTGGTGGCGCCAATGGTGTCGCCCCGCAACAGGGGGATCTTCCACAAGAAGAGCTGCGGGATGAAGCGCAACGAGGATCCAGGCGACTGATCGGCAAAGTCGGGCGCACGCCTGCCGCTGCGGTGGCGGTGCACTTGCGCCCGAACAAAGATGGCACGCTCACGCCGGTTCACCCCAGCGGCGAGGAACTGCTTGACTTCGAAACGGGGCAGCCGATCGTTTTGCCGGCCGGGATCAGCGACCTGGGCGCGATCGGTGCAATCCGCAAGGCGGGCGCCATTTCGAACAAATCGCGGTTCTTCAAGGTCAGTGGCGAGCCTGAATCTGAAGCGGCACCGGCCACCCCGCCCACAAGCGCGGCCGAACAACCATCGAAAGGAGCCGCAAATGGCAACCAAGAAGAAGGGCAAGGGCAAGGGCGAGGGCTGTTGAACGGCACGGCGGCGCGCAAGAAAGAAAGCGCCGCCGCGAAGGCCCGCAAACTCAACCCGGAAACCGACACCCTGCTGCAGGCAATCGCCAAGCTGGGCGGTATCCGGCGCGAAGACATGGCGCGCGAGTTCGGCCTGAAGCCAGAGGAACTGAAGCACAAAGTTCGCATCGGCAATCTGGACAACGTGCCGTTCCGCGCCAAAGGCGGGCAGAGTTGGGACGATGCCCTGTCAGCGCTGCGAGAGGCCGGGTACTTTGCCGGCGTGGCCGACGAGGACGCGCGCAACGCATTTGAGGAGGCCGTCTACAAGGAATTGGGCGGCGGGCAGGAACTGACGCCGCAAGGCCAGATGAAGCGCGCGGCCGACATGCAGGCCGAAGCGACCGATCAGTTTGACGCTGACCAGCTGGAAGAGGCTGGCTTTGTCGACGCCAGCGACGAGGCCAAAGCGATCACGCAGCAATTGCTTGAGGAAGCCGAAGCCCTGGGGATTGACAGCGAAGCGCTGCGGGAGGATGCTGCGCGACTCTCAAGCTACGAAGAAAGCCAGGACGCCTACCATGCAAGACTCCAAGACATCACCCGCCAAGCCATCGCCCAAGCTCGCAGCGCTGCTCAGCAAAGCGACGCCACAGCAACGCGAGGAAGCGCTGAAGGTGACGGCGAAGTTGCTGGCGATGCGGGCGAGATCCTCACAAGCCAAACCGCCGAAGACCTGAAAGCCAAAGCAGACCGCGAGGCCGCTGCCGAAAAAGCCGACGCCGCCGAACAGAAGCGCCTGGCCGAGAAAGAATCCGCCGATCGTTTGGCGCGCGACAACAAGCAGCGCGCAGATCAGAGCGTAGACGACTTCCAATTGGGGCAGAGTGCCGATCAGCAACTGTATGGGCAGAAGGACATTTTCAGCGAGCCTGCGCCAGTCCCTGCGCCGGTGCCAAAGCAATCTCGCACGGTGCGCGTGGAGAAGGGTGACAGCGAAGCCGTACGCCAAGCCAAGGCCGATGCGCTGAAGGCGCTGGGCGACCTGGGGGACATTCTCGGCAGGCCGGGCAAGGCCTTCATGACGCCAGAGCAGGAGCAGAAACTACTGCCTGTTCTCACGCGCCTGATGGACGCTGCGTTTCGCCTGGGCTATCTCAAGTTCAAGGAGGCGGCGCGTTTTGCGCTTGAACAGATCCGCGCCGCACTTGGCGACTCGGCCGCCGACGAGATCACGATAGACCACCTGCAAGGCGCCTACATCGGCATGGCTGGCCGGCATCGCGACGCTGGCGCAGAACGAGCCGCCGCAGTGGCCGCAGTGGACAGCATTGACCAATTGAGAGAGGATGCGAGCGATGCACCAAGCACCAACCCCAATCTGGAACGAAATCGCGCAGACGCAGCACCTGCGCCGCCAGCCCTGGAAACGCCTGTTCGCGCTCCAACAGAAGGAACTGGGCCAGGCGCTGGAAACGCTGGAAACGCAACTCGAGAGCAAGGGAGCAGACCCGCGAACGATCCGGGCGTACCTCCTGGTGGCGCCACTGCTGGAAGAGAACGAGGCGATCAGCAGCTACGTGGAGACGACCGGCCGGGTGGACCTGCGGAGTTCGATGCCGGAACTGGTGTCGATCAGCGAGGCCTTGATTTTGGCGAGTCAGGAGTACCGCCTGAAACCATCCCAACAGGCCAAGTTGAAAAGTCTGCTGACGGCGGACTCTCAAGCCTCAAAAAGCTCAACGACCAGCGCGCCGCCGAAGCAATAGAGGTCAAGCCTGGCAATCTTGCCAATGTGCGCGAGACGCTTCCCTATCTGCTTCCGGAGCAGCAAGAGGACGTGCACAAGGCCGAGACGCGCTTTGGCAAGCCCGACGGTTACGGGATGCTGTTCACCAACGGCACCGGAACCGGCAAGACGTTCACGGGCCTGGGAAACATCAAGCGGTTCGCGCGCCGCGGCAAGGGCAACCAGCTCATCATGGTGCCCGACGCCAAGATCATGGCCGACTGGGTGGACTCGGCCAAGACGCTGGGCCTGACGATCACGCCGCTACGCGACACGAAGGACGCCGGCAAGGGCATCGTCATCACCACCTACGCCAACGCCGGCGACAACATGGCGCTCGTGCACCGCGACTGGGATCTGGTGACGGCCGACGAGGCGCACCAGCTCACGCAGGGCAAGGACGGCGAGGAAACCGCCGCGCTGGCCACGCTGCGCGCGATCACGCGGCACCCGAAGCACGCCTACACGCGGTTCACGCAACTGCATGCAGACGAACTCGCCGAGGTGAAGCGGATCACCGACGCGCTCGATGCAGCGAGCAAGCAACTCAACATCCACGACATGCCCGAGGACCGCTCGCGCATCCAAGAAAGCATGGATCGGCTGATCGCGAAGATCAAGCCGTTGCAGGCCAAGCTCGCCGACAACCGCAAGGCGATCGAGGCTGACGTGGCCGCCAAACAAGGCGAGGCCCGCACGCGCGCTCAGTTCCTGTCGGCCACGCCGTTCGCCTACGAGAACACCGTCAACTGGGCCGATGGCTACCTGTTCGACTTCGACGAGGGGTTCCAGCAGACCTACGGCTACAACGCGCCGAGCCCGCGCGACTTCTTCTTTATGCAGCACTTCGGCTGGCGGAAGAAGAACGGCAAGCTGACAAAGCCGGACGAGAAGGTCGACCGCGGCCTGATGCAACGTCAGTTCAACGGCTGGCTCAAGAAGCGCGGCGCGCTGTCGGGTCGCATGCTCGAGGTGAAGCCGGACTATGACCGCAAGTTCGTGCTCGTGGACTCGAAGGTCGGCAACGACATCGACCGTGCGCTGGACTGGATCAGCGAGCGCGCGGCCGAGGAACGAGAGGCGAACAACGGCCTCGAACCCGAGGACAAGAACGACGGCTTCATGTGGCTGTCGGACAACATCAACGGCGCGCTCTACGGCACGGACGGCCACCTCGTTCGCCGCTACCTGCTCGAAGCCATCAAGGCCAAGGAAGCGGTGCCGATCATCAAGCAGCACATGGCGCTGGGTCGCAAGGTTGTCGTCTTCCACGACTTCAACAAAGGCGGCTCTAAGAACCCGTTCAGCATGGAGCCCTATCCGCTGTTCGAGATCACGCCGGACACGAAGCCAGAAGACCGCCAGGTACAGGAAACCTCGTTGCGCCAGCGCCGCAACTTCAATGCCGCGCTAGACGCCTTCCGCAAGGAATTCCCCGACCTAACGGACGGCAATGCGCTGCGCGGGCTGATCTCGCCGATCCAGCGTTTCACGCAGGAACTGCCCGGCGTGCTGCTCATCAACGGCAACGAGAAGCCGGCCGACGTGATCGCGCGCTACAAGCAACTGAACGATGACGCGCTCGGCCCCGTCGTCGCGCTGGTGCAGAGCGACAAGAACAAGGGATGGTCAGGCCACGACACCACCGGCAAGCACCCGCGCGTGCTCATCAACCTCGGCCTGCCGACGCAGCCGACGAAGACGATCCAGCAGGAGGGCCGCATCTACCGTGTGGGCCAGGTGAGCGACGCGATGTTCCGCTACCTGAACACCGGCACGACCTGGGAGCGCATCGCGTTCGCGCAGACCATCGCGCGCCGCGCCAGCGAGGCCGAGAACCTGGGTGCCGGCGAGCATGCCCGCGCGCTGCTCGATGCGTTCCTGACCGGCTACGAGGAAAGCGACACCTATCCGCCGGGCCACGAAGGCGAGGGCACGGGTGGAAAGCAACGCGACCGTGCGATGAACACCATCATCACGGCCTACGACCGCGCCAAGAGCTTCTACTGGGGCACGCAGAAGAAGAACAGCCGGACCAAGGCGCAGGAAGGCGCCGACTACTACGCCACCCCGGAGCCGGTGGGCTTGAAGATGGTGGAGTGGCTGGACCTCAAGGGCGGCGAGGATGGCCTCGAGCCTAGCGCCGGCCACGGCGCGATTGCGCGCTGGCTACCCGACAACGTGAGCCGCACGGCCGTGGAGCCGAGCATGCAGCTCCGCTCGCGCCTGGCGCTGGTCTTTGACGGGAAGATCGTTGAAAGCCAGTTCGAGGATCTGCACGTCACCAACAAGTATGACGGCGTTGCAATGAACCCGCCATTCGGCAGTGCCGGGCGCACCGCGATCGATCACGTTGCCAAGGCGGCGACGCATCTGCGCGATGGCGGGCGCATCGTGGCGCTTATCCCCACCGGCCCGGCGGCCGACAAGAAGTTCGAGAAGTGGTTCTACGATGAGGCAGGGCGCGCGGTCAAACCCCTGTTCGTGCACCCGTCGCTTGGGCCGGTCTATGCTGGCGACACCGTTACGACGCGAGCCAGTTTCGCGCAGCATGGCAAGGCCAGAGGGAAAAGTTCCGCAACTGGCAGTGCGCTGCTCATGGTGCGAGCCGATGGTTCTAGCTACGACTCTGGCGTGCCGATCGATGTCGTAACCAAGATTGAGCCAACCGGGAAGCGCACCGAGACCTACAAGCCCGCCGAAGGCCTGTACCTCATCGCCGACATCAAGTTGCCGGGCGTGACGTTCGAGCGCGCCGGCACCGGCGTGATGACGCGCATCGTGGTGCTGGAGAAGAGCGCCGACGCGCCGCAGCAGATCAGCCGCGACTACACCGACATCACCGACATCAACACGCTGTTCGACCGGCTCGAGGACCTGGAGCTCAAGCCGCGTGCCAAGCCGATTGCGGAAGAAGCTCCCAGCCCGGCGGAAACCGCTGCCGCGCAGAAGCAGCAGCGCCAGACCGAGCAGGCCGAGAAAAAGGCAAAGGCCGCGGCTGGCGCTGAGAAGGCCGCCGATACGGGTCTGGCTGTCGTCGAGTACAAGACCCGCAAAAACAAAACCATCAAGGGCGTGATTCGCACCGACCTGACCAAAGAACAGGCGATGGAGATCGACCCCTACACCTGGCGCTACGAGGGTGGCTTTTTCATTCGCCTCGAGCACATGGCGAAGTTGCTTGATAAGTACCCGCCGCCCGGGTCAGTTGCGCAAGAAGAGCGCGCCGTCTATGCTGTGCATGAGGCAGAAAAGAACTATGACATCCCACTCGACCTGTTCCCTGAATCTCTGTCCGGCCTACAAACCGAACCCGGCCGAGTTGGCAGGCCTGCGCCTGGGCCGCGCGCATCCCGCGCCACCGCTGGGGACGTACCAACCCCCACCACCCTATCGGTGCGGCAAGACCCGCACTTGCCGGGCGTCTACCACTTTTCGACCCAACTTGTCGAAGTAACCCGGCGCGATCTGCCGGTTGCCAAGGTCACGAACTGGACTGAGGCCGCATCTGCTCTGTCGGCGATGAACCGCTACGCCGTCGAGCACTTCGATGCGCTGGTGACGGACAAGGCCGGCAAGCCGCTGGCCATCATCGGATCGTTCAAGGGCGCACTGACCCAAACGAGCGTCTACCCAAGCACGCTGCTGGCCGAGGCGCTGCGCATCGAAGGCGCTGCGCGGATCTGGGGCGTGCACAACCACCCGAGCGGCACCGAGCACCTGTCAAGAGCCGATGAGCACTTGAACAGCGTAGTGCACAAGACGTTCGACGCTTCAAGCGTGGAATGGATGGGCCTGGCGGCCATTGGTGGCGAACGATTCTCTGCAATCGAGGGCGATGGCGCAAAGGGGAGCATTGTTTCTGGCGCCGTCATCTCTGGGGCGAAAAAAGCAACCATTCCGGTGGTAGAGCGCACCATCACCCCAGGCAATGCAGGCATGCCGGCCGCGACCTCGCCAGCCGAAGTAAAGCGCATCCTGACCACCGGGATGACCAAGCGCGAGCCGGGCATCCTGTTCATGAATGCGCAGAACCAGCCAACCGCATGGGTGCCCGTCAATCCGCTGGAAATGGCCACCCTGCGCAAAGGTGGACGGTTTGACAAGCTGATCAATTCCGCCAGCCAGGCCGGCGCCGGCAGCGCTGTCATTGCAAATCCGGGCGGGGTGATGAATCAGAAAATTCTGAACAACGTCGCCAGCGCGCTGAACCTGGCCGACGTGCGCACGCTGGACGCGATCGACACCGTGACGATGGAGTCAGCCGCAGAAAAAGGAGTCGAACCGCGCACCGGGTTCCCTATTCTCGACCTGGCCGACGAGAACCAGCCCTACCCGATTGCCCTGCCCACGGTGCTGCACGAAGGCCCGGTGCCACTGGCAGACCGCGCAATGGTCGGGCGCATGGAAAAGGTCTTCCGCAAAGAGGGCGGCATGCCTGACTTGAGCCTGACTGCCCTTCCTCGCGTGCCTGAGCCAACGCAGGATGCGCACGAAGAAGTGCGCAAACGCTTTGCAGCCGCCGACATTGCGCAGAAACTCTTCGGCCGGCGCATCGTGTGGTTCCACAGCAACCGGATGTTCGCGCACGGCATGGTGGTGAACGAAGCGCCGAACGTGTTGTTCATCAACGAGAACACCACGCGCCCGATCATGGCGGTGATGGGCCACGAGCTCACGCACTCGATGCGCCTGACGAACCCGGACCTGTACGACAAACTTGAAGCGCGGATCATGGCTCTGGTCAAGAACCCGGCCGCCGCTGATCGCGAAGGGCTGAACCTGCGTCGCATTGCGGCTGGTCTGCCAGAGTTGAACAGCGACAAGTTGCGCGAGGAATTTGTAGCCAATGTGGTGGGTGACAACTTTTCGAATCCAGCCTTTTGGCGGCTACTTGCAGCCGATCAACCGAGCACGTTCCAGAAGGTATTGCAGGCAGTTCTCGACTGGCTTGATGGCGTTCTGGCAAAACTGAAGAACGAACGGCCGTATGGAACATGGGCTCACCTCGCGGACATCGATGGCGCTCGCAATGCGGTGGCCGAAGTCATGCGCGAGTTCGCCAATGCCAACGGTTCGGCAATGCGCGAGAAAGCCGCAGGCGGGCTGCCGATGTTCAGCCTGGCAGATCGACCGCTTCAACCGCATGGAGCTGTTGCGACAGTGTCGTTGGTCAACAAGCACTACAACCTGTACGAGGCATACCGAGGAAGCGGGCCGGTGCTACTGCTGAAAGATGGCAGGATCAAAATGGACGGCATGGTGTTGGCGCCTGGCGATGTTGTTTACGCGATGCCAGACGGACAGTTCGTGAAAGAAATTCCTCAGGAAGAGCGTAATCGAATCGCGGGGGATGGACAACCAGCAATCAAACAAATGGTGCAACTGTCGAGCGAAATCAATCGATCAGTGGCGAAGAAGCCGATCATCAAAAACCGACCTGCGGATGAGGGGTTTGAAGACTTCTTCAATTCGATCATGCGCGGTGAGGATGATGGGCGGCAATCATGGGAGGCAGCTCGCTATCCAAAGGCTCGCCCTGGATGGGGTTCTGACCTCAGAAGGTACGAACGGATCGACGCAATCAGCGACACGCACGCCCCGGACAAGATTCGAGACGCATATGTCGACGAAGTGCTCAGCAACCGAAAATTCGAGGTTGGTGGGTTTTTACACGTTGACGACGATGCTGTACAAAACGGTGTCTCGCCTGAAGTACGGGCTGCGCTTGGGGCATGGAGAGATCGTGGTGGGCGCTACGGAAAATCCGTCATTGATGCCATCGCCAAAGGAGGTTTACAGGCGACCAACGACCCGACAAACCCAGACTCTGATCCGAACATCAGCCTCGACCTCGCCGGCCGCAAACCCATCCCCGGAGAAACCAAACTCCGCGAAACGCAACGCATTTTCCAAGACCAGTACAACCGCTTCACCGTCATCCGCAACTGGGCCGAGAAGAACGGCGTGAACATGACGCCAGACTCAAATGTCTGGCGGTACGAAGAGCGCATGCACGGGCGCATTGCCACGCGGGTTCAGGACTTCCGCGAGAAGGTCATGCAGCCCAAGATCGCGGCCATCCAGAAGGCCGGGTTCACCATGCAGCAGGTGGCCGACTTCCTGGAAGCGCAGCACACCGCCGAGGCGAACAAGAAGCGCCGCGCTGATGATGGCGTTGACCCGAAGGACGAGAGCGTGACCGCCGCCGGCATCACCGACGCCGAAGCCGCCAAGTACCTTGCCGGCGCCGACCCGAAGCTGAAAGCTCTGGCCAACGATCTGCGCGAAATCACCAACGACACCAAGCGCATCCTGCTGCGCTCTGGGATCGTGAATACCGACATCACGCACGCGTGGGAGGCGTCGTACAAGCACTACGTGCCGCTCAAAGGTGGCGACCGTCCACAGGGCACCGGCAAGGGCGGAAGCGTGGCCGGCAAGCAGCACCGCCGCCTTGGGCATGGACAGCGCGATGAGCACATCATCGAGAACATCTGGCGCGACCACGAACGCGCGATCACCCTGGAACAGAAGAACATCGTCGGGCACTCGCTGCTGGCTTTCATCAGCGAGATTGCCGACCCCGCCATTGGAACGATCGGCCAACCCGAAAAGCGCAAGGTCTTGAAGAACTCGACCAACTACGAGGTGACTGACGGCAAGGGCATGCGGGTTGCGATCTTCGACACCCTGGCAGGCGCGAACCAGTTCATCAACAAGCACTCGCGGCCAGGCCTGTTTGGCGGACCGATGGACATGCCGCTGACCGCTACCAAGGTGCGAGGCGACCCGTCAGTCGCGTACATGAGCAGCCCGATGCTCGCCGACAACGAGGTGAACGTCTACGTCAAGGGGCACGCCATTCGGGTGCAACTCAATGACGACCTGTTGGCTCGCGCATTCACCAAGGGCGGTGTTGACCAGTTGAACCGCCTTCTGTCGATGAACCGAGAGATCAACACCTACCTGAGCAAGGCATACACCGGCTACAACCCGGCGTTCTTCTTCAAGAACATCATCCGCGACTTTGGCACCGGACTGATCAACATCACCGGACAATTTGGCGCTGGCGTGACTGCGAAAGCCGTTGCCAACTATCCGAAAGCGTTCGGCACTCTGATGTGGCACAGCGTGACGGGCAAGGCGACCAAGGACATTCAGCAATACCGCGACGCCGGGGGGTCGGTTGGGGCGGCCTACCTGAGCGACCTTGAGCGCATTGGCAAGGACATGCAGGAGGCTTACAACGAGTATCGCGGCGTGATCGAAACCACGCAGACCGAGGGTGCGGTGGCCGGCGCGCGGACAGCCTCGAAGAAGTTCCTGGGCCACCTGATGGCGTGGATGGAGCACTTGAACGCTGCCGGCGAGAGCGCGATGCGCCTGGCTGTGTTCGAAGCAGTGCGCGACACCAAGGGCTACAGCGTGAACGATGCGGCCAGCGCCAGCAAGAACAGCACGGTGAACTTCAACCGGCGCGGCGAGATGGGTTCGATGCTCGGCAGCATGTACCTGTTTTTCAACCCGAGCGTGCAAGGCACCGCGGCGATCATGGATTCGCTGGCGAATGGCAAACACAAGTGGCAGGCGAGAGCACTGACCGCCGCCCTGGCCGGCACGGTGTACGCGCTGGCCAAGATGCAATTCGGGGGCGGGGATGATGATGACGATGCTTGGCGCAAGATCCCTGACAGCGTGAAGAACCGCAACCTCGTGTTCCGCGCACCGTGGCTCGAGAAGGGCTACTTCACCCTGCCGATTCCCTACGGGTACGGATTCATGGCCACGCTGGGCAATGCTGCCTACGACCTGCAACGCGGGCGCGAGAAAAGCAAGGTGGCGGTGTCGCTGGCATCAAGTCTGTTTGAGAACTTCTCGCCCGTTGGAAACCCGGTGGGTGACAAGCTCGAGGCGCGCGGCCTGGGCGAGCTGGTGCCGGGCGCCGTCGGCGGCGAACTCATGCGGGATGCGGTGCGCGTGATGACGAACCGCAGCGGCTTGGGCGGCGACATCGTTCCCGATTCGCCATTCGATCGCGAGAACCCAGACCATCGCCGCATGTACCGCGGCACCAAGGGGCGGCTGTACGATACCGTGGCGACCGGCCTGGCCACAGCCACGGGCGGGACCAAAGCGCTTGAGGGCGGCATTGACGTATCGCCCGAAACACTGAAATTCTGGACCGGCGTGCTGACTGGTGGGACGGGCACATTCATCGCCGACACTGCCAACGTGGCAAGCCTGGCAGTGCAAAGCGCAATGGAGTCGGACCCGAAAGCCCGCGCCGCGCTGGCGCCAGAGGTGCGGGAAATCCCAATCGTGCGTGACTTTGTGCGCAAAGAAACCGTGCAAGACAGTCGGCGCGTTTTCTGGGAAGCAGTCAAGGAAGTTGAGGCCGCGCAGAAAGACCTGGCGCGCGTCAAGAAAGACGTCGACCGCGAAGGGTACGAGAAACTTGGGCGGGACAAGGGCGCGCTTCTGAGCAAAGAAATTCAGAAGACAACCACCGAGGCGACAAAACTGATCAAGGCCAAACGCGACATGGTGGATCAGTTGCGCCTGGACGATACCCTGTCGAGGGCCGCCAAGCGCATTGCCACTGCCGAGATTGAAGAGGCCGAGACGTCAATCTACGACCGCTACGTGCGCATCTACACAGACCGCAATACGGCAGCTAGAGAGTCACGGCCGTAAGCGCCCAGAGCAGCGGCCAGCAGAAGGCCAGCGGCATCAAGAACCAAGTGGCAGGCCGGCGCGGCACGCAGGCGCACAGGGCGATGACTCCGAAGTAGATTGCGAGGTTTGCCCAATCGTGCACAGGACAATACTACGCGCGCCTTGACATATCGCACGAAACAGCCAATCGGTGATAATGCGCCGCATCATGGCGCGGCAACAAAGGTAAGCAGTGGACAGCGGCTTGTTTTGGGCCGTTGGGTATGTTGTGCTGGTTTGTGTTGTCGTCGGTTGGCTTGCGTGGAGAAATCAGGATCCGCCGCCAGAACCGCCAGAACCTGACACGGATTTTCAGAAGACCGGGCCGCCATGAAAACAAACCGCTGGGAGGCGCGTAGTGGCTGAGCCGACAACTTCAAGTTTTGGTGCCTGGGCCGTTGTCGTGGCGATGCTTGCCGCCGTCGGCCTTGGAGCGGATGCGATCTTCTGGTCGCTGATCGGCACCACGGTTGGACAGACCGCATCCCCTCAAGTCAAATTCATCCGAGCCGTGGCGATCTACGTCGCAACCGTGCTCGGTGCTGCGCTGCTTGGCACCTACGTCGCGGTCACCTATATGGACGCAGGCAAATACGCTGGTAACGTGGCGTCTTTCACGTTCGGGGTACTATTTCAACCTCTGTTGGCCGCCGCAACGACCGCGCTGCCAAATGTCATCGCTGGATGGGTTACCCGCATTGGGGGAAAAGCGCAATGAATGGTTTCGACTTCTCATTCATCATCGGCTGCGCTGCGGCCATCACGCTGGTGCCGTACCTTCGGCGCTTGTCTATGGTGAACTGGCACAGTCACTTGTGGCACGTCGTGGCGATGAATCTCGCCTTGGCCCTGTGGCTGCTCTGGATCGCGTTCGATGGGCTCACCGGGCGTTCGATTGACCGTTACAACGCGCTGGGCGTGCTGGGCGCCTTCCTGACCTGGGAGACAAGCCGCGCCAGGTGGAAAAACGGCCCGCCCGAGTACACCCGAAGCGGGCCAATGCCGCTGGACGAAGAATTCCTTCCCACCCACGGACAACGATAGGAGACACCCATGGACTTCCTCACAAGCATTCTCAATACCGTTTCGATCTTCCAGCTGATTGGATTCCTGGTGGTGGGCTACGCCGGTTTCTGGCTGCGCGGGTACATGCTCAAACGCAACCCGGCGCTGCTGCAACAGTGGATCGACCAAGGGAACGCACTTGGCGCGAAGCTGAAAGACAAGATCGACGGCCAGAACGGCTGAGCCATGCCCCTGTACCGCTTTGCCCCCGACAAGGCGCAACACGTCATCTATGGCAGCGCCGTGGCGTTTGTGGCCGTGGTCTTGCTCGTGGCGTGGAACCTTGTCGGGCTGCCGCGCATCCCCCGCGCGCTGATCCCGTTTGGGGCGTTCTTTGCCTCGTTCCTCGTCGGCTGGGGGTATGAGCGCTGGCAGGAAATACAGAACACCAATGCCGTGGCGCGCGATCTGCCGCCGCCACACATGATCGATGTGAAGGATTTCCAGCACACGGCCTACGGTGGTGCGCTGGTAGCGATTCCCGTGCTGGTCAGCATGCTGGTGTGATGTGCCTGACGATGCCAAGCCCGATGCGGTAATTGTTGGCATAGCGTCGCTCGTCAAACCACCGTCACAGACTTACCATGTTCCGGACCTAACCTATCAGCAACGCCAAGATGAATAGGTGCGATTGCTTGAGCAGGCGCTGCGGGGTGCGGAGCGATGAGCATTCAGTTGTTCTCCAAGAGGGTTTACTGGGATGGCCGCAAAGGTGAGGTGTCGTTCGATGGCGTGTACCGCAAGCTCGCTGCGCCCCCGGTGTTTCGTGGCATCTCCGAGATTGACTACTCGCCCGCGCTGGGCTGCATGCAGCTGCGCCCAATGAACGGCAAGATGCGTGAGATGTGGGGGTCTGAAATCGCTGCCGTCGAGGCGTACCTGAACTCGCTGCGGTTTGGCGGGGCCGTCTGTTCCCTGCGCGACCTCGATGAAGGTTGATCAATGTCGCTCATGGCCGCAAAGTACCCTGACCCGAACTTGCCCTGGCCGATCTGCATGGAGGCGGTGCGCCTGATTGCGGAGAAAGAGGGCTGCAGGCTCAAGGCATACCCGGATCCGGCCACCAAAGGCAAACCCTGGACGATTGGGTTCGGGGACACTGACGGCGTGAACCCGGGCGACGTGTGGACCCAGGCCTATGCTGACCATCGGTTCTGTTCAGACCTGACGCACCGGGCCGCCAACGTGCGCGCGATGTGCACGACGCCACCCGACAAATACGAGCTGGGCGCACTGGTGAGCCTGGCTTACAACATCGGTCTGCGGCGGGACAACCCGAAGGGTGGGCTGTACTGGTCAACAGTCCTGCGTCTGCACAACGAGGGCAAGAAGAACGAGGCTGCGCGGGCCTTCCTGCTGTTCAATAAGGCCCGAGACGCCAAAGGCAACCTGATCGAAATGGACGGCCTGACCACCAGGCGCATGGCCGAAGCGGCTTTGTACCTCACACCAGAGGATGACGTTGCAGAATCCATGCCGCAAGTGGTTGAGCCCGCTCCAGCACTGACCGCAAGCCCGACCATGCAAACCGGCACCATCGTGACCGGCGCAGGCGGCGCGATTGCCGTAGCTTCGTCGGCTCTTGACCCTGACACCCTGACCCAGTGGGCCGGCGTGCTCGAGCGCTTCGGCATCAAACCGCTGTGGGCCTTGGCCGCGTTCCTGATCGGCGCTGGCGGGCTGATCCTGTGGCGCCGCTGGCAACAACACAATGACGGCCGAGCCTGATGCCCTTCCTTGGTCTTCTCACCGGCATTCCGCTCTGGACCTGGGCGCTGGCCGGGCTGGGGATCTGGGGCGGGTTTGGGCACATGAAGGCCGCCGACCTGCGCGAACAACTCACCCAAGAACGGGCGGCAGTGCAGATCGAAGCCGCCCGAGCCAAGGCAGTGAACGAAGGCGAAACCAAGCGCATGCGGATCGAAGCGGAGGGGAATGCCAATGCACTCAAGGCACAGATTGAGGTTGTTCGCCTGCGCGCTGCTGCTGACGCTGGCGTTGTTGCCAGGTTGCAGCTGGCTCTTGAAGCCCTCCGCAGTGGCCGTGCAGTGCCCGGCGCCGCCGCCCCTGCCGGCCCAGGCGAGGCAATCGAGCGAACTGGGGCCGTTGCTGGACTCTGCATCCAGCGACTTGCAGAAGTGGTTGACATTGCTCGAGCAGGGCTTGCCCGCGCCCGCGCCTGCGAGCAGCACGCCGACTCGGTAGCGAAGCCAAACTGACACATTTCCTGGCGCATAATTGGCGCCTCATGGAAATCTCGTTCAAAGGCACCACGGAAGAGTACGCAGCGGTGTTCCCGCAGTTGTCTGCCGTGTTGCTGGCGAAGATCAACGAACTGTCTGCATCAATGGCCGTTCTCGGCACTCAACAGGAGCACATCATGGCAAGTGAAGCTGAAAACCTCGCAATCATTCAGGAAGTCTCGGACAAACTCGACGCGGCTGGCGCAACGCTGACCAAGATCGGTGGCGAGACGACTGCGCTGCTGGCCGCTGCGGCGGGCCTTCAATCGACCGTTGCTGACCTGGAAGCGCGCTTGGCCGCCGCCAACGTTTCCAGCCCGGCAATCGACGCGGCAATCTCCGCGCTGCGCAGCAAGGTGACTGCTGTGTTCGACTCGGCAACTGCCGTCGACAACCTGGTCCCTGACGCCACGCCCCCGGCTGTGGTCTGACCCTCTCCCTCCCAACTTAGCCCGCCGTGCGCGGGCTTTTTTCATGCTTGGTCGGCAATCGGCCTGATGATTTCAAGGTATCGCAAGGCATCCCAGCTCGACTGCGGGACGGCAACAACCACAGAGAAAGCCTGCGTAGACACGGCGACCAGCATCTGATCCTTGAACGGCTCAGTGCGAACGCACCACCCGCCTGCGGGGCGCTCCTTGTCGGCCTTGTCGCGGAGTTCGGCGGCTGGCGTCATCGCATCAACCCTCGCCATTCTTTCCAATCAGCACCGGACATTCGGCGACCTTCGATTGCTTGGTGGCTCTCCTGTGAGTCAGGTGCAATTGCCCATGAACATTGGCACATCGCCCAGGCCCGTGCGGATCTGGTCAATGAGCTCCTTCGCGGCGCCGGCATGCGTTCTGTCGGGGCGAATCAACTCGTACCAGAACGACAATTTCCCGCTCGGCGCGCGGTACTTCAACCGCGCCGTCATGGCCCATGCGCTGCCGCCGTGGAACACCGGGATGCCGATGCCGAATTTCTCGAACATCTGCATGCTCTCGGTGGTTTCCTTGTCCGGGTCGGCAACATAGGTCAGTCGCACACCGCCGCTTTGCAGGCGCACGCTGCTCTTGAGCATGCGCTCTTCGTTGGCCACAAAGTCGGCTGCCATGGCGTGCATTTGCAGGCTGGTGGGCATGCTGGCCGAATCGCTGGTGATGTCGTCCTCGTGCTCTTGCAAGAACTCTGCAAAGACGGTTTGCGTCATCGCCTTGGTGTGCGCACCTTTCCAAGCCTTCCATTCGGCACTCATGTCGGGCGTGAACTGGGCGCGGTGTTTGCGCCATCCGGCCGATGTCATGCTGTGATCGTCGATGACGGCGATGAACTGAAGCGCGAACGTCTGCGGATCAAAAATGCACCACGCTGCAGTGCTTTCGCCGGCGTGCCGCTTGACGTAGGCCAGGTAGCTTGCTGCATCTGAAAACTGCGCAGTCGAACGCGCCTCGCGCGGGTACGGCATCATCCGCTCGGTGTCGATTTCCCGCAGGTCGAACCCTTTGGGTATGGCGATCTGCACCAAGTCGCCAGTACTTGGCACGTAGGGGTAAACGACTTCGGCCTTGGGCAGCACACGCGCCAGGGTGGCGGCGATGTTCTCAGGCTCCGGCTTGTTGGTGGGGGTTGGGTCGGTCATGGTTGATGTGGTGCTGTGAGTGGTTGAGGATCAGGCGCTCTTGACGACGATTTCACCAGTCGTTGGGTCGACGCTGCGCACCTCAGACGGGCGCGACGGCGCGATCTGCAAGTCGAGCTTGCGCTGGTTCGGGTTGTCGAGCGACAGATTGCCTTCGATCGTTGGCCACAGCAGATCCTCGTCAGGCTTGGCCTCTGGCGCCTTGTTCGTGACCTTGGCGCTGATGGCCAGCGCGCCGCCAGACTTCTTCAGGTCCAGCGTAATGGTGACTTTGCCAGCCTTGCCGGTTTCGTCCACGGCCTTGACGGCTTCGGCGAGTTTCTCGCTACAGTCGTCGAGGAATAGGCCGCCTTGCAGGATGCGCAGCGTGTCGGTGATTGGTTTGATTGCCATGATCTTCCTTTCGGTGGTGGTGATTCAATCTTCACGGTCCTGGTCGCGCTCGACCCGCCGCTGCCTGTTCTGCTCCGCGATGTCACGCAAGCATTCCTTGTAAAGCAACTCGCTGCACGGTTTGGGCGTCCAGTGCTCGTAGGCCCACGCAAGCCAGTCCGGGTCGATCCCGGCGATGTCGCTTGGCGTTTCGCCGATGTGCTTTCCCCGGTTCAGAGGGGTGTGGTCCAAAACGTCACCGGGCGTTGTCATGCTTTTCCCTTCCGTTTCTGTGGCGCTGCCTCCTGTTTGGGCGGTTCGGCGGCCAGGATTGCCTGCTCAACTTGCAGTGCCAGCAATGTCGGCAGCGCGCCTTGCACCTTGCTGATGCTTTCACGCACAGCCAGGGCGGTTTGGTCTGGTGCAGCAGGTTTTGCCGGCTCTTGCAGGCTCTGGATCACTTCCACCGGGGTTTCGGTTTCGTCTTGGGTGTAGAGGTCTGTGTTCATGATGTTGCTCGGTCAATCATTCGGTTTGAACTCTCTTGAGAGCGCCATACTTCGATGGCGGTTTGCGCGGTGACAAGTTTCCAGCGCAGCGCCTCTTCGCCGTGCACCGCGATCTTCAGTGCCTGAATGTGCTGGATGTAGGTCGGGTCTGAATAGGCGTCTGCCTCTTGGGCGACGGAGGTTTTGCTCTGGCTCGCCTTCATCAGAATGGCCTTGAGGCTCTTTCGGTACTCTTCGAGGTACACGCGTTCGGCCTTTGCCTTCGCAAAGCGCGGGGCTGTATCTGTCATCAGATCGAGCCAGGTTGTTGGGTCAATAGGCTTGTTCATGATTCGAGCAATTCCAGAACTTCGGCCAGCAGATCGAATTCGCTATGAATCTTCAGTGAGCGCATGAGTGCAGGCTTTGCTTTGTGCACGCTTGCGGTGGTCCCAGTGTGATGCGGCTCGCACAGGCCAATGGTGAGGAAGTCATTGCGCGCAATTCGCCCTTCTCGAATGTGATGCACTTGTGCTGGTGTGTCTGGGTATCCAAGCCGCCAGCAAACAATGCAGCCCAGTTCGGCGACGCGCGCCATGTGCTTCTGGGCGCCTGTGCTGCTCACTTGAGCGCCTTCAACTTCTCAATCTTCGACATCATTTCCTCAAGGAACGCCGCTGCTTCAAGTTCCAATTCGGCGATGTAGCTTGGCTGCGGGGTGTAGCGCACCACGAACAATTGCAGGTCTTCCGGCATGCGCGGATCGAAACTGGCGAAGTCCACCCATTCGCGTTCGCAGCACGCCGCTTGCCATGCCATCTGTGCCAGGTACTCGGAAGGCGGTTTCCCAGCAAGCAGATAGGCAATGTGAACATGCGTTCGCGGGCACTTGATTTCCAATAGCCCATCGGTTCCCACAATTCCATCAGGGGAGGCCGCCCAGCGGTCATTCTCCGGGTGCAACACAAGGCCCACTTGATCAACCATCTGGCGGGTCTTGACTTCGTAGGCAGCTCGCGCCAGCGGTTCGAGTTCGGTGCCGCGTTGCATGTCCGCGTTGGTGTAGTTCTCGGCGACTTGCCCGGTGAGGTACTCAGCAATCAATTCGCTCATGCACGCTGCGCGCGTGGTGCTGGGGGCGCCGTTCTTGCCCTTGGCGCAAACAGCGGACATGCGCGATGCGGTAACGCGGCCAATTCTGGCGCTCAGCCATTCAGGGGAACCTTGTTCAAACGGTAGGACGTTCATTTCGCCGCCTTGTCTGCCGCCGCAGCCGCCGCCTTGAGTTGCACGTTGTGCCGAGCCCAGAATGGGCCGGATACCTTGTTCTGTTCGTAGTGCGAGCGCAGTGCTGCTGATCCGTTCATGGCAGCTTCCCGAAAGCCTGCGAGTTGCTCAAGTTCGGCTTCGGTGTCTTGCACCGCCGCACCGCCTGCACCTTTCCCGTCATCGTCGGCTTCGCGCGCAGCCAGGCCGAGAATCGCAGTCAGGGTGTACCGTTCAAGGTAGGTCTTCACACTGCCGCGTGCTTGAATGGCATTGCGCCCAGGTCCACCGTCCGGCGCGCCACCCATTGCGACAGTTTCGGAGTGCCCGGCGACGTGGCTCAGTGTGCAGGTGACCTCCATCCAATCCTTGTCGTCCTTGCTGAGTCGCCACGCAGTGCTCAAGCCATGCTTGGACAGTGCCGGCGTGGCCGCGCTCACCACGTCGAACAGATCGGCGTGCATCTTGCCCTTGAGCGGACCATCGGTGATCTTCACCCCCTTGATGATCTGCACTGCCTCACCCTTGAAGGCAGCGAAAGCGGCGTTGAAAGCCTTCTTGGCCTCGCCGGCTTCCCAGCGCTCTTGCAGCGCCATCAAGCGCTCGAGGCGGTCCAGGTCGGCCCCTTGCTCGACTGCCAGTTGCAGCAGCATCGCGGGCGTGGCCGTTTGTTTCTGTTCAACGATTGCGTTCATGGAAACCTTTCAGGATAGGTACGCCAAAGGGCGAGCGGTCAACCGACCGTCGCCCTTCTCCCGGCTTGCGCCCAGAGTTCCAAGGAGGCCGCGATTCAATCCGCTGCCCGGTCTTTTCACCACTTTCCCGGGCAGCATCTGAAGTCCTTCGCGGACAGGCTTCACGGCGACGCGTCCAGGGTGAAGGACGGCCGGTCTGCTTTGCGGTGCCCCGATTGCATGGGCTTGACTCGTTGCCACGACCCGACCGCAGGCCAGAACGCAAAAAGGCCACTTGATTGCGTTCGTTGCTGACACAACGCCCTCCAATGAGGGAACCAGACGATCTGGTCAACGCAATCAAGTGGCCTTGATCACAACGCACTGTGTCAGCAGTGGATGCGCCAATCATACCGCACCCTCAAACTTGCCGTCAATGAATCCGACGCGGCTGACGATTTGCACCACGTAGTAGCAGAACGGAGCCGCTCCAACAGTCTCAAACGAAACTGCTGCAAGCCGCCGCGACTCTTTTGTTGCTGAATCGATGTTTTTGTGCAGGCATACGAAGCGCGCAGATTTCATCCCCTGCGTGTGCTTCATCACCGCAAACATGCCGATTGGCTGGACGCCAGGCTCTGCGATACCCACACCCCGCTTGACCGTTTCGACTACTTCACTCGTCATCACGCATCTCCGCAGGTACCTCACCGCGCCCCTGGCAGACCCAGCAGCGCGTACCCTCGAACATGCCGGCCCCTGACCCCTGGCAGTGCGAGCAAGTGCCCCACACCACTCGTTCGCCGAACCGGAAATTGGCTTCGTCGTCGTGGTCGATCTTTGCCGTGATCGCCTCCCACTCTTGATCTGCTGTGCGGGTCATGATTGCCTCGCGAAGCCGAACCACGCCTTGTTCTGCACCAGAGATGGAATCAGAGCCAGCGTCGTCGCGGCCTGCTTCGCATCGTCGGACACCGAGCCCCACGAATCTCCGCGCCAGTAGCAGCGCCAGATGTGCGAACTGGTCGGCAGGCGCACAGGATAGATGCCCTTGCGAGTTGGTTTCAGGTGCGGCGCGAACCAAGCGCCGGTCATTTGGTGAGCCATGTCATTGCCCTCTCGTATGTGTCGATGATGATCACCGCTGCGATGGCAACGATCAGGCCGAGCCAAGTCGGTTCTTTGTCGAAGACGACGCCGACGATGCGCTCTTCCTCGAAGCGTTTCATTGGCACCCCCAGAAAGCAACGCAGAACAGGTAGGCGCCAACAGCCAGGCTGACGGCCGCTGCCACGCCAAACAAAACCAGCGCCTCGTGCTTTTGGATGCGCGTCATGTCAGCCACCCAAACGCCAGCCCGACCGCGATGGCAACCGCACCAACCAGTGACGCCCAGGCATAGCCATCGATGCGCGGCGGTACGGGCGGACTGAGCAGTGCGCGCTGGATGCGCTCTGCGTCGCTTTCGGGGTGCCAGTGGAAGGCAGTCATGAGTCGAACCCAAAGACAAATCGAATCTTGCCGTGCTCTACCGTCAACCGCGCCACTTCATCGAAGAAGTACGCCAGCTCAGCTCGCAGATCGCTTTGCCAATTACAACGGATGTGTGTCCAATTCGGCGTCTGCGCCTTCTCAACGGCGTTATCGTTGATCTGCACCACGTCGCTGCCACTGATGTGGCCGCAGTAGCTTGGTGGCTGGCTGGTGCCGTCCCATGCTTCGTACACAACGCGGTCCAGCACGCCTGTCTTCACCACCTCGGGCGCCTTCTCAGCCCATGCCAGCATCTCGTCGCTGGTCAGCCATGAATGCGAGTGGTTGCCCATCCACTGCTCCAGTTTCTCGTCGGCCTCGTAGTACTTGCGCCGGCCAGGGTCCATGTGCTCCAAGGTCGCCAGCGGGTGCGCCTCATCGTCCATCGCAAAGTCTGCCGGCAGTCCGCGCGGTTGAGCAATCTGTGTCACCGCTTCGCCAGTCTGAATGCCAGCGAACCCATGCCCGTTGCGAACGCCAGCCAGCACCGCGAACAGTTGATAGTGCCTGTCCTGCTCGTAGTGGCTGGGCACGTCGTGCCACTGTCGGGTTGCTTTGTCGTGGCGTTGGAACACACTGTGGATGTCAGTTCCCATGTCTCAATCCCAGTGAAGTTGCCGAGAGTTGCTGCTGAGTTGATCGAACGCCTCGTCCTGCGCGTCGAGCCACCCGTCGCGGTACGGGGTGTGATCGGAGTCGGCCAGCACCGCGGGGTACAGCTCGAACCCGGCGTCGTAGGCCAGCGCATCGCTGCGGCTGAGATAGGTGCGACGGCGGCCGTGCTTGGCGCGGAATTGCTGCGGCGCCATTGGCATGCCAGGGCTCGAAAAGATGCCGAGGAAGATCGGGTGAAGCGTGCTCACGATCAGAAACCCCGCTGAGCCGAGATGCCACCAAGCCACACGCGCCGCGGGTTTTGTCCGACGAGCGACTTGTGCTTCGGGACTGCCGCGGTTGCCAACCGAAACGCAGCCTCGGCAGCGGCTTCTTTGTCGATCGGCTTGCCTTGCCGATGGCGCCGCCCTGGGCCTTTCTTGGTGAACTGGCGATTTTTCATCTGGGACTCCGTTAAAGAGTCCCAAATATCGGCGATGTGTTGGAAAATGTCAAGCAAACTTGCGGCGCAAGTGAAATTGACAAATGGCTGTTGCGTGCTATCCTGACGGAATGGCGAAACCGAAGATCACACCGAGCAAGGCCGTCAAGATGGCCCGCGGGAAGGCCGCGCTTGGCAGGTTGTTTGACCCGCCAGTGTCGCGCCAAGCGGTGCAGCATTGGGTTGCGCGGAAGGCTATACCGGCGCGGCGGCAGTGGGAGTTGCTTGATGTGCGGCCGGAGTGGTTTGCATGATCGAATTACGCTGGGTGGTGCAGGAAGAATTCCCAATTTCAACGCCAAAACTTCAATGGCGCGAATTGGGGGAGCAGCGATTTGTTGTCGGCGACGATGGGGCGCTGCGCCCAGGCCCAACGAACGATTGGCAGGACGTGCCGGTTGTTGCAATTCCTCGCGCGCCAGGGGAGCCGCCCGCCTGCTGTGGAGGCGGCCCGCAGTGGGGTCATGCCTGGGGCTGCAGGTATGCGGTTTGACGCCTAACGGTTGCGGTTGAGCGGCAGGACCGTACCCGGGACTGTCCGCCTCGAACCGCGGGTTAGCCAGCACCCGTAACGCTGGCGCAACGACAAAGGACAGACATGGAAACGATGATTCAACCGAAGATCACCGGCTACCGGCAACTGAGCGAGGCCGAGGTCGCGCTGATGAACGAGGGCAAGGCGCTGGCCGAAGCCTGCGGCGCCTACGTGGCGAAATTGCGCACGCACGGCGACAGTAAAGGCAGCCAGCCCGGAACCCTGGTGGCCGGCGCCTCATTGCTCGACCAACGATGGATCAGCATTGGCTCGACCGACCTGCAACGCGGCTTCATGGCCGTGATCCGCGGCATCGCGCAACCAACGACGTTCTGACCATGAGCCTTGGCACACTTCTGAAAGCTAAGCGCAATTCGCTGGGCATGACGCTGGACGAAGTGGCCGAGGCTGCTGGGTGCAGTAAGAGCCACTTGCACGGGCTCGAAGGCGACAAGTGCGAGCCCGGCATTTTGATGTGCGCCAGGCTTTCGGTGGCTTTGGGTCTGTCGGTGCAGGCTATGGCTGCGGCAGCCCTTTGCGGGGCGCTTCGGGCCGTGGAAAGTGCTGGCTAACGTCGCCGATAAGCGGCCGGCCGAAGGACGGTCCGCTTGATCGGCTTGTTCGGCGCTTTCAACGAGGAACACTATGAACGCCTGCAAACTCACCGAATGCCAAAATAAGCCGCGCTGTCCGCAGTGTGCCGCTATGGACGCCGCCTACAGCAAGCCAAACGCCGAAGAACTGCTGCCGCATGCGTATCTACTTGCGAAGGTGGCAATGATGCTCCCACTGTTCGAGGAGGCGCGCGACGCGCTGACCGCGATCACCGAGCAGCAGCGGGTGCGGCACGGAATCAGCAAGACGCTGGCGGATCGAATGGATGTCGCCGGTACATTCGACCTGAACGATTGGCGAGCAATGACGCCTAACGTAGAGGTGAGCGGATGACAACGGCCAAACAACCCCACGAGAACGAGCCGAGCGTTGCTGCCGTTGGCAGTCCGCTCGACCGCCAGGTTCGGCCTCAAGACCTACGTGACTACGCCGATGACGCCGACCAGCATGGCAACCACTGGGTTCCGATCAGCCCTCACACGCTGCGTGCAGTTGTGGCCGAGATTGAGAGCTTGCGACTAAAAGTCCATGCCGTGCGGCCAATGGACGATGTGGCAGAAAGGTTGGATGCCGCGATTTCGTGGCTACGCGACGGTGTGAACAAAGGCCGTGGTGTTGGCGTGGCTGACTTCGTGGCGCTACGGGCATTGATGCGTACTCTGCAAGATGCATCGGCCGCCTTGGGGCCGAACGTTGGAATTCAGCCGCGCCGAAGGCGTCGGGCGTCTTGGTGGAGAAACAGGAGATTGCAAGTGAACGATGACAACCTACTGGCCTCAGACGACGTGCTGCGCGAAGTGCATCGGGCACTGCTCGCCACCGGCAACACGCTCCAGGCAACGCAAGTGCGTGCCGCAGCAATGGAGGCAAGATCACTTCGCACTGTCATTCGGCGCGCGGCCAGCATTCTGCATGGCGGCGAGGGCGTGACAGACCAGGGTGATGCATGGGACAAGGCACTGCGATTGTTGGACGCGACCGTTGCGGAGTTTGACGCCTAACGTTCGAGTTAACCTGCGCGCGAAGGCATGACGTGACTGGCCGCGGAAGGACAATGAGCGAAGCGGCCTGGAGCGGCCAGGCTCGGCATGCCGTAGCGCGTCAGGTTGAACGAGGGGTTATGCAGCACTTTACCAAAGGAGAGATAGTGGAACGAACCGCCTATGAAGCGATGCTGTTTGCGCACGACGTGCATGCGACCCAGCGGCGCAAATACACGAACAACCCGTACACCGACCACCTGGCCGAGGTAGCTGGAATCGTGGCAACTGTGGCACCGCCTGACTTTGTTGACATGATGATCTCTGTCGCCTGGCTGCATGACTGCGTTGAAGACCAGGGCGTGACCGTCGAGTCGCTGCGAGCTGCGTTTGGTGACAGTGTGGCTGACGGTGTTCGCCTGCTGAGCGACATGGAGCATGGCAACAGGGCTGAACGCAAGGCTATGAGCCGTGCCCGCCTGGCTAATGCTCCTGGCTGGGTGCAAACCATCAAGTGCGCAGACCTCATCAGTAACACCGGGAGCATCGTCAGCCATGACCCGAACTTCGCCAAGGTGTTTTTGTTGGAAAAGGAACAATTGCTCTGCGTGTTGAATGGAGCTGATTCGCGTCTTTTGGCGTTGGCGCGGAGGTAGGCACAGACAGCCCACCTGTGCTGCATAACGTAGAGCTAAGCGGCAGGCGGCCGTACCCGGACGACTGTCCGACTTGAGCGCCGGGTTAGGCCTGGTGGAGAAACAAGGAGAACTTTGCATGGACAGAAATGACGCAATCGAACTGTGCCGCGCCGTGCTTGAGGCTAAGCCGGCCGGCGACCGCCCGTACTACTACGGCACACCGTTCATGCCGCACGAGTGGGTGATCGAGGCCGTGCTTGTGGCATCTTCTGCCCTCGACCTGGTTGAGTCGGACGGACGCGATGCAGACCGCTTTCGCTGGTTGACCGAAGACCACGCCGCCTCAGAGACGCGCGCCAAATGTCGCGAGTTGCTGGGCCGCATGGGCGTGATGGGGCGCGGTGCTGCGCGGGCAGACATCGACTCGGCGATGGCGGACGACATCAAGCGCTCGATGCTGCGAACGGCGGGGGTCTAGGCATGAATCAAGATGTTCGCATCGAAACGTCTGAGGCTGGTTTCCAGGCGCGCTATCGCATACCTGGCTGTGAATGGTCGAGTTGGGGCCACGTCGTGTGTGGCGTCAGGGGCCACGAGATGGAGCTTCGCGCGGTTGGCAGCGGCGCACTCTTGAAGCGCGCCGAGGAGTTGCACCTCAAGGCCGGGATGCCGTGGAACGAAGCCGAGCAGCTTGCACTGAGCGAGGCCGGGATCGGCGATCCAGAACTTGACGAGTTGATCGGTGAGTGCGCGCAACTCGGCCTAGATACGCTGCTGGCCACAGAGGATGAGTTGCGCACATTTGCCCGCGCCTTGCTCGTGCACGCAAAGATAGACGGCGGCACTCAGGAGCGCGCTGTACTGTTAGCCGCGCTGAACCGGCAAGCCAACGTGACGGAGAAGGCCATCGAAGGCATGAACCGAAACGCTGACATCGGAGAGGCGGAGACAGCGCGCTTGCGTCAGGCGCTGGAAGACGTTGCCAACCCGGTAGCGATGTGGGAGCGCTCACTGCCGGAAGGCTGCGTGCTGAACGGCGCGATGGTCGCGCAGATGGCAAACGATCCCGAGACGTACCGCCGCATTGCGAACGCGGCTCTTGAGGCCTAACGTTTGAGTTGAGGCGTGGCTGACGGTACCCCGACAGACATCGCCTCGA
>ERZ1292625.143-Hain-H41-01um-R1-143-length-117911-cov-9_pt1 | contig 58978 bp, 68 predicted proteins | sample MGYA00564400_ERZ1292625 | MGnify/ENA primary metagenome ERZ1292625 (study PRJEB36523, sample SAMEA6512639) | groundwater metagenome | collected 2019-01-08 | study: AquaDiva: Metagenomics assemblies of 32 groundwater samples | reverse complement strand
TGTGCGTACATTTGGGAAAAGTCGCACAATCCACGTTTGCGACAGGACTAACTAAGAAGCCCGTTGATACTCGCCCAGATGTACATAGCGAGCGGCTTTATGTATGTTATCCACGCTACCAAAAAGATACTCCAGATTTTTTGAAAGATTGGTTGTGCGAAAATTGTACGAAGGTCAACATTAAAATATCCCAGCGCCGCTATAGCAATAATTGCCAAGATCACAATCTGCATAAACCCATGTGAGCCATTTTTATAAATCTCTTTCATATTGATTAAAGTATAGACTATGCTTTACAAGTAGTCCATTGGGTCAAGGTACGCGTTTAGTGCCGCCAGTGGTATTGTGTACACCCTACCACCACAAGACTTGCTTGCCCGGCTTTCGACCTTTACACCGCTTGCCGCGAAAACAGTCAGGTGCAGGTGCGGACCCGTGGAATATCCAGTGTTACCGCTATAGCCAATAACATCTCCCGTCTCAACCACTTGCCCTTCAGACGCCTTCAAGAGTGACAGGTGCGCATAGAGGCTTGCAAGGCCGTTCTTGTGCCGAATCAAAACCCAACGGCCGTAGGATGCCCCAGGACACGTCAAATCTGTGTCCCCCGCACCAATTATCGTACCTGAAAGCATGGCCTTCACAGGTGTTCCTACGCTTACGCCGAAGTCAGTGCCATTATGAGTTCCCGATGCATACAGGCGCGCAGAGGACGTCGTCTTTCCAAATTGCTGTGTTATGCGAATATTATCAAGCGGCGACGCGAAAACTTTTGTTCCGCGCTGTGGGAAGGATGTCGGGTCAAGAATAAACTTCAAAGTTGATTCATAATCGCGAAGCTCTTGTTCAAGCGCAACTTTAAGCGCAAGTTTTTGTTTAAGAGCTTTTTGATATTGCGACTCCTGATTATTCGTTTTCTTAAGGAGTTCTGCTTTCTGTTTTTTATTGTCTTCAGTTATTTTCTTTTGATCTCCAAGCTCTCCCTTAAGTCCGAGGAGCTTCCCTTTTTCTGTTTTCTGTTTTTTGTTCTTCTCTTCCAAGTCTTTTTTGAAAGACTTAATCAATTTAACATTTTCATTTACACCATCACTAAATTGCTCCAAAGTTTCAAGGTCATTCCAAAGGTCGGAAAAACTTTCATTTGATAGAGCAATCTGCGCCAATGACTGCTCGTCGCTTTCATATATCGCAAGAAGCACTTCTTTAAGGGCCGCCAATCGCGCGCTTAGCTCATCTTCTTTGTACAATATTTCAGAACCAAGTTGGCGAATTTTTAAATCCGTGGTATCAACTTTGGTTTGTGTAATCTTTATATCTATCTCAAGCTTCTTCTTTGTGAGATCAAGTGTTTTTATTTCAGTACCGAGTGTTTTTTTCTGTGTACCCGTGTTTATAAGATCTTTTTCCAACTGCTTGATTTCCGGTATAAGTTTTTGTACTTTGTCTGTGTTTGAAGATATTTTTTGCTGTAATTCATCAATTGTTTGATTTGTTTGCGCATGGACAAACGAGCCCGCGGCAAAAAAGATTGTTACGAGAGATACAAAAATTGCAAATTGTGAGATGCGTGTTCGCATGGCATAAATATTACCCCTAAAGAAGCTTTTGCGCGTGAGTGATGCGGCGCAGAGTTGTTTCTTTTCCAAGTATACTTGCGAGCGTAAACGGGTCCGGAGACTTTTCGCGACCAGACAAAGCATAGCGCATAGGCCAAAGTACACTCCCCCGCCCTTCTTCTGTTGCATAATCCCAGATAGTGGTTTTTATGGTTTCCGGTGTAAAAGATATCTCATCAATCCCGTCGATAAGTGTGAGAACTTTTTGTAATTTTCCCGCCGCCTTCGCGAGCTCCTTCTCATCTTTCCACAAAAGTTTTTCGGCAGTGTAAACAGGGTCTTCAAAAAAATATCCGTATTCACCCGCTTCTGCGAAAACACGAGCTTCCCCAAAAGTAGAAATGTGTTCAAGAATAACAGGCACTACTTTTGTGAAAACTTTAACATTATTGCGTGCTATTCTTTGTAGTGCCTCAGGAAACCGAAGGAGGATCTCCTCCCCTAGCTTATCAGCAGGAAGCATTTTCATATAATGTTTATTCAGCCACTTCAATTTATCAATATTAAAAACAGCGGCACCTTTTTGAACTTTTAAAAGCGTAAAAAGCTTGATCATCTCATCAAGAGAAATAATTTCTTGGTCATTACCTGGGTTCCACCCCATGAGGGCGACAAAGTTGAGAATTGCCTCTGGCAAATAGCCTTCTTCGCGATACTCCGTGACCGCCAAGGCGCCGTGTCTCTTGGAAAGTTTTGATTTATCAGGCGCGAGAATCATTGGTAAATGCGTGTAAACGGGGCGTGTGGCACCGAGCGCTTCTTGTATGAGTATTTGTCGAGGCGTATTAGAAATAGCATCATCACCACGAATTATATGTGTGACACCCATTTCGAAATCATCCACCACTACCGCAAAATGATAAAGTGGCGACTCGAAATCTTTTGCTATCACGAAATCGCCCAGCTCTGTGGTGTCAAAAGAAATATCACCGCGCGCTTCGTCATAAAAAGTGACGACTCGGTTTGGGTTTTTAAAACGAATTACCTCGGCGCGTTCACCGGGCTCCTTTGGTTCTTCTTTTGAAACATATGCAGTGCCGTTTGCAACAAGTGCGTTAAGATGTTTTTTGTAAATCTCGCCACGGTCTGACTGGCGAAAAAACTCATCGTGAGTAAGGCCGAGCCACTTCAATCCATCAAGAATATTTTCTTCAAACTCTTTTTTTGAACGTTCTTTATCTGTGTCCTCGATACGAAGAATAAATTTCCCGTTATTCTGCCGTGCATAAAGCCACGAATAAAGAGCCGTACGCACAGAGCCTATGTGGAGCACTCCGGTCGGTGATGGCGCAAATCGTGTAATTACTTTTGTCATGGGTTATTTGAATATAGTATCAACCCCGGTGTACAATAAGCACCGATACAATTTGTTCCGCAATTTGTTCCGCAGCATCAATGCGCGCAAATGCTTTAGCGGAATCTTTCATTGTCGCCCGTTTATTTTCGTCCTGCATCAAATTCTCTATCTCTGACATTAAAATATTGGGTCCGAGATTTGCCTCTTCGATAACGATCGCACCACTCACGCGTGCATATGCAAATGCATTTTTTCTCTGATGGTCTCCAACATGGTTTGCGATTGGAATGAGAATAGATGGGATTCCCCACGCCGCAATTTCAAAAATTGCCGACCCCGCGCGCGATACAACAATAGTCGCCGCCTCTGCAGCAAGTTTCATTGTTTGATTGTCGAGATACCCATAAATATGGTAACGCGATGCATTTGAGTTTCCTCCCAAAAGTCCGTTTACTGTAGTTTTTACCTCTGCCATATTTGCTTCACCTGTCTGGTGTATGATTTGATACTTTTCTACGAGGCGCGGTGCCAGAGTCTCCATTTGTGCATTGATCATGCGCGCGCCGTTTGAACCACCAAGCACTAAAATAACTGGAATTTGAGGATCAAGACCAAGCTCTTTAAATGCATCTTTTCCTGATGGACGCAAAATTTCGTCACGAATCGGATTACCAGTAAGAGCCGTGCGTCCTTCTGGGAAAAATTGAGCTGCTTCAGCATATGAAATCGCGATTTTTTGCGCAAACTTTCCAGCCCAAGCATTTACGCGCCCCGGAACACTGTCTGACTCATGAATAATGACCGGTATGCGAAAAAACCGCGCGGCGAAAAGCACCGGGAAACTCGGAAAACCTCCCTTACTAAAAATGATGTCGGGGTACAGAGCAAAAAGCTGAAAAAATCCCTTAAAAACGCCCCATGCTGTTTTAAACAAATCAAAAAAATTTTGAACAGAAAAATACCCACGAAGTTTGCCGGCAGTCACCTGCTTGAATGTTATTTTATTATCAAACAAAAGTCGCTCATTGTAAGGCTCGGTCGACATGTAGAAAAGCTCCACATTGGCTACATTTTCATTCTCGAGCATTTTATTTAATTTTTCCGCAACTGCAATAATCGGATAAAAATGCCCGCCACTGCCTCCACCTGTAAAAAGAATCTTCATTTACCCGAGAAAATTTTTACTAATAAAAAAATTGCTGAGGACCTTTTTGATGTGATTTCTGCCGTATTGTGTTTTCATATATTTTTCACGATTATAAGCATCTTTACTGTCAATATACGCTTCGTAGTAGATAATTGCAAGCGGCGCGTTTTTCTTTGTTGAAGCAACTTTTTTCGCATTATGCAATACCAATCGAGCCTTTAAATCCTTTGTGCAACCAGTGTATAATTCACCGTTCTTTTTACTCTCAAGTACGTAGACGTATTGCATAATGCATTAGTAAAAACTTTAGCGGGTGAATTTAGAAATATTTAGTAAAATACCAATCTCAATAAAAGCAAAGATAAGCGCTGACCCGCCCTTGCTCACAAAGATAAGAGGAATTCCTTTGAGCGGAATAACGCCAAGCATCGCTCCTATATTCACAAAAGACTGAGATACTATTAGTATAACAATTCCAACAGCCAAAAGCGACTCAAAAGAATTCGGAGCACGATGTGCAATTTGGAGTCCGCGAAGACCAAACAAAAGAAATAAAATAATAAGAATTGTTCCGCCAATAAACCCAAACTCCTCCGCCGCGACTGCAAAAATAGAGTCCCCTGTCGGTTCGGGAAGAGCCCCAAATTTTTGAATACTTTGGCCAAATCCACGCCCCGTGATGCCTCCAGACCCAATGGCGAGAAATGATTTTTGTATCTGATAGCTGGCCCCCTGCGGATCATTAGATTGATTAAAAAAAGTAACCACGCGCGCTTTCACATGGGGGCTTGTCAACGTGAGTACGCCGACAGAAAAAATACCAATAACGACGAGAATAAAAAAAACGCGTATTTTTGCTCCGCTTGCAAGAAGCATCGCACACATAGCAACAAAAAGGACGGCAAGTGTACCATTGTCGGGCTGCAGAAGAAGGATTACAGAGGGTATGGCAATTGCCCCAAAAAAGACACCTATTGCATATTTTGTGACTTGAATACGGTCTTTTAAAAGTGCGAGTATTGCGGCGAAATAAATGACGGTTCCAAGCTTAAGCACCTCGGAAGGCTGGAATGAGATTGGCCCAAGCCATAACCAACGCTTTGCTCCGCCATGTTCCGCCCCAAGACCCGGTATAAAAACAAGAAGCGTGAGAATCGCAGCCACAATAAAAATGTGTAGCGCATAAGAACGCAAAATATTAAGTGGAATATTAAGCATTACAATAAGCAACACAATCCCCAACAAAAAACCCAACCCAACCTGGTCAAAAAATAAATCTCTTAGAGAAAGTCCGTCGCTGACAAAAAGTCCGAACGAAGCAGAGGTGAAAACAAAAAGTCCTGCTAATGCGAGGAGGAATACGATGCCGAGAAATATTTTATCGATTGATTGGATTTTTTTCATCTCATTCCAGAATAACAATTACTATCCGATTAACGCTATTATAGTACCAAGAACAGAAAACACGACCGATATAACCCAATATCGCATCGTCACTTTATATGAGGGCCACCCGAGCGCCTGAAAGTGGTTGTGGAGTGGCGCCACCAAAAATACCTTTTTGCCATTGCGGTATTTTTTGGAAACAATTTGAATCAAACTCGACGCGCTCGTTGCAATAAGGAGGCCTGCGATTATTGGAAGCACCAGCACCGCATTTGTTAAAAACGCGACGACAGTAAGAGACGTAGTAAGAGCCATTGTCCCTGTTTCAGAATTAAAAAATCTGGCGGGTGGAATGTTGAACCACAAAAATGCGAGTATACCGCCCACGACAACGCTCGAAAATGCCGCAAGATCTATTTGTCCTTGAGCGAACGCGATCACTGCGTACGCAGTAAAAATCGATGCAAACACACCACCGGAAAGTCCATCGATGCCATCAATAATACCACCTGAATAAATTCCGATCATAAAAATTATGAAAAGCGGAATAAACAAAAGCCCAAGATGCATGTCTCCAACAAAAGGAATATGTACGCTGTCCATTCCGAGCTTCGCATAAAACCACCATGCACCGCCTAGCGCAAGGAGGAAAACAAAAGCGAGCCTCACGCGAAGAGAAAGTCCTCCGCCCACATAGCTACCACTCTCTCGACAAACAAGGTAATCATCGATAAGGCCAAATAGAGCGGCAGCAATAAGAGTAAAGAGAGGAAGCCATGTTTGGTTGCGTGAAAGAAACGAGAATTTTGCAAAAATACTATCTGGAAAAATTGCCGCGAATATAAAAAATAAAAAAACAGTAATTAAAACGGACCCCCAAATCACTACTCCGCCCATCCGAGGAGTCTTTCGCTCTTCGTCATTATGAAGCTTGCTTGAGATGGGGGCTCCCCTTCCGTCCATAGCGAGCTTCACGCTCGACTTCTTCCACATCTTGTGGCGATAGAGAAAATCCGTTAAGAATGGGGTTATAGCGATGCCAACAAAAAAGGCTGTTGCGGTAGTAAGAAAGATTTTAACGACATCAATAGGCATGATATTTACTCATTGTACAAAAATTATGAGTAAACATCAAACTTTACATAGGCGAGGCCTATGTAAAAGGTATAAGTTTTCTATTTTCGTACAGCCTCAACAAGCTTCTGCATATCATCAAAACGGCCTTTGTAGGTTGAGCCGAGTACGACTGCTACAACCGTGTCCCCTATTCCCCTATCAAAAATAACGGCAAGGTTCCCTCCGGAGATATTCGTAAATCCCGTCTTTGAGGCGACGAGCCCCGGAATACGCCCGACTATTTCATTTGTGTTTGGGAGGATATGAGCAATGTCGTCTTGCGAATAGATGCGCGCGTCTTTGCGCGCAGTTATTTCAACATTTTCGGGATATTTTTTCCACAGCTCGGCAAATAGCTCCGCAACATTTCGCGCGGATCCATAGCCACCATTTTGTGTCACACTGACATCAAGTCCCGATTCATTAAAAAACTCCATCTGGTCGAGTCCAAGCGCAAGCGCCTTTTCGTTCATCATTTGTATAAAACGCCCGCGAGATGGCATAGTATCGACACTTTGTTCCATACGCCCTTCTCTTCCGGTAAATTCCGCAACTGCGCGAGCCGCATCATTTGAAGAAATAATCATCATTAGATTCAAAATATCGCCAAGTCTCCACCTCTCTCCAGTGCGAAGCCCTGAATCCCCTTCTGCGGAAATATCATCCTTGGTAATCGTTATTACAGAGCTTTCTGGCAAATGTTCACGGGCAACAAGCGCTGTCATAATTTTTGTAATTGATGCAAGAGGAATCTTTTCGTTTTCATTTTTGGCATACAATACTGCATTCGTTTTCAAGTCGAACACATACACCGCGCGTGCTTCAAGAGAAATGTTTTCAAAAGGATTTGTAGTTTTCGCGGAACGAATTTCTTCTTGAGTTGTAATATCCAAATTTGTTTGTGCCGCTGTCGGCATAGCAAAAGAAAGAAGCCCTTGCAGTGCAATTGCAAAACCTGCTCCGCCACCGAGTACAACAGCAAGCGCGTGAGCCCTCTTTGTCATAATTTTTTCTCTACTCTTCTTCGTGTTCATCCCGTTAGAGGTAGGAAATTATTAAAAATTTCCGTAGTTATCTTATAATAATTACTAATAATAGCACATCTCTCTACAAAACCAGTGAGCACTTAATTTAACTGAGTGACCTCTAACGGGATTCATTTTCTTCAGTTGTCTGTTTAAACTCTTCAACTTCTTTTACCGTTTTCTCATACTCCGGCAAATCCGTTACCTTGCTCACTCCCATATAAGAAAGGAGTTCAAATGTCGGCTGGTAGACCGTACTGCGTCCGCCTTGATCGACCTTTTCAATAAGCCCTCGCACAAGAAGGCTTCGCAAGATATAGTTTGAATTTACTCCGCGAAGGTAGTTTATCTCGCTTCTCAAAATAGGCCCACGGTAAAGTACAATCGCAAGTGTTTCGAGGCCAGCCTTACCGAGCTCTTTGCTGATCTCCTCCTTAAGCAGCGCCTCAATTGTCGGGCCCATTTGTGGAGCCGAGCCGAGCATATATTCGCCGCCATTTTGCATTAAAGTAATTCCGCGGCCCAAAAGAGACTGTTCAAGCTCTGAAAGTCCCCTGCGCGCATCATCCTCGGATACACCGAGAGTTTTCGCTAAAAAACCTACTGTTACAGGTTCTCCTTTGAAAAACAATAGTGATTCTATTTTTTTAGAAAGTTCCATGTGCGTATTGTATCACACCCTACTTTACCCCATAACTTGGGGTTTCAAGTACGTTTGTTTCTATTTCAATATCATCTCCGTGCGCACCTTGAGTTACCGCTATCATTCCCTGTTTTACGAGTTCAAGCATAGCGAGGAAACTCACGATTATGTTCACCTTCTCCTCCTTACCCACTCCTGCAAACTCTCGAAAACTCATTTTCAAACTTCCGGTAATACGTGCGGTGAGTCGGTCCATCATATCTTCAAGCGAGATTACTTTTTTCACCACCACTTTCGGAAGTGTGATTTTTTTAGGGAAATGTAGAATTACATCTCGCATCGCAGAAAAAATGCTTTGCGTGGAAATTTCCGCACTGGGAGCAAAAACCGCTTCATGCGCGCGCGTAGCCCCTTTTGGAAACGAAACATTTGTGCCAAACATTTGCTTCACACGAACCGAAAGTTCGCGGATTTTCTGGTACTCCTTGAGGCGACGCTCGAGCTCATCAATATCCTGTGTTTCTTCTTCGGTCAAAGAAAGTGTTGGCAAAAGCGACTTCGATTTAATGAGAATAAGTGTCGATGCGACAATTAAAAAATTTGAAACAAAATCCACCGGCATTTTTTCAAATGTTTTCAAGTGCAGAATATAGTCATCTGCAACAGTCGCAAGCGAAATCTCATTGATGAAAAGCTTTTTCTTTTCCACCAAGTCAAGCAAGAGCTCAAGCGGCCCTTCAAACGCTTCCGTTTTAATTACATACGGAGTATCCATAGTTTTTATTCTGAAAGAAGATTGTCGATACGGTTTAGGTCGCGAGGAAAGAGAGTTGCCTGCTTCACATTTTCGAGTCCGAGAAATTTTGCCGTGAGACGCTCTAGCCCAAGCCCAAGCCCGCCATGCGGAGGCATTCCATATTTGAAGGCCTGCAAGTAATAGCGAAACTTTTCTGGATCAAGATTTTTGTTTTTCATGGACTGAACGAGCGTATCATAATCATGAATACGTTGAGCAAGTGTAGTGATTTCTATTCCACGGAAAAGGAGGTCTCCACCCTTTGCGTAACCAGGATCATTTTCATCCTCGTGAGTGTAAAACGGACGCTTTGTAATTGGGAAGTGTGTTATGAAAATGAAATCAGAATTAAATTCACGCTTGGAATACTCACAAAGGAAACGCTCGTGTGCTGGCTCTAGATCAGGCTCCTTTGTGCAGTCCTCCCCTGTTTCTTTTTTAATAACCTCCTGAGCCTCGCGGAGTTTCATTGCAGGAATTTTTTCTGGTATCTCGGGAATTGTAGCGCCAAAAAGCGCAAACTCAGCTGAACATTTTTCTTTGAGCTCCTTTGTTATATGCGCTAGAACACGATTCTCCATATTCATGACATCTGTATGATCCTTGATGAATCCCATTTCTAGATCAAGACTTGTGTACTCGTTTAGATGTCTTGTAGTACTGTGCTTTTCAGCTCGGTACACATTGCCTGTTGAAAATACGCGCTCAAATACGCCAACCATTATTTGTTTATATAGCTGAGGGCTCTGCGCGAGATGCGCCGTGTGTCCAAAATACTCAATATTAAATGAGTCTGCACCGCCCTCGGCGTCCTCACCAATAAGCTTAGGTGCCTGAAACTCAGTAAATCCTTCGCCTACAAGAAAGTTGCGAAAAGCATGGATAATAACAGCTTGAACCTTAAACACTGCGTGAGCTTTTTCTTCGCGGAGCGTAAGTGGAAGATAATCAAGATATGTATCTAGGTTAATATCTGTTCCAAGTTCAAACGGCAACTCTTTAGCTTTGCTTAGCACCTCAATATTCAAAACCTCAAGCTCAATGTCACCATTAAAAACGTCTGCTTTGATATTGCGTTCGGGGCGCTTGTTTACATGGGCGGAAACACTGACAACCCACTCTGGGCGTACACGCTGTGCCGTCTCAAGAGCTTCAACGTGACTAGGTAGGACCACCGCCTGCACCTTACCACTCATATCTCTCATATCAAGAAAGACCATTTTGCCTTGATCTCGACGGACATCAATCCATCCTGAAATGGTAACTTCTTTTCCGATGTTATTTTTTAAATCTTTAATGTATGTTCGTTCCATAATTTTAGTGGTAAAATTTACTCTGTATTTCATCGAGTGCTTCTTCGCGAGTCTTATCATTTATGAGCCTCTCAATCAAGTCACTTTTTGGATCATCTATAATCTCTCGAAAACGCGCGCTATTTGAGGCAATCCACGCCTCGGCAAAGTCATCTCCGCCAGCCCTTCTAATGAGTTCCATTTGCGCGCCCTGTATAATTTCAAATTTACTTTGTTCGGGGTCGATAAATGACTCAGTTTTACCAACAATTTTTTCAAAAAAATTTTTCATATTATTACATTACTAATCCCATTTTTTCTCGCATTTCTTTCATTGTTTTTGCGACCACCACACGCCCGCGATCGGTACCTTCTTTTATGATAGTCCTTACAAGGTTTTCGTTTTCCTCGTAATACTTTCTCTTTTCTCTTATAGGCTCGAGAAAATCATCAAGGACTTTATAAAGAATTTCCTTAACTTCCACATCTTTTATACTTCCCTCTCGATAACGTCTTTTTAATTCTTCGTTTTGTTGCTTATTACTATTAAAAGCATCCAAGTAAATAAAAACGGGGTTCCCTTCGACTTTTCCAGGATCATTGGCGTGAATTCTGCCAGGGTCAGTATACATTTTCATGACTTTCTTTTTTAAACTATCGGGACTTTCCGATAGATTAATCGTATTTCCTAAGGACTTACTCATCTTTTCTTTGCCGTCAGTGCCTTTTAAACGAGGGAAATCAGATATTAGACTTTGAGGAAGTACGAATAAATCCCCGTATATACGATTAAAATTCCTGGCTATCTCCCTCGCCTGTTCTATCATGGGAGACTGGTCTTCGCCGATAGGAACAAGATTAGCATTAAAACCAAGAATATCAGCAGCTTGGCTAATTGGGTATATGAAAAATCCTACCGGTAAAGAGCCACGAAATCCTTTTTTCTTGATCTCCTCTTTAACTGTCGGGTTTCTCTCTAGTTCCGCTACTGTAATTAAATTCATAAAATATACAGTCATTTCAAATAATTCAGGAATTTGCGATTGCAAGACAATAGATGTTTTTTGAGGGTCAATTCCAACACTTAAGTAATCGATGGTCACAGTAATTATATTCTGGGAGATCTTTTCCGAGTGCTCAAAATTATCAGTCATAGCTTGAACATCAGCGATAAGTATGTATTGTTCATACTCATCCTGAAGCTTTATCCTGTTAATTAAAGAACCCAAATAATGCCCCAAGTGCAAAGGGCCGGTAGGTCTGTCTCCAGTTAAAATTCGTTTTTTTCTATTATTTTGATTCTTATCTTCCATTGAATTTCATTATACAAAAAAATGAGGAATGACGCTACTTTCACCGTAATATCTCAGTAATATTGAATGGCCCTTGTCTACAGAAAGTATAAGCAGAGCAAACATTAAGCACTCAAACAAAAACCCCACATAAGTTTTGTTCTTATGTGGGGGAGAGTTGAAATCCTTCAAAACGAAGGTGGTGCTACACCAAATAGATTACAGAGAGACATGAAAGAATCTCTTTCTTCTGCCGGTAAAATCGGAAGAATTTCTTTTTCTACAAGAGGCAACAAGGAACAACATTTTGGATCAGGGCTAAAGATAGAGCCTGTCAGATACTGCGAATCAGCGCGACAACCACCACCGCAGATTCTTAAATACCGACAACTAACGCACTCAGAAATCTCTCGAACCTTCATTGAGTAAAAAGGGTTGCCTTTGGAAGTTGAGTATGCAACTTTTAGAGATGTTCCCTCCCCTACATGCGCAGTTTTTAGATTATAGGCAGCGCAAACATTGACATCACCGTTCGGCTTTACGCACACGATATCTCGATAACAACATGGGTGCATATTGATATCAAATTCATGATATGGAACGCTAGCAATTTGTGACTTGTAAATGTTCGCAATACCTAACCGAAACGGCCGCTTATCCTCAAGGTAAAGCTTGAGCAATTCCTTCACCATGGCTATTACTTTGAAGTACGGTGGTATACCAAACTCAGCTGGTGCCTTTTTGTAAAGGTCAGAAGAAAAAGGGATGTCCAAATTCCACCAGTTGATACCTAAAACCTTAAGCCTTTGGTAGAGAGGCAAGATGTCATCCATATTGCTATTATTAATCATTGTCACAACAGCTAATGGAATCTCTGATTCTTCCTTAACCATCCTTATCCTCTCAAGTACTAGTTGGTGGTTACCATTTCCCCTGAATGAATCATGAGAGTTGAACCCGTCCAAGCTGAGCCGAATAGCTCTCAGTTTTCCAGTACCAACTAACTTTTTAAAACGATCTTTTGTTAGTAAATGACCATTAGTCAGCAAGATTACCGGGGCATTACAGGCGTTGATAAGCTCAATAAGCATATCGCAATTACCGCGCTGATAAAGAAGCGGTTCCCCTCCTGAAAAATTGAAACGCTCACATTGCAAGGCGTTGGCTTCTTCTATTAACCGCAACCATTCCTGATGAGTCAGTTCCTTACTTTTGGTGGATGGCAGATTGTATACTTCGTTGTAGCAATGAGCACAACCCAGATTGCATTTTCCAGTTAACTCCAAGTGCATAAACATACGGAACTCCTTTCGCTTTTAGGTTACAAAGAGGGGGTATCGATTTCAAAAAAATCGATACCCCCAAGTGTTTGCCACTTCGTTATATGTCGCACCAATGTCCCTTAAGCACAATGCCGCCCTCTTTTTGAATTGGGGCAACTGGTGTCGCAGGCTTCGGTACTACGGGCTTTTGAACAACCGCTCCTTGCAAAAGGACAGGTTGCTTCAGGGGCTGCGTCTGCATTTGCATGATAAGTCTCCTAACAAGGAACGCTGGCATCGTCGAGGGCTCTCAACTTAAAACACCAACACCTAGTGGAAAGTATACCTTAATATGACACAAAGTCAACCTTTACAATACCAGATATCGTCTTTTTAGGGTCTATGCCTATGGCGAGATAATCCATCGCGAGGTCAAGCGTAAGTTTTTTGAGGAGAACGCCGTCTGACACGCTCGTGAGCGCGTGATAGTTGGCAATAAAAATAAACTGGCGATAGTTACCCTGTTGGTTAACAAACTGGCGCATAGCTCCAAAATAGTTACCAATATGAGCCGTCCCCGATGGTTGCACCGCCGAAAGTAGTGTTTTCTGCATTTCCATATACTACCAGAAGCGAGTGATTTTCAAAAGGTTTGTCACTGAGTAGATGTTCAGGCGCCACATATACGAGGAGCCTAGAAATTTTTTGAGAAAGATGTACACATAGTACTTCGACGAAAAAAATTTAGTAGCGACAAAGTAGATGGGGATGTGTGGACATCTACTACTTGCCTGAAATACGGAGCAGAGCAAGCTCGAGAGAAAGCCCCGGGACTTTCGCCACCCGCACGGACTCATAGGCGCGCAGGAATTCGGCAAGCTCTTTTGACGTCAATGTATGCGTTGCGTTCTTTGCAAGATCTTCAATAATTGTCATATCTTCTGTCGGAAAATCCTCGGCAAGGCGCTTTGCAGAGCCCGCCACAAAACGAAACATCATTACCGCGCGCATTTTGCGGAGAAGTAAATCAAGAAAAACTTTTTCTTCTACTCCTTGTTCAACTGACTTTGCAAGGGTCGAAAGTCCTGTCTCGACATCGCGCGCCACCACCGCGCGGAGGAATGAATTTACAATGCGACTATCGGGCGCGCCAGTTGCCGATTCCACTTCTTGTTGAGAAATCTTTTTGCCCGCGGATGCCGCTATGACTTTTTGAAGGATGCCGTATGTATCACGAAACGAACCATCGCCAAGAAGCGCAATGAGGTCCGCCGATGCAGGCTCAAGTGTGTAGCCCTCTTGTTTGATTACACGTTCCACCATTACTTTGAGCGTTGCCTGTGAAGGCTTCTCAAAACGAAAACTCTGGCAACGCGAAACGATTGTTTCAGGAATTTTGCCCTCATCGGTTGTAGCAAGAATGAACACAACGTGCTTTGGTGGTTCTTCAAGAGTTTTTAAAAGCGCAGGAAATGCTTCGCGCGAGAGCATGTGCGCTTCATCAATAATATATACTTTGTATTGCGAGTGCATCGGCACGGTGTGCACCGCGTCCCTAAGAGCGCGTATGTCATCAATGCATCGATTGGACGCTGCATCAATCTCATAAATATCATCATCGTGCGCCCCAATAGCCCGCGCAAAAATACGCGCGATTGAAGTCTTGCCTGTACCGCGAGAACCGGAAAAAAGATACGCGTGCCCAATAGAACCCGCCTTAATAGCGCCCAAAAGTGTTTTTATGGTTTGCTCTTGTCCGATGACCTCTTCAAAAGTTTTCGGGCGATATTTGGTATAAAGTGCGAGGCTTGAGGACATTGTAACAACAGTATAACAAACTAAAGTGACTTGAGAAAATCCCGCACAATGCGCTCCACCTCGTCGGCATTTTTCGCATCCATCATTTGCACGCGAAGTTCTTTTGCGCCGTCAAATCCGTTTACATAAGCCTTGTAGTGCTTTTTCATAATTGCGAAATTTTTAATGTCGCCCAAAAGTTTTTCAAAGAGGTGCGTGTGCTCGATGAGTATATTGAATTTTTCTTCAAGCGTTGGGGGTGCGGTGCGGTTGCGGTCAAAAAGCCACGGCGTGCCAAACATCGCGCGACCGAGCATCACGCCGTCTGCATCAGTCTCTCGTGCTTTAGTGTGCGCATCAGTGAGGTCTCGTGCATCGCCATTGCCGATTATGAGCGTACCAGTACCCTCCGCAAGTTTTACAGCGCGCGCGACCTCTTCCCACCGCGCTGGCACGAGTGAAAGTTCTTTGCGTGTGCGCGCATGCACGGTAATAGCTGCGGGCTTGGTCTCAAGTATCGCGCCAATCCACTCTTCGAGGTTTTCTTTATTATATCCAATGCGAGTTTTAACCGACACGGGCAAACCACCTGCACCCGCCATTGTCGCACGGATTACTTCTTGCGAAAGTTTCAAATTTTTTATATGTGCCGCACCAGCGCCTTGTTTCTCAATGCCTTTATCGGGGCAACCCATATTGATATCAATGCCGTCAAAACCGAGAGACTTGGCGAGTTCGGCTGTCTTTTTCATATTTTCCGGATTTGAACTAAAAATCTGCGCGACAATAGGGTGCTCGCGCTCGCTGAATGCAAGGTCTCGCTTCAAAATCTCGCGACCCGCACTACACAAGCCGTCCGCAGAAACAAACTCAGTCCAAAACACATCGGGGCCGCCTCCCGCTTCACCATGACGACTATACTTTGAAATCATCTGGCGAAAGGCTGCATCCGTCACATCCGCCATCGGCGCAAGCGCAAAAAAGGGTTTCTTGAGATCTGCCCAAAAACCCATAATAGGTCCGCTAGCACTTGTTTGTTTCACTTCTTCTTTCATACGTGGCACTCTAACATAAGTAGTTGACTACTTCAAAAAAGTAAATTCGTTTACAATTCTTTTTTGTGTATTTTCAAGAGAGGTTTTTAGGTCTTCTACCGTGCTAAACTGCTGGTAAAAATAGGGGGTTGTCTGAGGTCCGCCATAAACATGGAGATGAAAATGTCGCACATCCTGAGCGTCTTCCCCATTTACTTGATGTAAAATAATAGACGTATACCCAAATATTTTTTTTAAAATAACCGCAGATTGTTGCGCAAGTGACATAACAGCAGAGAGTTCTTCTTCTGAAATATCGAAAATATCGTTTGCATGATGTTTTGGGATAATCAATAGGTGCCCTTCTGTTGCTGGCTCACGATCAAGAAATGCAACAGCAAAAGAGTTTTCATCAACAATATAAGCAGGTGCTTCCTTTGCTGCAATCGCACAAAAAATATCTTTATGGGGAGTCATGTGTATACAATAAAGCAAAAGTAAATAAAAAAGAAGAGCAAACACAATGTTTGCTCTTCAAAGGAACCAGACGCCTTTTATCGCTAGGCGCCAACGGCCTGTTTCAAGGGAACAAAAGAATCGAATGCACTTGCGCGCAACATGCATTGACGACACACACCGCAAGGAACATCTGAAGAGGCGGAACATGAATGGGTGAACCTGAAATCAATATCAAGAGTTACGCCAAGATTTACCATGTCCTTTTTTGAATACCCGATAAAAGGGGTCTCAAAATTACATGGTGAATACGACCCGAGGGCGGGAAGTTTTTCGAGAGCACGTAAGTACTCCAGAACTTTTTCCTGCGACGTACCAATAAGGTCGTCTTGATGGATTGCCCAGTAAATATGCTTTATCCCACGGATCCTTGCAAACATGAGGGCAGTGAGGTGCAATAGCTCAACGCTCATAGGAACAGGGGTTTTCCCGCGAGAAACGCAATTATTGACGGACCCGCCAACATTAAAAGACATGTTGGTGTTTGTCCCTCCAAGCATCTGCTCAATAAATTTGAAGTCGAGTACGACATGCAAAATATTGAGCTTCTTAGCAAGAAACGTTGCGTTGTTGATTTCCACCCAGTTTGTATCGCCAGGGTACCGCAAGCTTAGTGCATGCACCTTTTTTCCTTCGGCACATAATTTTGCTGCACAAACAGCGGAATCAATCCCGCCAGACAACAGAACTAAAACCTGCTGTTTCAGAACAGTACAAGAATTATCCATGATTGCTTCTTCTTTGAATGTAAAAGGTACAAAATCGCACCACATTTATAATACCATAAAAATTGAGAATTTCAAGGGCCACCTAATTTTCAAACCCGAAGAAAATTTTATTTCCAAAACGCATATCTATATATAAAAGTTTCTTTTTTAGCGCGACATTGTCGGGAAACTCTTTGGAAATTGCCGAGTGCAATCTTTTTATGAGCACTGCCGGACTCTCTTCATCTTTAAATCGGATTGTAACTCCCAGAAGAAACGGGTACGCCTCACTCGCGCGAATAATAATTTCGGCTTCCCCTTCAGGTTTCAAAATAATGCGAAGTGGGTCCCCCACTTCCCTCTCCAAAAGTTTTACAAATGTATCTGCAGAAATAAAACGACTATGCGGGAGCGAGGCACGCAATGGAACGCCTACATTTTTTTCTATGAGCTTTGAATACACCTCAAGGTAAACCCCGCCGGAAAAAACTGGAGCATGATCAAATACAAAACCGGCTTCATCGATGAACCAACAATCAACGAGAGACGGAGTGACATTCTGTCCGCACCACAGCGCGTACGGCTTGCGTTCAGATGTATTAATTTCCAGAGCGCGATTATCGGTACGATTTACAGAGACTGTCGCAAGACGCGGAAATGTTTCAATGATGGACAGCTCTATTTCTTTTTTAGGAAACAAGTAACTATTGTTTCGCGAATACACAAAAAAATAATTTCCAAGAAGTTTTTCCTTCGCAAGCGCACGCACGGCATCCTCTGAAACAGTTTTTATGCCTGTAATGTCTAGCTGGCTAATCTGCCACCTATCGTTGTGCGACACTCCACCAAGCGCAACAAAAAACAAAAACGCAAGGAGTAGTACGATAAAAGTTCTACTGAGCCACCGGCTCGATTGTTCACGGAGACGGAGAAAAATATTCGCCAAGCGTGTCATATTAAAAAAGTTTTATCCAATTTTATATCTACCGCCCATGTATGGGCGAAGTACCTCAGGAATTGTTATAGAGCCATCAGAGTTTTGATAGTTTTCTATGAGAGCAATAATAGGTCGTGGAGTGGGTAAAGCTGTACCATTAAGTGAATGTGCGAAACGCAACTTGCCATCTACGTCTTTGTAACGAATATTTAAACGACGTGTTTGAAAATCATGAAAATATGAAATTGAGTGTGTTTCTCGGTATGTGTTTTGAGAAGGCACCCACGCTTCTATATCATATTTTTTTACTTGACCAAGACCTAGGTCACCACCACAGTTTACTACAACGTGGTAAGGGATCTTTAAATCCTGCATAACTTCCTCAGCGAGAGCAGCTAATTCTTCATGGTACTTTACGCTCTCCTCATGAACAGCTTCACACAGAACAACCTGCTCCATTTTGAAAAATTCATGGACCCGCATAAGTCCTTTGGTGTCCTTACTGTGACTCCCTGCTTCACGACGAAAACACGGAGAGAAAGCAATAAATTTCATAGGAAAATCTTCTTTGCGTAATACTTCATCCATATAGTATGCCATCGTGCCAACTTCACCAGTACCTGCAAGAAAATCACCATCTTGTGTTTTATACAGGTCATCTTCTCCTTGAGGTAGGTACCCAGTTCCCACCATTGTTTCTCTTTTTACTAGAGACGGTACGAGGATTGGAGTGAACCCCTTAGCAACAAATTTTGCGAGGACAAATTGCCATAGCGCAAAATTAAGCAACATTCCATCATTTTTTAAAACATAACCACGGAACCCGGCCATTTTTGTCCCTCTTTCAAAATCTACGAGGTCCAATTTTTCCATAAGCTCAATGTGGTCTTTTGGAGTAAAATCAAATTTTGGAATCGTGCCCCATGTGCGCACTTCCACATTGTCCGAATCTTCCTTGCCTTCTGGTACCGACACATCGGGGATGTTTGGCACCTGCACCATAAGTCCGTGCCATGTTTTCATTATCTCGGTCAGCTCGGCTTCTTTCCCCTGAAGGACTTCCTTAATCGCTTTTGATTCTATGATTAGCTTTTCACGCTCTTTTGGGTCTGTGGCGCGCGGTACGGCATCTGCAGTTTCATTTTGTTTACCACGCATAGCCTCTACATCAAGAAGAAGCGCGCGGCGCTCATCATCCACTCTCAAAAGCTCTGCGACATCAAAAGCAATGTTCTTTTTAACAGCCCCATCTTTCACGAGATCCGCATTCTCACGAATGAATTTGATGTCTAACATATAGTAGAGAGTATACCAGACGTGATACAATCAGTAAAATTATGAGTAAGCAACATTCATATACTATTAGTACACTTCCGGCTCTGGAATTTCCAAAAGCGCTTCTTGAAATTCCGCAAGTTCCTGAAAAGCTTTTTATTGCGGGCGAGCTACCTGACCCGTCTCAATACTACTATTTGTCTGTCGTTGGTTCTCGAAAATATACGAGTTATGGGCGAGAAGCATGCGAACGCATTATCGCTGGACTTGCGGGCTATCCTATTTGTATCGTCTCTGGGCTAGCAATGGGAATCGACGGCATTGCGCATCGCGCGGCTCTTGATGCGGGGCTTCGCACCATCGCAGTACCCGGCTCGGGACTTGACCCGAAAGTTATTTACCCACGCACGCATTTAAACCTCGCTCGCGAGATTATTGAAAACGGAGGCGCGCTTCTTTCTGAATATGAGCCAGACTTCAGGGCGGCACCGTGGAGCTTTCCGCAGAGAAACAGAATTATGGCGGGGCTCTCACAAGGTGTGCTCATTGTTGAGGCTGAAGAAAAATCTGGCACGCTCATCACAGCGCGTATGGCGCTCGATTATAATAGAAATGTTTTCGTCGTTCCCGGCCCTATTTTTTCCGCTACATCAAAGGGCACCAATAATCTTCTTCGCCATGGCGCAACGCCGATTACTTCTGCAAAAGATTTACTTGAGGAAATTGGTTTTATTGAGCAAACATTCGGCACCCTCGACCTCGCGCTTTTTACTCCGGAAGAACAAGCGGTGCTTATACTATTAGATGAGCCACTCGCGCGCGAGGATATTCTCGCATCACTAGACACCCCTCCCGCCCAAACGCTTTCAATACTCACTGTACTAGAAATAAAAGGTTTAATTCAGGAGCGAATGGGAAAAATTGAGCGTATGAAATAATAGATTATGGGGGCTTGACAAATAGCACAGGAGGTGCTATACTTGTCTTACATGAATCACGGCACCCTGCTGTGAATGTCATTTGAACCTTCAAGAGGCGAAAAACATGAACGTGTCATTCTTCCAAAGCTTCAAAAAACCTTACTCCTTCGGGGAAAAAGTTTTTCTGACGGTGGTCACGGTTATCGTTACTGTCGCAATAACCGTCGCCTACACTCATTGGATACCGATTGTACTCCATCGTTCATAAAACAACGGAGTATGAAAAAATAATCCGTGTAGCACTATCACAGTGCTACGCGGATTTTATTTTCCAATTTGCAAAAAATATCACTCTATAGTACTACTATGTATTAATGTCTACTAAGTCATACAAACTCCTCATCGTTGAGTCGCCATCAAAAGCGAAGACGATTGGAAAATATTTGGGTAACGAATATATCGTGAAGGCGAGTGTCGGGCATGTGCGCGACCTACCAAAATCGAACAAACAAGCTATCGATATCCCCGGTGGCTTTATTCCGTTTTATGAAATCTCCAAGGGCAAGGCGGACATAGTGCACGAGATTGACTCCCTTGCAAAAAAAGCGAGCGAAGTACTGTTAGCAACGGACCCCGACCGTGAGGGTGAGGCTATTGCTTGGCACATCGCAGAGGCTTGTGGATTGAAAAACCCAAAGCGTGTTACCTATCACGAAATTACCAAAGCTGCCATCGAGGAAGCTATTGCACACCCAAGAAAGATAGACCAAAATCTTCGCAAAGCTCAGGAGGCGCGTCGCGTACTCGACCGGCTCGTGGGCTACGACCTCTCGGGTCTCATTTGGAAAAAGGTGCGCTACGGCCTTTCGGCTGGTCGGGTGCAGTCCCCTGCTCTCCGTATCATTATGGAGCGTGAGCGAGAAATCCGCGCATTTATCCCCGAAGCATATTGGGCACTCACCGCAAAAGTTAAAACAATGAAGGGTTCCGAGCTCGAGCTTTCGTGTACCGAGGAACCGCGTGACGAAAATATCGTGAAAAATATTTTAAAAATTGGACGCGCGAATCAGTGGGTTGTGCGCGAGGTAAAAGAAAGCGAAGTGAGTCGCACACCAAAAGCGCCATTTATCACTTCCACACTCCAACAAGCAGGCTCATCGCGTTTTGGTTTTGCGCCGTCTCGCACGATGGGTATCGCGCAAAAACTTTACGAAAAAGGTTTTATCACTTACATGCGTACCGACAGCACGACACTTTCAAAAGACGCGACCACGGCAATACTCGCAGAAATCACCAAGCGCTATGGCGCCACATCCGCAGAGGCGCGCGTATTTAAAACCAAAAGTAAAAATGCGCAGGAGGCGCACGAAGCTATTCGCCCCACCGATATGGGAAAGGACGACTTAGGCATCAACCCCGAAGAGAAAAAACTTTATCGACTCATCTGGGCGCGCACAATCGCATCGCAAATGATTGACGCAAAACTCGCCCGCACAACCATCCTCGCGAATGTCCGAGACTTTTCAATACCCAATTTTTCTGTTACCGGTTCGCGCGTTATTATGCCCGGGTGGCTCTCCGCAGACCCAGACTCGCGGGGTGAGGATGTGGAGCTCCCAAAGGTTACAGAGGGTGAATCGCTCATGCTCCTTTCTCTTGATGATGAAGCAAAATTTACCGAGCCACCACCTCGCTACTCCGAGGCAGGGCTTGTAAAGGAGCTGGAGAAGCGCGACATCGGCCGTCCATCCACATACGCGTCTATTATTAAAACCATTCTCGATCGTGGCTATGTTATAAAAGACGGCAAGGCGCTCAAACCCACCGACACGGGCGATGTGGTGAGTTCTTTTCTCGAAGAGCATTTTGCAAACTACATCTCAGACACTTTTACCGCAGAAATGGAGAACAAACTCGACGACATCGCAAACGGCGAACGCGAGTATGTAAAAACACTAAAAGAATTTTACGGACCTTTTTTGAAAGAAGTAAAGTCAAAAGACAAAATTGACAAACTCACCACGCTCGGCGATGCAGACCCAAAACACAAATGTCCAAAGTGCAATGGCTCGATGATTATAAAGCTAGCGCGCACGGGGAAATTTTTGTCCTGTAAAAATTATCCTGAATGCGTTGGCGCGCGCATGATAGACGGCACCGAGCTCGCTGGTCCCCGCGACACGGGCGAGCTGTGCCCAAAATGCGAAAAGGCAAACCTCGTGGAACGCGACGGTCGCTTTGGCAGATTCATCGCCTGCGGAAGCTACCCGAAATGCAAGTTTATTAAAAAAGACGAAGCAGCGGCACTTCTCAATCACACTGGCGTACCTTGCCCTGCCTGTAAAAAAGGTTTTATGACCGAACGCAAGGGCCGTTTCGGTATTTTCTATAGCTGTACAGGCTATCCCGACTGCAAGAACGCAATCAAAGCAAAGCCCACCGGAAACTTTTGTACATATCCAAAACTTGATGACTCTGCCTGTGGATCACTCATGATGCTCGGCACCAAAACAATTCCTGAACGCTGTTCACTGAAAACTTGCCCTAACCACAATCCACACAAACTCGAGAAAGCAAAATAAGGAAAAGCAAATAAAAAGCCCGCCCTTTTTAAAAAGGGCGGGCTTTTTATTTGCTTTTCCTTACACATTCCCATAATATTAAAAGATGTCTCATCCTTCATATCCATCAGTCGATGAAATAATCGCGCTTATGAAATCGCCAAGAGAGGGCGAGCGCGAACTTATTGCAAAAGCTTACACATTTGCACAAAAAGCTCACGATGGACAAAAACGCTACTCTGGCGAACCATACTTCAACCATGTTGCCCATGTGGGCGCAAACCTCGCGCAAATTCATGTCGACGCGGTAACCGTTGTTGCAGGGCTCCTTCATGACACGATAGAAGATGCGAACATCTTGCCCAAAAATATAGAACAAGAATTTGGAAAAGAAGTTCTAACGCTAGTAGAAGGTGTGACCAAACTCGGTAAACTCAAATATCGCGGCGTGGAACGACATGTAGAAAGTTTGCGCAAATTTTTCATTGCAATGTCTCACGATGTCCGCGTGCTCTTGATCAAGCTCGCCGACCGTCTCCACAACATTCAGACACTAGAACATGTTCCAGAGGCAAAAAGACATAGGATTGCTCTAGAGACCCTAGAGATCCACGCGCGCCTCGCTGATCGTTTTGGTATGGGAAAATGGAAAGCAATATTTGAAGATTCGGCCTTCCCTTATGCTTTCCCAAAAGAGCATGCGCAAGTCCTCGCCGTCATAAAGAATAAACGAATTGCCGACGAAAAGTATGCAGAAAAAATTCACCGTTCTATCCAAAAAGAACTCGTTGCAAACGGCCTCAAAACTGCGCGCGTAGACTACCGCGTAAAAAACCTTTTCAGTTTGTGGAAAAAACTCCAACGCAAGGAAATGGACCCTGACAAGGTGTACGACATTCTTGCCGTGCGTGTCATTGTAAAGTCTGTAGAAGACTGCTACCGCGCACTCGGCATCATTCACAAACATTGGCGTCCTGTTTCCGGTAGAGTCAAAGACTACATTGCTGTGTCAAAAGCAAACGGCTACCGTTCTCTCCACACCACTATTTTTCGCGGAGATGGCGGTATTATTGAAATACAAATTCGTACTGAAGAAATGCACAATGAGGCACAATACGGTATCGCTTCACATCTCGCTTACAAAGAAAAAGGTGGTGCTACAGGTTCCCGTCCAGGACGCGAATCTGTTGATTCGAAAAATCTCGCGTGGGTTAAAGAGCTTACAAAATGGCAAAAAGAAGTTGCGAGCTCTGATGAATTTATGGAACATCTCCATATGGATTTTTTCAAAAATCGCGTATTTGTATTCACACCAAAAGGTGATGTGATTGACCTCCCTGAAGATTCAAGCCCCATCGATTTTGCATACGCTATTCATTCCAACATCGGCAACCACCTGTCGGGAGCAAAAATAAACGGCAAACTTGTCTCAATAGAAACAAAGCTAAAGAATGGCGACATTGTTGAAATCGAAACAAAAGAAAATGCGACACCAAAGCGCAAGTGGCTCGACTACACAAAAACAACAATGGCAAAGAGGCATATTCGTATTTACCTCGAGAAAACGAGTACAATCGGCGCTATTGCTCAGAGGTTTTTCAGAAAGAAATAACAACAAAAAAACTATCTGCATAATAAGAATGCGGTCGCATTCTTATTATGCAGATAGTTTTTTGCTTATATTACAGCGAGAAGTTTTTCACATTGTAAAGATCCTCGTCTGGGTCTTTTTCCATCGCATCCTCCCCGCCTTCTGCGAGCTCGTCAGCCTGCGCTGGAGTTACCGCTTCGGTTGGAGTTTCACCAAGCGGTGCCTCAATTTTTCCTGTCTCTATTTCATTATGCAAACGCTTCATAAAGTTGCGTACATCGTCATTTGAGAAAAAATCAATAACAATTTTCCCGCCGCCTTCTCGCTTTTCGATATGTACACGCGTTCCTAAAACTTCAGTGAGTTCTGCTTCAAACTCCGCAACCTCAGGATCAATAAGACCGAGCTTTCGAACTTTTTCTACCGCAATCCGGCGCGCAATCCGTTCAGATTCGCGCACATTCAACTTTTTGAAAATTATTTCCTTGTAAAGAGTCAGCTGTTCTTCTTTGCGATCACAAAGCATGAGAAGTGGGCGCGTATGTCCCTCGGTAATTTTACGCTCCGCCAGAGCAATAAGCATTTCTTCGGGAAGAGCGAGGAGGCGGAGTGTGTTGGAGACATACTCACGGCTTTTACCCACCTTTACAGCAATTTGCACATGCTTGAAACCAAAATCGTCCACAAGGCGCTGAAATGCCCTTGCGCGGTCGACAGGATTCAAGTCTTCACGTTGCAAATTTTCGATAATAGCGAGCTCGAGCTTTACTCTGTCTTCTTCCTCTTTTCCCTCTTCGCCGATACGAATGAGCACCGGCACTTGCGAGAGTCCTGCGATTTTTGATGCACGCAAGCGGCGCTCTCCGGCAATAAGCTCGTACTCCACCGCGAGACCTCCATCGGACTTTTCAATCTCACGGCGCGTGACCACGAGAGGCTGTAAAATACCGTATTGTTTTATGGAATCCGCAAGGTCGCGGAGTTTGTGCTCGTCAAACTCCTTTCGTGGCTGAAAAGGGTTTGGCTTAATTTTATCAATTTCAATCCAGAAGATTGAGTTTTGATACATTTGATTTGGCATTCCGATGGGCATGAGAGTAAATAATTAAATTCTGTTCACTCATCTTATCACACAAAAACGCATCCGCAAAAAATTGACAAAACAAAATACAAGATGGTAAACTACTAAAAGTGACATACACAAGTAAGGAGACACCATCATGGAAATACCAAAAAATCTCGACCCTCGAACCCAAGCAATCCTCCAGAGCCATCTCAAAGATCCTGCTTTGATTAATGGCGAGACAGGACATCTTGAAGTACCCGATCAAACAACTACTGACAAGGCACCCATTGAACAAAAGACAAAAAAGGCTTTTCCAACGTTTGCTGAAAAATCACTTCCACCAGAACGGGATTGAATGTCCAAAATAAATGCCCACACCGTTATTTACGGATGTGGGCATTTTCTTTTTACTTCGGCGATTCGCAGGTTAAGGCTTGTGTTCCTTTTCGTCTTGTCCGGTCAATTCCCTGACTTGTGACGGGGATACAAACGCTTGCAACACAGCTACAATGGCCGAGCAGATTTTCTTAAGCATGGAGCAACCTCCGTATGTGATTTCCAAATATATCGTACCACAATTCCAAATAAAAAGCAAGTGCGAGTAATCATCTGCTCCTAAAGCTCGTAAATCACGTCCTTGCGTTCAACCACTGTTTCCCAATCCATTCTTTTTGCATGGCGGTAAAGTTTTAGGTTTGGATTAAAACAAATTGGTCGATCAACAAGTTCAAGAAATGAAATATCACCCTCGGTGTCTCCCACACCAACAGAACCTACAAGAGTTAGTCCTTCTTTTTCAACCGCGCGCCGTAGGATACCAGCCTTGTTCGCAATCAAGTGTTCATCCATAATATTTCCAGTAAAGCATTCTGTGGGTCCGGTCTCATAGAGTCGCCCATAAGTTTTGTCAAAACCAATTTCTTTACAAAACAGATCAAGGGTTCCCTTTGGCGACTGCGAGATTGCAAGAAGGAAATATCCTTTCTTTTTTAAGTCTTTTATTAGCTTTTCTGTAAAGACGTATGTGCGATGACGATAACGCTCAACTACAAGCTCTGATGCACGCATAAATTCACGGTACGGCATACCTTTTATATTTTTCAAAAATACTCCCACGACCGCCATAATATAAGACTCGTAGTCGCCCTTGCGGTTGAGCCAGCGCACTTTTTCACGCTCGTACTCCGCGCGTACTTCAATAGGAAAAAGTCCAACTTCTATCAAAACTTCGACAAGCTCAATGAGCAAGCTTGAACGGAAAATAGTGCCGTCTATGTCAAATATCGCCACCTTACGCAATGTGTCTTTTTTGAGTATCGCCATATGCATTACATTTTACATCGTTTAAGACACTGACGCAAAAGAAAAAAGCCCAGCCACTCTAGAGTGGCTGGGCGTTTTTGAATTTTTTACATTTTTACTATTTTGGTCGCGTAGGGCGTCTTTCAAGCTGCCCTACAACACGCCTTACTTCCTTCGTGCGGTGGAGTTTCCTCTTGTCGCTAAAGGGCCACAATTTCATCGCACTCTCGCCTTCTGTCTGCGTAAACACCCGAAAGAGGTGTTTAAAATTCAAAATGTTACGTTCCATGAGCGCAACAAAAGGATGGTCAACTTCTACAACATCGTGTGCCACGCCTTTGTTGTCTACTTTGCCGTGATAAATCTTGTCTTCAGTCGCCTTGCACAACCCTACGAGAGCCATCATGGCATTTTCGTTGGTAGTCGCATTGCGCGGTTCCACAAACCACCTCGTCACTCTTTCCACCTTTTCGGAACCCATGTTATCCTCCTGTGTTTTGCATCATTTGCTTCATATAAACAATCATTGCGATTTGAAACACAACGACAGGTACAATAACAGATGCAACAACAAAGATCAAAATTACCCACAGTAATGTGAGGACAATTCCTGCGAAGAGAATCATACACCCTCCATTCATTGCAAACATTTGAAATGACTATCTAAGCTCCACCATACCACAAAAATATATAAAAGCAACGCCCCGAAACGGTAAATTCGCAAAAAGAGCAAAAATGTGCTATGGTTTTTGTAAGCGCCATTGGGCGCTTTGAAATTAACAGGCCCTATCGTCTATCGGTTAGGACACATCCTTCTCAAGGATGGAAGCGCGGTTCGATTCCGCGTAGGGTCACTCGTAAAAAAGAAAAGGCTGACAATTGCATGATTGTCAGCCTTTTCTTTTTTACGCCTTTGCTTTCCATTCCTCCTCCTGTCTAACGAGGAATTCGCTAGCACGCTCCGGCTCTGCCATTATTTCTTCCACGGCGCGCTCCATACGGATACCCTGCGAGCCTTTCATGAGCACAATATCTCCAGCGCCGATAATACCTTCGAGATACTTCCCAGCCAAACGCGAATCATCAAATTCAATAATATTTTTCTCGCTCATATCGGCATCAAGCGCGCCCTCTACAATGTACTTTGCGCGCGGACCGACAGCAAGCAACAGATCCACGAAACTCCCTGCTAGTTTACCGATTTTTTTGTGCTCATCGATGGTAAATTTGCCAAGCTCGAGCATGTCTCCAAGAACCGCAATTCGTTTACCTTTTGTTTTGATACTCTTTAGCGCCTCAAGAGCGGCTTCTGCGGCAACAGGAGATGCATTGTAGCTGTCATCAATAATACTTGAACCCTTAATCCCCGAAAGCACTCTCATGCGCCCCGGCGGACTCATATGTAAAGAGAGTCGCCCAATAATGTCAACTACATTGAGCTTCAGATATACGCCGGTCGCTATGGCTGCAAGCGCACTATATACGGGTTGAACACCCAAAACACCATGCATTGCAACTGGAAATACATTACCGTCATATTCGAGCTTGAATGTCGTACCGACTGGCATGTGCCCCTCGTAAGCGGTTTGTATGTTTGATGCGCGAAACATCGCGCCTGCTTTTAACCCATACGTAAGCGACTTTGCTTTTGTTTTTTCTCGAAGCGCGAGCACGCGTTCATCGTCAGCATTTACAATAAGCACGCCAGTGGAACGGAGCGCTTTTACAATGTTTGCTTCCTCATCAAAAAGTTCTTCGGGTGATTTGAAAAATTCTACATGTACCGGCACATCTCCAAAGCGCGTAATGACGGCAACATCAGGTACTACCAATAAAGTGGCGTGCGCTATGTCCCCTGGCTTGTCTGCCCCAATCTCAAGGACAAGCCACTTTGGATAGTGCACGCGAGTTAGGATTAGTATTAACCCCTTCAAAATATTTTTAAACCAAAGAAGGGGGTTTAACCACGCGTTTTCACAATTTAAAATAGTGAGAGGAAGCCCTATCTCACTGTTGAAGCTCTTCATACTTTTGCTCGCTACAAGCGCCTCGCCCACCACCGCAAAAATCGCATCTTTTGTTGAGGTTTTTCCGACTGTTCCCGTGACCGCAATAATCTTTGGGTTGTACTTGCGGAGCACAAGCTTTGCCTCTGCTTCAAGTATTTTGGTAACGATGTTTCGTAGTAATGTTTTAATCATAATGGTAGTTTACCTGTCGGGCGGAACCTCATAATAGTTTATCAAAAATTTCGTGATTTGCATAAACGGTAGAGAGAGTGTGTGTGATGCGTACGCTTCCCCGCGTGGATTTTTGAGTGTGATGAATATAATAAATTTTGGATCACGAGAAGGGAAGTATCCAAAGAAAGTGTGGAGGTAATCGGTCTTTGAATAAACGCCGTCTTCCACAAGCTGTGCGGTACCAGTTTTTGCGGCAATACTGTAATGCTCCATTTTAAGAGTACCACCCATAAGAGCCTTATCGACCACTACGGTAAGCATTCGTGAAATCTCTTCTGATGTTTCCTTTTTTAGCACACGTCGTTCGTTCGACGGTACAAAATCACGCGAAGGTCCAATACTGTATTCGGTGCGCTTGACCACATGCGGGGTTACCAACACGCCACCGTTTGCAAGTGAGGCAAGCGCGCGTATTGTCGCAATTGGTGTCATTGAAATACCCTGACCAAATGATGCGGTTGCGTATTCAATGTCACGAGGGCTCTCAAGGTTCTGCAGTTTGCCCACGCTCTCGTTTGGTAAATCAATTCCTGTTTCTTCTCCAAGTCCGTATGCTTTAAAATATTCCCTAAAACGGTCTTTACCAAGACGATCCATCACAAACATTGTTCCCGTGTTGAGAGACTGATTAAGAATTTCCTGCATTGGCACTACCCCGCGCGATTTTCCGTCAAAATTGGCAATGCGTTTTGTGTTTACAACACGAAACCCTTTATCGTCGTAGGTGGTACTTGCGGTTATCACACCTGCGTCTATGCCTGCTGCTATTGTGAGAGGCTTTACAATAGAGCCCATTTCATACACCCCATCCACGAGCGGATTTGCGAAAACACTTTGGTTTTTTTCTTTCGAAAAGTTGTTTGGGTCAAATGTTGGCATTGTTGCCATTGCTAATATCTCGCCTGTTTTCGGGTTCATAATAATTCCGCCTACACTTGCAGCATTATATTTTTTTAAAATATCATTCTCGAGAGTCCGCTCGAGAAACCCTTGCACGGTGGGCTCAATGGTTGTCACCAAGTCCCCTTCGCGCCCTCGGTCAAAAAGTATCGCTGCGCCCGGCTTCAAAAATAAATCTGCAAAAAAGTTCGTTGACTCATTATTTCCAGACCGAGTGAGTGGTTCATTATAATATTGCTCGAGGCCGTATCTGCCTGTGACCACGCTACCATTTGACCCTATGAAGCCAAGGACTTGCGCCGAGAGCTGATTCCCTGGGTAAAAGCGTTTTTTATTTTTCTCTAAGATGATACTTCTGTCGGCGAGTGCTTTAATCCCCTCAATTTCTTTCTCAGACAAATGCTTTGTGACTTCTTCATATTGGTCGTTCGCGCGCCCCATCCGAGCAATCAAATCCGCGCGGTCAAAAGAAGCAAACGTCGCCAGTTTATCCGCGAGGGCTTCTTTATCCTTGACCTTTGAAGGGTCTACGGCAAGCGTGTAGTCAGGCACTACAGTAGCGGCAGAAATGGTGCGCCCAGTCTTTTCTGTAAAAAATATAGTACCTCTGTCGAATGTTCCACCCGTGGAAGAAAGGTAGGGAGATTCTGCTTTATTTCTATAGAATTCCCCTTTGTTTATTTGTAGATATCCAAGTTTTGTAATCAAAAGGAGTGCTATCAAAAGCACTCCTGTGTTTAAAAACCATATATTGTAAATCCGACGCTCTTTCATCCCATTTTAGCGCGCCATTGAAATTTTTGTGGGAGACGTCTCTGCCGTTGCCACTGCAATGACTGGCGAACCCGCAAACTTTGCATTTATCTCAGAAAAGCCGAGGGTCTCTGCATACGCAAGGGTAACAGAATTTGTTTGCGATAAATATTCCGCTTCAAGCGCGCCTGTCTTTTTTGCAATCTGATGTGCGGCGAGGTTCTGTCTGTTGCGGTCCACAACTGCGAGCGTGAGCGACAGCACAGAGTACAAATAGAATGCAACCACCACGCCGATTAGTGCCGCCAATATCCAAAAAATCTTATGTTCTATATTATTCAACTCGAGTGTTTTTGTGGTCATAGTAGAGAATTAATTTTTAATGATTATTCTTAATTTCGCGCTTCGAGATTTCGGGTTTTCTTTTATTTCAATGTCGCCGGGAACGATTGGTTTTTTTGTAACAAGAGTTGCTGTTCCTTCTTCTTTTTTTTGTCTAAAAAATTCTTTTACAATGCGGTCTTCGAGTGAGTGAAATGAAATGACCGCCATTCTGCCACCCGGGGCAAGGTGTGCAAAACCCCTTGAAATACCTTCTCGCAATGCACCGAGTTCGTCATTTACCGCGATGCGAATGGCCTGAAATGTCTTTGTGGCGGAGTTTATCTTGCCAAAACGTTTTGGCACACTCTGTTTTACGATTTCGGCGAGCTGTCCGGATGTTTCGATGGATTTTGACGCTCTCGCTTCCACGATTCCACGCGCAATCCTCTTTGCGTATCTCTCTTCGCCGTAGCCAAAAATAATATCCGCGATACTTTCCTCTGCCCATTCGTTTACAATCTCGCGCGCAGTGAGGCCATCGCCCTCTGAGCGAAATGTCATCAAGAGCGGTTCGTCACGCATAAAAGAGAATCCGCGCGGTGAAACCGAGAGCTGGCGATTTGAAAGGCCGATGTCGAGCAAAATAGCATCAATTTTTTCGACGCCTGCATTTTTGAGCACTGCGTCAATGTTTCGGAAGTTGGCGCATACAAAGAGTTTTTTACAAGGAAGGTCTTTTAAACGTTCCTCGGCTATTGCGAGAGACTCTTTGTCAGCATCCGTGCCGATAAAGAAACCGCCCTTCCCTATCTTTTCGCAAAGAACTCTGCTGTGCCCGCCGAGACCGACGGTCCCTTCGAACACTGTCTTGCCAATGGTGAGCGCAAGCCCCTCTGTGGATTCCTGTAAAAGAACTGGGATGTGGCGATCCATACCCGCTTATATGACGCCTATCTCTCCAAGCTTTTCTGCGAGAGCATCCGCTCCTTTTTGAATACGCGCCTTGTATTCTTGCCATACTTTTTCGTTCCAGAGCTCGACACGAGTGGAGACGCCCACGACGGCAACTTGAGTTTTCAAATCTGCAAACTCTTTTAAAAAATCTGGAACAAGAATACGACCAATGCTGTCGACATCTGTTTCTACGGCACCCGCGAGCATAAAGCGTCCAAAACCACGCGTGTCTGCTTGTCCCATAGGGAGTCCCGCAAGTTTCCCTGCAACTTTTTCCCATTCTTTTATAGGATAAACAAAAAGACAATTATCAAGACCATGTGTGATTACAACTTTCTTACCAAGTTCCTTGCGAAACTTCGCGGGCAGCGCGAGACGTTTCTTGGGATCGAGGGTATGAATGTATTCGCCGATAAGCATAGTAATTTTTTTAGTGAGATTTTTGTAGAATTTCTAATTGTCTATGGCCTAGCCAAGAATTTGCTAATTCTCCACTTCATCCCACTTGGCTACATTATATTACACTTTACTCCACTCTACAACAATAGTTATCCACAAGCGAGTGAGGGGTCAAAAAGTACCCTTTTTAGTCCCGAGCGAGCGAAGTGGATATTGTATCTAGTTATATCCACAGTTTGGACAAAAGAAAAAAGCACCATTTGCGTAGCAAATGGTGCTTGAGTAAAACCTCCAGACTCGTGTGAAGGATGGGCACACTGCCTAGAGTAAAACCCAATGAAAACAAGGGGAAAGAGGGGTCTTCAGTGGATTTTTAACCTTATTTAAAGTCCTTTCAACCTATCTAAAGGAGAGTATACCACAAAAAAACCCTACTCGCTCTGTGGTCTCATTGTGGGGAAAAGTACTACCTCGCGGATATTTCGTGTATTGGAGAGAACCATGACCACGCGGTCAATGCCTATACCCACCCCGCCGGCAGGAGGAAGGCCATACTCAATAGCCTCGAGATAGTCTTCGTCCGAGGGCGACACATCCCCTTCTCCCCCCTTTTTCTTTTTGTCCTGTTCTTCGTAGCGAGCTTTTTGTTCTAGCGGATCGTTCAATTCTGAAAATGCATTCACCATTTCAATACCTGCGATGACGAGTTGGAACCGGTCAATGAGGGCGGGCTTCGCTTCTTGCTTCTTTGCAAACGGCGAAAAACCGGCAGGGAAGTCTACGATAAATGTCGGCTGAATAATTTTTGGGCGACAAGTTTTTTTGTAAACATTGTCCATTATTTTTTCTATGGAGTCTGATGGTTCTACGCGCACCCCAAAACGCTCCGAAGAAAGCTTCCAATCTTCCCTAGACATTGTCTCAGGGCTCTCCATAGACGCGTAACGCTTGAATAAGTCTAAAAATGATACTACTGTAAACTTTTTTGAAGTATCAATAATATCCTCGCCGTTTTTAATTTTACCCCCTTTCAGGACAGTTTTTACAAGAGTCTTTATAAATTTCTCAACAAACGCCATTTGTGAGGCGGAAGTTTCGTATGCGGCATAAAATTCTAGCATCGTAAACTCTGGATTGTGCGTCATATCGATACCCTCATTTCTAAAATTACGGCCAATTTCGTACACGCGTGGAAATCCGCCAATCAAAAGTTTTTTCAAATAAAGCTCTGGGGCAATGCGCAGATTGAGGTCAATATCGAGCGCATTGTGATGCGTTTCAAAAGGCATGGCCAAGGCACCACCAGCAAGAGACTGCAGGATTGGGGTTTCAACTTCAAGATAATCAGCATCATTTAAAAACTTGCGAATCTCAGTAATGACATTCGAACGAAGCACGAAGCGTGCGCGAACTTCCTCCGACATAAGCAAATCCAAATAGCGTTTACGAAAACGCTCTTCCACATCTTGGAGGCCGTGCCATTTATCTGGAAGCGGGCGCAAACTTTTCGCAAGAATCTTCCAATCCTTCACGAGAATAGTCCTCTCTTTGCGCTTTGTCATAAAGAGCGTCCCTGTACATTCTACAAAATCACCAACATCCACAGCGTCTTGAAAAAGCGCAAAAAGACTCTCGTCCATTTCATCACGCTTAAGAAAACCCTGAATAGTGGCTTCCCCGTCGCGAAGATTAAAAAACACAAGAGCGCCTTGACCGCGAATAGCCACGACGCGACCCGCGAGCGTCATTTTTTTATTATCACGCGACAATTTTGCAAATGAAGCCAAGGCTTGCGCGACAGAAAAAGAACGCTTGGTTGCAATAGGATACGGATTGATTCCCTTCTCTTTGAGAAGTTCGAGTTTCTTTATTCTTTCAGCACGAAGCTCTAGGATAGAAGCCATAAATTAAATTCTACTCCACATCAACAATCTTTGCTTCGACGAGACCAACCGGTGTTTCGTAAGAGATTTTGTCTCCTTTTTTCTTTCCCATAATGGCTTCTCCAAGAGGCGACTTGTTTGAAATTTTATTTTCTTTTGTGTTCGTTTCTTCAGAGCCAACAATCTGATAGCGGCGCTCCGCTTTTTCTCCGCCCTTTATAATAACGACAGTTGAACCGATAGTGACTACTCCACCTTTGTGTTTTTCGGTAATAACAACATTCTTAATCATCTGCTCAAGCTTTGCGATGCGTTCTTCGGTCTCTGCCTGGTTTTGGCGTGCTTCGTGATACTCGGCGTTTTCCGAGAGGTCCCCTAGGCCCTTTGCAAACTCAAGTTGCTCCGCAATCTCCTTGCGACGCACGCTCTTCAAGTGGTCCAACTCCTTGGTTAATTCCGCAAATTTCTCTTTGCTTAAATATTCTTTTTCTTCTGACATATGAGTGCCATTCTATCGGTTTCCCGCCCAGAAGTCAATTCGCCTTACTTGAGGTATTCCGGCGTATTTTCATTCATCCAGTCCAAAAGCTGTCGCATTACGTATACACCACCGATGGTGTTTGCGTACGGACCGCGTTCCATCACGACAGTAAAAGCATAGCGCGGTTTTTCATAAGGGAAAAAACCGACAACCCATGAGTTGATATACTTTTTCCCTGCATCTATTTCGGCTGTACCTGTCTTGCCGGCAACATCTACATACCACACATTTAGACCTGCTACGGTCCCTTCCGTAACTGCTTGGCGCATTCCATCACGCGCGACTTGAAAGTGTTCCGAGGAAATTGGAATCTTTGAGGTTGGAAATTCTTGCGCGGGATCTTTCAAAAGATGCGGAGTAACGAGCGTGCCGTCGTTTGCGATACTTGCGATACCGCGAACTGCCTGCAAGGGTGTTGTTTGAAAACCATACTGCCCGATGACCGTGTGGTATGTGTCTCCCAGACGCCACGTTCCGTCCTTAAACATTTTTTGTTTCCACTCCGGACTTGGGATGGTTCCGTTTTTTTCATCGGTAATATCTATTCCGGCCGGCGAGCCAAAACCAAACATACGAGAGTATTTTTCAATGTTCGCAATACCGATGCCTTTTTGACTTTCAAAACCGCCGCCGATTGCATAAAAATATACATCCGACGATACTGCGAGAGCACGGCGCATATCCACCCATCCGTGCGCCTTCCAGTCATTAAATACTGATTTTATATTGGGATAGTATGGATTTTGAATTGAAATAGATCCGGTACTTAAAATTTGTTTTTCTGTATTAATAACGCCTTCGGAGAGTGCGGCAATAGCCATAAAAGGTTTTATAATAGATCCAGGTGTATACACGCCTGAAACAGCGCGGTTTAAAAACACAGCACGCTTGTCTAGGTTATAACTTTGGATAAGTTTTTTATTTTTTCCTTCGGAGAGCACGGAGCTTTCATATTCCGGATAGCTTGTCATCGCCAAAAGCTCCCCTGTTTCAATATCCATAATAGTACCAGCGCCAGCCACATAGCCAAAGTCATTTGCGGTTTGCCTGATCGTGGTATGGAGCTTTTCTTGCACACGCGAGTCAATGGAGAGTGTAAGGGGTGTGCCGTTCTTTGGCGCTTCAACGATACTTCCAGCCTTTGAATTCCCAAGTGCATCTGTTTCCACGATCTGGAGTCCGTTCTCTCCTGATAGACTCTTGTTGTAATACTCCTCGATGCCATCTTTGCCATCAAACTTTTCCTGATAGTAGTATCCGCGAGTGTCGCGCTTTGGGTAACTCACATAGCCAAGTGTGTGTCCAAAACCGGGTGATGCAATGTATGAACGATGCGGAAAGGGCATTTTTTCGGTTGTAGAACTCGTGTCTGACATAATGAGCGCTGTCCGAGCTGCCTCGTCATCAAAAGAATTCCACGCAAGAGGAACTTTGTTGCGGTCATAAATAACACCACGCATGGCAAAAAGTGGCGTATGATCAAGACGATTGTTTTCGCTCTTTGCAAAAAAATCGGCACCGTTTACAACCTGCAAACTTGTCACCTTTACAAGAAAAGTGGCGGACACCAAAAGAAAAAAAACAAAAACACCCAATATAGACATTCGACTTATGGATTTTTCTATTCGCCCCTCAAACTGGTCTTTGTCAAATCCAGGCAAATTTTTTGAATCAAGAAAAATCTCATCCGGATTGATGTCTCGAGAAAGCTGTCTTAAGTGTCGGGCGAAGATTTTCTTTGACATGGTATTACTGTATCACTACTATCGCACTATTTTCTTTACATAGGTAGCCAGAGCAAAAACAATAACAGACCCGAGAATACCTGCCATCCCCATGGCGGACAGGGTGCGCGCTCCGTACAAAAAATCAATAAGGGCGCCAAACACTATAACTTCATAAAAAGACGAAAAGAACAAAACGCCGAAGAAGGCGAGTACCGCCACAAACCACCATGGCGTATAAAAAACCGCGCAAAGCAACACAAAATCAAAAAAAAGTCGCTTCTTCATGTTACAAAATCTTATCAAGAATTATTTCCACGGAACGAATTTCTGTAATATTGAACGGAACTCTAAAAAATACGCGTGCAAACGGCAAAGAAGGTTCTCCTTCGACCAAAGAAACAGTGCCGAGCAAAAGTCCTTCTTTAGATGAAGTAACATTATCTCCAACAAGTATAGTGCTACCCTCCGGAACCTTGGCTTCAAAGTTTCCCATCCCTTTTCCGAGTGCCTTTGCTGGAATAAATCGTCCTCCAATATTCACCAAGTGCTCCTCTCCCGGAGATGAATATAGTTTTATTTTTGAAGATAGAGCAGTGACTTCAACAACTTCTCCAATAGCCCCTGACCCTGTGTAAACAACAATATCCCCTATTGCAACACCCTTGTCGGTACCAGCATCAACAACCAAGGTGTCATACGGCGACAACCCCGGACCCGCGAGCACATAAGCAACTACTCGATTGTCACCTTGCACTCGCCCAAACATCGCTTCGAGCTTGTTTACTTTTTCATAAAGAAGATTCCTGTCGAGAACTTGCGCTTGCATGCGATTGACATCCGCACGAAGCGTATCATTTTCTAACACAAGAGTATCCTTCGAGCGAAAATTTGTTGTAAAAGAATTCCACGCGCTTGAAGCCAAGTCGCCGGCGCCCCACACCTTTCCAGAAACAGCGTACACCGACTGTGTAACCATATTCCTAGCTGGAGCATACAAAAGAGCGAAAGCGCTTACGGAAAAAATGGCAACAAACGCGATATTTTTTCGTGCAAAGAATATGTTATCGCGGCGGTATATCATTTTCGTGTTCAATAAGCACCCCGCGAAACCCTTCCATGTCTTCAAGAATAACTCCAGCGCCGCGCGCGACTGCTGTCAGTGGGTCGTTGGCAACATAGACGGGAACATGAAGCGTTTGAGAAAGGAGCTCATCTAGTCCTCGAAGGAGCGCGCCTCCGCCGACCAAAATAATTCCACGGCTCATCACATCCGAAAGAACTTCAGGTGGTGTGGTTTCGATAACTTCTTTTACTGACTCAACAAGACTAATAATAGAAGCGCTCATCGCTTCTCGAATATCCGTGTCCGTTACCACCACTTCGCGTGGAAGCCCTGTCACAAGGTCGCGCCCGCGAATGACCGCCTCCATCGGTTCTTTTCCTTTTTTTGCAGAGCCAATAGCGATTTTTACGCTTTCCGCAGTACGCTCACCAATAAGCACGCGAAATTCATCGCGCACATAATTGATAATGTCATTATTTAAACGATCCCCTGCGACATGAAAGTTTTTTGAGCGTACGATACCGCCGAGCGAAATAACCGCAATGTCTGTCGTACCGCCGCCAATGTCAATAATCATATTGCCAATCGGCTCCTTCACGGGGAGCTTGATGCCAATAGCCGCGGCCATTGGCTCTTCAACAATATGCACTTCGCGCGCGCCAGCATTTTTTGCCGCATCATAAACCGCGCGGACTTCAACCGTCGTGATGCCGGATGGGACGCCAATAACCACGCGTGGACGAACAGTTTTTTTACTGATTTTATTTGCTTTTCCAATCAAATACGAGAGCATTTCTTCGGTAACTTCGAAGTTTGAAATAACGCCATCAACAAGGGGGCGTATTGCCACAATGTGCCCCGGTGTACGACCGAGCATTTGTTTTGCCTGCGAGCCAAGCGCAACAACCTGCCCCGTTTTCTGGTTCACAGCAACAACCGACGGTTCATTGATAACGATGCCGTGGTCGCGCAGATACACAAGCGTATTCGCAGTACCAAGGTCGATACCGATATCATTAGAAAAAAGTTTGTAAAATTTCTCAAACATATTATTTATTTTTACACTTTGCAAAAAGTTCTTCACGGGAAACCATAGACACCTCCCCAGTAGCACGGTCTTTTAATTCGAAACTTTTGCTCGCAAGAGTTTTTGCTGATACGACGACACGTATCGGAATACCGATGAGGTCACTTTCTGCAAATTTTTCTCCAGCCCGAAGGTCGCGATCATCCCACAAAGTTTCCACATTGCATGCATTGAGCTCTGCATAAAGCGCTTTCGAATATTCTTCGACATCCTTGTTCCCTGCGGATAAGTCCACTAAATGCACAGCAAATGGAGCGATTTCCTCGGGCCACACAAGCCCTTTGTCATCGCCAAGCACCTCTACGACAGTCCCCAAGACGCGACCAAGCCCAATACCATAACACCCCATGACGACCGTTTGCTCTTTCCCTTCTTCGTCCTTGTACGAGAGGTTAAACGGCGCCGAGTATTTGGTTTTTAGCTCAAAAATATTCCCTACCTCTACAGACGTTTCCGTACGCAAATTCTTTCCTTGACACTTTGGGCACTCGTTATTCTGGTCTTCAATAATCTCTTTGTTCACTGCAATATGACATTTGTCGCATATATGAATAGTGTCCTCGCCTGCTGGAGTCACTGTCTGAAATTCGTGCGAGTATTTTGAAAAACTTCCGCCGGCGGCAAGAGTAAGGAATGTTGTTGCGCCGATGCCAGCGCGCTCAAAAACGCGCACATACACACCTTTTATTTTTTCATAAAATATTTTCATATCTGCCTCATCACGGTGAAAGGAATACATATCTTTCATCATAAACTCACGACCGCGTAGGATGCCTGACTTTGCGCGAAGCTCCATGCGAAACTTATTTTGAAATTGATATGTTGAAAAAGGGAGGTCGCGATACGATGAAACAAACTGCTTAACGAGTGGAACTACGATTTCCTCGTGAGTGGGTCCGAGGGCGTTTTCGCGCCCAGATGTGTCGCTCACTTTATAGAGATCGTCCATCGTGTCCCATCGCCCTGTCGTTTGCCAATTTTCTTTTGGCTGAAGTGATGGCATCAAAATTTCTTGTCCACCAGCACTGTTCATTTCCTCACGAATAATATTTTCGATTTTCTTTAGCACGCGAAGACCGAGCGGAAGATATGTGTAAACGCCGGCCTGAAGCTTGTCGACAAAGCCCGCGCGGATGAGAAGCTTCGCGTTTTTTGCCACTTCATCTGCTGGAGCTTCTTTTCGAGTTTTTGTGAATAATTGAGACTGTCGCATATGTATCTTGTATCTGCGTATCTTACATTAAAAACCATACAGTACCAAATTATTTGACTTTTGATTCTTGGTGTGGGGCAATATCAAAAAAACTGTGTCGAGCAAGCATTACTACTGAATCAACTTCGCCACATCGTGGAAAGTTATGAACACCATAAATGCAATAAGTATAAGGAAACCGATTCCGTTCACGGCGTTTGCAATTACTGGTTTTATGGGCGAGCGTTTTATCGACTCGATGAGTAAAAACAAAAGTCGTCCGCCGTCGAGCGCAGGAAATGGCAGTAAATTTATAATAGCGAGGTTAATAGATATAATGGCGGTGAGTGAGAGCAAGTGTATAAAGCCTAATGTTGAAGCATCGCTAACGATGCCAACAATTCCCACGGGGCCAGAAATGTCCTGAAAACTTGCTTGCCCAATAAATATATTTTTAAAAAAATCAATGATGCCAACAGCCATCGCCATAGTGATTGATGCCGTTGTTGAAAGACCAACATACAATGCTTCATGAACAGGGAGACGAAGCATCCCTATAACATCCATAGAAATACCGATGGCTCGGCGACCATCTACAACCCCCTCTTCGCCTCGCACAGTTGCAGTTTTTGTTTCAATCCCGCGCAAATAAGTAAGTTTTATTTCTTCGTTTGATGCAATAAATCTTTGCGTTGCCGGAACCTTTGGATTGGTGAGAATATTTTCGCCAGAAACAAGACTCACAATAATATCTCCGCCTTTGAGTCCCGCTTTTTGCGCGGGAGACTTTGGCGCAACCTGCGTGATGGTGAGGTTTAGATTTTGCACGCGAGCGCCGTATTTAGAATCATTTCCTGAATACGGAAGCCCCGCCATAAAACCTAAACTAATGAGAAACCATGCAAAAAGTAAATTAAAGACAACTCCAGCGGAAATAATCCATGCCTGCACAAGGCGCGGCTTTTGGGTCAAACTGCGTGAAGAATCCTTTCCTTCCAAGGATTCTTTGTTGGGGTCCTCGCCAAAAATTTTCACAAACCCGCCAATAGGGAAAGCATTAAAAGAATAAATAGTCTCCCCTACCTTTTTCTGCCATAGGCGAGGCGGGAAACCAATGCCAAATTCATCGACACGCACCCCCGCGCGCTTTGCAGCGATAAAATGCCCAAGCTCGTGGACGAGAATAAGAGCTGCAAGAATGATTATGAATAAAATGATGCTCATTTAAATTGTGTGTGGTGGACGAATTATTCCCCCATAATTTCTTTTTCTTTTCTCGCCCCGATGGACTCGAGATTGTTGTTTGCTTCATCGACAAACTTTTGGAGGTCCTCCATGGCGCGCGTCTTTTCATCTTCGCTCATTCCCCCGTCACGCTCCGTTTCAATGATGGAATTTTTTGTTTGTTCGCGCACCCCCTTTATGGTCACGCGCGCAGACTCTACTTTTTCACGCACAATTTTTGTAAACGAAACGCGGCGCTCGGTAGTGAGCGGAGGGAAAAATATGCGAAGCCCAGCATCGTCTGTGGATACAGAGATGCCAAGGTTTGCGGTATTGATTGCCTTTTCAATCTCTTTGCCGTTTGCCTTTTCCCACGGCACGATGCGGAGCGTACGCGCGTCCTCGTTTGCGATAGTTGCAACATGTTGAATCGAGAGCTGTGCGCCATACGACTCGACAAAAATGCCATCGAGTATTGAGCTTGATGCGCGCCCTGTGTGAATAGCGGAAAGCTCTTTGCTCAAATGTTCGGCAATATCCCCTGTCTTCTTTTTAAATCCTGAAAAATCGTATGTCATATGATATGGACAGTATCTTATCAAGATTCCGCTCAAACTTCAATGAGAACTTGGGTATTATTTCACCGACTCGCCATACGCTTCGTCCTCATCGTCTTTGTCTGCATCAGCCTTTGTGGCGTGCATGCGCCCATCGATATGATTTGGAGGGGCATACACAGTATAAACTTTGAGTGAACTATTACCGGTATTTTTGAAATTGTGTTTCGTGCCGGGAGGCACAACCACTACATCACCTTCACCTATTGCACTTTCTTTCCCGTTCAAAATCGCTTTCCCTGTGCCACTCAAGAAAAAAAGAGTTTGCTCTACATTGTGATGTGTCTCCTCTCCTATTTCACCGCCCGCGGGAATATCCATCACCACAAGCTGGCTCCGCGAGCCCGTGAAAAGCACTTTTCTAAAATTAGTGTTTTCCGCTGTATCTTTATGTATGTTTCCGATGTATGACATATATGTGCCAGTATATCAATTTTACATAAAAACTTGCAAGAAAAAAGACGGTCCTTTTTACGGGACCGTCTTTGCTACTTACTACACAGCATGGTGATTACTTCTGACTTAGGCAGACAGAGCCTTGCTTGCCGCGGCGCGGACTTCGTTGTACTGCGCCGAGAGGACCTCGAGCTCGTTGGCGTCGAACGAAGCTTCGAAGCCGTCGGTGCGCTTGACGATAGCCGACTCACCGACGAAAGCGATCTGCAGGCTGTTCACCTGGACGCCGGACTTGGTTTGGCCGTGGCAGTGAAACCACTTGTTCGCGGGAATGGTGGAGGCGTCGATCGCAGCCTTGGAGCCGTTGATCGTGATTGGGAGCATGGCTTTCTTCTGCGTACCTTTATTGGAATTCATGCGATATCATTCTCCATGTAGTTGAGTTGAAAGAACATTCACTTCTGCCAGATGACAAAAAATGAAAACGACCCCAAAAGGTCGATTGGGGCATCCTACACTATGCAGGTTTTAATGTCAAGCTTTGTGGCTTATGTGGAATATGGGTGCGGGTTGGAACCTTTTTGGGCTATATATCAGTATATCTTTATGGCAATATTTTTAAAATAAAGACGATATTGTCGTCTGCTAAAATTTCTTCTTTTTTTCGTACTGCAGCCTTAATCGGCAGAATATAGCACTCGGACCTCTTCTCGTAGAAAATTGATGTCACCCATGTTGTTTTTCCAATTGTTACAGATACAGGAAGCGAACCCCATCCGCGCTTCATTGCCCCAAAATTCTTAGTAATTTCTGCTGATTCCTTTTTAGGAACATTCACAAAGTGCCACTGCGCAGTTTCGCTCGGATAAATCCATACCCTAGCGTCAATTTTGTAATTGCTCTTCTTCATAAAAGAACTCTAACATTTTTTAGTATTGCTGACTTACTCGGTTGTGAACCCCACACCTTGAGACCTTGTAAGAACATTTTAGCATCCCTTCTACTCACTAGATGAGCCGTCTCGGTCACTGTCTCATTTACAACTCTTTTGACTTTGTTAACTTCTGCTTCATACCCCAAGTATATAGGGAGAAGATAATTACTCTGCTTTTAATATCTATTAGTGTGTATGGCTATCGTCGTTGGCATGTTCCTCAACCCAAAATACGTGAGTGATTTTCTTGTTACCATGGCCGAGGTCCTTCTCAAACTCGTTGTTGCGACCATGTGCGTCCTGACCTATAGCCCTGCCCCATTCGGACGCATTGGTAAATTCGTCGCTTTGTGCTGCTGCCGATGCGCCGCGATTGCTTGCTGATGCGGTGCTAAACGAGTTGGACGAATCAACATGCGCGTATATTGCGGCAAGCTGGTCGTAGTCGTGCTGGTTTGGCAAGGTGCTTAGCGTGCTTGTAGCATTGGCTCCTGTGTTAGAGAAGTAGTCCATGCAGGTGTTCTGCGATGAGCCGTCCTCGCTTGTATGGCCCAAGCCAAAAGTGTGGCCGACCTCTTGGCACATTACATGCAACTTTTCGTTGGGATTATTGTACTTAGCAGTATTGAAGTAGGTGTCATTCATTTTAGCGACTCCCTGGGTAATATGGGAGCCGGATGTCCAAATTTGTGCGAGTCCGAGCCAGCCGTTATTTCCGTATGCTTTGTTGCACACCTGCACTGTGCCAGCCACAGGCGAACAGTCCTTTTTAGTAGCTTTATGTCTTAGCGCTGTGCCAACAACAACGGTGGTATCGAGTACGTTTGACTGGCTCCATGCGTTTGAAGTCGTGGCGAGATAGGAGTCCCATGTAGATGTGACATTGTCACCGAGCGTAAGTGCAAAAGGGGTTGTAGTACGGCCCCAGTGATAGCCACCCCACGAGTGACTAGCTAGTGCTACCGATGCCGACCCCAACCCTACAATAATCGCCGCTACGTATAAATATTTTTTCATACAGTTAAGTATACTCCCGTGTCAACAAAATTGCAAAGAACCCTGTTTGCGCGGAAAAGGGAAAAGGGGGTCAGGTACCCTTTTTAGGTCTCCCTGTTGCACGGGCAGTAGCCTCTAACCCAAACTTTTTAATCATTATATCAATCCACTCGCCTGTCCCAAAAGGCTTCCCCTTTATCACCGACGCTCTTATATTTTCTACTTCCTCTATTGTTTGCGGAGTATTTACAAATGACAGATAATCCTTAGGTTCTAATATTGGCCAAACCGACAGAAGTTTCTTTTTCTTTACATCTCCTGAGAGCCTTCGCGCGAGACTACAGAAATCCCAATTCTCAGATTTTTTCACAAGTTTTGCGCGGAGAGCATTTCGTTCAACATAACGAATTACGGAAAGGAGGTTTTCATCGTCCTGTATTAAAAAAGATTTGTATCTCCCTTGATACAGGTGCCCGCTCCCCTTTGTGCTGTTGGCTTGGTGCCATCGCTGTGTATGTGTGAGTGTGAGCCATTGCATAAATTTACCCATGTCGCCGTCACATTTAGGGTAGAGTACTAGATGGAAGTGGTTTGGCATAAGACAATATGCGATGATTCTCATGGAAAACTTCTCTATTGCTTCCTCTAGTACCTTTTCAAACAGAATATAATCCTCTTTCTTGAAGAAGATCGGCATGCGTGCGTTAGCACGATTAATGACATGGTAGCAATAATTGCCGATGTCTGTGCGGGTGATACGCGGCATTAGTTTAGTATATCAGTATTCAATAAAAAGGGTACCTGACCCCCTTTCTCGGTCTGGTGACCTCGAAACCTGCGTGCTCTCTTCGAGCACTGCGGCCCGCGTCTCAATTTCATTGAGACAATCTTGACGGCTTCAAAGGCCCTTATTGTCTGTTTGCGCCCTAAGCTGGGAGGCTTGGAATCGAACCAAGATTGACGGCTTCAAAGGCCGCTGTCCTACCATTAGACGATCTCCCAGCTTAACTCGCAAACAACGACAATTTTCTTACGAAACCAGATGAATTGCAAAGCAGTTTGCCATTCATTCCCACCATACGACGATCTCCAAGCAATAATTACAAACAGCACCGATTCCTTCGGACCGGATGAAACAGTATGCAGATACTGTTTCATTATCCTACCATTAGACCTGCCCGCCACTGCCTAATCGCTCAAAAAAACAGCTGGGCGATGGCAGGCGGGCGATCTCCTAATGACTCGTTATTTTAAACGCACACTGACGCAGAATACACCAAAAAGCACCATTTGGCAAGGTTTTTATGGCTTTGCGGGGAGTTCGACATAAAACGATGAGCCAGTACCCTCGCCTTTCGACTCCGCCCAAATCCTACCCACGTGCTTTTTGATGATTTCATTTGCCACATAAATTCCTAGGCCAGTACCTAGAGCGTACTCCATGCCACCATTATCAACACGGGCAAGTTTTCTAAATATCTCCTCGAGCGTTCTCGGGCTCATCCCTATCCCCGTATCTGACAGACTAAAAAGAATTTTTTTATCATCAGGGCTCTTGTGAAGAAGCAACGATATTTCTCCGCGAGGCGTGTACCTTACCGAATTATCAATAAGATTTGAAAGAACTTGTCGAAGTTTACTCTCATCGCCTATTGTTATAAATTGCCCGATGGTAAGACTGTCATCAATAGTTAAGTTGAATGTCAGCCCTGCGTGATTTGCGGATCTCTTCATCTCGTTTGCAACATCAAGAGTAAGTTTTTTAATATCTACATCGGTAAAATTGTATTCCATGTCTCCGCTGTCGATCCGAGAGATATCCACAAAATTAGAAATTGTAGTGACCAAGTGCCTGCTCGAAACAAAGATTTTTTCAACAGCATCAGATATCGGCACTGAAAGTTCGCCAAAGGACCCGCTGGCAAGCATCGAAGAATAACCTTTTATCGAAGTCAACGGATCAAGTAGATTAAGAGCCGCGACAGAGAGGAATTCAGATTTTTTATTGTCTAGAACTTTCAATCGCCCGGAAGTCGTTTCAAGCTCTCGTGACAGATGCAACACCTTGTCTTTTGCCTGTATCCCTCGTTTTATACTACCAACCAAAAATGCGCCCGCAAAAACAACTACTGTAGTAGTCATCGTTTTGATAAATAAATCGAGAAACGAGCTTACAAAGAAAAGTCCTATGGTAAGTACAAGCACTGTTACTGAAATGAACAATTCAATCACTATGATTTTAATATCCACAAAATTGTATTTTACAAGTAAGAAAACTGGCACAATCGCCGAAGTAATATATAGAATCATCATTCCGGCGTAACCAACAGAAGCGCCAAATGAGCCTCCAAAAAATGTGTAAACAACTGCCACAGAGGCATTGACGATTCCAAAAAGAAAAAGGAATTTATTGCTACTCTTTGTTAGATCCTGCCAGAAAATAACACCACAAAGCATAGCTGAAAGAAAACTGCTTATTACAACCCCCCATCCGACAAACGAGATATTGTTGATAATATCAAATATGCTACCAATCATGGAATAAGTATATCATTCTTTTCACACAAAATTCCTTGGAAGCTCCGTCAGCTCAGTCGCGCCTTGTTCTGGATCCCCTATATTGATATGTGAAACCCCAAGCAAGCCATCGGTCAATTCAACAACTTTTTCGCTTGATTTGTAAAGCTTCTCCACGGCATCACGCGCGGTGTCTGGAATAGTGCCAAATGTCCCCTCAAGAATCATAGACGCGTACCCCTTTATACCGGTAAGCGATGTGCGCATCTCACGCGAAGTAATGGACGCAAACTCCATCTTTTGGCTTTCCATCATTTGCAAACGCTCGTTCGCTATCTTTATTTCCTTTACGAGCTCCAGAGCCCGTTTGCGGCTGCGAATATCTTTCCGAATACTATAAATCAGGAAGATACCAAGAAGCAAGACTATCGATACGAAAACCAAGTTGATTACCATGAACTTATTCTAATCTATTTCTAAAATTTATAAAAGAATGCTGGGTCGCGGAGTGGGGGTTGACTTGAAACAATAAGTTGTGTAGAATGTATTTTGACGGAAAACGACGCATTTGCGAATCAGTAGATTCGTGGCTCGGCCATAAGCGTTTTTTGTTTTTAGTTCTTTGGCTTCTTAAAAACATTCAAACTTCAACCGTTACATACAAAAAAGGGTTAACGATGAACAAAGGAAAAACAGCAGCATTTGCAATGGAGATAAGCCGTGAATGCGTAATGGAGCTGAGAAGTCTGCAGGACCCAACGGAACAAATGGTCGTCCAAACGGAACCCGCCCATGAGTTTCCATTTCCATGTGGATACATCGACGATCGCCCCGAACCAAACCACCGCAGGTCACGGTAGGCACTACCGATCCAAACAAAAAAAGTAAATAAGAAACAAACTCAATTCATACAAAGCGCCCTCCAACAGGGCGCTTTTTTTAATAAAGGATCCTCGGGGCAGAGCCCCGAGGTATTATCGGAACTCGCTTTGCTCGCACAATACGCCCCAAGGGGCGTGGTATTTACCTATATTAGCTCCTCGGCTCGGAAGTGAGAATGGGGTACATTCTCACTTCGCTCGCTCTACGTCGCTAATAAAAAAGCCCCGCGCATAGTAATGCGCGGGGCTGAAATGATCAGACAAATAGGATATTAATCCCCTGTGTCTTCTTGATTTGCACTGAACTGGTCGTTAGAAGTGCCGAGATTCGTGCAGGGTTTCCCGCCGTGATCTCGTCTTCCTATAAGGTGTGGTGGATCGATGGGGCAAAACGCTCCCACTTCTATTTCCATGTGGCCATCAATATTGTCATTCATTACTTATTTTCCCCTTGGTTTAAGGCACTACGTGCCAGTTAAAAAGAACACTCCAAAAACTGGGTACACAATATCATATAATTTATATTTACACAAATTTTTGTTGCGCTAGCACAAAAAAAAATACGCGTAACCATAAATATGGTTACGCGTATCAGTGATACATATTTTATATCACTTTGGGATTGTGAGAAGCTGTCCGGGGCGAAGTTTGGTGTCGCTCGTCATGTTGTTTGCGAGAAGGAGTTTCTTTGGCGGAACATCATGCTTTCGCGCAATGTTCCAAAGCGTATCTCCTTTTTTCACCACATACTCACCCTTGAGCTTGCCGACATGTTCCCAGAGCACATCCTTCTTCGGTGTCTGCGCCTGTGTCTGTTCCTTTTTGGCAACCTTATCGGGTGCCTTTATGGACGATGAACCGCCGTGAACGACCGTCTTTTTCACCTCCACCTTATTCAGGTAGTCTGTCGCCAGTTGAGTATAGGTGACAACTTGGGTCTTGTCGCCAATCCACAAGAGGCTGACAGCGATGAACGCAACGGCTAGCACACGCCAAGTGTTTCTCGCGTACTGCTTCAGAATGACTATATTCATAGCAAAGAACTCCTTTTGGTTGAATGAAACTACTCCCCTAAGTATACACTATTTCAGCTTTTTGTCAAGCCCTTGTAATCATATAATTTGTAGCGCACAAGACACTAAATATTCCGCGTCCTTTTAGTTTCGATAAGCTTCTTCGATTGTCGGATTTCTTCTGTGCTTTGATTGCACAATAGCTTCCATAATCCTCTTTGTTTCTTCTGAATTCCCTAGAGATGACTGAGTCGTCAACCATAAGAGCAATGGCGATTCCGTGATAATTTTTTTTGTCCATCCACAATGCTTCGATACGAAAACGATTTTCTTGCGTCAAATGCGCAGAATCTTTATGAATTTTTAGTAGAACCAAAGCAGTGACTCGGTTTTCCTGTTTTCTGCTCTCTCGTGACTACTATTTCTTCAAAAACTTGAGTGTTTTCTCAAAGAGTTCTTTTTGGGTTCGCCTACCGTCAAAAAGATGATTTGCTTTTTTGATAATTGTAAATACTGATTCTCTTTTGTTACGAAGGTTCAGTTTCGCAAAATATTTTTTTGCATCCTTACCAACCCCCTTATCTGCGCCAATTACACAAACTTTCATGGAAAGTCCTTTCAAAATCTCTACTGCATCCATCGTTTCTGAAAGTTCTTTATAAAACCCTGCATTAAAAATGCAAGCATCCTTCCCTCTTTTTTCAATATATACTTTCCTTTCACGATCAAAGGCAAACGCCTCATCCATCAGTTTTTTCTTAAATGGCAAAATACTTGGGTCCCACAAAACAAGGCTTGTTCTTTGAGCATATTTCTTGTATTTATTCAGAAAAGTAATTAATATGGGAGCGCCAAAGCTATGTCCAACAAATATAAACTTCGAGTATCTTTCCCCTCCAGTATAATCCAGTAGATTTTTTAACTCAATTGCATAAATCGAGAAATTCATAATTTCTAGAGCGAGCGCATCAGTTTTTTTGGTTTTCTTTTCGTTGCTATTACACAGATTTGTTCTTAATATACTAAACCCCATCTTGCAGAACTCTTTTTCTGCCGTTTTAAAAAGGGGTGTGTCTTTCTCCCCTGAGAGTCCACTTAAAAACAAGACGAGGGTAGTCGATTTTTTATTTTCTTTTAGATTATAGTAAATACTCTTAGTGATCTTTGTTTTTGATCTAATTTTCATGATTTTAATTTATATAAAAACACACCCCGCAATAGCTTGTACTGCAGGGTGTGGGTAGCGAAAATCAGACATCGAATTCGCTATTTTTCACACCAGCCACAAACACCTTCCATTCTTCACGACTGAATACAGTTGGAAAAGGTGTCAGGTACCTTTTCTCGGTATTTATAAATATTTCTTCCCCCAATTCTACCACGACCCCCACCAAAAACAAAAACTTATTTTACTGCAATAAAATGAAAAACATGCCAGTGCTTCATTTTCCCTGCGGCAGTTTTCTTGTCGGTCTCTACTTCCTCAAAAGAAACTATCTTCAAACCAGATAGAAGTTTTTCCGCTTCTGCGCGCGTGTGAAAAGTCATAGATTTTTCATTAGCAGTCCATTCATCATTCTTTCCGAAAAATTGCCCCGTAAAGACCCCGTTTTCTTTAAGCGAGAAAATAATATCTTCAATTAATTTATTGAAGGTCTCCGGAGAACTGAACGGCAAAGAATACTGCGCATTTATAAGATCGTATTTATTCTTAGGAAACTCAAAATCCTCAAAGGAGCTAGTGACGTACGAAACTTTTTCTTCTGGAAAATCGCTAATATCTTTTTTAGACACCGGGTTTCTGTCAATTGCGGTAACATGATTGAATCCAACAGACAGGAGATATTTTACATCAGTTAGCGCCCCGGGACCCAAATCTAGAGCTTCATTTTTATCCTTAACCAACGCTGTAGCCTCGATAAGTAGTGGGCGCGGTGGTCTGTCTTTTGTCCTTTCGTAATATCCAGCCCATATATTCTCTGACATAAGTATCAATATACCATATTAACTACTGCACCTCAGGAGGACTGAGTTTAGGTTTTAACTCTAGCGCTCTTTCTATGTTTAGGTTTTAACTCTAGCGCTCTTTCTATTATTCTGTCGCCAATGCTCCCCCAGTCAAAATACTGCTTGTATTCTTTAGGGTCAATAAGTTTTATTTCTGTTACTGAGAGAGCGGGGTCGGACACAAAAGGTCCGTAGGGTTGTACTAGGCAGACGTAGCGAAGTTGATAATAGAAACTGTTATCACGAGTATCAATAACTTTTTGATACCCGATAGGCAGGAACGACAGCACTTTCATATTTGATTCTTCTTGTATTTCTCGCACAAGTGTTTGCTCAAATGTTTCTCCTTTTTCAATTGTCCCACCTATTAGCCCCCAGCTTTTCTTTGCGCCACCATACCCTATTACAATTTTATCGCCATAGAAACAAACTCCGTACACTTGTGTACACTTATTAAAATCCAGATTATCAAAAGAATCAGAGTCGGAGTATTCAAAAATATACTCAACACTAGAATGACCCTTATAGTTATTTATAAGATTCATTGAGGTAACTAAATCCCTTCGTTGCGGAGGTCTTCGATGAGTTTTTCGGCGGTGCGGGAAAGTTTTACGGGGGTTTTAACTTCGAGTTTAATAAGAAGGTCGCCGCGACGTTTGCTATCGATATGCACACCCTTTTCACGCACACGCAAAACCTCGCCGGATGAAACACCTTTAGGAATTTTTAATTTAATTTCTCCGTCGAGTGTCTGTACAGCATACTCCGCGCCGAGGATTGCGTCAGTAAGCTTCACTCCAAGAGTCATCACGAGATTGTACCCATCGCGTTTGAAAACTTTGTGCGAGGCTACGTGGATGCGCACATACAAATCCCCTGTTTTGCCGTTTTGAACGGCTTCTCCAGCGCCCGTGAGACGCACTTGCTCGCCGTTTTGAATACCTGCAGGTACGCGAATCAAAATCTCTGATTCTTTTCGTGTGACACCAGCGCCCTTGCAAGTAGTGCATTTTTCTTCGGGAACTTTTCCAGAACCATGACACGTAGAACACTCTCGCTCCTGCGCAAAAGTACCGAGAATTGTTCGTACAGACTCTTGTGTGCGCCCCTTTCCTTTGCAATGCGTACATTCTTTTGTTTTGGTTCCCGGCTTCGCACCACTACCGTGACATATATCACAAGAAGAAGTTTTTGTAATGCGAACTTTGTGTTCCACGCCAAATACCGCTTCGGAAAATGAGATTTCGAGATCAACAGAAATATCACGACCGCGACGCGCTTGCGCGCGTCTCCCGCCACCAAAAAAGTCTCCAAAGATGTCGTTTAAATCCACACCATCAAAACCCTGCCCTCCAAAACCGGAAAAGCCACCTCCTTGTTGTCCTCCGCCAAAACCTTGGCTTGGACCAGCACTTCCATAAGTGTCATACTCCGAGCGTTTCTTTTCATCCGAAAGCACTTGGTACGCCTCGCTCGCCTCCTTAAACTTTTTCTCATCACCGCCTTTGTCGGGATGATGCTTGTGCGCGAGAGTACGAAACGCTTTTTTAATTTCGTCTTGGGAGGCGTTTTTTTCGATACCGAGTGTTTTGTAGTAATCTTTTGCCATTTGTTTATGAGTATAGCAAAACAGAGGGCGCACGGCGAAGCCGTTCGCCCTCTGTTTTATCTCTACTTCCCCTCCTTATACTCCGCGTCGTGTACCGCACCTTCTGTTCCTGCCGGCTTTTCTGGAGAGCCCTCTTTCTTCTCTGCTTCAGCGGTCTTCATCATTTCTTCGCCAATTTTGGAAAGTGCCTCTGAAAGTTCTGTGGATGCTTTCTTCATTGCCTCGATGTCGCTGCCGGTACTTGCGGTTTTTGCAAGAGCAAGCTTTTCCTCAACTCCTGTTTTGATTTCAGCGGAGACTTTGTCGCCATTGTCGCGAAGTGACTTCTCGGCAGTATACATTAGTTGCTCGAGCATGTTTTTTGTCTCGGCGCTGTCTCGCTTTTTTGCATCTTCTTCCGCATTCATTTCTGCTTCTTTTGTCATACGCGCAATATCATCTTTCGAAAGACCGGAGCTTGCTTCAATGCGAATCGATTGTTCTTTGCCTGTCGTTTTTTCTTTTGCTTTTACTTGAAGGATGCCGTTTGCGTCCACATCAAAAGAAACTTCCACTTGTGGCATACCACGATGTGCCGGTGGAATACCATCCAAAATAAAGCGACCGAGAGATTTGTTGTCCGGCGCCATTGGGCGCTCGCCCTGCACCACGTGAATCTCTACTGATGTTTGGTTGTCTGCTGCAGTCGAGAAAATCTGTGATCGTGATGCTGGAATCGTGGTGTTTTTTTCGATGAGCTTTGTCGCTACATTGCCAAATGTTTCTATGCCAAGAGAAAGTGGAATAACATCGAGAAGGAGCACGTCTTTTACGTCGCCCTGAAGGATACCAGCCTGAATAGCGGCGCCGATTGCCACCACCTCGTCGGGATTGATTGAGCGGTTTGGCTCCTTGCCAAAAAGCTCTTTCACTGCGTTCACGATTGCTGGCATGCGTGTCTGTCCTCCAACCATAATGATTTCGTTGATGTCTTCTTTTTTGAATGGCGACGCGGCAAGCGCGCGCTTGGTAATTTCGATTGACTTGTCGATATACTCACGAGCGAGGTCGTCTAGCGTCGCGCGCGAAAGTTTCAAAAGAAGATGCTTTGGACCGTCTGCTCCGGATGTGATGAACGGAATATTAATTTCCGCATCAAGCGTGGTTGAAAGCTCGTGTTTTGCTTTTTCTGCGGACTCCTTCAATCGCTGGAGCGCCATCACATCTGTCGAGACATCGATTCCTGATTCTTTTTTAAATTCACTAGCAATGTGACGAATGATTTTTTGGTCAATATCTTCACCGCCCATATGCACGTCGCCGTCGGTCGACTTTACTTCAATAACGTCCCCGCCAACTTCAAGCACCGAAACGTCGAATGTGCCGCCCCCGAAATCGTAAACGACAATCTTCTCGTCCTTTTTTTTATTAAAACCGTACGCGAGGGCAGCCGCAGTAGGCTCATTGATGATTCGCTTTACGTCAAAACCAGCAATCTGCCCCGCGTCTTTTGTCGCCTGACGCTGTGAGTCGTTGAAATATGCAGGCACGGTAATAACCGCCTCGGTGATTTTTTCACCAAGCTTCGCTTCAGCGTCTGCCTTGAGCTTCTGAAGAACCATAGCCGAAATCTCCTCCGGGCGATATTGGCGGTCACCCATCTTCACAAGCACGCCCCCTGTTGGTGACTTTTCAATGCCAAAGGGTGCTGTCTTTTTGTCGCGCTGAACACCCTCGTCTTCAAATGTGTGACCAATCATACGCTTGATACCAAAAAGTGTATTTTGTGGGTTGGTTACCGCCTGGCGTTTTGCAAGAAGTCCCACCAAGCGTTCACCACTTTTTGAAACAGCAACAATAGACGGCGTTGTGCGCGCGCCTTCGATGTTTTCTACGATACGTGGCTCGCCTCCCTCAATGATAGCGACCGCGCTGTTTGTTGTACCCAAGTCAATTCCTAAAATTTTTGCCATGATATTTTTGTGTGATTACGTTAGTGAGACTGTTAAATTTCGACTTTATGTCCAAATGCTTTTACTTTCGCTGGACGGATAACTTTGCTGTGGAGACGATAACCTTTTTGTATAATCTCAGAGACGGTTCCGATTTCTTCATCTTTTGTCGCTAAAACTTCTTCTATCGCAACATGAGTCCTCGGATCAACTTGCTCACCGACTTTCCCTATCTCGGTAAGACCGCGTGACTCAAGGACAGAATACATTTGCGCATAAATATATTCAACCCCCTTTCGCCAATTTGCGTCTACCTTTTCCCATGCTTCCTTATTTGCAAATGCCATAGTGAAACTGTCGAGCACGGGAATCAAATCATCTACAAGACCCTCTGCGGCAAATTTTATCATTTCTCCGCGACGGGTTTCTTCATCTTTTTTTACATTTGCAAAATCCGCGCGCATTCTCTGCCATCCGTCGAGATATTCTTTCTTTTCTTTCTCGCAGGTTTTCAACTTCTCGCGTAATTTCTTCAAAGCGAGCGCGGGGCTATCTAAATCTTCCTCACTTTCAAACTGAAGGTCATCATTATACAGAGTGTCTTCTTTTGTGTCAAACGAGTTATTTTGTGTGCCCACATCCCCTGTTTTTTGATCTTTTTCGTCGTGTTCGTTGTTTGTCATCGAAATTTAATTTTACCATATTAAATAAAAGAGAGGAAATTACCTTCTGTAATCGCCCCTCTTTTACTTGAATTTATTTTTCTAGTATTAACGCTTACTCCATTGTGGGGCCTTGCGGGCTTTTTTGAGTCCAAACTTGCGGCGTTCTTTCATGCGTGGGTCACGCTTTAGGAAACCGAGTTTTTTCAAACGCTTTCTTGTTTCTTCGTCAAATTTAACAATGGCGCGAGAGAGACCGTGACGAACCGCCTCTGCTTGCGAGTGTATCCCACCGCCGGTTACGCGTGCTGAAACTGCAAACTTCCCCACAACTTTTGATTTTTCGATTGCTTCGGCAACGATGGACTGGAGCTCTGCTGTTGGGAAATATGTAGGCACATCCTTGTCGTTTATTGTGGCTGATTCTTTTGAAGCCTCTGTAATGCGAACGCGTGCGGTTGAAGTCTTGCGACGGCCAACAGCTTCAATATACTTGCCGACAACTGCTTTTGTAGCAGGCGCCTTTTTTGCAGCTGCTTTCGCTTTCACTTCTTTTTCTGTTGTAGTATCTTTGGTCGTCATATTATTCTGTAATTTTTAAATTCTTCATGCGAATCTTGTGCAAACGGTTGCGCGGAATCATGCGTGAAATTGCGCGCAGGAAAACTTCGGTGTGGCCCTTTTTCTCGATTGTGTATGCAACCGTACGCTCGCGAAGCCCGCCCGGGTAACCAGAGTAAGTCTTTGAGTGCACCTGACCCATCTTTGAAGGAGTAATAGATGCCTTTGATGCGTTCTCGATTATTACTTCAACATCAGCAGGAATGTGCTTCTGAAATGCGGGTGAAGTTTTACCCATGAGAACGCTCGCCGCCTCGGTGGCAACGCGTCCTACGGATTTTCCTTTTGCGTCAATTTTGTATGTCATAATATGTAGTGTGTTTAATTGGCGTATTAGACGAACTCAATAACTGCCATTTTCGACGCGTCCCCTTGGCGACGAGGGAGTTTCAAAATACGCGTGTATCCGCCGGCACGCTCTTTGTAGCGAGGCGCGATATCTTCGATAAGCTTCTTTGCACCCGCTTCTGCAGACACACCGCCCAAGCGTGAAATGATAAGACGGCGTGATGCTAGGTCTGCCTTTCCGCCACGAGTCACCAGCTTCTCTACAAAAGGACGAAGCTCTTTGGCGCGCGCCTCGGTAGTCTCTATGTGCTCTGTCTTAATGAGCGCGAGCGCGAGCGAACGCAAAAGCGCAATACGCCCTGCATGGTCTCGTCCAAATTTTCTCATCGACTTGTGGTGTTTCATAGTGGTAGTGTTCGGTCAAATTAATTAATCTTTGAGAGAGATGTTGTGTGCTCCGAGTGCGCGTTTGATTTCCTGAATTCCTTTATCGCCCAAACCGTCAATCTCAAGGAGGTCCTCCTCTGTCTTCCTTGCAAGTCCGCCGATGGTGCGGATGTTTGCGTTTGAAAGCGCATTGTTCGTACGAGTCGAGAGGTCGAGATTTTCTACTCGAGTTTTCAAGAAGTCATTGTCCGCAAGGTCTTTCTTTGGAGAAACCTCCTTTGTGTCTGTAGTCTCTTTTTCCTCAACTTCCGCTTTCTCGACAAAACCAATAACAGACTTGAGTTGGTTTACCATAATCTCAATCGATGCCTCGAGGGCGCGACGAGGGGAAATCGTGCCATCGGTCTCTATAGAAATACGCAAACGATTGTAGTCTGTGCGGTCACCCACGCGCATGTTGTCTACCTCGTAGTTTACGCGGCGGATTGGGGTAAAAATAGCATCGACGGCAATAGTGCCGATTTCCACTTTTTCTTTCTGGTGAACTTCTTTTGAAACATAGCCGAAGCCTTTTGCGACAACAATCTCAATATTGAGAGATGCATTCTTGTCGGTTAGTGTCGCGATATGCTGTTCCGGATTCAAAACTTCCACCTGACCGGAAACTTTGATATCACCTGCTGTAATATTTTTCGCGCCTTTCACAGAAAGTGTGACAACCTGCGATTCCATTGTGGAAAGTTTGAAGCGCGCCTTTTTCAAATTGAGTAAGATCGTGATGACATCCTCCTTGACTCCATCTATAGTAGAAAACTCATGCGAAACGCCTTCAATTTTTACAGTTGTGATAGCAGCACCCAAAAGTGACGAGAGTATGATGCGACGAAGTGAATTGCCGAGGGTGTGGCCGTACCCAGGGTAAAGACTTTCAATTTCGTAGCTTCCCTTAAAACCGTCCTCTGAGAGAACTTTCGGTTTCGATGGCAATGTGATGTTGTAGTCGAGCATTGTGGTGTAAAATTAGACGATGAAACTATACCTTAAATTATTGATAAATGCAAACTCGAACAATTAACGGCTGTAAAATTCAATAACGGATGTGAGGTTGAAGGACATTTCTGCCTGCCCCACTTTTGGTTTTCCTTGAAACGTTGCGATAAACTTATCCGTATCAAGCTTGAACCAAGTTGGCACGGTCGCGGCCTTTAAACGTTCGCCCAATCCCTCAAAAAGTTTCGTGCTCATACTTCCGGGACGGATTGAGATAGTGTCACCAACCTTTAGAAAGCGTGACGCGATGTTTGCGCGACGACCGTTTACCATAATGTGTCCATGGGATACTATTTGACGCGCAAGAGAACGAGATGCTACAAAACCAGATCGATACACCGCACTATCCAAGCGAGACTCAAGAGCCTCGAAAAGATATTCCGCGGGATTTATTCCGCGCTTTCCTGAAGCCTCTTTAACATAATTCGAAAATTGCTTTTCGCTCACACCGTATGTGTGGCGAACTTTTTGCTTCTCGCGAAGCTGGCGGCCGTAGTCGGTCAATGTTGCGCGGTGCTTTTTTTCAGAAAGCAACTTTCCCGGCGGGTACGGACGCTTTTTAAACGCGCACTTCTCGCGTCCGCAAATGGTCTCCCCGAGACGACGACAAATTTTACATGTAACTCTGCTCATATATTATATTGATAGTTTAAATTCTTCGTGGCTTCTTTGGCTTTGGGCCATTGTGTGGAACCGGTGTTACATCGCGGATAAGCGCAATATCGATGCCTTTTGAGTTGAACGCTCGAATCGAGCTCTCGCGTCCGGCACCAACACCCTTTACCACTACATCAACCGACTTCATTCCAATCATTGCAGCCTTTTCACCGACGAGCTCTCCAACCTTTGCGGCGGCAAACGGCGTTCCCTTTTTTGCCCCTTTGAAACCAAGTGAACCGCATGAAGACCAAATGAGCGCATTCCCAGACTTGTCCGCAAGAAGAAGTTTCGTATTGTTGTATGTTGACTGAACATATAGTATCCCTTCAACGTGTTTCTTTTTCGCAGTGCGAGAAAGAGCACGGGATACCAATCCCTGATCAACAGTCTGTCCTTCTTTTTTAATAATTCGTTTTTTGCCCATGTTAGTTCTTTGATTCTAGTTTTTATTTCTTGCGCTATTTCTTGTCTGCTTTACGGCGTCCCGAACCCATCGTCTTTCGCATGTTTCCTCGCACTGTGCGAGAGTTCGTCTTTGTGCGCTGTCCGCGGACGGGAAGCTTTTTTGCATGACGTAATCCGCGATACGCTTTAATTTCTTTCAAACGTTTTACGTTTGTCGAAATTTCACGCTTGAGGTCTCCTTCGAGTGTGAGGCCTTCAATAATTTTACGAATCTTTGCCTCGTCCTCCGGAGTCAAGTCCTTGGCGCGCTTGCCGTGGTCGATTTTTGCGGAGTCGAGAAGCTCTTTTGCGCGCGGGCGACCAATGCCGTACACTGCTGTCAGGCTTATCTCCAATCTCTTTTCATCCGGTATTGTTACTCCTAGAATTCGCATATGATGTCTTTTTTATACTTAAATGATTAGCTTTATTAGCCTTGGCGCTGTTTATGGCGTGGGTTTGTGCAAATAACACGAATACGGTCTCCACGCTTGACCGTTTTACATTTAACGCAGATTTTTTTTACAGATGCTCGTACTTTCATACTAAATATATTGGTGTCATTTATTCGAACAGATTGAACAAAAACTCTCTATTGATATCTACCTTTTTGAGTAGATGGCAATAGAGCAAATTGAGCACATGCATAAACAAAGGCACAGACAACTGAGTTTAGGTCCAAGAGTCTACGGCCAAGCCGTGAATCTCCTGATTCAGAATCAGCTGATTCGAAAACAGTGAGGGTACTATATCGTATTTTGAAATTAAATGCAAGCCCCTACAGGCGCTTAATAATACGGCCTTTCCCGCCATATGGATCAAGCTTTACCATAACCTTATCCCCAATGAGAACCTTGATGCGATGAAGGCGCATCTTGCCAGCAAGATAGGATATGATAATCTTACCATCAGGAAACTCTACGCGAAACATTGCGCCCGGAAGCGCTTCAATGACTTCCCCTTGTGTTAGCTCCTCTTTTTCTATTTCTGCCATTTGTGAATCTCTATAATACCAAAAGTTTTATGTGTCGTCAACTACTTGATAATTTTTACTGTAATCTTTGCGGGGTCTACAGGGAAAGCAGTCTTCCACATCG
>ERZ1292625.502-Hain-H41-01um-R1-502-length-58991-cov-8_pt1 | contig 58991 bp, 64 predicted proteins | sample MGYA00564400_ERZ1292625 | MGnify/ENA primary metagenome ERZ1292625 (study PRJEB36523, sample SAMEA6512639) | groundwater metagenome | collected 2019-01-08 | study: AquaDiva: Metagenomics assemblies of 32 groundwater samples | reverse complement strand
GTCTGCTTCGCATCTCCTCACCCAACAAAAATCGCATGAAAGTACGCGCTTCGGTAAAAAAGATGTGTATAAACTGCAAGCTTGTCAGGCGCAAGAAGCGCTTGTATTGTCTTTGCACTAATCCGAAGCATAAACAACGCCAAGGTTAATTAATTTTTAAAATGCCACGTATTTTCGGTGTTACAATTCCTGACGACAAAACGATTTTATACTCGCTACCTTATCTTTTCGGCATTGGCCTGACAACGAGCAAGGTGATTCTTTCAGAAACCGGAATTAATCCGAGCAAAAAAGCCAAGGAATTAAGCGGCGATGAAATCAATAAGATCCAGAAAATAATTGAACAGCGTTATCGGGTAGAGGGAGACCTTCGCAAAGAAATCGGCCAGAACATAAAGCGGCATAAAGAAATCGGAACTTGGCGCGGATCACGCTTAGCCCGCCGCCTGCCGATTAAAGGCCGCTCTAAGACTAATTCACGAACCACCCGCGGCAATGTCCGAAAGACGATGGGTTCCGGCCGTATTAAGTCAGACGCCAAGACATAATCCACAACATTCCGAAAAACATGGGCAAGAAAAAAGTTATTACAAAGACTGACACCGAGACAACAGCCGTCACAGAAGGCGCTCCTTCGGTTGCAGCCTCAAAAAAGTCCGTTAAAAAACAAGTCATCAACGGCGTTGCGCACGTTAATGTTTCATACAACAACACGAATATCTGCGTGACCGATCCCAAGGGCAACGTGGTTGCTTGGTCATCCGCCGGACTTCTTGGCTTCAAGGGTACCAAGAAATCAACCCCGTATGCCGCCAACCTAGTTGCTAAAGATTGCATTGAAAAAGCTAAGAAGTTCAACCTTACCAACGTTAAGATTATGGTGCGGGGAATCGGTCCGGCCAGAGAATCTTCAATCCGCGGCATTGCGGGAACGGGCTTAAATATCACTTCCATCATGGACGTGACGCCGGTTGCGCATAATGGCGTTAAAGCTAAGAAGCCGCGTCGCTTATAATCTTTTAATAATATGGCACGATATAGAGGACCACGCGAAAGAATTGAACGCCGTCTGGGCGAAAAACTAAACCTGAAAGGCGAACGTTCGCGTTCTCCGAAGTCGGCGATGACCAAGCGTCCGTATCCTCCTGGCGTTCACGGCCAAAACTTCCGTCGCAAAGTCTCTGAATTCGGCCAACAGCTCCAGTCCAAGCAGAAAGTCCGCAATATCTATCGTTTGATGGAAAAACAGTTTAAGTCGTACATCAAAAAGGCTGTCGCCTCCCACCACAATCCTTACGAAGAAATTATTCGCTCTCTTGAACAGCGCCTGGACAACGTCGTTTTCCGAATGGGTTTTGCGCAGTCCCGCGATCAGGCGCGCCAGCTAGTCGGCCACGGCCACATTACGGTCAACGGCAAAAAAGTAAGCATTCCTTCTTATTCCGTTAAGGCGGGGGATGTAATTTCAATCCGCGAAGCCAGCCGTGCAAATGTGTTCATGGGCAACTTGATGCCGGTATGGCTTAAGAATTACGATGCGCCGGTCTGGATCAGCTTGGACAAAGAAGCATATACGGGCAAGATTCAGGGCCAGCCGGCGGTTGAGGAAAGCGGAGTCCGTCCAGAAGATATCCAGGCAATCATTGAGTATTATTCACGATAATTAACATTTCGCTGGCCGGTTAGGCGGTTCGCTCACCGACATGTAACCTCCTTAAAGCGGCTCACCAAACTACCAACGAAATAAAGATATGATTCAGCTTCCAGAACAAGTCAAAGTAGTATCAAAAGAAGATAACAAGACGGTTTTTGAGATTGGCCCACTTATGCCGGGCTACGGAGCAACGCTTGCCAACCCGCTCCGCCGCGTGTTATTGTCTTCCCTCGAAGGCGCCGCAGTAACGTCCGTTAAGATCAAGGGAATTGACCATGAGTTTTCAACCGTGCCGGGAGTTCTAGAAGATGTCATCCAGATAATCCTGAACATTAAAAAGATACGCGTTATCTCGTTTTCAAACGAACCGGTAACCGTAACCCTTGAAAGCAAGGGTGAAGGTGTAGTAACGGCTGCCGACATCAAGCTGACTTCCGATGTTGAAATCGTAAACCCGGAACAACACATCGCCACCATTACTGATAAGAAGATGGAGTTTTCAATGGAGCTTACGATTGAAAAGGGCGCCGGTTATGTTCCGGTGGAACAACGCCAGCGCGAGAAGCTTCCGATCGGCGTTATCGCCGTGGATGCAATCTTTTCTCCGGTTAAGCTGGTTAACTTCAAAGTTGAAGACGTCCGCGTCGGCCAGCGCATTGACTTCAATAAAGTCGTTATGGAAATTGAGACCGATGGCTCCATACAGCCGGAACAAGCCTTAAAGAACGCCTCGGAGATCCTGGTCAATCATATGCAAATTATTGCCCAAGTGGCGGTTCCGGAAGCTCCGGCTAAGCCTGCCAAGAAAGCCTCTAAAAAGAAATCTGAATAATTATGACGAAGCGTGGAAATAAACGAAAATTCGGAAGACCAAGAGATCAGCGCGCGGCATTTGTTCGCTCGTTGGAGAATTCGCTTATCTCAAAAGGCCGTATTACTACGACCGAAGCTCGCGCAAAGACACTTCGCACCAGCGTAGAAAAGCTCGTCACAATCGCCAAGAAGAAAGATACTGTTGCGGCGCGAAGACTTTTGGTACAACGCGTAAACGTCGGATCTGCGAAAAAACTGGTTACCGAAATCGGGCCGTCATTCAAAGACCGCAAGGGCGGATACACCCGCATCATGCACCTGCCGCCGAGGGTTAGCGATGGGGCGCGCATGGTTATCATTGAATTTGTAAGCTAATACCATGGAAATCTTCCAAATTGACGCAACCAATCAATCGCTCGGCCGGCTTGCAAGCCGGATTGCGACCATGCTTCGCGGCAAGCATAAGGCGACCTACGAACCCCGCATTACGCCCCAGATTACCGTAGAGGTTAATAATGTAGACAAGGTTAAGTTTACCGGCCTTAAATTGGAACAAAAGGTCTATCACCACTATTCCGGCTATCCGGGCGGTATGAAGAACCGCAATCTCGGAGAATTGTGGAAGAAAAACCCGAAAGAAGTAGTCCGCCACACAGTTTACCGCATGCTTCCCGACAACCGCACGCGCGATGTTATCATTAAGAATCTTAAATTTAAATAATTATGCCCCGAACGCCGAAAACAAAATTAAAACCAGAACCAGCTATTGAAAAGGTTGTGTCCCTAAAAGTTTTGCGACGTGAAACTTTAGGCAAACAGTTGGTAAAGCCAACTGTTTTAGCCGAGCCGGTTGTCCCGCAAGAAGCCGCAGATAGCGACGACTACACTCCGCCGGAAGAGCGCTTTGATGAAAAAGCTGAAGCGGGAGCTAAAGAAAAATATTACCCGGCCGTCGGCCGCCGAAAGGAATCCGTCGCCCGCGTCCGTCTCTCCACCCGCAAATCAACTGACGAACTCAAAAACGATAAAGCCCTCTTAACCGTCAACGGCAAAGACTACCAGGATTACTTCCAGGATTCCGCTTTGATTGCCCAGGTTGAAACTCCGTTCCGTAAACTCAAATCGCTCAACCGCTTTAAGGCTTCGGTTATCGTCCGTGGCGGCGGTTTGGCCGGCCAAGCCAGAGCCGTAGTCCACGGTCTTGCCCGCACCCTTGAAAAATTTGACGGTAATTTCCGAAAGAAGCTCAAGAAATCAAACCTCCTGACCCGCGATCCGCGCGTCAAAGAGCGCCGCAAGTATGGCCATAAGAAGGCGCGTAAGATGGGCCGTTGGTCTAAACGCTAGGTTAGAACCTCTGTGCAGAAAAAGTCGGGGAGCCACGCAAACAAGGTGCTCAACCCGGCTTTTTCGTGCCCTGACGGGTTTACTTGATTTCTGCGTTGCCGCCTGCGGCTTTCCCTCAACGTATCTCAATACGCCTTGGTTCAATCCTCGGCGACGCCTTAAACTCAAGCAAACACAAGGGTTCTAGCGATATTTGACATAGTATTCTACTAAGTGCTATAATATAGGCAGATCATTAGTAACAACCCGTGATATGGGAAAGGTAATTTACAAATAAGTTGTTTTTCCCATGTCTCGGCAAAATGCTGAGGCAGGAGTTTAAGGAGACGAAGATGTATAGCGAAAAGAAAAATAGGAGCAATTTACTGAGGATGCTGGTGGGGCTGCTGATGAGTAGCGCGCTCTGTTCCGGTTTCATTCTCGCGGTAGTCACTGAGAAGAGCTGGAACAGCGGTTCAAGACAGACCATCTACGACGAGGGTCTCAAGAAGGGCCTCGCCGACGGTCACGAGCTCGGCCAGGGCAGGCCGATGCCGTTGAACAAGCTCGAGAACGAGGTGCTCACGGTTATCGCTTGCGAGCGGAACAACTACCACTAAGCGCAGGTCTGTCTGTTGAGGGTGAATGCGGAGGGCAACCACTTTCTCGCAGAGATTCCCTGGAAGAATCCGATGTTCCAAGCTGGACAGATGTTCGCCTACCAGGCTAGATCGCCCGGATCCTGGTTCGTCGAGTACCTCAAGAAGTAGGTACAGCCTGGTGAGCGCACGCAATACAGAATTGCGTCGCGCTCCCAGGCTCTTTTATTTTTATGAGAGTGGTATACTTCTTTTATATGGAAACTCCCTTTACACAAGCGGCACAAGATGCCGTTACGGTCGCCAAGGATGGCTCCGCCGTAATCGTAGACGTTCGTCGGGACTATGAGTGGACTGCGGGTCACACCAAGGGCGCGATCCATTGGGAACTGGCTCGCCTGGAAAAAGGCGAACTGCCCGATATTCCTAAGGATGCAAAAGTTTTCGTGCATTGCATGGCTGGTGGCCGCGCCGCGCAAGCTAAAGAGATCCTAGAAGCCAACGGCTGGACCTCCGTAGTCAACATGGGCGGCCTTTCCGACTGGCAATCCGCCGGAGGAGAAGTGGAGTAAAAACTTAGCTATCTCGGTAAACAAAACAACTCCTTTCGGAGTTGTTTTGTTTCATTTCCTTTTCCGAGTCAAAGACACGGAAGCATAAGTGAGGAAGGCTTATACCGCCAAAACCTCAAAGAAGGAAACGACTTTGGCTCAGTGGCCAACCAAGCTCTCGCTTGGCCCTGTAGGGGGTACCCAAATAGTACCATACGGCTATCCACAGTCAACATTGCGGAGGTGGTGGGATTCAAACCCACGGAACCCCCTACAGGGTTCGCCTAATTTTAAGTTAGGTGCTTTAAGTCGCTCAGCCACACCTCCATGTGTATAGGATAGCAGTACAGTAGAAATACACAATAGTTGCGTTGTGGACAACTCAGTATTGTAAAGTATTCGGGTACGTAGTACCATAAAACAGTTATGACATTCGAAGAATTCAAATCAAAAGGTGGAAAATTTCTACCCCAAGTAACAATAAATAAGGCTGGCGGTTTTGGAATTAGCTCAGGTATGCACCGAAGATATGATATTGATAGATATACTGGTGTTAAGCTTTATTTCGATAAAGATAGAAACTGGATTGGAATTAAGATGATTACAGAAGAATTAGACGGAATGTTTACTCTGAAAAAACGACCCAACCAGAAAGGGGCTTTCTTTGCAGCAAAGTCTTTTTTACAAGCTTATTCAATTAACCCTAAGGAATATTTTGGTCGATATGAGCCCGTCGAAGTAAACGAGCCGAATGTTGGAGATTTGTTTGTTATTGATTTGGGTGCAAAAAATAAAAAGACCCCTTAGTGGGGGCTTCAACTTGGGTGGCTCAAAACACTCAAAGGGATCATTACCCGTAAATTAGGCACGATATGCAATCGTAACTAATTTTAAACCGATCGGTTGAATCCCAAGTTGATACCTCCAATTGGAGGTCTTTTTATATAATTAATCTAACACATACACACTGATGCATAAAATTACTTATCCCCACCCTCCGCAAGACCGTCTTCCGTAGCCGCTCCACAATCCGACGCACCGCGAGGAAATAGTTCCCGGTAACAAAGAATTGGATTGTACCGAAGGGTACAAGGAACCAATTTTTGTCGGGACTATGACGAGCGGTAGGAGAGTTGTAGGCGGAGGAAGCAGGTTAGAGGAAGGGTGGGATGAGAGAAGACTAGATCTTAATAATATTCACTCCGCCGCGGGTATCTATTTCAACAATTCTATAGCCGGTTTTGAATAAGAGGATTACTTGGTCGTCGCCTCGGAACCAGGCGATATCATTGATGCTGGTTGCAAAGCGCGTAACCAGTTCACGGTCGCCCTTCTTTTTGACGGGCTGATAGTCGGTATCGGCAAGCCACATCACATAAAGTTCGTTATTAAATGTCCACCAGGCCATTTTTTTATTGCTTTCAGAGATCATAAAGCCTGCAACGTTTTTACCGAGCTCTTGGAGCTGTGCGCTTTGTTCACCGCCTGTTAGGCCGTCAGGTTGCCAGGTCAGTACTTTATTTTTCAACACGAAAGGCTCAACCGGAGTCGGGGAGGGAGTTGCAGTTGGTGAAGTTTTTAGTTTGGCTAAAACAGTTGGCTCTGCCAACTGTTCGCCCAAAGTTTCACGTTGTGAAACTTTTAGGGATGCAAAGATTTCAGCGGCTTCGCTGGCGAGTTTGGCGAGATTTTCGTCATCCAGAGGCAAGATCAGCACTCTCGGAAAGTCGGTTACAAATCCTTCTTGTACCGTCGGCATTTTTTGCCAGCTTGAATAGTTGTCGCGCTGAAGGCGGATTGAATATTGCCCCGGCAAGAGGCCGTCCACGCTGAATCGGTTGGCTAAAAACGAGGTTGTCCCCGAAAGCTCGTCGTCAACAAATACTTTTGCATCCGCGTTCGCATTAAGGCTGATAGCGCCGGTTCTAATGAAGCGATGTTCCTGGGCGCTGTATTTGTAGCCTTGGGCGTACAAAATCGCCACATAGCTGGCTCCAATAAAAACCGCCACAGCAAAATAAAACATAAGCCTGCGAGTTCCCTTGGTCATGTATTTCATAATACAGATTACCTTGTAAAAAATCCAGGTTCGGGCTACAGTCAGAGACTAGGAGATGAGTAATCTCTAACAAATATGGCCAAGAAAATAGGCATTGATTTAGGCACTACCAACACCGTAGTCTTCGTCCCGAAAAAGGGGATTATTTTGAATGAGCCTTCGGTCGTCGCCATCTCCGTTTTAGACAACAAAATCCTGGCTGTCGGCAACGAGGCAAAAGAGATGATCGGCCGCACGCCGGACAGCATTATTGTTTCCAGGCCTTTGGTGGACGGCGCCATCGCGGACTACCGCGTTACCGGTGCAATGCTTAAGTATTTTATAAGAAAGGGCGCGGGGGTATTTGATTTTTTTAAGCCTGAAGTTTTAATCTCCGTTCCCGCCGGAATTACTTCAACCGAAAAGCGCGCGGTTATTGAATCTACGCTTGATGCGGGCGCAAAGGCCGTTTACCTTGTTAAAGAACCGGTCCTCGCCGCCATTGGCGCGAAAATCCCGATTAATAATCCGGTTGGGAGCATGATTTTAAATATCGGCGGAGGAACGACCGAACTCGCCGTTGTTTCTTTGGGCGGAATTGTTTCCTGGTCTTCGGTGCGCATCGGAGGGAATAAGCTGGATGCGGCAATCGTTGATTACATGAAGAAGAAGCATGGCCTTGCCATCGGCGAACGAACCGCCGAAATAATCAAAATCAACATCGGAAGCGCGGTAAAACAGGCAGCCGAAGAAAAGATCAGCGTGCGCGGGCGCGACCTGGCGACCGGCCTACCAAAAACAGTTGAAATCACTTCTAACGAAATTACTGAAGCGCTAGGTGAGCACTTGCGCGAAATCATCCAGATTATTAAAAGTGTGCTTGAGGTGACCCCGCCGGAGCTTTGCTCGGATATTATGGACCGGGGCATTGTTATTTCGGGCGGCGGAGCGTTGTTGCGCAACATAGAACAGCTCATCACAAGGGTCACCGGCGTACCCGCCCGCATTGCCGATGATCCGTTATTCTGCGTAGCCCGCGGAACGGGCATTGTTCTGGAAAACCTGGACGTATACAAGAAAAACGTTATTGCGAAAAGGTGAAAATAGCTATCGTTCATGATTGGATGGTTCAGCTCGGAGGCGCCGAACGGGTGCTTATTGAACTGCACAAAACTTTTCCCGATGCGCCGATTTATACGCTCTTTACCAACCAAGAGTTTACGAAAAATCACCTGCCGGAGGCAAAAGTAAGAACAAGCTATCTCCAAAAGATACCCGGCATAACTAAAATCTATCCGTACTTGGCGATGCTCATGCCGATTGCAATTGAGTCGTTTGATCTCTCTGATTTTGACATTGTTATTTCTTCATCGCCGTTTTTTGCGAAGGGAGTAGTCACGCGGCCAAGGACAAAACATATCTGCTATTGTTACAGCCCGTCCCGCCAACTCTGGGATAATGCGAAAAACCAAAAAGGCATATTCAAAAAAATCGGCCAGCATTTTTTGCGGATCTGGGACCGGCATTCCGCCGACAGGGTTGATACCTTTGTCGCCATTTCTAAAACCGCCCAGGAAAGAATAAAAAAATATTACGGAAGAGAATCGCAGGTTATCTACCCGCCGTTCACGCTTCAACTTGCCGAGAGCCAGCTAAGTCCGGTAAAAGAACCTTATTACTTGATCGTGTCGCGATTGTATCCGAATAAAAATATCCACGTTGCCATTGAAGCGTTTAATAAGCTGGATTATCCGCTCTTTATAATCGGAGAAGGACCGATGAGAGCGGAGCTTGAGAAACAGGCAAAACAAAACATCCGTTTTCTGGGTTTCCAGCCTGATAGCGCCGTGGTAACCTGGTATAAGCACGCCAAGGCCTTTATTATGCCCCAGGAAGAGGATTTCGGGCTTACCGCAGTAGAATCTCTCGCCTCCGGGACCCCGGTTCTGGCACTCCGCAAGGGCGGTGCGATGGAAATAGTCCAAGAGGGAATTACGGGAGAACTTTTTAACGACCCGCGCCCGGAAGTGCTTGCGGAAGGAGTTTTTCGCCTCAATAAAAACCTGGAGAATTACGACAAAGCGGCAATGTTGGCAACGGCAGAAAAGTTTTCCCGCGAACGTTTTAATAAAGAAATAAAAAACATAATTTAGGACGGGGACTCCTAAATAATAACTGCGCATGCGCCTCGCACTCATAACGGTTAATTACAATAACGCAGAACGCACGATTGCACTTCTGGAATCTCTTAAAAACCAGCTTGAACACGACGTACGCGTGTACGTGGTTGATAATGCCTCGGAAGCGGAAGATAAAAATACTCTGGAATCGTGGATCAAAAGCGCACAGACGTCTGATATTTCTTTTATCGCAAGCGCGGAAAATAATGGGTTTTCTGCCGGCAACAATCTCGCTATTAAACAGGCACTAGCTGAAAGCGTGGAATGGATTGCCTGCATCAACAACGACACGGTCGTTAAAGAAGACTTTGTTACCGAACTTTTAGAAAAGTTGTCTAAAATACCGCCTTCAATCGCTGGTATTCCATTAAAAGAAGGGGGGCGTGTCGCATATGCCGGATTAATCAAGTGGTTCTCAATAACTTTGCCCCATATCTACAGTCTCGCTGAAGCGAGGAGGCTATCGGGAAACATATACGCCGTTGGCGGAGGCGTGGCGTTTCATCGCTCGGTGGTTGAAAAAATCGGTTTATGGGATGAAAGATACTTTCTCTATTTTGAGGATGCAGATTTTAGCATGCGGGCAAAAAAAGCAGGGTTTCAGGTTATACCGTTGGAGGGACCAATCATTGAACACGCCGGCTCCGCATCTACTAAAAAACTCGGCAACCCAATGCTTTTGCGTTACCACGCGCGAAATAATTTATTATTTGCACACGTAAACGGTTTCAACGCCGTAAAAACATTTTTACCTTTCTGGGTGGTTATCCTGATCATCGGGCAGTTAATTAAGATCGCATTCTTCCGTTCAAAAAAAGAGGCTTCGCAAGCAATTTTATCCGGTATATTTGATTATAGGGCACACAGATTTGGAAAACTCCAACCATGAAGCGAATCGGCATTGAGTGCGAATCTATAGAGCAAGATACCTACGGCATCGCCCGTATCATTTTAAAGACGCTAGAGGAAATTTCACGCCGGCCGGAGTTGGCTAAGACGCACCGCTTTTACCTCTACTTTAAATCAAGAATTCCTGATTATCCATTCTTAGATAATCCAATCTTCATAAAAGAGGTAGTTTGGCAGCCGCTTCCATACCGCTCGTTTGTTCTTTACTACTATGTTTTTCTGCCAATCCGTCTCTGGTTTGCTCGGCTAAATGCAATGTATTTCCCCAATTATATGTTGCCGATAATTTTTTTGGGCAAGTCGCTCGTTCTTCTGACCGATGACATCTACTACGAAATGCGGTCTCCCGATCAGCGCCCTCATCATCGCTTGGCATATTGGGTGTTTGGCAACTGGGCGGCCCGATTTGCAACCAAGATTATGGCTATTTCCGAAACATCAAAACGGGAGTTGGTTCGGCTTTTCAAAATTAATCCTGATCGCATTACTGTAAACCATCTTGGTGTAGACACTCCAAAAGTTATCACCAAACCCTACACTCTAACCCCTAATCCCCATATTCTATTTGTTGGCCAGGCGTTTCCGCGCAGACATCTTAGAGAAACTCTCTTGGCGTTTGAAAAACTGGCGGCGGAGTTTCCGAACCTAGATTTTATATTCGTAGGATCGGACAAATATTCACCGCCGATTATTGATGGCCTAATCAATGAAATTAACAATCGCCTTGGTTCGTCTCGCGCCGCACATCGGAAAAATGTTTCAGACAAGGAACTATCGTCGCTCTACAAACACGCCAAGGCAGTAACGTACATTTCAAGCAGGGAGGCATTTGGTTTGCCGCCGCTTGAAGCGCTTGCACACGGAAGTATTCCGGTGGTGGCCGACAACACCTTAAGCCATGAACTTTTTGGAGATAATGCTTTTATGGTTCCAGAACTGATAACCATTGAATCAATCTATAATACATTGAGGGATACCCTAACTGACACAGATCGCCGGGAAAAGATACTTAATTCGGCCCCAAGCGTTGTTAGCCAGTTTACTTGGAAATCTCACGCAGATCGGCTGCTGGACGCACTGAAAACGTTTTAAAACCCATTTTTTTGTGCTAGGGTAAATAAATTATGATCGCCAGATTACGAGCTCTAATAACGCCGCTAAATGCGGTTTTTGTGCTGGAAATTATCCTCTTTGTCTTGATTGTTTTGGGAATTATTCCCCGACAGGCTGCCCTCTGGCTGGGGAGCGGATTAGCGCTCTACACGCTCCTGGCGCCAATTGAAGATGCGCTTAATTTATTTGTACGTTCTATACCTCTTTTTTTAGCGCTCCCGCTGACGCCGACTTTTGATAACTTCAACACTTGGCGGATTTTGTCGCTTATATTGTTTGGCCGCTGGCTGTGGCAATATGGCAACAAGCAACAAGCGACAAGGTATTATGATCTGTTCCGCAGAATTTTGCGATCAAAGACGGCGATAGCGCTTATTACGCTTTTTTTAATTGCAATTATATCGGTATTTGTCGCACCGGATAAAATCGTGGCAATAAAGAGAATCATATATTTTTTAAATCTTTCGTTGATCGGTTTCATTATTTATGACTTAGTTTGTCGCGGGTCGCTTGTCGCGGGTCGCTTAGTCAAAAGTATCGCTACTGCAACCGTTTTAGCGATTACCGCAGGATACATTCAAGTCATCGCCACATATTTTATAGACATTTACCAATTCATGCGGGTCTGGGGCGAGGGAATTCAGATGCGACAGTTTGGGGCGGTGTGGTCAGATATTGCTGTCCGGTTGGGCAACACATGGTTTGCCTATTACGGAGACCAGTTGTCCCTGCGCGTTTTCTCTTTATTCCCGGATTCTCATTCATTTCCCATATTTGTGCTGTTGGGAATCCCGGCGCTATTTGCTGTCGCAACCCGCAAGATTTCCAGCTTGGGATTAAGCCTAAAACAGCTTGTCCGAACCCGCCCCACTCTGTTTATCCTTTGGGTGCCCCTGGCCTTTCTAATCGCCATTTTAAGCGGTACAAGGGGTATTTGGGCTGCCAGTATAGGAGTTGTTGTTTTGGCCGTTCTAATGGCCTTATATGCACGCAAGGAGGGAGTATCCAGGGAAAGGAGAGCGCTATTTTCTTACACATCCTCATTCCTGGTTCTATTCTTTATGTTATTCAGTTTAGCTTATCCGATTTTTACTTCGCCTCAATTTTTACTCTCAAAAGGGGACTGGAGCCTGCTCGCCGGCCGGATACGTTCAATAATTGATTTTGGGGAAACTTCTAATGCGCAACGAATTGAAATCTGGAAAAAATCCATAAGCTCAATTAAAGAACACCCACTGCTCGGAGTCGGCATCGGAAACTTTCCGGTAGTGCTTGATCAAAAGATATTCCTCGCCAAGGCAGGATCATCGGCACATAACATATATCTGAACATTGCGGCAGAGATCGGCGTACTAGGACTTATTATTTCAATCTGGTTGCTGTGGCGGCTATTCAGTACGGCTTACAAAAATTTCGTCGCCACAAAAGACGCATCCCTCGCCGTTTATTTTGGAGCGTTGGTTTTATACATCCCCTGGGTTATGGCCTACTCACTGACTGATGTTGCTCTATTTGATGAAAGAGCATTCTTGTTGTTTGTAGTAACTGTCGGCTTGGTAGCTGACGTTAAAGAAAATGGAACAATCTCCTCTCGTTAGCATTGTCGTCGTTGTTTATAACGGCGAAAAATATATCCGCCACTGCTTGCGCGCGACGCTAGCACAAAAGTATCCCAACTGCGAAGTTGTTGTTTTTGATAACGCGTCAACCGACCGCACAAGAGAAATCGTCAGCCAGGAATTTCCCGGCGTTAAGATGGTAAAGAATCCGACCAACCTCGGCACGTGGCCTGGACAGGAGGCAGCGCTGGAGTACGCAACGGGAGAATATATTGTGTCTCTTTCTGTGGATGTAATGATAGAGGAGGAATTTGTGTCGTACGCTTTAGGGGAAATACAAAAAGATGCGAGGATCGGGGCAATCCAAGGCAAGCTTTATCAGTATCACTTTGATCAGCTCGCAAATAATTCATATCGCTCCGGAAAGATAATAGATACTTGCGGTTTTAAAATATTTAAATCCAGAAAAATTGGAAATATCGGACACGGGGAGCGCGATTTCGGGCAATATAATAAATCCGAGGAAATATTCGGAGTTGAAGGTGCCGTTCCTTTTTTCCGGCGCACCGCGCTTGAAGACATTCGCATTGAGGATAAAATAGCCGATCCGGATTACTTTTGGTATGGGGATGATTTAGATATTGCCTGGCGCATAAACATGTTCGGATGGAAACAGTTGTTTGTTCCGAGTATGATCGGATGGCACGACCGTTCAACGACAAAAGGAGCCGCAGAAATTCCTGTTCTCGGACAGGTAAAAAGACTGTCATTGCGCCGCTCTATTCCGATACACAAGAGACGCCTAGATTGGTCAAATGTTAGATTTACAATCATCAAAAATGACTATATAATCAATATTCTGAAGGATGCGCCGCGGATACTAATCCGCGAGATTGCAACATTTGGGTATTGGATTTTATTTGAGCGGGCAATGTTTCTTGAAATCGTGAGATTCTTAAAACTGTTGCCTAAAATGCTCCGCCGCCGAAAAATGGTTATGGCGGCAGCGCGAGTTACACCGTCCGAGATTCATCGTTGGTTTATATAGCGAGCATGCACCTGACCAAGAAAACTATTTTTCTGGCGATATTAGCCGTCATTGTGGGCGGCGTTTTATGGTGGGTTAAAGGTTTTTTTAATAAAGAAATTGATGTTATCGGCAACAACACTAAAACAGAAGATGAAAAGGCTTTGATTTTCCCGTTTGCCAAAGATAAGCTCAATTTATCCGAATATGTTTTGCCGAAAGAAGAAAAGGACCGGCTGGATATTCTTATTCTCGGCTTGCGGGGTAAGGATGATCCTGACGGAGGATTGTTAACGGACACAATCATGCTTTTCAGTTACGATCGCCAAACTAAGCGTTCATCACTGGTCTCAATTCCGCGCGACTTATACGTTTACTTTGATGATAAGCACGCCAATAAAATAAATGTGGCCTATGAAACGCTCGGCCTCAAAAAAACACGCCAACTATTTTCAAAGGTTACCGGAGTTTACATAGATAACGCCGTCGTGTTTGATTTCGCCGCCTTCAAACAAATAATTGACGGGCTTGGAGGCATTGATGTAACGCTTGATAAGCCTTTTTATGAAAAAAGTCAGTGGGGTTACGAATTTTCTCTGCCGGCCGGGGAAAACCACCTAAACGGCGAACAAGCCCTTTATTATGCCCGTTCCCGCTATTCATCCAGTGACTTTGACCGCGCCCGTCGACAGCAACAAATTATCAGCGCCATAAAAACAAAAGTCGGACAGATGGACCTATTATCAAATCCCTTGGATGCATTAAGTTTCTTAAATACCGTTCGCAATCATATTACGACAGATTTTAATTTGACCGACACCGGAACACTGATTAATCTGGCTAAGGACTTTGAAAACGTGTCCGGTTCAATGCGCCGAGAGGTTCTGTCGCCCGACAACCTGCTCTACCACCCGGATATTCCAGAAATTTATATTCTCCTTCCAAAGAACGACACCCTAAAGACTATTCAGGATTACTTTAAAGGAACCCTGACTCCGGCCAAACCATGAGTGCCCAAGAATCATACGACCTCTCTATTACCATCCTAAGCTACCGCAATCCCGCAATGCTTAGGATGTGTTTAAATTCGCTGGCCGAAGCGTTGCCCCGCGATATAACCACCGAGACAATCGTTGTGGACAATGCGACCATCCCCGAGACTCAAAATGTAGTCTTGGAAGAGTTTGTGGGTAAGATTCCGAACCTGCGCCTCTTGCCGTTAAAGGAGAACACGGGCTATACACGCGGGGTCAATGAAGGATTTCGCGCTGCAAGGGGAGAATATATCCTGTCGCTAAATTACGATATTATCGTGCGCCCCGGCGCGATTAAATCTCTTTTAGATTTTCATCGCCAGCACCCGGAAATCGGACTCATTGGCCCGGAACTGTTAAACTTCACCGACACGCACCAGGATTCTTATTTTCGTTTTTACACGCCGTTAACGGTTATCTACCGGAGATTGCCGGAGTTGCCAGGCGGAAAAAGAATCCTTGATTCTTTTTTGATGCACGACACGGACCCAAAACAGATTATTGAGCCGGATTGGATATCCGGAGCGGCAATGATGGTGTCTCGTAAAGCTATGGAAAAGATCAGCCTCCTGAATGAAAAACTTTTTCATTATTTTAGCGATGTTGACTGGGCTCACCGATTTTGGGAAAATGGCTTGAAGGTTGTCTATTATCCGGGCGCCAAGCTGTATCACTATCTAGGCCGCAGCTCAAAAGGCGGCTTTCCGTTGTGGGACCTGATATTTAAGCGGGAGGCACGCTGGCACCTTACCGACGGCATTCGATACTTCTTCATTCACGGCATTCGCCCAAAAAGAAAATAAAATGGAATTAATCGGAAGAAAAGTTTTAATAGCTTCTATAATCGTTTCCCTCGCTATTGGTTTTGGCGGAGGGTTTCTATTTGCTCACAAAGAGGGTAACGGCGCGGTTACCGCCGCTCTTGAGAATCTAATTAACCAGGACCTAGGTAAACCTAATGACGTTGATTTCAGCCTTTTCTGGCAGGTTTGGACAACTCTTCGCGATCGCTACGTTGACCAAGGTAAGCTCAACACACGTGCGATGGTATACGGAGCCATTCAGGGTATGGTTGGAGCCGTGGGGGACCCTTATACGACATTTTTTGAACCGGTAGAAAGCAAAAAATTTGAAGAAGATATTGCTGGAGCATTCAGCGGCGTTGGCATGGAAATCGGAAAACGCGACGGGGCGCTGGTTGTAATATCTCCGCTTAAAGACAGCCCCGCAATGAAGGCCGGTCTCAAGGCCGGAGACCGAATTTTAAGAATTAACGAAGAATCAACGGAAGGAATTTCGGTTGAGGAAGCGGTCAAACAGATCCGCGGCCCGAAGGGAACAAGGGTCACTCTCACCATCAACTCCGGTACGGATTCTGAAGCCCGCGAAGTGACTATCGTGCGCGATGTAATCAAGGTTGCCGCCGCAACTTGGAAGATGCTAGACGGCGATATTGCCTATATTGAGCTGACGACCTTTAGCCAGAATCTGGATCGTGAGTTTGAAAATATCGTAAAAGAAATCACCCAGTCCAAAGCTAAAAAAATTATCGTAGACCTTCGCAACAATCCCGGCGGCCTATTAGATTCTTCGGTTACGACAGCTGGCTGGTTTTTGTCCAGAAACAGTCTTGTAACGATCCAGGAGTTCGGCGATAAAACTCGTCGCGAGTATAGAACGGACGGAAACGCAGCGCTTCGCGAATATCCGACGGCGTTTATGATCAACGGCGGTTCGGCGTCCGCTTCTGAAATCCTGGCCGGTGCCGTGCATGATAACAGGGGCATAACACTTGTTGGAGAAAAGAGTTTCGGCAAGGGTTCTGTCCAAGAACTGGAGAAGTTTTCCGACGGTTCATCGCTTAAGGTTACGATCGCCAAGTGGCTTACCCCGAACGGAGTTTCAATTTCAGAAACCGGCATTGAGGCGGATGTAAAAATTGCCATTGACCCGGAGGCATTCAAAAAAGGCGAGATAATAATCGGCGAGCCGGGTAAAGATCCACAGCTTGACAGGGCAATCAAGATCGTCAATAATCCCTAGGCTTTACGTGAACAGCAATCCCTTTCGCCAGACCAGCCCCCATGCCGCTCCGGCGGCGTCATGGGGCCTACACACTCGGCGGATTACGGACTGGTCTTGCAAGATTTTACCAGTCCGGCCAAGCTAATCCGCCTCCGTGAGTTCGGCGAGAAGGAACAGCCGTTCGCTCAAGATACTATCTATGAAAGTTATATTTTTAAAAAACATTCGCGGAGTTGGGCAGATAGGGGATATTAAAGAAATTGCGGACGGCTACGCCCGCAATTATTTACTCCCACACGGCATGGCTAAAGCGACCAGCGCGAATTCAGTTAAAGAGGCTGAGAACTTAAAGAAAAAACTGAGCGAACAGACGAAAATTGAGGAAGCTCAAGCTAAAGAAATTGCGGACAAACTCAAAGATGTCGTATTGGAACTTTCGGAAAAAGCAAATTCATCCGGCAAGCTCTTTGCGGCGGTAGGCCGAAAAGAGATCGCCGAAGCGCTTAAGAAATCAACTGGGTATGAGGTGGCGGAGGATGCCATCCATATTCATGAACACGCCATCAAAACCGTCGGGGAACATGAAGTTGAGATAAAGTTTACCAACGAAGTATCCGCTACCATAAAGGTTAATATTACCGCTAAGGAAGGCCGCTAGGCCACGGATCAAGACTAACTAAAACACCCCGCCTGGGGTGTTTTAGTTAGCTGATTTACTTAGCAACCACATTGACGATCTTCATAATCTTTCTGGAGCCGTCGTAGTTCTTTTTTAGCTTAGTTGTGAACTTTACCTTGCCGGTTATAACGGCGTAAATGGTATAGTCAGAGCCCTGTCGGACGCCTTCTCCCGGCCAGAAAGAGCTTCCGGTCTGGCGAACTATAATACTACCCGCTTTGGCTAATTGGCCGTCATGGAGTTTTAAGCCACGATATTTAGGCCGTGAATCGCGGCCTAGTTGTGTCGTTCCTATTGCCTTTGTATGTGCCATAGCTGTGTTAGAATAAAAGCACGAATATGATAGCAAAAATGGCCAAATGGGTCAAATCCTACGCCTATGAGCTTTTTATGGTGGCTTCTGTCGCCATGATAGCCGTTATCAGCTACAACCTCGGCGGCATGCAGGCCGTTCAAAAGTCGCCCCTGAAAGTAACCCAGGATGCCTCAATTTTTAATGCCGTTTCCGGAGTACAAGAAACAGAGGGGGATAAGACCGTTGTTCAAAAAGCTCCGCAACCTAAGGATCCGCGCGTTGTCGTTTCAAAAAATTCTAGTTCTAAGAAGTATCATCATATCTGGTGCGCCGGAGCAAAACAAATAAATCCAGAGAATCAAATTTGGTTTGATACCGCCCAGGCGGCTGAAACAGCGGGGTATACTCTAGCAGGTAATTGCCAATAAGTTTATAAAAATTAAATAGCCGGGGAGTGGCGCGATACTTTGCGCACACCCACCCGGCATCCCGGTCACCGGCTCGGTCTGGCCGTCACACAGTCGTTGTACCCAGCGTTGTAGCCGAGCACATACGGCCCATCTTGCTTGACGTAGAACGTCTTCTTGCCCGTCTTGCTCTTTACGTCGGCACACCCGTCGTTGTAGCCCTCGTCGAACTTCTTGCCGTCTTTGTTCATCCTACTCTCGACGAGGCAACGTCTCCCAGTGACACCAACCAGCAGGATCACTAGGATCACAAAGACGATATTACTCTTCATTTACGGTTCCTCCCCCTTAAATACGTTCATAGATATCATAACACTTTTCCCGCTTAAAATCAAGTGTAGCGGGCTTTTTTATTAAATTTTTTCTAAAAACTCGTGGTGTTCCCATTCCCATAGCGCTTTAGCGCCAAGGAATGCTTTGATGTTGTGTTCAAAATCGGGGACTTCTTGAAACTCATACTCACCTCTAACTTCTGACCATTCGTGCTGGCAATTATTTCGCCAACTCTTTGTGTTGTTTCTAATTTTTGTGTTTCCGCCCTTGGAGCGCATTTTGGCCCCACACAGATTACATACTTGCGCTTGATCCAATCTTAAAATCCAACTTGTGAGCGGGGGAAGGTTGGGGTCTTCTTTAAACGCTTCAACGTATGCCGCCGTCTGCATTCCGTAATCGCGATAAATAGCTTGCGAGGTTTTAACGTCCAAAACACCCACTACACCGTCCACTTCCGCCAAAACATCTATCGTTCCGGCATAGCGATGAGTCTTGCTTGCCACGCGCTCTTCTATTTTAAGCGGATTGATTTGATGATGACGGGCGAATTCAATAAACGCATCCACGGCCGGCTGAATAGGGCGGGGGATCTCTGCGTGTTCTCGCTTTAAAATAGATTCAACGGCGCTATGAACCGCCTGACCCTCTAGGGCAGAGCGTTCTTTGATTGCCTCACCGGCCGCAAAGCTGGGGAGACCGCCGTAATAGCGATAAAGCTCCGGCTTAGCTTTGATGGAGATAATAGAGGTTACCCGAGGATACCAAAGACCATCAACATCGTAGCCGGAGCTTGTTTTAAACTCTTCAAGGTTCTTGTACTTCATTTGATGTTGACGTACTTCTCCCACCGCCGAAAGAGTTCGGCGGTCGCTTTGATGTCGTCAAAGCAATAGCGGGCGATATTGAGGAATTCTTTTTCCTTAAAGAGGCGCGCCACGTCGTCGCCGGATACGCCCTTGGCCTTGGGGCTGGTGATTCCGAACGCCTGGCACCAGAGGTGCAGGTTGCCCGGTTTTCGCACCGCGCCGTAAAAAGAAAGCTGATCAAGGAGGTCAATGTGTGCTTCGGTGCTGTACCGATATTGCATCAGGTTCCGCGAGGGCTTAATGCCCAGAATAGCGGAACGGATCATAATATACGGACAATCAAAAGCGCGGCCATTAAAAGTTACATACTGATCGTAGTAGCGAATGACTTCCCAAAAGTTTTCTAGAATTTCTTTTTCGGTAGAGGGGATATACTGCACATCATTTTCCTCAACGGTCTTTAAATTCGCTTCAGGAGCCTGGAAGTGAACTGCACCCTTGTTGGTATCCGGATTAAGAATGCCTATCGCTACAATCTGTCCCGTGAGCGGGGAAAATCCGGTATGCTGTTTTATTTCCTCTTCATCCTCTGGGGTCTGGGCGTAGCGGAGAAGGGAAGACTGCGAGGTTTCATCCAGGCTTTCAAATTCAGCTCCCACCGTTTCTATATCAAATACAAGTCTTGGCATGGAGTCCATTGTATCCGTTCGGGAATATAACCACAAGGCTTAAAGAGTCCATTTTTTGGCCGGGGAAGTGGTGTTTTAAAGCATTAACACAGTCGCACAATGTGGCTTATGCGACATTATATACAAAAGAATCCTTATGAATCGTTCTAAAATCCTAATAATTCAAAAACTTAAATTCACCACTTCGTATCGCCTATTTTAGTATCAGAAATATTTTCCCCAGTGTCTTTGTTCTCTGTTAACTCGCCTTGTTTATTTCCTGTTTTATACCCCTCCCCATCGGGCACCCCACTTCCCTACTCAAAACATAAAAGACAACATTAATCATTTTTTGTAAATACCTCTACGTCTTCGCGGAACAATCTCAAAGCATTGAGCCATGGTAGAATAGACATGAAGTACCTCAGGTCAACCAACCCTCTTATAATCCACCCGAGTGTTCCCTTAAACGTACCGAAGCTTCCCAGATGAGCAACGGCGAACTTACCGCCGACCGGAGCCACCCAAACCTGCGTAAACGGAAGGTGGGATTTAAATTCTTTTTTATTAATGCTTTGGATAATATTTTCCGCAACTATTTTTCCGTGATTAATAGCTACATACGCAAGTGACGGCTCAGATTTTTTTGTTCTGTGATCTATAAACTCAACAGCATCTCCAACGGCGAATACTGTCGGGTCGGCGGCGGTATTCAGATGTTCATCAACGATAATCTTGCCCTGTTCAGTAAGCGCAAGTCCGATTATCTCTTTTAAAAATCTATTCGGCCGTATTCCAGCGGTCCAAGCGGTTAAATCGCTCGTCAGAGTTTGGCCGTTTGAGAGCTTGATGAAATCGGGATCGACCTCCTGCACCCTGGTCCCCGCCACAACCACAACACCCAGACCAGTAAGTCTGTCTATTATAATCCGGCGGTCGCCATCAGAAATGTCCGGCAAGATGCGATCACTAGCCTCAATAATCGTAAGTTGTACTGCGCGCTGATTAATGCCGTATTCACGAGCCATCCTGCGGACGCTCACCGCAACTTCGGCCGCAAATTCAATACCTGTAAATCCGCCGCCCGCGACCACTATTCTCATCCCTTGTCCGCGACGATTTTCTTTGATGTCTGAAAAAATAGATTCCAATCTTTGATTTATCATCAAGCCATGTTCAATGGTCTTAAACTGATAGGCATAGTCCGCAACGCCGGGTATATCAAAGTTGGCCGGTTCGCTTCCAAGCCCGATAATGAGGTAATCGTAATTAAACTCCCCTTCTCCACGCGTATAAACAGTTTTGCGTTCAAGATCAACCCTTACCACTTCGCCCTGAATAAAGTTTATTTTTTTATTTTTGAAAATATCAGCATGCGGTATGCAGATAGTCTTTCGCAGGCGCATGTTGAATGAATCCCCAAACACGCCATCAGCCGTCGCGACTTCGTATAGAGACGGAGTAAAAGCGTGGTACCCGTTTTTATCAATCAATGTTATTGAAGCACTATCACCAAGCCGCTTCTCAAGATCAAGAGCGGCACGGATTCCTCCAAATCCTCCGCCAAGAATCAGTATCTTGCCCATCATAGGTAATTCGCAGGATTAATTGAGCCTTCAAAATAGTTAAAGTAGAGTTGGTTCTTTTTTTCGTTCTTATACGTGAAGAAATCTTTATATAAACTTAGGTGGAGGTGCGAACCGGTAGAATTTCCGGTAGAGCCTTCGTAACCAATGGCTTCGCCGACCCCGAGCGCGGTGCCGACGATTGCCCGCGAAGTAAACGAGCTCATATGCCCGTAAACGCTGACAAGATCGTTAGTGTGCTGGATTGCCACCCAGTTCCCGAATCCGTCATTGGTTCCATTTGCAATTACGGTTCCATCCCCTATTGATTTTATCGGCGTACCGCGGCCGCTTGTCATATCAATACCGTTATGGCCGGCCGTACCGTACGGGCCGCGAGGAGAGCAGTATTTTGAATACTTTGTACAACCGTATCCTTGCGTAATAACGTAACCGTCCTCGGGCCATTGAAAAATTTTCCCTTTCGGGGGAACCTTGGGTGCGGTTACACGAACAATATACAAGCCTCCGGCGATAACTTTGTTTTCAAGTTGCTGTAACTCTGTGAAGAATTCGGTCTTTTTCTTTTCCACTTCCGCAAGCATGCGCTGGTATTCCGCTTCCTGCCCCTTTGTTCGCTTTAAGAGGGTATCGCGGCCAGATTTTACGCCGGCGAGAGAAACCTTTTTGGCTTCGCGTTCCTGATTAAGCTGCTCAAGCTGGCCTTGGTACTGTTCGAGATCTGCTCGGTCATCGGCAAGTTTTTCTTTAACTTGTTTAAGTTCTCCAATGAGCGACACGAGCTGGGTGCTTATGTTTTCTGCGTATTGTTCCTGTCTGAAAAATTCTGAAAAACTGTCATTTTTCATCAAAAGCGCAATTAAGTTTTCACTATCCCTTTGATTAAGAAACAGGAGTAAGCGGCCGATACTTTCTTTCTGTCGATTGATATTGATCTCGGTACTACTAATATTATTGCTGACGCCCGTGATCTCTAATTCGGTTTTACCTATTTTTTTATCCGTAAGGACGATTTGTGTTTCAAGGGACTGAATCTCTTTTTTTATGACATTAATCTCTTGCTGTAAAGATGCCGCCTTTGCACGTTCACTTGCAATACCGTTGCGATACTGGTCGGCCTGCGCTTCAAGAAGTTCTATCTGATTTTTAAGGTCTTCTATTCTTTCCGAATCGGTCTGTGCGTTAACAGAAACTGGAAGCACAGCCAGTAGAACCAACACGGTTCCGGTCAGAATTAATAATCGGAAATTATTCATTATTAATAACTAAGCAAGCTTGCGCAAAGCAAGGTTTATTCTTTCCAGCGTTTCTTCTCGGCCGATTACAGAAGCTATGCCTGTGGGGTCGGGAGAGGCTTTTTCTCCGCTTAAGGCCACCCTAAACGGCCAATATACTGCTCCCCTGCCCCCGTAATCTTTTGAAAGTTCATCTAGCTCGGAACGCAAGGCTGGAGCGTCCAGAACCGGAATATCCGCCACGATTGTCCTCACTGCGGTTAGGGCTCGGACCGTCTGGTCATTGGGTGCTTCTTTCCATGCCAATAATCCCGGCTCACAATCGGGGCGCTGCCAAAGATATTTAAAATTAGAGACCTCGCTTAGTTTTTCCAAGCGTTCGGTAATGATCGTTACCGCGGAATTAGGAATTTCTTTTATCCCCGTGACTTCTCTTAACTTATCTAGGGTGAGAGTGCGGGCATACTGCGCGTTTATCCAATTTAATTTTTTAACATCAAAAATCGCACCGGATTTATGCATCTTTTCTAATTCAAACTCCTCAACCATTTCGTTGAAGGTCATGATTTCTTTTGAAAAAGTATAGCCAAGCGAACAGATAAAATTCATTAACGCCTCCGGTAGGTAATCTTTTTGATATTCCACTACCGACACCGCCCCATGGCGCTTAGATAATTTTGAACGATCCGTGCCGAGCATTAACGGCATATGCGCAAACTTTGGCAGTTCAGCGCCTAATGCTTGGTAAATAAGTATCTGCTTGGGAGTATTGGATATATGGTCCTCACCCCGGATGACATGGCTGATTTTCATTTCTATATCATCAACCACGACCGCAAAATTGTAGAGCGGAGTATCAAGACTCTTTGCAATGCTTAAGTCGCCAAGCGAGCGCTGACTGACTTCTATTCTTCCGCGAATAACATCTTCAAATCCAACAATATTATCTTCATCCTCAACCGCCAATCGAATAACGGCTCCGGGTGTTTTTGCCAATTCAGTATTTTTATTTGAACAAACATGGCGCGTGGGCTGTTTGTTGGCCATTTGCTCTTTTTGTTCAGCTTCCAATTCTGCTTTAGTGTGGTGACACCAAAAAGCTTTTCCTGATTCCAAAAGTTTTTCTATATACGAACGGTAAATCGCCAAGCGTTCGCTATCCCGTGTTACCGGCTCGTCAGACTTGATGCCCAGCCATTCAAGGCCGTCTAAAATACTCTTTTCATACTCCTTATTTGACCGCTCAACATCCGTGTCTTCTATTCTTATAATAAACTGGCCGTTGTTATGCCGAGCAAACAACAAATTAAAAGCCGCGGCGTAGGCCGTTCCGATATGCATATTCCCCGTTGGACTCGGGGCGATTCTTACTCTTACAGACATTGGGTTAATTATATCCCAAACGTCCATAAAAACGAACAGACTTTATTCCACAAGCGGGGCGGCCGGCTGTCAATATCGCGTTTATTTATATCTACCGTACAATCTAGCCAGGATGTACATTATTGAAGTTATTCCATTAGCCTCCTTACCGCCCCAGGCGCCGCAGGTTTTAAGTTACTATTTTGATACTCAATTGCCCCATGGAGCAGTCGTTAAGGCTCCCATTGGAAGACGAGAGGTTTTAGCAATCGTAATCGGTTCCGAAGCTTTAACTGGTAGAAAAATCTCCGTTAAAAAATCTGGATTTCAACTAAAAAAACTGGTCGGTGTCTTTACGGAAATTCCGCAAACAACTTCACTCCAATTAAAAGTTACGGCATGGCTCGCAAAACAGTATTATGCCCCGCTCGGATTAGCGCTTAAAACTGTCCTGCCTCAATTTTTTGGCAAGAAAAAATATATTCTTTCGGATCGGCAAAAAACACAACTCCCCTCCCCCACCAAAATTAATCCAACAAGGTTAGTAACCGCAAATAGCACAACAATTCGTAAAATAATTAAGGACAGTCTTTCAGGAAATGAAGGTCAGTCATTGATCCTTGTCCCGGATCGCCAGATGATAGATTTCTTCGCAGATATGTGTAGAGAATTTAATAAGAATATCGTCGTCGCTCGCGGCAGATTGCCCAACTCGGAGTCATTCGCTCTTTGGCAAAAGATTGCCTCTGGCGATTCAAGTATCGTTATTGGAACGCGTTCAGTATTATTCCTGCCCTGGAGCAATCTCAAAAAAATAATCGCTATTGATTCCGACCAGGAAGGCTATAAATCGGACACTACTCCAAAATACGAAGCGGTTGAAACGGCACGGCAAATCGCTGATCTAACCGGCGCACAGATGGTTATTGTTTCTTCATTTGTTTCAGTCAGCGATTCTTATCAATCCGAATTGGTCAGCGAGAAAAACGAAAAGAGTAAAACTTCTATAGAAATAATTTCCCTTACTCAAGAATCCAGGAGTGATATTCCCCTCTTAAGCCTGCGGGTCCAAAACCTGATCATAGAAGCCGTTGTGAATAAAAAAAGAATTCTCATATTATCCGGCCGCAAAGGATACTCCGCGATCCTGGTTTGTGAACGATGTAAAACGACAACCAATTGCGAAAATTGCAGTATTCCGATGCGCGTTAATAAGATTTCGGATGCCGGCGAATCAATGCTTGTGTGTTATAAGTGCGGCGCATTCAGGAATTGGCCGAAGGAGTGTCCGAAGTGCAAAGGAACAAAGTTTTATCCGTCTGGCTCGCCAGGAAGCCAAAAAATTGAAGAATCAATCCAGCGCCTGCTTGTGCGTTCAAACATTGAAAATACTCCGACCGCTGTTTTTGACACCGACCTTATCCGAACCGAAGAACATGAACACGAGGCCTGGAACAATATTAAAAAAAAACCAAATACGATTATCATTGCAACACCGATTATTTTTAGCTACAGATTCTCGGAACGTTTTGATTTAATCATCGTTCCCACCGCCGACACACTCGCGACAAACCCTGACTTTCGCACCGACGAAAGATTTATTCAATTAATGGAATGCCTGCTTGATTTTCAACCTCAACGTCTGGTTATCCAGACATTCCGCCCCGAAAACGAGGTCTTGAAAGCTTTTGTTGCTAGAGATTACCTAGAATTTTATAAAAACGAACTTTCGGTTCGAAAATTACTCGGATACCCGCCGTTTTGTAGGCTTGTGAAGCTTACTTTCCGACACAACACGGCTTCGCGCGCGTCGTTTGCCGCCAGGGAGCTGTTTGCCCGCCTCAACCAAGCAATCCAGCACGACAAACTTTCGGATTTTGTAAAAATTATGGGTGCAAATCCCGCATTTACCGCCAGAGAAAAAGGATTATACGCTTATGCAATTCTTCTAAAAATTTCGCCCGACATGCGATTAGATACTATTTTGAAATACGTCCCGACAACTTGGTATATAGAACCCGATCCAAGAAGCGCAGTTTAATTGCCTAAATCTGGGTTTTTCGCTAGAATATTGGCGTGGCAAAGGAATCTAAAACAACACTTACCATCCTCCCTGATCCATTACTAAAGAAACGCTTAAACGACGTGCCGGATGATTGGTTTGGGGGTAAGGAAATAAAAGAATTAGCCGATGAAATGCATGGGGTCATGCTTGAAGCCAATGGCATCGGCCTGGCCGCAAATCAAATCGGGCGCGACCTTCGCTTTTTTGTGATTGATAAAAAACTAGCCGAAGAAAATAAAATCCCTAATGCTTTTGCTAATCCGGAGATTACGGAATCATCTAATGATGCGGATGAAATGGAGGAGGGTTGTCTTTCAATTCCCGGCTTTACTGGATTGATCCGCAGGCCCAAGAAAATTAAATTTAAGGGGTACGATGTTGATGGCAATAAGATTAAAATAAAGGCGCGCGGGATGCTGGCAAAAGTACTTCAGCATGAGACAGATCATCTAAATGGGGTCACGATCAAAGACCGTTCGGGAAATTAAAAGGGGGCTACGAGCCCCCGGCGACCAGTGCCTCCTTGACGGTCGCCATTGCGACAACGAGACCGAAACAGCCAAACACGAAGAGTGCAACGACGAACACCAGGCTCGTGCCCAGCAAGAACTTCCGAACCGATCCGTCCTGGGCGCAGATCGCCGCAACCAGCGTGACCAGCGCGACCCCCAGAAGGAAACCAGAGACCGGAAGCACTAACGGCGCCACCTCGAAAAGCATCTCGCGCATGTACTCCTCCTAAATATATAATACAATAAAATACTAATTTAATCAATATGCCGCCTGAAAATCAAAAACAAAGAATAGTTTTCTTCGGAACTCCTGAAATAGCGGCGGAAACTTTGCGCACGCTCCGCAAAGCTGGTTTTAATATCATCGGAGCGGTAACCCAGCCAGACAAGCCGACTGGTAGGCAAGGCGCCCTGACTCCCCCACCCGCAAAAGTAACCGCACAAGAATTAAGTATTCCCGTTTTTCAACCGGCGACATTGCGAGACGGTGTATTTTTGAACCAGCTTCGAGAGTTACGACCCGATCTGTGCATTGTGATTTCGTACGGAAAGATTTTTCCGCCGGAATTTTTGAACGCTGTTCCGCTTGGTTTTATAAACGTCCACTATTCGCTCCTGCCTAAATATCGAGGCGCCTCCCCCCTTCAAACCGCGATAATGAACGGCGACAAAGAAAGTGGAGTAACCGTTGCACTCCTTGAGCCGGAAGTGGATAGCGGACCGATTTTAGATCAAAAGAAAATTGCCATACCAGGAGATCTCTATTACGAAGACTTATTGAAAGAGTACGGAAAAGAAGGGGCGAAGTTATTAGTGACGACGCTCAATAAATATTTATCGGGAAAAATAAAACCGCAACCGCAGGATCACTCCCAAGCAACGCTTGCAAAAGTGTTTACTCACGACGATGGACGAATAAACTGGTCGCGCCCGGCAGACCAGATTTATAACCGCATACGGGCATTGGGCCAAGAACCCGGAGTTTGGACAACATGGAACGGAGAAACTTTAAAAATTATAAAAGCGAGTTTAATAAACGAAGAAAACAACGCCGATGTTGGAACCGTCATTATGCACAACGACCAGATCGCTGTTCCCACCAGCTATGGCTTGTTGGCGCTGGAAATAATCCAGCTTGCCGGCGGACGCGCAATGTCCGTAAAAGAATTTACAAACGGAAGAAAAGATTTTATCGGATCAAAATTAGAATAGTGGTATACTGAATAATCTTATGGAGGCGCTACTCACCGTAGATCAGGTTGGCGTTAAATTTGAGAGAGATGTTCTAAAGAATGTTTCTTTTGATTTATATAAAGGCGAGGTCCTGGCAATCATCGGTCCGAACGGTGCTGGAAAATCGGTCTTATTAAGAGCGCTTCTCGGCCTTATCCCCTACTCTGGAACAATTTTGTGGAAAAAAGATGTCCGCATTGGATACGTTCCCCAGCGAATGGCGGTTGAGCAAGATTTACCCCTAAGCGTCCGCGAGTTTTTTTCTTTCAAAAAAGCGCACAAGGGTACGATTTCAGAAGTTTTAAAAGCGGTCGGTCTGAATGGTGAAAAAATACTCAATCAACGGCTCGGCACACTATCCGGCGGACAGCTTCAGCGCGTCATGATCGGCTGGTCGCTTATTGATCACCCGGACGTACTATTTTACGACGAGCCGACGACCGGCATAGATGCAGGAGGAGAAGAAGCAATCTATCTCTTACTCAAACGATTACAAGACGAGCAAAAGCTTTCTGTGGTCGTGGTGTCCCATGACCTCAACATGGTCTACAAATACGCGACAAAAGTGGTCTGCATTAATAAACAGATGGTGTGTTTCGGGCATCCGATGGATGTTCTTGACTCTAAATCCCTTTCCCACCTCTACGGCCACGAAGCGGGGTTGTACGAACACCATCACGACGGCACTCATCAGCACAAAGGACAATGAACCCGTTCATGATCCAACTTTTCGTAGGAGTCCTCGTCGGCATCGGCGCCGGATATTTGGGTTCCTTTATGGTTCTCCGGAGAATGTCCCTGGTCGGCGACGCTTTGTCTCACGTAGCCCTGCCAGGAATCGCCATCGCCCTGCTTATCGGTGTTAATCCGTTCTTGGGCGGATTTTTTGCCCTCATGCTGGCGGTAATCGGTATCTGGGGGTTAGAAAGAAAAACTTCTCTGCCTTCAGAAACTTTGGTCGGAATCCTATTTACTATAAGCCTGGCAATCGGCTTGCTCATCACGCCGGAACCTGAACTCTTAGAAGCGCTGTTCGGCGACATCACTAAAATCGGCATGTTTGATGCTCTGCTCACACTTATTCTTACCTCCACTGTTTTAATCGTGATGCCGAAAATTATTCCCGGAACGATCCTCGGCGTAATTTCTCCCGACCTGGCTCACTCCGCAAAATTTAAACTTAAAAACGTAAATCTCGTATTTTTGCTTATGGTCGCAATTGTGGTGGCACTCGGACTCAAGGTTGCTGGAACTTTGCTTATGGGCTCATTGGTAATCATTCCCGCCGCCGCCGCAAAAAATATTTCCAGAGATTTAACAAGCTACACTAGACTATCGGCGTTTTTCGGCGCAATAACGGCCGGCACTGGAATTATTGCCGCCAACGCGTTTGGAGTTGTACCGGGACCGATCGTTGTCCTTGCCGGGGGCCTTATGTTTTTGATAACCCTTGCCGTACGTAACGATTTTTGATAGTATTTATTGGTAATTTTTATCAAAGGCGGTCTGCCTCTGGCAGGCTGTTATTGCGCTTATGGCACTTGGAGTAAACGAACTAAAACCGAAAACGTATATTATATTTGAGGACCAGCCCTGCATTGTTTTAGAAACCCACCATTTAAAGATGCAGCAGCGACGCCCGGTTGTGCAAACCCGTTTTCGCAACCTTCTCAATGGAAAGGTGTTGGAACGCAACTTTGCCCAGTCAGATGTTTTTGAGCCGGCTGACGTGGTTCGGAGTGAAGTAAAATTCCTTTATAACCACCGCGACCAATTTTGGTTCGTAGATCCTAAAAACCCGGCAAATCGTTTTGAACTTTCTGCCGAGATTATTGGAGACCAGGGCAAATTTTTGAAACCCAATACAATTCTTGAAGCCCTGCGCTGGAACGACAAAGTCATAAACGTTTCTCTTCCGATTAAAATGCAATTTAAAGTCGTTGAGGCACCGCCGGCAATCCGCGGCGATACCGCTACTGGCGGAAACAAACAGGTTAAACTTGATACGGGAGCTATCATCAACGTTCCCCTCTTTATTGAAGAGGGTGAAGAGATCATCATCAATACCGAAACCGGAGAGTACGCAGAACGCGCGAAGTAATTTATCCCCTAGCGCATCTTGGCAAGGATGGTAAAATATATCCAACCAAGATGCGACCTAAAATTTTCGTAGTTTTAAGTGTATTCGTAGGATTTCTTATTGGCGGTTTTGTTGTTACTCGATATTTTGATATAGATATTAGCCGTTTCTTTGCCGCTGAAAACGATCGAACCGTGCAGACCAATTTTGTGTACGTACAAGGCAAACAGCTCATGCTCAACGGCCAGCCGTGGTGGTCCAAGGGATCAAATTGGCTAGGCTCAAGAACAGTCACACAATATTGTCCTTTCTCTGAAGGCACCGAGGCTTGGTGCAACATGAAATACCTCGATGCCGATCAGTGGAAACCACAGGAGTTAGAAAAAGAATTGCAATGGCTCCACGAGGTTACCGGCATAAACACAATGCGGCTAAATGCGGTAGGACTAGATTTGGATGGTTACTGGAAACCGGGTTACGAAGCCAGATTACTTGAATTCACAAGAATGGCATACCGCCAGGGCATTCGCATCACCTGGACTCTTTTCTTTGGGGTGCCCGGGTTTGAATGTCCCCAACCGGACGGAACCTATACCCCCTGCAATGTGCGCGGAATCCCGGACATTGGCGGTGCGAGACTCATGCCGCCCGGAAGCGAAGCGGAAACAAAAACCCTTCGCTGGGCTCGGAATTTTGCCACGACCATGCGTAATGAACCCGGCGTTTTAGCATACGAAGTCGGCAATGAAATGCTTTTGAACGGTACCATACGTGCAGTTGGTTATCAGGAACAACTTTTGAGCTACGTGACGCGCATTCTTGATGTGGTAAGGAGTATAGACCCCAATCATCTTACCGTGAGCGGCGAAACTGCCGTCATTGAACGACCTTCAGATAATCGCTGGCCATGGCTTGAGAGCAAGGGCGTTAATTTCGTTAAATTCACGGACATCCACAATCTCCGCGGCGGTCAGCCGTTTTCTCTTGAAGACGTAACCGACATTAATGGCATTCACTTTTACCAGGGACCAGAAAACGCTAAAACCGCAATGGACGTACTTGTGGCCGCCTCACAAAAGCCGCTTATTCTGGGTGAATTTGGAGGCGGTGGAAATGCCACAGCATACCAATGGCCGGAACCGAACAATCAACTGCTCCAGCACAAAGCAATCTTAGACGAAGCAAGAACTCGCATCGCAGGAGCGTGGGTTTGGAACCCAACGCCGTTTATGGACTTCCAACCGGGCACTTACAGTATTGCCACCTGGACTGATAATGCTGGCCGCTTGAGACCGTTAATAACCGTCTTTGGTCCCCCTCAAAGAAAAATAAGAGCACTGTCTTTTTCACACTATACTTTTATACCGCAAAACAATCCGCTGAACACGCTATTTATGCAGCCCGCTGCCAGAGAATTTTCAAACCGAAAAACACAATTTATTGTTCAAAGCGTTCCAACAACCATGACTGCGGGCCAACAGTACCCCGTTTCAATAACTCTAAAAAATACCGGGGACAGCCCTTGGGATAGGACTTTCGTTGCGGGAGGAGATCAAGCCTATACCTGGAGAATTAAACCCCAGAACCCCCCAGACAACACAACCTGGGGAGTTGCCTCCGGTCCGATGTCCTCTGCCCCCATCCTCCCCAACCAAAACGCAACCTTCAACTTCACCGTCACCGCACCTTCCACTCCAGGCACCTATAACTTCCAGTGGCAGTTAAACCAGGGCCTCGTTGGCTGGTTTGGAGACAAGACACCTAATGTGGCAGTCCAGGTAACAGCTGCAACTCCCACCCCCACCGTGTCCATTACTCCCACCCCAACCGTTTCCCCCACTCCAACCATCTCTCCAACTCCCACCCCAGGCTCCCTGCCCACCTTCCTGATAGATGGAGCCCTCATCTCAACTCGCAGACAATTAGAACCCTTTATATTCTCCGGCTCCGGCTATACGCCGAACGGAAATGTAGAAAGATGGGTGCGTGCTGCAGGCAGCAACAATAACGTACGCTTATCTCCTAACTATGCCGTTAGTGCTCAAGGCACGGTTAGCTGGTCTTATACGGCGGGCTGCTCTACATCACCCAGCACCTCCATCCTCTGGCTCATAGACGTCTCAACGGGTAAAAAGAGTGCTGAAGTGGCAGAGATAGTTAATCAGCATCCTAACTGCATTCAGAACACCCAGACACCAACTCCCACCCCTACCGGTGGCGTAACTCCGGGCCAATATGGCCTGCGTGAAGGCGATCTGGTTAGTGCAGCCAACTCTGCTGATCCAGACATATACATCATTAACCAGAACGGATTCAAGAGATTATTCCTTAACCCAGTTATCTTCTCCTTCTATGGCCACCTGGGAGGCTTCCAGAACGTTAAAACGGTCTCTGCCAGTACTAGAGATGCCTTTAAGACCTCACTCTACTTTAAGAACTGCGAAACCAACGATCCCAAGGTTTATGCTGTCCAGGTTACCGGAGAAGACACGGGAGTCTTACACTGGCTTAACATCACCCAGGAACAAGCAACACAACAAGATCCCTTCTTTAATCAGAAGATATTCTGCATCAATAACAACGAGTATGCCTGGTATCCTAAAGGATCAGAGTATACGAGCTTGGGGCAGGTACCGGCTTACCAAAGATAAAATAATCAAAAAGGACCCCTTGTCACAGTGAGGACTCGCCGGAGTCATAAAAGAGAGAACTCTTTTATGATGAGGAGGAGGGAGGTTTTGGGAACGTTCTGGTTCTCAAAACCATCCCGTATCCGAGTCAGGGCAGGGGGTCTTTTGATTAAATATGAACTTATTTTATCCTTAACTGAATCACCAAGTCTCCTGCAGGTTTTCCTTCCGGGCCGGCGTTGCCGCCCTTGGGAACAATGATTGAATAGTTGTCCTCTATTTTTTCAGGGACGTGGATCTCCATTGAACGTTTGCCCTTAACCCGGCCGTGGCCTTTGCATTCAGAGCATAGTTTTTCTGGAATTTTGCCTTTTCCTCGGCATTCTCCGCAAACACTCGCCGTGCTAAATGTGCCAAACATAGTGCGTACGTTTTGCTGGATTTGACCCGCGCCCTTGCAGGTTCCGCAAGTTTTTAAACTATATCCTTTTGCAACCCCGCTGCCCGAACATTCTTGGCATGAGTTTTGAACATCAAATTCTAGGTGGCGAGTTTGCCCAAGGTCTTTTTTGTTTAAATGGATTTCCATGTGCAGATCTTCGCCCTTAGCAGGTTCCCTGCGTTCACCTCCGCCGAACCCGCCGGAGAACATATTAAAAATATCTTCAAAACCTTTACCCTGAGCGAAGTCGAAGGGGCCACCCCCGCCGAAATCAAAACCGCCGAAGCCCTGACCACCCCCGCCAAAGCCGCCATTCGCGCCTGCATGCCCAAATTGATCAAGGCGAGACTTCTTTTCGGGATCGGATAAAATCTGGTACGCCTCGTTTATTTCTTTAAACTTTTTTTCATCGCCGCCTTTTTTGTCGGGATGATGCTGATGCGCTAATTTACGATATGCTTTTTTTATATCGTCAGCCGAGGCATTTTTAGAAACTCCGAGAATTGTGTATGGATCTGCCATACTAGAGAGAAATCTTTTCGCCTTCTATCATCACTTTTTCTATTTTAATAAAGTTAACTTTAATAAGAATCCAAAATACTCCCGCCGCAATCAATCCGGCCAACCAGGCAAAAATAAAGTTCAAACTCTGAAGAAGCAGGAATAAACCAATTGCCAGGATAAACGGCAAAAACTTCAAGTACGGTCCGGCAAGATCATTTATCTGATCTAGCACTTCGCGAACAACTGTTTTCTCGGCCTGCGCACGCTCTTTTGCCGGCAAGATCGCCAACTCATCGCCTACTAGCCTACGCGTCAACCCTTGGATCATTTCAATGATCGTTGGAGGGAGTTGTCGCGTCTCCTTGCTTATCTGTACCGCCGGGCTTGCGTAATACGCCACCGATAAAAATACGATTGCTCCGGCAAGAATGAAGCGGGTGCCGGAACCAATCATTGCATTAATGTTTACCCGTATGCGCGTTTCCGATTCGTTGCGGATTTTTTGAGCAGCTCCACTAATCAAAGCTCCCATTCCCGCCAAGCCCCCGATAACAGTAAGGCTACCGAATCCAACAACGAAGAGACCTGGTAAAATCACGGCGGCAGAATATACCAGAATCCATTTCCAATCTTTATTTACAAGAAGAATCGCAAGCGCCAATATGGCCGAGGATGCAATCATGAGCACCAATGGAACAATCCAACGACTATAATCATTTAGTGCGGAGGCTGGATTATCTAACCAAATATTCGCCGCAATCCAAAAGGCAAGGAAAGCGGCGAATACAGCTAGCAGGATTACAATCTTTTTAGGCATACGGGGTTACGTCATTTATACACTAGCTCTCCTTGTTTTGTGGGCGCTATACAGTGTGCGCGACCACGGGACGAGGAGAGCTGGTGTGGTCCTAAAACCAAATTATTTTTTATCTTCCTCTTTGTGAGGATCTTGCTCAACGGTCTGTTCTGGCGGCTTTTGCTGGCTTGATTCTGCTTGTGGTGAGCCTGCCGAACCATACATTGCCTGGCCGACTTTTTGAACCGCCGTAGAGAGTTCTTCGGTTGCTTTTTTAATTGCGTCCGCGTCTTCACTGTCCTTCAACTTGCGGACTGCTTCAATTTTTTCTTCAACGGCTTTTTTATCATCAGCCGAAACTTTTTCTCCGGCATCTTTAAGAGTCTTTTCAGAAATGTACGCTAGAGATTCGGCGGCATTGCGCGCATCAATGAGTTCTTTTTTCTTGGCATCCTCGGCGGCATGCTTCTCTGCGTCTTCAGTCATGCGCTTTTTCTCGTCTTCCGTAAGACCGGATGACCCTTCAATGCGGACCGATTGCGCCTTACCAGTAGCTTTGTCTTTCGCAGTAACGTTCAAAATACCGTTGGCATCAATGTCAAAGGTAACCTCAACTTGCGGCACGCCGCGCGGAGCTGGTGGAATGCCATCTAGAATAAATCTGCCAAGGGTTTTGTTGTCTGCCGCCATTGGACGCTCACCTTGGAGTACGTGAATTTCAACGGACGGCTGGTTATCCGCAGCCGTTGAGAAGGTCTGTGACTTAGACACCGGCACAGTGGTGTTCTTCTCAATCATCTTGGTCATCACCTGGCCGAGCGTCTCAATACCAAGAGAAAGTGGCGTTACATCAAGCAAAAGAACGTCGCGCACGTCGCCCTGCATAATACCGCCTTGGATTGCCGCGCCGATGGCTACAACTTCGTCTGGGTTGATGTCTTTATGCGGTTCTTTGCCGAATAGTTTTTTGACCGCCTCAACCATTGCCGGCATACGAGTCTGTCCACCAACAAGAATAACTTCATCAATGTCGGAAAGCTTGAATCCGGCTTCTTCAACAGTTTTCTTGGTCAGATCAATCGATTTGTCTATGTAGTCCCTAACTAAGTCTTCTAACTTTGCTCGTGTGAAGTTAAGCGCAAAGTGTTTTGGACCGGATGCATCCGCAGTTAAGAACGGGATGTTTACTTCGGTCTGCATAACCGACGACAACTCATGCTTCGCTTTTTCTGCGGCATCTTTCAAGCGTTGGATCACAAGCTGATCTTTAGAGACATCAATCCCCTGCTCTTTTTTAAACTCTTCGGCAAGATAATTAATAATTCGCTGATCCAGGTCATCACCGCCAAGATGTGTATCGCCGCCGGTACTTTTTACCTCAATCGTATCTTCGGAGACTTCAAGCACCGACACGTCAAACGTTCCACCACCAAAGTCATACACCACAATCTGTTCGTCTTTCTTTTTATTGAAGCCGTACGCGAGCGCGGCAGCCGTCGGCTCATTAATAACGCGCTTCACATTGAGACCGGCAATTTCTCCGGCATCCTTAGTTGCTTTACGTTGTGAGTCGTCAAAATACGCCGGAACGGTAATGATCGCTTCGGTAATCTTTTCACCCAGTTTATCTTCAGCATCCTGCTTTAGCTTTTGCAGAACCATAGCCGCAACTTCGGCCGGCTTGAGCCATTTATCGCCGAGTTTAATTTCAACATCGCCGTGTGCACCCTCTTTTATTTCATATGGCAAGAGCTTGCGGTCGCGCTGGACCTCTTCGTCGTTCCATCGGCGTCCAATTAAGCGCTTTGCGGAGAAAATCGTATTCGCAGGATTCGTAACTGCTTGCCGCTTTGCAGTCACGCCGACATAACGTTCGCTGTTTTTCCCCACCGCAACAATGGACGGGGTTGTGCGCATGCCTTCTTTATTTTCCAGCACGCGTGGCTGGCCCGCCTCTATAATTGCCATCGCCGAATTTGTCGTTCCCAAATCAATTCCAAGTATTTTTGCCATAGTTTTGTTTTAATTAATTATTGACTAATTTTTACTCTTGCGGGGCGAATTACTTTGTCGTGCATGACGTATCCGGCACGAAGCTCTTCAAGCACCACATGACTTTCCCCTTCTCCTGGCGAGGTTTCTATAACTTCGTGTAGCACCGGATCAAACACTTTTCCCGTTGCCTCTATTTTCTCTACACCATTCTTCTTTAATACCTCAAGGAACTGCTTACCAACTTGCCTTAACCCTTCCAGCCACGAACCTGGCGTATCCGGCGGTGCATGCTTGAGAGCTATATCAAAGTTATCAATCACTTCCACAAACTCCTTAACCACCGATTCAGAACCAAACTTTAGCAAATCTTGGATTCTTTGTGCTTCACCCTTTCTATAATTTGCCAGATCAGCCTCTGCGCGTTTCCAATTATTGAGATACTGCTCGGTCTGATTAATCTCACTTATATTTTGGTTTTGTTCGTCAGCCATGGTTTTAATTTCTTTCCGATAATTTATCTAAAAGTTTTGATGTGTACTGGGCAAGGCCTATATTTTTTCGGTAATCCATTCTCGTTGGACCGATAATCGTCAAGGTACCAACATTTCCGCCAGGCAAACGATGTTTAACAATAATCATCGTCTCGCCTTGGATATTTCGGGACGGATTTTCATGACCGATCATGATATTAAAGTTCTGGTCAGCGCGGTGATCACCGAAGAACTCCCGTGCAAACGATCCAAACAACTCATCAAACTGGTCAAACATGCTTGTGAGTTGAATCATCCGTCCAAGTTCGCGAAATTCTGGAAAGGCCATAAGTCGTGAAAGTCCAACTTTATAAAAATCAGGGCTACTCTCAATATTTGCAATAACTAGGTTGTCGGAAAGTTCTTGGATTGCTTGCGCGGCATTGCGGCTTAGTTCGCGCGGATCAGGTCCAGCATTGGATATCGCGTCATTAATCGTTCGCTTGGACCGTGGATCAACTTCATATTGACCCTCTTCCATCAATTTGTTCACAAACCAGCGATAGGCCTTATCTGTCGGAACGCGGCCGGCAGAAGTATGCGGTTGGGCTAAATACCCAGTTCGCTCCAACTCTCCCATCTCATTGCGGATAGTTGCCGGACTGACCTCAAAATCGCTCTTTTCGCAAACCATCGCCGAACCAACCGGTTCAGCGGTTTTTACGTATTCCCTGATAATAAAATCTAGGAGTTGTGATTGACGCTCGCTTAACATACACCCAATTATATTCATTAGCACTCTAGTGTCAAGAGTGCTAATTGTCCACATTAAAACTTTCGCTCGCCTCATTCTTCCTCCACCTACCCGCTTCCCTGACAAATTATCCTCCCGCTCGTCAGCACTCCGACAAAAATTGGTGCCCCGTAATAAAATAGACCTACAAGTCTGTTTTATTACATCCCAATTCTTTGTTACCGGAACTGCTTTTCTCTCAGTTCGGTAATTTGTATCAGTGTCGCGGGACGGTGTGCGGAGGGTGGGGACTCTCAAGTTTTAAAATAAAAAATAGCCCCGGCGCAGGTAACGAGGTAAACTCGAGACCTGGCCGGGTTGACGGACTAGCGAGAGCACGGCTCCTGCATTGAACGTTTGAACCACTCCGGGTGGTCGGCAATAACGAGTGACGAGCCGACCAAGAACAGAATGCTAACGAACGCAAGGGGCAGGAAGAAGGATCTCCCAGGCTCCTCCCGCTGAAAGAACCCTCGGTACACGAGCACGCACCAAAAGAAAAAGGCTACTACTACACAAACGACTCCTAGGGTTGTCATCTTCTCCTCCGCTCAATTCTGACACCTGATGTGCCATGGCCAGAGCTAGCCATTGTTGTGTTACATAATAACAAGCTTGTTATGTTTTGTCAATATACAGACCCTACCCCGTGCCTGTCTGGAAAACGGAACAGAAAAAGTATGTTAAAATAAAACAACCCTATGGTTTCTAAATTAAGAAAGTTTTGGAAAGCGCTTGGTCCAGGGCTTATCACTGGTGCATCTGATGATGACCCTTCGGCGATTGCGGTCTACACGATAGCCGGTGCTCATACCGGTTATTCAATGCTCTGGACGCTCCTTTTTAGTTTGCCGTTCATGGTTGCAATCCAGGAGATGAGCGCACGCATTGGTGCATTATCCGGCTGCGGCTTGGCCGGAAACATCAAGCGTCACTACCCCGCCTGGCTTTTAGTAATCGTGGCCTCGGTCATTGTGCTGGCTAATGTTTTTAATGTTGGCGCGAACATTTACGGCATGGCCGGGGCGCTGAATCTCCTTGTGCCAATTCCGGAACAGGTTCTTGCGGTTCTGCTTTCGGTTTTAATTCTTTGGATGACCATCCGCTTGCGCTACAAGCAAATTGTTAATGTATTTAAATGGCTCGCAATGATGTTGTTTGCGTATGTACTGGCAGCCTTCTTCATTAATCCTGACTGGTTTCAAATTCTCAAACACACTCTCATACCAAACTGGCAAATTGATAAACAGTTTTTAGTCATCCTTTTTGCGGTCGTGGGAACGACACTATCCCCTTATCTTTACTTTTGGCAGGCTAGCGAGGAAGCCGAGGATATCCGCCAGGCACACCCGCTTATTCGCGTGTGCAAGTTCAGGGCGGTACGCAAGGGCGAGCTCCAAAGGATTGAATGGGATACCAAGCTCGGAATGTTCTTTTCTAATATTATCTCGTTCTTTATCGTTATTCTTGCCGCGGCAACGCTCTACGGCGGGGTGCACGCAAATGTAGAAACCTTGGAGCAGGCCGCAAAAGCGTTGCAACCTATCGCCGGAGAATACGCGTATATTTTATTTTCTGTTGGACTAATCGGCTCGGGCTTACTCGCAATCCCAATTCTTGCTGGCTCTGCCGCATACGTTTTAGCTGAATTGTTCAACTGGCGCGGAAGTTTGGACGATAGCTATTCAAAAGCAAGAGAGTTTTACATTGTGTTTACTTTGGCGATGATCGCCGGCCTTGCAATTCCGTTTGTCGGCATCACTCCTGTACAAGCGCTCTTTTGGACCGCGGTTCTCAACGGCCTGATTGCACCTTTATTAATATTGGTTATTATTCACATGGCCAACAATCCAAAGATTGTCGGGCCAAATGTTTCAAGCCGGGTTATGAACTGGCTGGGACATCTTGCCTTCTTGATTATGACTGCCGGTGCAATATTCGTGATTATTTCATGAGAATCTACAACACACTCTCGCGAACAACTGAAGAACTGACCGCGCCAAACAAAAAACTAAACATGTTTGTCTGCGGACCGACAGTTTATGACCATATTCATGCCGGCAACGCAAGAACGTTTGTCGTGTTTGATGTTGTGGCAAAATACTTGCGTCACCGAGGATTTGATGTTGATTACGTCCAGAACATAACCGATGTAGACGACAAAATAATAAAGCGCGCGCAAGAACATGATGTCGATCCGCTTGCATTCGCCCGCGACTATGAAGAAAGGTTTAAGGAGGATATGAAGGCTATTAGCGTGGACTCCCCGCGCTATGAACGAGCAACAGACTATATTCCCCAGATCATCCAGCAGGTTAAAACACTTATTGATAAGGGTAATGCTTATTTTATTGAAGGCGACGGCTGGTACTTTGACCTGAAAACATTCCCCGAATACGGAAAGCTCTCCGGGCGCACGGCACAAATGGCGGATGACGGTGTAAGTCGTATCGATGAAAACTCAAACAAGCGAAATGTGGGAGATTTCTGTTTATGGAAGCTCTCCAAGCCAGGCGAACCGGTTTGGGAAACCGAACTCGGCGCCGGACGCCCGGGCTGGCACATTGAAGACACTGCGATAACGGAAAAAAAATTCGGCTCGCAATACGATATTCATGGCGGTGGAAGGGATTTAATGTTTCCCCATCACGAGGCCGAAATTACTCAAATGGAATCAATCTCCGGCAAGAAACCCTTCGTGCGCTATTGGATACACGCGGGATTTCTTGAGAACAAGTCGGAAAAGATGTCTAAATCGCTTGGCAACTTTACCAAGTTAAACGAGCTGTTGGGAAAATACTCCAAAGAGGCTATCCGTTTCTTTTTCTTGAGTGCCCATTATCACGCACCGCTCGACTTCAGCGAACAAGCCTTAGATGCAGCCGAAGCAGCAACTCAACGTATTAGAGAGTTTAGAAACAAATCAGCAGCGGTAATAACAAAAACGGAGGGAGGAGAGTTGGGCGCATTTGCAACTAAAACATATGAACTTTCGATTGAAGCCTTAGATAATGACTTTAATACCCCAATAGCTCTATCCGTACTTTTTGAATTTTTAAGGGCCGCCAATATCGCTTTTACAAATCAAACAGTCGGGAAGAAGGACATCTCTGGCATTATTAAAATACTCAATTTATTTGGTCATCAGGCCTTGGGGATAGTTCCTATTGATACTAATTATGGAAACTTACCGGACAAAATTCAAAATCTTATTGACCAACGCGAGGAAGCTCGCCAGAAAAAAGACTTTGCTTCTTCGGACCAGCTTCGCGAACAGATAAATCGGGCGGGATTTTCTATTGACGACACGCCCTATGGTCCGCTTATTAAGCGAACGAAGTAGTTGTAAGCTCTTCTTCCACACGTAGTCCACCGCAAAACTTGCGGTCGGCAAAATCAACTCTATAATGGCTCCATGGCTGAACTGCCAACTAAGTTACCGCCCCAAAGCACTGAAGCAGAAAAATCCCTTCTTGGGGCTCTTTTATTAGACCGGGAGGCAATCAATCGCGTAGTTGATTTTTTGAAGGCCGAAGACTTCTACTCCAGGAATCACCAGCTTATCTACGAAGCCGCACTCGCGCTGTTTGAGAGGCGGGAAAATATTGATCTCTTAACTCTCACAAACAAGCTGCGCGAAATGAACTCGTTAGACCAGGTCGGTGGAGTCGGATATCTGTCATCGCTTGCAAATTCAGTTCCAACGGCCGCCCATATCGCCACTTATGGCCGAATCATCCAGCGTAAGAAAACGCTTCGCAATCTTTTAGACGCGGCGAATCATATCATTAACCTCGGCCATCGCGAGGAAGAAGACGTAGAAACGCTTTTGGACGAAGCGGAACAAAAACTTTTCCAGGTATCCCAGCAAAGTTACCACCAGCAATTTAATACTCTTTCCGGAGGACTAGATGAGGCTATGGATCGTATTCAGAATCAGGATAGCGGAGCCTTGCGCGGATACCCCACCAAACACACCCAGCTTGACGAAACTCTTGGCGGGTTCCAAAAATCCGACCTTATCATCCTCGCCGCGCGGCCGTCGGTTGGTAAAACAGCCTTCGCGATTGATCTCGCCTTACGGGTTGCGGAACAAAATATTCCGGTCGGCGTATTCAGTCTGGAAATGTCTATGGATCAAGTTATTGACCGTTTTATTGCGACTAAATCCGGTGTTAGCTTATGGAAACTACGCACCGGAAAACTTTCCCACGATGGAACGGATGATTTTTTGAGAATCACAACCGCCATCAGCCAGCTTAAGGACATCCCAATTTATATTGACGACGCTTCCTCTCTCAATGTTCTGCAAATGAGAGCTATGGCTCGCCGGCTCCAGGCCGAGCACGGGCTCGGACTTTTAATTATAGACTATCTTCAGTTAATGTCCGCCAAGCGCAACTATGATAGCCCCGTCCAACAAGTCACCGAAATATCGCGCGGACTAAAAGGCCTTGCTAAAGAATTAAACATCCCCGTTATCGCTATCTCCCAGCTTTCCCGCGCGGTTGAACAGCGCGACGGCCACAAACCTAGATTGTCAGATCTTCGCGATTCGGGTTCTATTGAACAAGACGCAGACGTGGTAATGTTTATACACCGTGAGGATAAGATTAACGTAGAACGCGCTCGCGAGATGAATAAATTAAACACCGCCCAACTTGTAATCGCCAAGCACCGCAACGGCCCGACCGGCGAAATAGAGTTCAGAGTTGATCCAGAAAGCTTACAGTTTATGGAGCTTGATAGAATACATGCCGAACCAATGGGAGACTTTTTGTAATGAGCACGATAATTTACAAATCATTCCCAGACAGGCCGCGTCTCGCGCTTCCTGCGAGCGCTCGCGCTAGTCTCGGCTCGCTCTTGGAACCAAGCTCGCTCGCCTGCGAATTGCCTGCGTAGGGAAACGATTTATAAATTATCCAAGAACTAGTATATAAAATGAATCCGCGCTTTAAATATTTAGTTTCGCTTTTCCGAAAACTTCCCGGTGTGGGCCCGCGCCAGGCAGCTCGTTTTGTATTGTCGCTACTCAATAGAGATGAGTCGGAACTCGCTGAATTCGGACAAGCTCTCTCAACCCTAAAGCAGTCCGTAAAGTTCTGCCAGGAATGCTCAAACCTCGCCGATAACAGCCATTGTCTTATTTGCTCAAACGCCAAGCGCGACCCCACCCAGATCCTTGTGGTTGAGAAGGTTACCGACCTGGATTCCATAGAAAGAACCGGCCTTTATCGGGGCCGTTATCACGTCCTGGGAGGCGCCATAAGCCCCGTGGACGGGATTCTGCCGGAAACCTTGAGCCTAGGAACCCTAAAGAGGAGGGTTACTGAATTAGCGGCCGGTGGCAAGATTCCGGAAATCATCCTCGCCACCAGTATTACCGCCGAAGGAGAAACAACGGCCCTTTATATACAAGAGCTATTAAAAGAGACCCCGGCAACGATTACCCGTCTTGCCCGAGGCCTTTCGTCCGGCGCTAACCTTGAATACGCAGACGAAGGCACCCTCAAACACGCCCTAGAACAACGAAAATAAAACCACCGCTTTAGGCGGTGATTTTTGTGATCTGAACTTTAGTGAATGGCTGACGATGACCCTTCTTTTTACGTTGACGGGTTTTAGCTTTGAATTTAAACACCATCTTTTTCTCACCCTTACCTTCTGGCACAAGAACCTTGGCGGTTACTTTGGCTCCTGAAACGGTCGGCTGGCCGACCTTAGACTTGTCGCCGTCAGAGACCAGCAAAACTTGGTCAAAAGAAACTTCGTCCTTTGCGCCAGCAAGCTTTTCAATCATTAAAACGTCCCCCTCGGAGACTTTATATTGCTTCCCGCCCGTTTTTATAACTGCGAATGTCATGGGTCTATGTGTGCAAACAGCCCAATAAGGTTACCAGAACTAGCACTTTTGGTCAATACGGCCGGACAAATAAACCGCGATTTAAACAATTGGGTTTGATTAGCCTGTTTGCCTGGAGTAAACTGGTAGATATGTCATCTGAATCTACGCCCTATCGTCCATTCGCAAAAAAGGATCGCGACGCTGTTATTAAGGCCGCGGTTGATGCCATCAAGCAGGATAGATTTGATTTGATATCTGATGAGGAGATCTTTAGACTTGCGAGAATACAATACATCCGTGAACGAATGACTGCCACCGGAAACGCTGGCAAGCAGGGGGATACTCTGGAGAGACTATACGGGGAACTTGAAAAAAAGTGGAAAGTAGCACAGAAAACCAAAAACAAGAAAAAGCTTGAGGCGGGAAAAGCAACTCCCGAACAGCCAGGTCAGCGACCCGACATAATGGATGAAAAGACTTTTAATGCAGTTTTTGGCGGTCTTTCATCGGTGGTTGAAGAGCCGATAAAATTACCTGAAACAGAAAATGTACCGCTTATCCCTTTTGAGGAATTAGAAGAGATTACCAAAGAAGAAAAGGCCTCGATAGAAAAGTTCAAAAAGGGGCAAAAAGTTGCCGTTAAAATTAGCCTTCCCATCAATGGACAGGATAAGGAATTCGTACTTATGGGAGAGGTTGTCAAGCCGTCTCCAAAAGAAGGTGAGGCATCAACAATAATAAAGTACCTAGGCGGTCTCACCGAAGATGAAGAGAAGTCAGCGGTAGAAAATAAGTTTATACGAAACGGGTACATAAAGGTGGACAACAAACTCATTTACACCGGAGAAATGGGAAGCAGCGACGCTGCATTTATAGAGCGTGAAACTGGGGTACACCCCAGCGACAAAATAGAAGTTGAGGGATATGAGGGTTATTTCCGAACCATCGGTGTTGGTAAAAATAGCTCACCAGAAAAACCAACCGTAATAATTATCTCTGAAATGGCCCTCAAAAACGGACCCCGACTGGAAGATGAAATGGAGGTTCCGATTTCTCAAGTTAAAGTTATAAAAAGGCATACGCCCACCAACTAAAACACCCCAAAAATGGGGTGTTTTTATTTTTGCAGCCCCGGCGGGATTTGAACCCGCGTTACTAGAATGAGAATCTAGTGTCCTAGACCGGACTAGACGACAGGGCCATAAATTCGCTCTGCGCTAGGTATTCTGCCATTTTTTACTCTGTCTGACAAGTAGTTCCTTTTTATTTTCGGGGTGAGCCATTATCTCTTCAACCACTCTTTCCATACGCATTCCCTGCGAACCCTTTACCAATACAATATCCCCTGCCTGGATCAACTCTTGCACCTTAGCTTTCGCCTGGACCGAGTTTTCAAAAGTGTAAATATTTTCTTTAGACATTTGGTTGCCGGCCGAGTCGGCGATAACTTTCCCCTTGTCTCCGACGCAAATCAAAATATCGGCCACCTCCCCCGCTAGATTCCCGATTGCTTGGTGCGCTTCGTAGCTATAATTTCCCAGTTCAAGCATATTCCCCAAAACAGCAATTTTGCGCCCTGATGGAATAGATTCCAGGGTTTCCAAAGCAAGACGCATAGATGCGGGGGCAGCGTTGTAGGTATCGTCAATGATAAGAGAATCTTTTACTCCCCTTAGTATCTTTAATCTTCCGTTCGGCCCACTATAACGCCCCAAGGCCTCGCTTATCTCAATCAGGTTTATGCCAAGTATTATTCCGACCACGGCGGCGGCGGCGGCTGATAAGGCTTGTGAGCGCCCCAAAGAACCGCGCATTTTAACCGGTACAAATCTGGCGGCATGATGCAGTTTAAATACAACCCCGGACGGTTTCTCGTCCTCAAAAAGCAATTCAACGTTTGAAGCGTAAACCCGCGATTCCTGATCTAGGCCATAAGTCCAAACCTGCGCCTTGGTGGAAGACTGCATGTGAAGCACTCGCGAGTCTTCGTGGTTTAACACCGCGTATCCTTTTGGTGATAAGGCTTTGACAAGATTCGCCTTTTCGGAAGCAACTCCGTCCGGCCCATTAAAGTATTCAACATGGACGGGAACATCTCCGACGGCGGTAACAATCGCTATGTGCGGATGGAATTGGCTAGCAAGCTTTTTTATGTCTCCCGGACGATCTGCTCCGTACTCAATAACTAGTATTTCAGGGTATGACGAATCGGCAACTAGGCCCAAGATACCCCCTGCAAAAACTTTCAACCAAAACAAAATGCTCGGACCGCGATCATAATATTCGCCTGACCAATCTCCGACAATGGAGAGAGGTAGCCCGATTTCGTTGTTTAAATTCCCAGATGACGCCCTAACTCTGCGAGATGACCTTAAAACGGCGGCAATTGCTTCTTTTGTAGAAGTCTTTCCGACATTTCCGGTTATACCGATTATCATCGGCCGATAGCGCAACAAGTATGCGTGCGCCAAGACGAATAATAGTTTTGAGAGTATTGAGCGAAACATTTGTATTTATTGCCTGGTCGGCGGAACGTTATAATACCTAAGAAGATAGGCGGCTATCTCTTTAAATACCGGGGATAAACTGTCCGCGGCGAAGGCAATTCCTTGCGGACGATCCATCTTAATAAAAACTACGAATTTTGCATTATAAGAAGGGGCGAATCCGGCAAAACTATGAATGACGTTTTCCGCGTCATATTCCCCTTTTTCGTTGGGAATTTGGGCGGTTCCCGTCTTGCCTGCTACATCGTAGCCTGGAATGCGGGCTTTATCAAAGCCGTGATCTACAACGCTGGTTAACATCGTTTGAAGTTTAGTGGCAGTTTTTTCGGTCATCGGGATACCGATAATCTCCGGTTCAGTTACTTTTTCTCCTCCGCCTTCGGTGAGAATCTTCGCAGTTACATACGGACGCATTAATTTTCCCCCGTTGGCAATCGCCGAGTAGGCGTTTACCATCTGGAGTGGCGTAACTGCAATGCCCTGGCCGAACGAAGCAGTCAAATAATTAATTTTGCGGCCACTGTATAGATTAGTTATGTTTCCACTGACTTCGCCCGGCAGATCCATACCCGTTCGCTGACCAAACCCGAAATTAACGACGTAATCCCTAAATACTTCATCGCCGACTTTATTTTCAACAAACATCGTACCTGTGTTTAGAGATTTTTCCAGAACTTGGGTCATCGTCTGTTGTCCGTGAGCCTTGCTGTCAAAGTTTTTAATCGTATATCCCGAAATCTCAACCCCGCCGGTATCGTTATAGATTGTTTGCGAAGTTATGGTGTTGCTGTCCAAACCGGAGACCATCGTAAACGGTTTGAAAGACGACCCGGGTTCAAATATCTGCTGAAGTGTTCCGTTTAAGAAGGCGATCGGTTCCGAAGTCCGGTAAGAATTCGGGTTAAATGTCGGATAATCTGCCATTGCAATAATTTTCCCAGTAGACGGTTCCTGAACAATAATACTGCCGCTCGGCGAACTCCAGCGTTTCAAAATTGCACTCAGCTGGTCTTCCACAAATGATTGAACGGTTCGGTCAATCGTAAGAACAACATCGTTCGGACGATGAATTTCGTTTTTATCGTCCTCCTTGCCGCGAATCCACCTGAACAGACCCGGCAGATCCCCCAATTTGTCGGTTAGTTTTGCTTTCTGGCCGGAAAGGATGTCGTCGTAGAAAGATTCTGCGCCGTACTGGCCGACCCTCCCTTTTTCACCGTATCCTAAAAATCCCACAACATCCGCCGCTAAGCCTTCGTTCGGGTAAAACCTGTCCGCTTGCTGGGAGACTCCCAGGCCCGCAATATGAAGTCCTTGAATTGTCTCAACTTGTTCGGAGGTAAGATGTGTTGGCAAGATGCGAGCATAATCGCTCTTTGAACGGACCATTTTGCCGACAGCGTCTTCAGTCATTCCGGATATTTTTGTCACCTCCGCCACAACTTCGTCTTGCTTTGAAGAAGGGATTTTTGAGGCAACAATAGAAATTACAGGAAACTTTTTATTCCCCGCCGCAAGAACAGGTTCTCCGTCTTTACTGCTCAAAGAAATAGTCCCGCGCACCAATACATTGGCCACGCCACCGGTTTGCGCTTCAGCGGTTTGTGCATAAACGGCATGCTTTAAATACGCCAAAGAGAAAAGCCGCCAGCCGATAAAAATGAAGGCAAAACAAGTTAACCCAAAGAAAAAGTATACCCGTAGGGCTTCAGCACGTCTCATAATATTATAAATATAACACTAAATAAGCTTGTTCCCAGACAGGCCGCGTCTCGCGCTTCCTGCGAGCGCTCGCGCTAGTCTCGGCTCGCTCTTGGAACCAAGCTCGCTCGCCTGCGAATTGCCTGCGTAGGGAAACAAGCTTATTTAGTTTACCGCTTAGTTATGGTGCATTGCGGTCAGTAACCGCGACACTTCCGTTCTCAAATATATAAGCAACGTCCCGGGCTTCTACCATGTTTTCAGCCCGTGCAAAGTCTGACAATAGTGCAGAATCCTCAAAACGAGCACGTTCTGCCATTAGAACGCCGTTCTCAGCGGAAAGCGAGGCTGATTTTTCACTTAGGTGACGAATGCTGTATCGTTGGGCGGCAATTGCGTTTGATGAAAATACAAAATATAAGATCAGGACGAGCGCTGTTGCCATAAGGCCAGCATTTAAAATCGCCAGCGGACCGAATAAGCCCGCCCGCTTTTGTCTTAGATTAATTTTTATATCGTTTCCCATTATAGTTTTTCAACAACCTTCATTTTGGCGCTCCTGGCTCTTGGGTTCTGCTCCACCTCGGACCACTTCGGCCGGATTGTAGAGCGCTTCACCCACTTTATATCCCCCTGCGCCGTTCGGTTTTTAAAAATTTCACGGACAATCTTATCTTCAAGCCCATGGAAAGATATGACCGCCACCCTTCCGCCCGGTTCCAATACATCCAGCGCCGACTCCACCCCATTACGGACATTCTCGAGTTCTCCATTGACGGCGATACGGAGAGCTTGGAACGTCTTAGTCGCGGGATGGATGCGGCGATGGGTGTACCATGCAGGCACGGCTCCCTTTACCACTCCCACCAAATCTTCAGTTTTTAAAATTGGCTTAACTTTCCGGCTCACAATAATCGCTCCTGCGATATCCGAAGCAAACTGTTCTTCGCCATACTCCACCAATATGCGTTCCAACTCGTCTTTACTCCAGTTATTTACCAAATCACTAGCTGACAAAGGCTGGGTCTGCGGATTGAAACGCATATCTAGCGGCTCATTCTTCTGGAATGAGAATCCTCTTTTACTTGCTTCGTAGTGCCATGACGATACTCCGAGATCAAACAGAATCGCGTCCGGCTTGAACTTATTACTCTCAACGATCGCCGGCAGGTTGGCATAGCTGTCGTTTACGGTAATAATCGTTTCGGCAAGCTCTGAGTTATTCTTGCGAAACTCTGCAAATTCTTCCGGATCCCACTCGATGCCAAGGATTTGCACATCAGGGAATCTTTCCTTGATTGCTCGCGTGTGGCCTCCGCCATCCAGGGTCGCATCAATGAAGCATTTGCCCGGCGCAAGATTCAAATACTCTACAACTTCTTCTAAAAGAACGGGGACGTGGATCATAGCACGCCAAGCTCGCCAAGCTTTTCAGCGATACTGTCCGAATCCTTCTCCAGCTTTGCCTGGTAAGCCGCCCATGTCTTGCGATCCCAAATTTCCAACCGGCTATGAACGCCGGCAATCACCACATCGCGCTCCAATCCTGCATAACGCTTGAGGTGCTCGGGAATCAGGATTCTGCCCAGGCCGTCAAATTCCACTTCAGTCGCACTGGAGAGGAATAAGCGGGCCAGCGAACGGGCATTCTGTTGGGCCAACGGTAACTTGGCAAGCTGGTCTGCCAGCTCGTGCCATCGTTCACGCGGAAAAACGAACAAACAATTATCTAAACCCCGCGTTACGACTGCCCCGTCGCCCAATTCCTTTCGGAATTTTGAAGGAACCGCCAGGCGCTTTTTGGGATCAAGGCTGTGGTTGTATTCTCCAATCAACATAATCCGTCAGCGCTGGTTATACCACTATTATCCACTTCAAAACACTATACTGCAATTGTATACCACCACACTCCATCGCCACAAGTGGATAACTCCGCTCGCTGTGTATAACAAAAGCCTGTTGTACCGCACCCCGTCTCCCGACACCGCTACAAATTACCGAACTGCGAGGAAAGCAATCCCGGCAACAAAGAATTGGATCGTGCCGAAGGGCACGGGGTACCAATTTTTGTCGGGTTGCTGACAAGCAGGAGGATAATTTATCGGCGGAGTGGAGGAGGGGGAGGTGCAAAAGGCTTTTGATTTTAGACAAAATAAAACGGGGTGGGAACCCCGGGGTATAACCCCGAAGTCCCTACCCCAGTACGTCACGTCGCCGGCGCCCGCCGCTGTTGTACTAGGTCTTGCGGAGGGCCGGCGCGCCCTTGTTCGCGTCGCTCAGGTCGTCGTTGTCGAAGCGCTCGATCCAGTGGCCGTTCATGTCGCCCGCGAAGCTCACGGGTACCTGCTGGCTGGTCTTCAGGATCACGTGGCCCTGGAAGGTGCCGGCGCGGTCGATGGCGCGCAGGTCGTAGATCGCGTTCATGTCGCTGAAGCTGACCTGGCCAGTGTCGGCGTAGATCGTGGCCTGGTTCAGCGCGCTCGGCGCCCAGTCGGTGACCTCGCCGACGGCCCGCGAGTCGCCGGAGAGCATCACCTCCTGGTTGAAGGTGGCCGCGACGGGCAGGGCGCCCACGAGGCCGGCGTCGTTCTGGCAGAGCACGAGGTCGTCGTTCTTCATCGTTTCGTATCCCTGACTCGCCTGCACGGGCGGGCCCAGGGCGAGCGCGGCGAGAACCGCGCACATCGCCAGCTTGAAGCGCATCTTGGCGCTCCTTTCATTGGCCTTTTTCTTGTTCAACCCCTACCTGGCCAAAAAGGTTAGAGATTGCCCGATCTTGTCGGGGGTGGAAAGAGCTGATCTTGCTTAGGGCTCTAGCATAACCCCATTAAAAAATAAAGTCAATAGACCCACACAAGACTACACAAAAACCCCTATTGGGGGAATTTTTGTGGGCGCACCTGGACTCGAACCAGGGACCTTTGCAATGTGAATGCAACGCTCTAACCAACTGAGCTATGCGCCCTAAAACTTTTCTATAAACCCAACTTATTAATTATCTTCTCGTGAGGACCTTCCAGCAAGACCCTGACAAACCGGTCAAACATTCCATAACGATAATCAAACTCTTCTTTTTCCATCAACCCGAAGCGGATTTCCGATCCGACCTGCGCTTCAAGGTCTTTCAAGAATATGTTGAGACGGCGCTTGTCTACCTCATCGGCAACGATAAATAAATCTGCCGGTGAACTCTCCCCCGCAATGTTGTCGCGGTTGTTAATAAAAATTCCGGATACAATCGCCAGTTTTACCCGGCCAAGACGCTGAATTTTTGCGGCGAGATTGTGTTTCTCGGCCGGCGACGGCTTAAGAAGCAGAGCGCGCAATTCATTAAAAAATTCAAAATCCGAATTCAGTACATATTGATCCTGTGGCCAGCGGGTAGATGGGGCTCGCGTCCGCCTGCGGCTTGTTTTATTTTTTAATATTTTCTTTTTGGCCATGTGTTTACAAGGAGCGTTTAACAAGTTTAATCTCCTGCATTGCGGTAAGTTCTTTTTTTACAACAAGCGGTGGTTCTTGTACCCGCTCGCAAAGCGTTTTTAAATCAACCTGCTGTGGATAATTGCGGAATAAAAACTTAAGGATTTTTACCCTCGCATTTGAACCAAAGAGGTTATCCAGAATATCTTTTGACATGTGTGTGGATTGGGCTAGAATAAAAACTAAGGCGGGTGTGTCCGAAGACCATTCCGAGTTTAGAGGAACAGGTCTAAAAATGCAATCCCCCGCAACAAGGAGCGAAGGCGACGCAGTGGCCAAACTCAGCAGAGTTATGACCACAAGCAAAATCTTAAAATATGGAAAAAATATACCTCAAACCGGAAAGCCAGGAAATACTCATTAAAGGAGATGCGAAAGAAGGCCATCTGGACGCATTCTCATACGACCCGGGGAATGACGAAAACGCAAAACGCCTAGGTAGCCTCTTTGTGGTTGGTCACGTTCATCATTTAACCGACGATCTTTCATACTCGGTCAACCTGATTGCCGCACTCGCAAAACGCGAGTACTATGCCACCCCCGGCATCGCCCCACGCGAAGCGTTCTCTCGCACATTAAAAAAGGTAAACGAGGTTGTAGAGGATTTTTTCAAACACGAAGGGCTTGCAGTCAACATCGGCGTATTTGCAATCGCCGGCGAACAAATCTTTCTTTCCAGGCTTGGCAAATTTAAATTACTTCTTGCCAGAGACAACCGAGTTGTTGACGTGTTTAATAACGTTGATTTGTTTGACAAGGAACATATAGAACAAAAACAATTTTCCAGCGTTGTTTCTGGTAAAGTGGCGGCAAGCGATCGGCTGCTGGCTTTTTATCCAAACAAACCCCTTGTGGCGCGGGAACGATACCTTAAGGATTATTTAGTAAAGCTTTCCCCTGCCGAGTTTTCAGACAAAATACACGATATAAAAACAGGCAAGGCAGATTTTGCTTGCGCGGCAGTTCATATAAACCTACAGAAGGTAACGCAGATTGCGTCGGCTCCCGCTATTCAGCCGCAGGAACTAAAACATCCGGCGGTAGAAACAATCCAGCCAGCCGCCATTCTAGCTTCCAAAAAACATAGCCCGACACAAAAGAAACAAGAAGAAAAAGAGTCCGCCGAGATGCCCAAGCTCGCCTCTTCTCCCTTAAACCAGGGCGGTTCAAAAACAGAGCCGGAAAATAAAATTGAACCCGCAGTATCTATTCCCACAGAGATGCCGAGAATTATTTCAACAGAATTTTCTTTAGGCAAGAAAACTGCGCATTGGCAAACGTTGTTGCGAAGAAGTGGGCTCTTAAGCCTTTCTAAACGAAATACCGCAATTCTTGTTGGCGCCGTGGCGATTATAATTGCCGGAGGCGCATTGATTACGCGGGGTATTTTCTTTACGAGTCCCGAAACAAAAGTCGCAAGAGCCGCAGTTAGTCGGGCACAAGTGGCATTAGAAAACGCCCAAGCAAGCGCTTCTCAAGAAAAAACGCTAGAGGCTAGACAGCTTTTAAATACTGCCTTGGATGAACTGGCGGGCATCCCGGAAAAAGAAAAGAACAGTAAAGAAGTCACCGCATCTGCGGCCTCCATAATGCAGGCACTGGATGAAATAGATAACGCTCAAGAAGCAAACCCTTCGTTGGCATATGAGATCCCGTTAGAGCTTGGGAATGCCGCAATGATAAGCTTTGGAGATACGATGTTTGCTGGGGTTAATAGTATAGATGGTTTCCGTGTGGTGTCGCTTGCAAGCGGTTCGGTTGAAAAAACATACGATGTAAAAGAATTCGCACCAACCCGCTTGTTTACAGAAGCAAAAACCTGGGGAGCATTTGACCCTTCAAGCGGAAATCTCGCAACGCTTCGTTCTTCTAAAGTAAATAAGTATGCTATTTCAGGCGCAGGATCAGCCATAGACACCAACCTTTATGGTGATAATCTTTATGTACTTTCCGCGGACGGCATAACAAGGGTTGCTGACGCGGCTTTGGGTAAACAGGATCGCTCCGCCTGGCTTTCAAGTGATACATCTCTCCCTGCCGATCCAACACTTATGACAATAGACGGTTCAGTATATGTAATGGGTAAGGATGGGACTTTATCAGTCTATTACCGCGGAAAGAAAACAGAGCAGTTTTCAACCGGACTTGCACCAAAAGCCGGAAACCTGCTCACCACCTCTGCTGATTCCGCGTCGCTTTACTTAGTTGATCGGGAATTAAATCGCATACACGTATTAGACAAGAAAACCGGTACGCTTACCAAAACTATAAAGATTTCAGGCGGCAATAAAATAAGTGATGTCGCAGTAGATGCAAGTGGCTCGGTATTCTTCTTAACCAAGGATAATAAAGTCTGGAAAATATTGGATTAAGTTTTTAAAAGAAAAACTTAATCCAGGCAGAATCACAGCCTGAAAGGCTTAGATGATTCTGACACTCCTCAAAGTAAAAGCGTCCCTGTCGGGACGCTTTTACTTTAGAGAAAAACTGATTACAGACCCCACTCTAGCGCAGCCGCAGAAGTAGAAGCCGAATCGCAATGCTTATAGAAGTAGTCCCGGGTTCCAGTACTTGTGGCACAAACTCCGCTTACGCCACCCAAGTTTCTCATTAGGTGGCTGTCTAGTTTAATCATGACCGGCACACTTTGATCTTTAAATTTGCTAAGCATCTCCCTCAATTCCCCCACCGTGATCTTTGCATTCGGGGTCGGCAAACGAAGATCAATTTCTGAATTTAACGGTATGGGCGTGGGGGTTGCTCTTGCTTTTGCCGCCGATATTTCAGCGCTGGTCGCTTGAATATCACTTTGCACAACCACTACCGTGGAAAGAATGAGGGCAATTCCTATCGCCAACCCGTAAAAAACATTTTTTGTCATTAGGTTTTATTTTTCTAAAGAATTAAAACCGACCCTTACCCTAATATAAAGGTTACCACAGTGAGAGTAGGCCTCAAAACTGTTTTTCCACACTACAATCTAAAACCGCCCCAGATGGGGCGGTTTTAGATTCGAAGTTCGTAATCTTTACTTGAGTTCCACCGTGGCTCCGGCTTCTTCAAGCTTCTTCTTTGCTTCTTCGGCATCGGCTTTCTTTACACCCTCTTTAACCGTTGCCGGAACCTTTTCGGTCATGTCTTTAACCTCTTTCAAGCCCTGGCCGGTAAGTTCACGGAGAACCTTAATTACCTGGATTTTCTGGGCGCCGGCATCCTTAAGAATGATGTTGTAGGCGTCCTTTTCCTCTCCGCCCGCAGCAGCATCAGCGCCGCCAGCGGCTGGGGCAGCTGCCGCCATGGCCGCAGCCGACACACCGAATTTTTCTTCCAAAGCCTTCACAAGCTCGTTGAGCTCGGAAACACTCATGGATTCAACGTCTTTCAAAAATTGATCTTTATTCATGTTGTTTTATTTTTACATTTACTGGGCTGGTACTTCTTCTGCGGGCTGTACTTCCGGCGCAGCCGGTTCGGTGGCTGCATCTTCAACTACTGCCGGCTGTTCTGCTTCTGTCGCAGGAGCTTCGGGTACAGGAGTTGGAGCACCTGCTCCTTTTTGGTCTGCAATCTGTTGAAGGGAAACCGCTAATCCGCGAATCGGATAGGTCAACATGCCGACCAAGCGTCCGAGAAGAACTTCTCGGGACGGCATGAGCGCCATCTCCATGAAATCTTCCTTGCTTAACAGTTTACCATCGTACAAGGCTCCGAAAAGCTTCAAGGCCTGATTCTTTTTTGCAAAATCATACAAACCTTTTGCAACAGCGTACGGATCGCCGGTTCCCAGGGCAATACCCATGGAACCTTCCATTCCAAAGATGTCAGCGCCGTCGTACTTAAGATCGTGCAATGCCAGATCAACAAGAGTTTTCTTGGTAACCAGATATTCGGAAGTCATGGCGCGCAACGCACGCTTGAGTTCCTGCATCTGGGCTACCGACAAACCCTTTTTGCCGGATCGCGCGAAGGTAGTAAAGACGGTAATGCCCGCCTTCGGAAGCTTTTCTTCTAAGACTTTCAAATCACTTCGTTTCTGTTGTTTAGTTTTCATTCTTATTAAGTCTCTGGTCAACCCCGAATGCCCTCGTCGGGCACAGCATCACCGCCGGACTGGCGATGTGCTTCACTCTCGCGCCGTCGCGCTCCGAGAGTCCCGTCGAAGGGCATATCGTGTTTGACCAACAAAAAAGAACTACTGCCGTATTCAGTACATTTCGACCAGCCAATAATGGCTTGAGATGCACCTCGGCCCGATTAGTGGGCTGTCTACGGTTACAAAGCGAGTATACCAGGCTTATCTGGATTAATCAATAGTCTTAAAACCCCAGGTGTTCCCTGCGGTTTGCCAGGTGTTCCTCTAGTGTTTTCGAGTAAATAATCTGTTCTCCGTCGCGGGTAGACAGATAAAACAAATAGTCGCTGGGTTGCGGATTAGCGGCGACCTCTATTGCACGAAGGCCGGGATTTGAAATCGGACGCGGTGGAAGGCCGGCATGAATGTAGGTGTTAAATTCAGAATCTTTCTCTATCTCGCGGCGCACCCCGATTTGGGTCACGTCGCAATCTCTTTTGAAAACATTTGCCAACGATTCCCTCAAGCAAGCACCATAACTAACCGAAGCATCAATCTGAAGCAACATGCCGTTTTTTATTCTTTGCTGAATGACGCCCGCCACAAGCCGCATGTCTTCGGTAGTTTTTGCTTCTTTCTCAAGGAGTGAGGCGATAATAAGAGTCTTTGGGTTAACATCATCGGTTTTTTGATCAAAATTTTCTTGAATGACTTTCGCGATATCTTCAATCCTTGCATCGGGGCGGAATCTATAAGTATCAGGGAAAAGGTAGCCTTCCTTTTTCCAGTACACTCTGGCAAATTCCCCTTCCACGATGAGCTTGGCCTCGGTCAACCGTCGGTCAACTTCCCAAATATTTGAACCCTCTGGGATGACGATGGTTGTATCAGTAGTTTCGGCACGGCCCTCAACAAGCGCATCCAAAACTTCAGGAATGTTCATTGACTGATTGAGGCTGTACTTCCCCGCCTGCAAACGCCCGCTTGAGCCAGTTATCATGCTATACGCCACAAAGATTCTAGGACTACTGATAATCCCCGAACGATTAAGAATTCCCGCAATCTGGCGGACGCTTGAGCCGGAAGGAATCTCAATGAGTACCGGCTCCGTAGCGCCGGAATCTACCGGTGCGAAAATCTGAAATCCCAGAATAATCACAACGCCGATTCCAAGCGCGACAAGAGCGCCGGTCCAACCTTTTGCTTTTGTCATCTCAAAATCCATTTTTCTAGAGAGGCTTCTTATCTATAACCCTGCCTGGCGGAAATTCAATCTTACCAGCTTTCAACGAATTGAGTTTGTCTATCACAACTTGGTTATCCTTGTTGGTCTCCAGGATCTTCTCAACCTGAATAATTGCGTTGGGTACGTCGCGCCTCTCTTCGTACAGCAACGCTAGATACCATCTTGCGTTCGCATACTGCGGTTCCAAACCAACCGTCCTCTGTAAGGCGGCTAGAGCATCGTTTTTACGCCCGGCGCGGTAATACAGAAGCGCTATTTCAAAGATTAGATTTGGATTATTTGCGTTCGCTGGAATAATTCGCTCTACTTGGCGGATAGATTCATTAAGCTTGCCCTGGCGTTCGTAGACTGAACCCAGGTTATAGATTGCCTGGCCAAAGTTTGGTGAAATCTCTATCGCCTTCTTGAATCCTTCCTCGGCTTTCACCAGTGCCGCATCGGATTCTTCCTGGAATCGCGCTACGTTTGCTCCAGGCGAACGCATAAACTGACGATATAAATTAGATTTTGTCAGATACATGATTCCTAATCTGTTGGGAAGTCCAGGATCTCCAGGCCTTAGCTCCATCGCTTTTACAAGCGCTTCTTCCGCAAGCTTGTCCGAACCATCAACTAACCCGATCAAGGACTGGTAAACCGTTGCCAGGTTCAGCCAACTGGAAGCATCTTGCGGAGCGAGCTCGGTGGCACGGCGGGCAATGCCTATAACCGCAGTTATATTATTTTGAATGCGCGTGTTTCTACTCTCGTCAGCCGAATCCGGTTTGGCAGACATGTCCTGATTTAATAGGCCTAGTAACGCTTGGGATAATGCTATGTGCATCCTTTCACTGTCGGCATTTCTATTTATAGCGGTTGTAAACCTGTCCACACTTTCACGAGGGGTGGTTTTTTTGAAGCCCTGTGCGTAAGCCACATCAGCAGCGTATAGCATGATCACGGCGTATGTTCCGACCAACACCACAATCACGCCGGCAATAAATCCAAGTGATGAGGTAAGCGAAAACCAAGAGTTTTCTTCAACGCCATAAGTCTTTCCTTCACTACTTGAAAGTGAGAGGCCTATCAATGCGATAAGGGCAAACAACACAAAAGCGAGGGTTATGTTCAGTGGGTATAAGAATAAGGCAACACAAGCGGCAATCAACCCGGCCGTCGTTGCACTAACCTCATCCCCAGCATCCAAAGCCCTTACCAACTTAACAAGAACAATGATAACGACGGCTAAAAGCGAGATGAGGGCGACTAACCCAATAATTCCGCCTTCTATAACCATAGTTATCGCTTCTGATGTACTTTCAAAAAACGTCGCATCGGAAAGAGTGGTATTTGCAATTTGACTCGCACCGTAACGATCAAATGCCGAGCTAAATTGTTCGGGACCATAGCCGACAAGCGGTCGCTCGCCGATAACTTTTCCGGCGATATTAATTGAGAGGCCGTAATTGGGAACGATTTCAACCGGTAACTGACTCTTGACCGAAGACACTGAAATTCCGGTTATAGTCATGGCTACTGCCGCAATAATAACAATCAAGGGTATTACAAACCTTTGGACACGGCCGTTTCCTTCTACTGAAGGTGCCGAGTTTCTGCCGGCAACCAATACCAGCATCCCCACAACGGCAACCACCCAAAGCGGCCACCAATTAAGAACAACCAGTACAACCAAAGAAGCGACAAAACCGAGATAAGAAGCATCCAGAAACCAAAGTCTCCTTGGAGCAAGGCGAACATAAAGAAACAGCGGGAGCATGATTGCGGCTAACATTCCAAGCGAATTCGGAGATCCGATCGTGTTAAACACGCGCGAGTGGGCGAAGGTTGATGAGAATATGTACACCGTGAATAACTGAAGCACCCCGAACAAAATAGCAAGCACCGATGATGCCATTAGGGTTTTTCGGAACACTCGTCCCCTGTCCTCAAAAACCTGCACGGCAGCAAAGTAAATGATGCCCAAACAAACAACTGACAACATAGAAGCGCTCAATGAGTTTGGCAATCCAAAAATACTTCTATCAAACGAGATGCCGGCCAATGCAGCAACAACTGAAGCAATGACCACGGCGCCGACTCCCCAATCAAGAATCGTGTGGCGAATCCTTATTTTACCGTTAATTACTGCGCTTAATAATATTCCGGCCAAAGATATCGCAGCGGCAACCGCAAGGATTACCTGTTTGTTAATTTCAAGCAACGAACTTGTCCACGGTAAAACTATAATCGGCACCAAGGCGGCACAGACGAGGAGCGTCCATCGGACAACACTCATTGCGCGGTCTCTCTTGGGCGGCAAGAATCCAGCAGCTTGGCTTTGGTGGGAACTATTCAGAAATGATGTGTTCATGTTTTTGTTTTATTATTTTATTTATGGTGTTGGAGTTACAACTGGATCCGGAGTTGGCGCGG
>ERZ1292625.498-Hain-H41-01um-R1-498-length-59221-cov-29_pt1 | contig 59221 bp, 62 predicted proteins | sample MGYA00564400_ERZ1292625 | MGnify/ENA primary metagenome ERZ1292625 (study PRJEB36523, sample SAMEA6512639) | groundwater metagenome | collected 2019-01-08 | study: AquaDiva: Metagenomics assemblies of 32 groundwater samples | reverse complement strand
CCAGGCACCACTTATGAACTGGTAAAAACTGTCCAACCAACCGGAGCCACCTCTCGCTTCAACAGAAACGATGGCTGTTGATCATCGATTAACAGCGACCGCTCAGATCAAATTTCCATCCAGCCACTCCAATCTGATACGCTCCCAGCCCTCTCACGATTGCTTCCCTTGTTTCTCTGAAGCATTTGCCGCACTCAGCCCGGCTTCTTTATTATCCTTCTCCTCTGCCGACGGCGGTGATTTAGGTGTTTGGCTTTCTTGATGCTCACCAATGAGTGCCCCAGTGACGAGCATCTGGATGCCCATCAAGAGAAAGAATAAGGCTCCCTTATACTGCCCGCTAGGCTCGGCAAGTGAAAACTTGTGCGCGGCAAGTAGAAGAGAGAGCGCTGAGCAGAGGAACAAGAAGGTTCGCATGCGGAATACCTCATGCCTAAGTCGTAGGGATGAGGGTATGCTTGCTGGAGAGATAAGGTCAACCAGAAATCACAGGGAAGGGCAATGACTGACTAGAGCTAGGGAACCGACGGACCAACGCCGGCGTTAGGATCAGCAGCCGGCACGGGTACTGCCGATGGCGTAGAGCCTCTGAACGGCAGATCCAGCAAGGCATAGGGGTTGACGCGTGCGCCGTTAAGTTTCACACCCCAATGGAGATGCGGTCCCGTGGCCCGACCGGTCGCCCCGACTTTTCCGACGACCTGCCCGGCCTTCACCTGATCGCCGTCCTTGACCAGCACCTCGGATAGATGAAAATACATCGAGTAGAAGCCGAGTCCGTGATCGACAAAGATGCCTTTCCCAGAGAAGAAATGCTCGACGGTGAGCCGCACAATGCCATCATTCGTCGCCAGCACATCCGTTCCGAGCGGCGCACTGATGTCTTCCCCGTTATGCGGATTGCGTGGCTGCCCATTCATGATTCTGACACTGCCGAAGATCCCAGTTCGTCTGCCGTTCACCGGTTCCACAAAACTCGGTTGCCACAACTTGGCCTGAGAGTCTGTGGCCAGGGCGGTCTTGACCTGCTCTTGTTCAGCTTTCCAACGTGCGACTGCCTTGTCGTCTAAATCGACTTTGTCTTTCGGCAGCGTGAGATGCTCAACATGGAATTTTTCTTTCTGGACCAGCACCTGATAGCGAAACGTCTGACGTGACTCTCCAGATTGTGCCTCGACGGTTAGTTCGTGGCTTCCCGGCTCGTCCTGCAGGTCGATGCCGAGCAACCCCACAAATCCCTTCGGCTCTTCCAGTCGTGGATCAGGGAAGAACCGAATGGAGCGACCTAGAAACTTCCCCTGTAGTTGGGCAACCGCATCATCGGTCGGCACTTTGACCACGATAATTTGCCCTTGCTTCCCACTATAGTGGCCATCCGCGCCTTGTGCAGTCGGTACGAAACCAGGCATGAGATCGACGAAGAGAGAACTGGCAAACAGCACGAGAACCGCGAGCACGGAAGGTCCCACCACGGCATGTCGTCGGTGATGCAAATCCAGCATCGGCTTCATCGGTAAAACCGTCCTCCCGACACTTGAGAAATCAGTTCCTCGACCCGTCGATTCACCGCACTGAAGGGGTCCATGCAAAGGATGGTTTCCTCCCAATACCCGTTCAGCTTCAGATACGTCCAATCGACGGTATAGGATCGATTCTTGGCTCGCGCGAACCGGATAAAGTCCCCTCGGACCTTGGCCCTGGTCGTCTGCGGTGGGGTGGACATGGCCCGCTGGACCGCCTCCTCTTCGACGACCCGTTCGATGAGCCCTCGAGACTCCATCAGGTAATACAACCCTCTTGTTCGCTTCACGTCATGGAACTGTAAATCCAGGAGGAGCACCCTCGGGTCGTCCCACCCGCAATTCTTCTTGTCTACGTAAGACTGGATCAGATGTTTCTTCGTGACCCAATCGACCTGATGGATGAGCTGCATCGGATCTTCTTCCAGCTGCTGGAGCATCCGTTCCCACTTATCATACACATCGTCGAGGATGGGTTCATGCGCCTGTTGATTCAGGTACTCTCTCGCCCGCTTGAGATAGACTTGCTGAATCTCGATAGCGGTCATCTGCCGACCATCATCGAGCTTGACCTTTTTCTTCAGGGTCGGATCTCGCGAGACCTCTCGGATCGCCTTGACAGGATCTTCGAGTTCTAACCCATGAACCGTGTATCCCTCTTCGATCATCGACAAGACAAGCGCAGCGGTCCCCACTTTGAGGTACGTCGCGTACTCCGACATGTTGGAATCGCCGACGATGATATGGAGGCGCCGATAGCGTTCGGCATCTGAATGGGGCTCGTCGCGGGTGTTGATGATGCTCCGAGAAGAGGTCGTCGACGAGGATGTCTTCTCATGAATATGTTGCGCACGCTGAGAGATGAAATACTGCGGCTTGCCAGATACTTTTAATACTTTGCCCGCCCCGCTGAACACCTGCCGAGTCACGAAAAACGGGATCAATTGTTCGGTGACTTTCCAAAAGTCGACATCGCGCCGCATGAGGAAATTCTCGTGGCATCCGTAGGTATTCCCAAGAGAATCCGTATTATTCTTGAAAATATAGATTTCCCCGGACAGCCCTTCCTCTCGAAGCCGTTCTTCGGCGGCCGGTAAACAGGCCTCCAACAATCGCTCCCCCGCTTTATCGTGGATCACGAGGTCCAGGATGTTGTCGCACTCTGGAGTCGAATATTCGGGATGGCAGCCGGTGTCTTGATAGAATCGCGCCCCGTTAACCAAGAATGCGTTCGACGGCCAGCTGTTGGGAATCAGTCCTTCAAAAATGTACCCCAGGACTTTTTCCATGGGAAGATAGATACGACCGTTGGGGGAAAAAATGAGGCCGTATTCGTTCTCGAGGCCGTATATCCGTTGCTTCATGGATCCACCAGACATCATGCATGGCCTTTAGATAGAATATACGCCGTTTTGCGGATCTGCAACAAAGGAAGCCTCTACGAAAGGCAGAGGTCAGGGAGAGAGGATGAGTCGAACATCGGCAATCGATACCCGGCGAAACTTTCGGCCGGCACGGGTTCGGTCCAAAACCGCGATTTCCAATCCTTCTGGCGACAGCTTTTGATTGGCCGTCTGCTCCAGCGCTGTGACACACAGCTTCAACGCGACATCCAAGGGCGGCGCCTGACTGAGACTGTTTTCCTTCAACAGGGTCTGCACCGCCTCAGACTTGCCGCCGATCACCGCAAAGTTCTTCTCATCAATGATACTGCCGTCAAACGAAATACGATAGATTTCGTTCGCATGATTGTTAGCACCGGCCTGCACCACAAGGATCTCTACCTCAAGCGGCTTCATTTCCTGACTGAATACGGTCCCCAGGCTTTGAGAATACCCATTCGCCAGAGAGCGGCCTGTGACGTCTTCTCGGCTGTACATGAACCCTTTGAGGTCGGCGTGGCGGATTCCAGCCTTTCGAAGGTTCTCAAACTCGCTATACTTGCCGGCTCCGGCAAACGCAATGTTGTCGTAGATCTCCGACACCTTATGCAGCGAGGCGCTTGGATTATCCGCCGTCAACAGAATACCGTCGACATACTCCATCGCGATGATCGAGCGGCCTTTGGCAATCCCCTTCTTGGCATACTCCGCCTTATCCTGCATCATCTGCTCAGGGGACACGTAGTAGGGCATCGGCATGATTACGTCTCCCGTGAACGGCGTGCGGCCATCACATCGTTGCACACGGCACGCAGGGTGTCGTCGGATACATCGGCGATGCCTTGAGCCGTCACGACCTTCGCCGTGGGATAAATGCCCCGCACAAGATCAGGTCCGCCGGTCCCGACGTCGTCATCCGCGGCATTGTAGAGCGACAACAAGGCTAATTTGATCGCGTCCCCCTCGGAGAGTTGCCGTTTAAAATGTTCGCGCATCGTGTTGCGGGCATCTTTCCCACCTGAACCGATCGCATGGTAATCGGACTCTTCGTACCTCCCGCCGGTGATGTCGTACTTGAAGATGCGGCCCTCGCCACGCTTCACGTCATACCCGACATACAACGGCATAACGACCAGTCCCTGAAACACCATCGGAAGATTCGCCTTGACCATCTGGCCCAGCTTATTGGCCTTTCCTTCACAGGAGAGCGGCACACCTTCCAATTTTTCGTAATGCTCCAACTCGGTCTGAAATAGCTTCGCCATCTCGATGCAAGGCCCGGCCGCCCCCGCGATCGCCATGGCCGACCAGTCGTCGATCTTGAAGACTTTTTCGATTCGGCGATCCGCGATCTGAAACCCTTCCGTGGCTCGGCGGTCTCCGGCAATCACTACCCCCTGCTGATACTTGAGAGCCAGCACGGTCGTGGCAGAAGGCACAGCGACCGGCCCAACGGCGCGCGCCTGGTCTGGAACGGCCGCCATGCCGTGGCTTCGCAATGCCAACTCGGGATGATGTGTCGAGACGAAGTCAAAAAAACTGGAGCCGTCGTGGTCAGGAAGATAGGGTAGCTTCATCGTGATGTTCGAACCACCGTTCGTTAAACCTTGAGTTTCTCGATCAGAGCATCGACTGAATCGGTTGCATCAAGCAACTCCTTCGTCAAGGCCTGCGTCCCTCGATGGGGGTCCATCAGCGGCACTTTTTTGATCGTCGTATTGCCAACGTCGAACAGCACTGATGTCCAACTAGCCCCATAGAGCGCCTTCGCAAACTTACTGACACAGCGCCCACGAAAATAGGCCCTCGTTCCCGTTGGAGGGTTCAATTCAGCGTGCTGAATCTCATCTTCCTCAACAATCCGTTCGATGAGGCGACTGCGCTCCAGGGCATAAAATAATCCCTTCTCCGGACGGACGTCATGGTATTGGAGATCCATCAGCTTCATTCGTGGATCATCCCACCCGCAGCCTTTACGCTCCATGTAGGACTCGATCATATGCCGCTTGGCGACCCAGTCCAACGCGTTCACCAACAGCCGCGGGTCCTGATCGAGCTGGTCCAGGACCTCCTCCCAACGACGCAATACATCATGAGTGGTAGGACTGTGAGCCTGCGAGCCATAAAAAGTCTTGGCGGCGCTCAGGTACGCCCGCTGGACGGCAAGAGCCGTGGTAGGCCTTCCACCTGCCAGTTTCAGGGTTTCCTTCACATCCAGGTCGCGCGACACCTGCTTAAACACACGGACCGGTTCATCCAGTTCAAGCTGAGGCAGATCGGCTCCTGATTCCAGCAAGTCCAAGACGATGTCCAACGTTCCCACCTTTAAATAGGTAGAGAGTTCCGCCATATTGGCATCGCCCGTGATGACATGGAGCCTCCGAAACCTCGCCGCATCGGCATGCGGTTCGTCCCGTGTGTTGATGATCGGCCGTTTGACCATCGTATTAAGGTCCATGAGACATTCGAAAAAGTCGGCACGCTGCGAGATTTGATATTCCGCCGGGCTGGTTTGATTTTCAGCTCCAACTTTCCCTGCTCCGGCAAAGATTGGTCGTGTGACGAAAAACGGCGTCAACACCCGAGCAATCCGGTCGAACGACACGGCTCGCGAGACTAAATAATTTTCATGGTACCCGTAGCTGTTGCCCTTGCCGTCAGAATTGTTCTTGTATAGGACATACTGCTCGCTCCCTCTCACCCGAGCCAGTTCCTGAAGACATTTGGCGAGAATGCGCTCCCCAACTCGTTCGAACGCCACCACCTCCCGGGCGTCCGAGCACTCTGGTGTCGAGTATTCCGGATGAGCGCCATCGACATATAACCGTCCGCCGTTCGCCAGCACCTTGTTCAGCTGGCGGTTATAGTCGGGATTGGGGCGCTCTCGCTCACCATCGACTTCAAATCCACGGGCATCCACGAGTGGATTTTCGTGCTCGTAATCCCAGAGCGCCCTTGGAGCCGGCAATCCTGGATACTGTCCGATAACGGCGAAAGAGCCTGACACAGGGTCCATCGCAGATGGATCTTTTGACGCAATGCCGAACTCGGTTTCAGTGCCAAGCACGCGCAAGCGATTCGTAGAGGTATGGTCTGGCATAGGTTCGCTAGAGATAGTGGCCGGTATTGACGGTTTCAATCTGCCGATGTTCGGCAGGTCCACCGCTGATGGTCCGGAGATGAATGATTTTCTCGCCCTTCTTTCCGGCGACTTTTGCCCAATCGTCCGGATTGGTCGTGTTGGGGAGATCTTCGTGTTCCTTGAACTCCTCGCGGATGGCACGGATCAAGTCGTCCGAGCGCAGGCCGGCTCCCTCTTGCGCGATCACGCGCTTCACGGCAAATTTTTTCGCACGCGAGACAATGCCTTCGATCAAGGCTCCACTGGCGAAGTCCTTAAAGTACAGCACTTCCTTTTCGCCATTGGCGTAGGTCACTTCGATGAACTTGTTTTCTTCACTGGCGGCGTACATCGTCTCGACTGTCAACGCCGTCAAGCGATCCACGAGCGCCTGTCGATCGCCTCCATGCTGTTCCAGGTCTTCGGCGGCAAACGGAAGATCCGTTGAGATGTACTTCGAGAAAATGTCCTTGGCAGCCGTGGCATCTGGTCGTCCCACTTTGACTTTGACATCCAATCGCCCGGCGCGAAGCACTGCCGGATCGATCAAATCCTGGCGATTGCTCGCCCCAATGACGATGACGTTGCGCAATCGCTCAACCCCGTCAATCTCAGAGAGAAACTGCGGCACAATGGTCGATTCGATATCCGAGGACACACCCGTCCCACGAGTCCTGAAGAGCGCATCCATTTCATCAAAAAAGACAATCACCGGATGGCCATCATCGGCCCGCTCCTTCGCCTTTTTGAAGACCTCACGCACCTGGCGTTCTGATTCACCCACATATTTATTCAGGAGCTCCGGGCCTTTGACGTGCAGAAAATAACTGCGAATCTCTTTACCGGCTCGATGGCCCAATTTCTTCGCGATCGAGTTGGCCACGGCTTTCGCAATAAGCGTTTTCCCACAACCGGGTGGGCCATAGAGCAACACCCCCTTCGGTGCGCTGAGCTTATATTCAGAGAATACGTGCGGATGCAGGAACGGAAGTTCGACCGCATCACGGACCTGTTCCAATTCCTTCTGCAGGCCGCCGATATGCTCATAGTCGACATCCGGAACCTCTTCTAATACCAGCTCTTCCGCTTCGGACTTCGGCAACTTCTCAATGACATACCCGGAACGGGGATCATAGAGGAGGTGGTCACCTACACTCAGCCGCTCAGCGAGCAATGGATCGCCGAGCTCAGCCACCTTCTCCTCGTCGAAATGGAGGGTGACCAAGGCTCGTCCTCCCTCCAGCACGTCTTTGAGTCGAACAACCTCCCCCTGACTGTCGAACCCCTTCACCTCAATCACGTTGAGCGCTTCATTGAGCACAACTTCTCGGCCCTTCCGCAATTCAGTGCGCTTAATCGAGGGGTGCAGGCTAACCTTCATTTTTCGTCCCGACACATACACATTGCCCGTTCCATCCTCGTTCAGGCTGGAAAAGATGGCGTAGGCCGACGGTGGCGCGGTCAGCTTCTCGACCTCGGCCCGCAGGGCCTCGATCTGAGCCTTCGCCTCCTGCAGCGTCGCCACAAGTTTTTCGTTGTGCTTGGTCGCCTGATCGAGTTGGTGGCGGGACTGATACAACCGACGGATTTCTTCTTCCATCGACTGAATCTGAACGCGAAGCTTGTCAACTTCACGACTGTGTTCGTCGTTCTTGTGAATCATCTCCCCATTCCCCTCGGACAACCGCTTCGTAATCTTCTTGACGGAATCTCGGAGGGACCGGAGCCGACCGCGCTGATCTTTGCTAGACGCCATTTCGGCACAACAAGAATCGGACGCAACGTCGAATGAGTTCGTGGATCACGCGTGTGATCGGATTCTAACACCCGACCTAGAGGTGGTCAACTGCAACAGGGAATTCTACGCAAGGCAGATCAACGTGACCTGCTCACGTCTCATGCCTGCAGGGCGGTGCTGAACTCGCGCACGGCACCACTGATATCGGCACGAGTGAGCAGCGCGCCGATCACGGCGACTCCATGGGCCCCGGCTCGACGCACGTCGCGCACCCGTTCACATGTGATGCCTCCGATGGCAAAGATGGGAACCATCGAGTTGCGACAGACATCGGCAAGAACATCGAGTCCGAGCGGAGCACCGAATGAACGCTTTGACGGAGTATCGAAAATCGGACCGAAGATGATGTAGTCGGCTCCGTCATGATTCGCCCGTTGAACATCTTCAACAGAATGCGTGGAAATTCCGATCAATCGATTAGGCCCAATGAGCCGCCGGACCACGGAGACTGGAAGGCTGTTGGCACGAAGATGCACACCGTCTAAGTTCAGCGCCAGTACGAGATCGACACGATCGTTAAGGATCAACGGAACGGCTCGCGGCGCGGTCAGCAAGTGAATCTCCTGTGCCAGCGAGAGTAACTCACCAGTAGGCAAATCCCGTTCTCGAAGTTGAAGAGCCGGCACACCAGCCATGATCGCTTGACTGAGTACTGTGGAGAGGGAACGTCCTCGGACCAGGTGTCGATCAGTAACAAGAAGCAGACGAAAGTGTACTGGAGGCATCACTGAAGAACTAAGATCAAAGTGCTGAGTGCTACGTTCATTGAGAGCGGCTCGCAAAAACCGTTTTGACCGTTCTGCTCCTGCTGCCCAAACTCAGCACTCAGTCCTCAGTACTGTTTTAAAGCATTCCTTCGATTGGGCTGCTGGCCGTCGCATAGAGTTTCCTGGGAATGCGACCTGCTTTATAGGCCAGGCGACCAGCATACACGGCGTACTTCATCGCTTCTGCCATGGCGATCGGATCCTTCGCGCCAGCAATGGCCGTATTCATGAGTACCGCATCCGCCCCTAATTCCATTGCAAACGCTGCATCGGATGCCGTCCCGACCCCGGCATCGACGATGATCGGTACCTTGATCATTTCCATGATGATTTTTAAGTTATAGGGGTTGCGGATACCCAATCCAGACCCGATCGGCGCCGCCAACGGCATGACGGCTGGACATCCAACATCGACGAGCTTCTGAGCGACGATGGGATCATCATTCGTATAGGGCAAGACAATAAATCCTTCTTTGACGAGAATCTTCGCGGCTTCAATCAATCCCGCCGTATCTGGAAACAAGGTCCGCTCGTCGCCGAGCACCTCTAACTTCACCACATCAGAAACACCGGCCGCGCGCGCCAGACGGGAATATCGAACCGCATCCTCCACCGTGTAGCAGCCGGCGGTATTCGGCAAAATCGTGTATTTCTTGGGGTCAATATAATCGAGCAGGTTCTCTTTCGAGCGATCGGTGATATTGACCCGACGCACCGCAACCGTCACCACATCAGCGCCGGACATCTCAATCGCTTTTTTCGTCTCGGCAAAGTCTTTGTATTTGCCCGTCCCAACCCACAAGCGCGACTTGAACTCACGCCCCGCAATAACCAGCCGATCGTCCGCCATAGTGTCCCCTTAGAATGATCCCCCACCGATAAAACTCATGATCTCAACCCGATCTCCGTCTTTCAGTAGCCGCTGATCGAACATCGCACGATCTAAAATTTCAAGATTCAACTCGACCGCCACCCGCTCGGTCCTAATCTCCAGGTCCCGCAAGAGATCAGCCACTGTCGCATCACAGCGGCAGGTCTGCGCCTGCCCATTGACATGAATTTGGATTGCATCCTGCACGTCTATCATCCTATGAGAGTAGAATTCACCTTGTCAACAAAGTGCCCCTTGCCTGAAGGACCAAGGAAACCGCACAATAGAACTCCACGGTCCTACACATGAAAGAGAACAACCAGCAACTCGCCACTATCTTCCGATCGATGGCCGATCTCCTTTCGGCCCAACGCGCCAATCCCTATCGGGTGCGGGCCTATCGTCGGGCTGCGGATGCTCTGCTGGCCATCGATGAAGATGTGACGGCCCTGGTTGAGCGCCAGGGGCTTGAAGAGATTGACGGGATCGGGGCTGACCTGGCAAAAAAAATAGAAGAGTTTCTTGAGACCGGCACCATCCGTGCCTACGAAGAGCTGAAAACGCCGCTCCCAGTGGAGGTGAAGAGCTGGGCGAGCCTGCCAGGACTTTCCGAGTCGCTCGTGACCTATTTATACTTCCGCCTCGGCATACGGACGCTCGACGACCTCGACCAGATCACCCGCTCGCACCTGCTTCGGACCCTGCCGAGTTTTTCAGGGTCCGAAGAGCGCTTACTCCAGGCCGTTCAGGAACGAATTCATGCGCGAGAATCTTAGGACGTCTTGAGGTCCTTGAAGATCTTCCAACTCTTCAACAATTCCACAGCCTTCTGAAGCTGTGCGTCCTGTTCAACCGAAGGTTCTCCCCCGACTTCAGGCAATGCCGGTGGAGGCGTCCCATTCTTCGGTCCCCCCTCGTCCGGAGACTTGCCATTCTGAGGTGAGATTTCCTTTCCTGTTGGTGGCTTGACCACCTTTGGTTCCGCCTCCTTTTCAGTAGGTTTCCCCTCAGACGCTTTAGCCACCACCGGCACTGAAAGCTTCACGACGATGTCCGGCGTAATGCCGGTCGACTGAATGGACCGGCCCTTTGGCGTATAGTACTTTGCGGTCGTGAGACGAAGCCCAGAACCGTCACCTAGCGCGAGGATCGTCTGCACTGATCCTTTTCCGAATGAGGTGGTCCCAACAACAAGGCCTCGTCCATAATCTTGCAGCGCTCCGGCGACAATTTCCGATGCACTCGCGGACCCTTCATTGACCAGGACAATGACCGGTAGATCCTCCAACTGATCCTTGGCTTTGGCGAACCATTCGTCTTTTTTCCCTTCTCGGCTCTTGGTATACACCACCAACTTTCCGCTAGGAAGAAATTGTTCGGATACATCGACAGCCGCGGTCAGCAACCCGCCGGGATTGTTTCGCAGGTCAAGAATAGTTCCTTGGACCTTCTGTTCCTTGAACTGTTTGATTGCCTTGGCGAGATCTCGCCCAGTGGCTTCCTGAAACTGAGTGAGCCGAACATAGCCGATGTTATCGATGACCTTCGACTTCACGCTTTCAATTTTAATGGTGTCTCGGACGAGGGTGAAGACTAATGGGTCCGGTGTGCCATCTCGTTGAATCGTGAGATTGACCTTGCTACCTTTCGGTCCTCGCATCTTCTGGACCGCATCCATCAAGGTCAGGTCCTTTGTCGTGTCGTCATTGACCTTCGTGATAAAGTCGCCGGCCTTAATCCCGGCTCGATGGGCTGGCGTGCCTTCGATCGGTGCGATGACGGCCAACCGGTTGTCCTTCACACCGATTTGAATGCCGACTCCTCCAAATTCTCCCCTGGTTTCAACCTGCATCTCCTTATACATCTCCGGAGTCATGTAGGCTGAGTGTGGATCGAGCGTCGACAGCATGCCACGGATGGCCCCTTGAATGAGGTCCTTCGGTTTCGTCTCATCCACATAATGTTTCTGAACTTGGTTCAGGACTTCGGAGAAGGTTTTGAGCTCCTCATAGGTTTCACCTGCATGACCGGTCCGCTCCCACCCTTTTCCGATGATGAGGCCACCGAACAGCGCAAGGGCAATCATCGGCACGACCACCCAAGACTTCTTCCGAGGCTGCTGTTCCATAATCTTCACATCCCTTCTTTCCTGAGTTGTCGGACCCTCCGATCAGAATACACCAATGAAGGCCACGCTTATCGTTTGGCTAACCAGTGGAGGGGATCCACTGGCTCGGCTCCTTCCCGCAACTCGAAGTATAAAGTATTTTCTCCAATCATGCCCGTATCCCCAGTCTCCCCGATCGGTTGACCTTCAGCCACCTGCTCACCCGATTTAGATAGAATCTTGGAGGCATGCGCGTATAAGGAAAAGAACCCGTTGGCATGATCTAGAATTATAACGAGTCCGTAGCCTTTCAACCAGTCCGCATAGACCACACTCCCCGTCATGACGGCATGGATTAAGCTTCCCTCTGCCGTTCGAATTTCAATGCCCTTACGCTGCACGTAGGTATTGAACGTCGGATGTTTCTGGCGCCCGAAGAACGACACGACTTTTCCATCGGCCGGCCACGGGAGTGTACCTCGGACTCCATGCGCCGATGGTAAAGACAAGGGAGGGGCCACGGCCATGGTACGTCGGCGCGTTTCTAGCTCATGCAACAAGCCATCCACCCGAGACGCGGAACGTTCCAGTTCGTCGACCGTGCGATTATAGGAGTCCTTTTCGTGCGTGATCTTCACTAAATAGACTTTCTTCTCTCTCTGAAGCACTCGGATATCGGCCAGCTTTTTCTCGATGGTTTGCTTGAAGGCAACCAGTCCGACTCTAGCCTCGGCGCGCTGACGCTCAACCTGCTCCATCCGCTCCATATCGGCGCGGAACGTCTCCAATAATTCGTAATCCTTGTGTGACACAACCGAGAGGTATTGTCCACGACGCTGGAAATCGCTGTACGAGTCCGCTGTTAAGAGGGCCTTCACACGCCCAAACCGCCCTTCCATATACTGCACGCGGAGTCGGGCAAGAATGGCCTCACGTCGGGCATCAATACTGGCTCGCATCGCCCCCAGCCGATCCGTAATCTCGTCGATCTCCCGATCCTTCTGTCGCAGTTTCTTGCTGATCTCATGATGATCTTGTCGATGATGCACCAGTCGCTCATCCAGGGATTGGAGCCCTTGCAACACCGATTCTCGTTTTTTCTCTGCAGCCTCGGCGCGTTTCCGTTTTTCCTCAATCTTGCCCTTCAGCTTCTCAAGCGTCTTTCTCTCACGCTCGATTTTCTCAGAGATCGGATCATTTGCCGCGCCCGCCACAGATGCCATCCCTCCTCCCACCGCAAGACACCAGAGGAGAATGGCACAGGAGACTCTCATGCCCGCCCGTCTCCAACACGTAGAAGCGACACCACGCTCCCGGCAAAGCCAAGCCCCATTCCCGCCATCACGAGCGCCAGACACACCGAGAGGGGGAAAAAAGAGATCATGCCTTCGATCCCGCTAAAACGGCCTGTCAATTGAATCTGCTGCCGGAACAGTTCAACCGCGAACTTGAGAATCCCCAACGATAGCGCGCTACCACAGGCTCCGAGTACAGCTCCTTCGAGAAAATAGGGAATACGGATGAATGTACGTGTGGCTCCGATCAAGCGAAGAATTTCGATCTCCTCCTGCCTGGCCAACAGTGCAAGTCTGGTCGTATTTCCAATGATCGTCACGGCAGCCGCGGAAAGGAGGATCCCCACCCCAATCGCCGCCAGCTCGATGTATCCGATCAGTCCGGCCAACAGACTACTCCATTCTTGATTATAGTCGACCTTCGCGACACCTTCCATTGTTTGCACTCGTTCCACCCACGCTTTCATGGCGTCCGGAGACCGAAAGCTCGGCGCAAGCGTCACAACGAACGAGGCCGGGAGCGGGTTCTCACCGAGCCCTTCGAGCAAATACGACTCACTGGGAAATTGAACTCGAAATTCTCCCAACGCCTGTTCTTTTGAAATAAAGAGCACCCCGTCAACCATACGATCGGTCTTGAGTGTTCGTTCGAGTTCTCGCACCTGCCCACTCGGCAGTCGATCCGCCAAATAGACCATAACCTTGACATCTTCCTGGAGCGACCCCGCTGCGTTCCGAAGATTCACATAGAGCAACAGAAAGATGCCGACACAGGCCAAGGCAAAAGCGGTGGTGAGAACCGCGACGATCGTCGTCGTCCGATTGGTCCGCATGTTCACCCACGCTTCGCGAATGAGATAAAACAGGCGTCTCATCCTCCGACCCCTTCTCCGACTCTGTGCTCTGCGAGCAACACCCCTTGCACCAAGGTGATCACCCGTCGATTCACATATTTCAGGACATGAGGATCGTGCGTCGCGACAACCACGGTCGTCCCTCGGGCATTGATCAATTTAAACAATTCAATAATTTCTCTGGTTCGTTCTGGATCAAGATTGCCTGTTGGTTCATCGGCCAGAAGCACCACCGGCCCATTGACGATCGACCGAGCGATACACACACGCTGTTGCTCTCCCGTTGAAAGACTGCTCGGTAACTGATCATTCTTGTGATCAACATCGACCGCACGCAATGCCTCCGTGACTTTACGGTGGATATCTTTCTCGGAGGCCCCTTGGACAATCAACGGAAGCGCCACATTGTCGAAGACGGATTTCTTTGGCAACAGACGAAAGTCTTGAAACACCGCCCCAACCTTCCGGCGAAGATAGGGAATCTCGGATGGTCTGAGCTTGGTCACATTCTTGCCGTGAACGAAAATCTGGCCCTCGTCCGGCTGCTCCTCCGCGATCAACATGCGCAATAGGGTCGACTTCCCGGCCCCACTCGCGCCCATGAGTAGGACAAACTCCCCCTTCTCGATCTCAACGGTGACATCGGACAACGCAGCTCTGCGAGCATGCCATTTTGACACATGGATGAGTTGAATGATGGCATCCATAGAAATCCCTTCGAGTAAAGGCGAACACTTTCAGTGTTCGGTCACGTCAAATGCGTTCTGGAGATGTTCGATCTGCCCCGGGTCGGAGGCTCTCCCCTGGACCAACACCACATCGAATCGACAGACCTTATCGAACCAATGCCGTTGGGCTAAATACTGCGCGGCCAGTTTCGTCAGCTTCACCCGCTTGCGGTGATCCACCGCCAGCAGAGCCCCGCCGAAGGCGTCTGTGGTCCTGCCCTTCACTTCGACGAAGACCACGACACCATGATCGTCCGCGACGAGGTCCAATTCACCAAGCCTAGTCCGTACGTTACGATCGAGAATGCGATAGCCCTTGGCCACCAAGAACTGTTCGGCCTGCATTTCACTGGCTTGGCCAAACTGATGGCGAGGGTCTGAAGTAACCATGCCGTTACTGTTCGAGCACTGTGCCGCACATCCGTCGGGACGGCTCACGCTTCGCGGCGAGGATCGCCTCGTGCACCGGCCTGAATGTTCGGCGATGGATGGAGCAGGGGCCATGGCGCGCCAATCGTTGCAGATGTTCTCTCGTGCCATACCCCTTATGCGAGAGAAAATCATATTCGGGAAACATGTCATGGTACTCTGCCATGAGACGATCCCTCGTAACTTTAGCGATGATGGAGGCTGCCGCAATCGAGAGGGAGAGGGAGTCTCCCTTGATGATAGGCCGTTCAGGGATTCCGATCCCAGGAAGCGTCACGGCATCAATGAGTAGATAATCAGGGGGAGGAGCAAGCTGATCGATGGCTCGCCGCATCGCCAGCTTGGTCGCCTCGAGAATATTGAGCCGATCGATCTCATCGACATCCGCCGATCCGATTCCCATCCCCATGGCATGCTCAAGAATCGCGGCATACAATCGGGCTCGCTCCCCTTCGGATAGCTGCTTAGAATCATCGATCCCCGAGAGCCGACAGCGAACCGGTAAGACAACCGCGGCGGCAACGACCGGACCGGCTAACGGGCCCCGTCCGGCTTCATCAATGCCGGCAATACGACGATACCCACACAGCCGGGCCGCCCGCTCGAACTCTTCGGTGGGTCCCATCAGATCAGACGTTCCTTCACCGACTCATGCGATCGCCCCTGCCGTGAGGGAACATGTGCTCCGAAGAAGGCTAGGAGGCCGTCACGGTCTCTGCTTTGGCAGCCGGAGGTTCTGCCGAGGATTTGCTCCCTCCGACAAACTCCCGCTCCTCGACCTTCGCAAACTTGCCCTTTTTGCCGCGCAGATAGTACAGCTTCGCGCGTCGAACGCGCCCCTGCCGAACCACATCAACCTTGGAGACAATCGGAGAATGGACCGGGAAAATCCGTTCGACCCCCACTCCGTATGAAATTTTTCGGACCGTAAACGTTTCGGTATTCAAACTTCCCTTGCGCGCGATCACAGTTCCTTCATAGACCTGGATACGCTCTTTTTCGCCTTCGATGACTTTGACGTGGACCTTGACGGTATCCCCGATCTCAAAGTGTGGCGCTGATTTCTTCGTCAAGGACCGCTGAATTCGCTCCAACTGATTCATGGACTTAACCCTCCTCCTCCCAACGTGATGTCGTGGCCGTCAAAAGGCCCTCGCTCATCAATTCATCCAACAACTGTTGATCTTCCCTCGTGAACACCCGACCTTGCAGAAGATCAGGTCGACGCAGATACGTGCTGCGCAATGCTTCTTTCCGACGCCACAACCGAATGGCCTCATGATGGCCCGAGAGTAAGACGTCGGGCACGCCGACTCCTCCAACCTCTGCGGGCCTTGTATACTGCGGATACTCCAGCAACGAATCAGAAAACGACTCTTCCAAGACAGAAGTGGGATCGCCCAAGACGCCAGGGACAAGTCTGGCCGCTGCATCGATCAAAACGAGCGCTGGCAACTCACCTCCGGTCAACACATAATCTCCGAGTGAAACTTCCTCCGGAGCGACAGTCATACGGACACGCTCATCCACTCCCTCATAATGCCCGCACAGGATGACGATTCGGCGGCGCTCACCCGCCAACTGCTGCGCATAGTCTTGCGTAAACGGCCGCCCATGAGGAGATGGAAACATCATCCGAATGTCTTCACCGCTTGCCTGCGCTTCATCTCGGATCGCGGCAACCGCAAGAAGAATCGGCTCGGCCTTCATGACCATGCCGGCCCCCCCCCCATACGGCATATCATCGACCACTTTGTGGCGATCCGCCGTAAAGTCTCGCAAATTATGCACCTTCACGGTAAGCAGCCCCTTGTCTTGCCCTCGCTTGAGCATGCTGTGAGTCAAGACCGGAGCGAACATGCCTGGGAACAATGTCAGCACATCGAACCGCAACATGCTACTCACCCAATCCGTCGATCAGCCGGACGGTCATTGTGCCAGCTGCCACGTCGACGGCGCGCACCAATTCTTTCGCGGCAGGGATCAAGGTCTCTTTGGCTCCTTGGCGAACAACAAACACCAGATTCCCCGGCACGTCCAAGATCTCTTCCAGCACACCGATCAACTGACTCTCCTCAGTATAAACAGTAAGACCGATGAGATCACACTCATAGTATTGCCCATCCGGCAGCTCAGGCACAATTCCCCGAACCGTTCGGATGAATCCACCCCGCCAGAGACTCGCGGCCTCCGGCGTGGTTACACCGCTCAATCCAAGAATAAATCTAGTCCCAGCCCGCCTCACATGGGTGACGCTGGTCTCCAGCGTCTGCCCGTTCTTTGCGAGGAGACTTACACTCCTCAGCCCTTCAAATCGACCCGGGACATCGGACAGTGGTCGAACCTTCACCTCTCCCCTGACGCCAAATGGCCGCTCGATCAGTCCCACCGTCACGGTGTCCAGCTGACTCACCATCGCGAGATTAGGCCTTTGCAGGGGCTTTTTTCTGCGCGGCTTTTTCAGCCTCAAACTGCTTCCAGACTCCTGCCCGACGCAGCAACGTCCGCACGGTCACCGTAGGTTGCGCGCCGTGCCGCAACCAGGACAGGACACGTTCCTGCTTCAATTCCGGTAGGCCTGCTTCTTTCAACGGATCAAAAATTCCAAGGATCTCCAAAAACCGACCGTCACGTGCTTTCCGTGAATCGGCAGCTACCACCCGATACATCGGTCGTTTATGCCTTCCCGTTCGAGCCAGTCTCAAATGTACAGCCACAAAGTCCTCCTTAAGATAAGTAAGCCGACAGCTGTCAGCTTCTTCATTCCAAACATTGCTTGCAGCCCATAGCTGAAAGCCATTCACTGACAGCCGACTGCGTTCCCTCACATCGAGCGCATGAGTTGGGCAAGCTGTCGACGCCCTCCTGCACCAGTCATCACCTTTGCCAACTTCTTCGCGGATAAAAACTGCTTGATCAGACGATTCACATCCTGCACCGTCGTGCCGCTGCCACGAGCGATCCGCTTCTTCCGACTTCCATTGATAATCGTATGATCGCGGCGCTCCCGCGGGGTCATCGAATCGATCACGGCGACCACACGGCCGATCTCTCGCTCCGGCTTGTGCCCTTCCATCGCGTGTTTGAGCTTTTGCCCACCCGGGAGCATGCCAAGAATCTGCTCAAACGAACCCATGCGGCTCATCTGGCCAAGCTGAGCTCGAAAATCTTCCAGGGTGAAGGTATTGCTGGTGAGCCGCTTCTGCGCTTCCTCCGCCTGCTCACGAGTGATGCTTTCTTGGGCTTTCTCAATGAGCGAGAGCACGTCGCCCATCCCAAGAATACGGGAAGCCATTCGGTCCGGATGAAACGGCTCCAGTGCATCCAGCTTCTCCCCGACACCAAGAAACTTGATGGGCTTGCCGGTGGCGGCCCGAATCGACAAGACCGCCCCTCCGCGCGCATCCCCTTCAACCTTAGTCAAAATAACACCGGTTACCCCGACCTTCTGATCAAACTGGCCGGCCATGGTCACCGCATCTTGCCCCGTCATCGCGTCGGCAACCAACAACACCTCATGAGGGGACACCGCTGTTTTCACGGCAACCAGTTCGTCCATGAGCTCGTTGTCGATATGCAGCCGACCGCCGGTATCCAAGATGATCAGATCAAAACCCTGATCGCGCCCCCGCTCGACCCCCGCACAGCAGATCCGCACCACATCCATCTGAGAAGCCTGAATGTGATCCGCGCGGTGCACCTCCACTCCGAGATCCCGACCAAGAGCACTCAGTTGCTCACCAGCCGCAGGGCGACGCGGGTCGGCTGCAACCAGGAGCACTCGCTTACCTTGATTCTTGAACAGACGCGCAAGCTTGCCACTGGCCGTCGTCTTTCCGGCTCCTTGCAATCCAACCATCATCAGGATGGTCGGAGGCATCGAGCTCAGGGCAAGTCCCGCCCGCTCATGCCCCATCATCGCCCTGAGTTCATCCCAGACGACTTTGACGACCTGATGCCCGGGAGTCAGACTCTGCAGGACTTCCTGGCCAACGGCCTTTTGACGGACGCGATCGATGAATTCTTTGACGATCTTGAAGTTGACGTCTGCTTCAAGAAGCGCAAACCGCACATCTTTCAGCGCTTCCGTGATGTTCTGCTCCGTGAGCACACCCTGCCCTCGGAGCTTCTTCAGAATTTTCTCAAACTTATCGCTCAACGCATCAAGCATGACGCCATATCACCACAAAGAAAGAGGCCATCGAAGCCTTGCACCAGACATCCGATCGCCTCGAAAATCCTGGGAAAAGAGCATCGGGGAGTGTATCGGACCAGGCAGGGCAAGTCAAGGTCATCCCCAAGTCAGTAGTTTTATTGACATGCCGAAAACCTTCGGATATGGTGCCCCTCAGCCACCGAATAGCAGACGTACGGAAACTCATAAGGAAAGAAGAGTAGCTGCGTGAGAAAGTCGCCCTGGGTTTTGATCATCTTCGTGCTGATTGGGGGACTCCTTGGTGGAATACTTGGGGAGATTCTCCATGTTATGGCACCTCAAGGCACCATCCAAAACATTTTTGCGACGAACTTTAATCCTGGGATCAACCCCCCGCTCACCATTGACCTTGTCCTGATCAAACTAGTCTTAGGATTCAATATTAAAGTCAACATCCTGAGCATTCTTGGCATGTTCATCGGCATCTACCTCTACAAACACGTCTAGCAGCCGAAACAGCCTATCGGTTTCGTTCTCGTCTGGTGAACCTCACGAAGGCTTTGCTCGTACAGCGCGTGTCTTGGCGCCCAAGGGCAAGCACGTGAACACACAAGCTTTTCGACAAACTGCCGAATGCTTCTGTAGATGAATGTCCGCTTGTGCCCCTTTCTTAGGACTTCGCGTTCAACGCTTGCAGTCGGAGCGACCGAATCTGATTGCGCAGTTCTGCGGCGCGCTCAAAGGCCAGCTCTTTGGCGGCAGCTTTCATCTCTGACTCCAGACGTTTGATACGCTGATCCGTTGATTCCGAACCTCCGTACTGTTCGAGTGATTCCGCTGCGAGGTCCAACCGAACATAGTCCATGTCGGCCACCGCATACTCAAGGGAAGGAATACTTTTCGTAATACCGACCGGGGTAATGCCGTGCACTCGGTTGTACTCGGCTTGAATCTCACGACGTCGGTTCGTTTCCTCGATCGCCTGTTTCATCGAGTTCGTCACCACATCTCCGTAAAAAATCACCCGTCCTTCGAGGTGACGTGCGGCTCTCCCCGCTGTTTGAATTAATGAGCGGTACGAACGCAGGTACCCTTCTTTATCGGCATCAAGAATCGCGACCAGGCTCACTTCGGGAAGATCAAGCCCTTCGCGCAAAAGATTGATCCCTACCAGCACATCAAACGTCCCGCACCGAAGGTCGCGGATGATCTCGGCGCGTTCAAGTGTCTTAATATCAGAATGCAAATAGCGAACTTTCACCCCTAAGTCGTGGTAATACTCAGTCAAATCTTCCGCCATCCGCTTCGTCAAGGTCGTCACGAGCACCCTGGCGCCCTTCGCAACCTCCGCACGGACCTGGCCGAGGAGATGGTCCACCTGGCCCTTGGCTGGCACGACCTCGATGCGCGGATCCATCAAACCGGTCGGACGAACGATCTGCTCAACCACATCGGGGCCGGCATGCTCTAGTTCATAGGTCCCTGGTGTTGCGGACACATACACCACCTGATTGAGACAGCCCTCAAACTCGGAAAACTTCAACGGGCGGTTATCCACCGCCGACGGCAGTCGAAATCCATACTCCACCAACGTCTGTTTCCTAGAGTAATCTCCCTCATACATCCCACCGACTTGTGGAACCATCGCGTGGGACTCATCGACGATCAACAGGAAATCCTTCGGGAAATAATCCAACAGCGTGGGAGGCGGATCACCCGACTTTCGCCCACTGAGATGGCGTGAGTAATTCTCGATCCCATGGCAATAGCCCATGGCTCGAATCATCTCCAGATCGAATTTCGTACGCTGCTCGATGCGTTGAGCTTCCAGCAGGCGTCCCGCCTTCCTAAAATACGTCACGCGTTCATCAAGTTCTTCCTCAATGCCGGTAATGGCCCGCTCATAGCGATCGGGGGCAATGAGGTAATGGGTGTTCGGATAGATCGCGATCTTGGGGAGCTTACCCAGCGATTTCCCGGTGAGTGGATCGATTTCATGAATCGCGTCCACGACGTCGCCGAACAGCTCGATGCGCACCGACTTCGCCTCAGACGAAGCAGGAAAAATCTCGATCACGTCTCCCCGCGCCCGGAACGTCCCTCGATGAAAATCCGCATCATTGCGCTCGTATTGAATCTCCACCAGTTTCGATAAGATCTTTTCTCGCCTCGTCTCGACGCCTTCCTCCAAATAAATCAGCATGTCATGGTAGACCTCCGGTGACCCAAGCCCATAGATACAGGACACCGAAGACACGATCAGCACGTCGTTTCGTTGTAACAGTTCGGTCGTGGCGGAGTGGCGCATCTGATCAATCGCATCGTTGATGGAGGCATCCTTCGCAATATACGTGTCGCTCTGCGGGATATACGCTTCCGGTTGATAATAGTCGTAATAGCTCACGAAGTACTCGACGGCATTCTGAGGGAAAAACTGTTTAAACTCCTGATAGAGTTGACCGGCCAACGTCTTGTTGTGGACCAGCACAAGCGTCGGCTTCTGAACACGCTCGATGAGATTGGCCATCGTGAAGGTCTTGCCGGACCCCGTCACTCCGAGCAAGACATGGTGTCTTTTCCCGGACTGCACTCCAGCCGTCAACTTGGCGATGGCTTGAGGCTGATCCCCGCAGGCTTGAAAGGGAGCCTCTAGCTTAAAGGGCGGCACGATCCCTCCGGTGAAGCCATGTGAACGGACATCCGGATACACACCAATGACTGGGGACGTCCCAATCTCGAAAGTAAAAAGGGCTGCCGGAAGTTCCGGCAGCCCTTACTCGCAGCAGAACAAATCTACCGTTAACCGCGGCCGCCTCCGAATCCTCCACGCCCACCACCTCCACCTGAACGGGGCTCCTGAGGACGCGCTTCGTTCACCGTTAACGTCCGGCCACCAAGGGGGGTGCCGTTCAATGCGGCAACCGCCGCTTGTGCTTCAGCATCAGACGACATTTCGACAAACCCAAACCCACGAGACTGCCCAGTGAACTTATCCGTAATAATCCGCGCCGAGGCAACCGCCCCATGCGCTGCAAACAGATCGCTTAGCTGTTGCTCGGTTGTTGAATACGGTAACCCACCGACATAAATCTTCGCACCCATCAGACTCCTCCTTTGACACAATAATGTTGTCTTGGACTCGAGAAAGCAACGAGGAAGGAATGGGCCGAAGGCGTCAACACAGCGGCGACTTAGCTCTGGCTTCCGATCAGATTCCCGGACTGGCCCAATACAACATCTATTCAGGCCTTGTCACTTTCCGCGCCGGTTTTGCCAGGCCTTTAGCATACCGACTAACTTATGCTACTCCAGGCAGATAAGAAAAGGCAAGTTTGAGGCCAAACCAGCTCGCTGGTGAACCCAGGTTAATAGGCTGGCGGCGAGGAAAACGGTCGGTGGGAAAAGAGAGGAACAGCATGAAAGCTATCGAACCACATCGTCGATGTTCCAGCAACCGCTAACCCGACCTGCCCCAACCCAAGCACTTGGTCTTCAATAGACAGGACGAGCACTCCATCCACAAACACTTCGATAAAGTCCTTGCTGATAATGGTATTCCGCTGCACCCTGAGTGAATGCCACTCAACCGGTTTCAGAGTGACCGGTGCCTGGCCGAGAACCGTTGTCAGTCCGTCAGAGAGCCGAACAAATCGGGCTTGTCGAGCGAGAGGGTCGACGATCGCCGTATAAAAATTCCTTGCATCACGCACTCCCAAGACAACCCCCCCGGATCCAACGGCCCCTTCCGGCATATGAAATCGAACGCTCAGGTCAGGATATTCATACTGCATTCCCTCGGCCAATAGAAGCTGGTAACAATTCTGAGTACAGGTCGAGGAGCCAGCGACCACGTGCGGCGGAGAAGGTGCCGTCGCATGAGCCTGGACCACCCACTCCGCAAGCGGTTCGTCAGTGGAAATCGCCTTAACGAAGCTGGTGGGCTGACCGTTGGGGACATCCTGGTCGAACGTCCACTTTTTGAAAAGCCCCCCCACCGCCTGTTTTTTGAGATTGGCAGTTTTTTCCTCGTGTGTTTCATTCTGAATTGCGTACGCCGAGATAGAGCCCAACATCAGACTAAGGCCCGTGACAAGGGAAACACAGATTGTCCTGGGAATTCGTTTCATAACGACACACGGTCGAGTTGGCTCACACACCGACAGCATCCTCACTGCTTCGATTTTCCCGTGTTCTTGATTTGGAGAATCTCGCGCTGCAGCCGGTCCCGCTCGGCCAGTATCTTCTTCCTCCGTTGACCTCGAGTCCAGATCCACCACCGCAGTTTCTGAGCAAATGTAATCGCCGGCGTCGGGGCGCTACCGCCGGGAGCCTCCTGAAACGAATAGCCGTCATGGCTGTCACGTTGCTCGAAAAATCGCTGGTACAAATGATCGTACAAGCCTTTCCCTGATTCACCACCTGCCATATCCACTCCATCACTGATTGAAGCGTTCACGCTATCCCAGCTCGTTCACGTCCATCCAGGTATAAAGCACTGAACGATCGTACTCGCTGATGCAGCGAATACTACCTGGGCTCAATGCAGCTCTGCAAGCGGCGTTGCCCACTGTGCTATGATCGGCCACATAAACGTCATGGCCTGATTATGATCAGACGCTCGCCATCGAAACGTGTTTGTCCGTTCACGCATGCCTGGCACGCTTGGGTCCTGGTCTGCACCGTGCTAGCGCTGGGAGTGCAGCCTCCGTCCAGTCTGGCTCAAGTATCGATGTCGACGCTTGAGGCTGCCATCGAATCGCTCTCGGCAGATCGGATGCTCGCAGATATCCGAACCCTCAGCGGACCAGCATTCAATGGAAGGCAAAGTGGCACGGCTGACGACCTGCGGTCGGCACAGTGGGTGGCGCAAGAATTTCGCTCGGCAGGCCTGAGGCTGCCGCTCATTCGCAATAACTCACCCACACTCTCTTTCCCAGGCGGAAAGGGCAACACCTCATCAGGTGCGATGACAGCCATAATACCTACTCCCCTCATGGCGCCCGATCCGGCGTTGCGAGTCGGTACCGCCGATCAGCTGGCCACCAGGAACCTTGGCTCAGACTATCTCCCGATCTTTGATGCGCCATCAGCTGACATCCAGGCCCCAATCGTATTCGTCGGATATGGCATTGTCGATACGGCGCACGGCATCGATGACTATGCCGGCGTCGATGTGAACAATTGCATCGTGCTCTTCCTGCGGGGCAAGCCAGAGCATTATCCACGTACCGTCACCCACGCCGACAAGGTGAGGGTCGCACGACATCGCGGCGCGCTCGGCTATCTGACGGCGACCGGTCCTCTGCTCCACCCCTATGAGATCCGCCGAGGCGTGACTGGTAGCCCCAGCGCCTTTTACGGACAGTTGCCGCCTGATCAAGCCATTCCCGGCGCATGGATCAGCACGGCACTCGCCCAAGACCTTCTCACCGAATTGAACGGAGCCGCTCCCAATCACCTTCGCACGCTTCAAGAACGACTGAACCATGCAGCCGTATCACAGGCCACACGCACTCACCGATTTGCCTCGCTTCATTGGGAGACTGCCACAGAGGACGGCCTCCTGGTCAATGTGCTGGGGATGATCCCTGGAACCGGAACCGAAACCGTCATTATCGGAGCCCATCGCGATCACTTCGGTCGTCCGGGAGGGATGCTGTTCCCCGGCGCGGATGACAATACCTCCGGAACGGCAGTCATCTTGGAGGTGGCGCGGACGCTCACTAAGATTGACGTGCGTCCCTCCCAAACAATCCTCTTCATCTCATTTAGTGGTGAGGAGCGCGACCTGCTCGGCTCACGCCTCTATACCTCTCGGCCGATCATTCCACTCAACACCACTACGGCCATGATCAACATCGATCATGCGGGCGTCGGCAATGGACGACTCACTGTCGGCGTGACAGGGTTAGAGAAGGACGTCCCTCTCGCGGCAGGGAAAGCTGCGGGCATTCACGACACACTGGATCTCTATGGATTCTTCCCCGGCGGTGATCATGTGCCGTTCAAAGAAGCTGGCGTACCGACCGTCACGGTAGTGAGTGGCGGGGTGCATCCACACTTTCACCAACCAACGGATACCGCCGAGACCATCGAGTCAGGAGTCTTAACAGCCACCGCTCGGTACGTGCTGGCCATGACCTGGCAGCTGGCCTACGGGCCATGAACGGCTGCACATCGTTTCACAAACGACCGGCAGCGATCGTCAAGGGCCAAGTAGGTAGATTCAGAAACATCGGTCAATCCGCCCATTGCAATTGACCATTGATGCTGCTGCTGGAAATACAACAACGCAGGAGCAACCAGCTTGCGCACCTACGGCATCTCGTCGAGTAGCCCAGACTCGATCGGAGGCAACGGAGCGGTTTCGCGTGGCGGCCCAGGAAGGACGGTGGGGCTGCCTACCTGATTCGCACCTTGGATCAGCCCAATAGACAGCTGTGGTCCGAAGGTCATCATCGCGCCACTCCACGCCTGACCAGTCGTTGGATTGCGAAAGTTAAAGGACTGAAAGTTCGGGGCTGGTGTGTAGAGAAACCCTTGGGTTCCCTGGTTATCGATGTACAGACTGCCGCCGCCGAACTTAAACAGCGGAGAGACTCCTCCACCAAACGACCGGACGCTCGATGCGCCCGCGGTACTCTGTGCGAGGGCCACCCGATCAGCATAAGGCGCCACAACCGCCAGCACACCCAGCAAACCACCTATGACCCTCACGCGTCGCACGCGGTTACCTACTTGTTGGATGAGACGAGCATTAATGTTCATGACAGCGTCCATAGGACACATTATAGTATGCTCTTGCTCAGATCGTCGATCAAGGAGGCATGTATGAATCGCACATCTCCACCTCGCCACAACCTCGCGAATCTCGTGATCGCTGGCCTGTGCTGCGTCGTGTCACCATCTCAAAGTTGGAGCCTCGATGTGACTCAGCCTATTCCCGCTGAACGACGTGAAACTGTCTCCCTGGCTGAAGCCGCGATCCGCGCACTGCAACACAATCTCGACATCAGCATCAGCCGTCAGAATCGTGAAAGTCGGCTGGCCGATATCATCATCGAACAATCCAAGTTCGACCCCAACCTCAGCATCAACGGTCAATATAACCGAACGGTGAACCCGCTCAATCGACCGGTGTTCGGAGGAACTGATCCGAACCTCCTCGGTCAGATCACAACCTTCGATCAACGCAACCATTCCGTGACCGTAGACGCCTCGACCAACCTCATCACCGGCGGTAATTTCGATGTGAATTATGCCCCGGCACGAAGCAGCGTGAATCAAAATGTCGCCAGAGGATTCCTGTTCAATCCCTCGTGGACGGGCGGCCTGGCCTTCACTTTCACGCAGCCATTACTCAGAAACGCTGGGATCGCGATCAACAAGACCTTCATTAAGGTTGCTCAAAACAATGCCGAGGTTGAGCAGCATGTATTTCGAGATCGCGTGATGACCGTCGTCTCCACGGTGGAGCAAACCTATTGGGAGCTGGTGTTTGCGAACGAAAACTTGAAAGTTGCACAGGCAGCGTTAAAGGCCGCAGAAGAACTCTTAGCCACAAACCGAGCCAAGGCGAAAGCGGGGATCATGTCGATCGTCGACGTGCTCCAAGCCGAAGCCGCGATGGCATCCAGGGTAGAGCAGGTGTTGGTGGCGGAGAAAGCTATTCGTGACCAGGAAGATCAATTACGGCGTCTCTTGAATCCGGGCGAGGAAGAGTTGCGTCAAGACGTGAGGCTGACACCCGCCGATGCCCCCGTCACAGTCTTGGAGCCTCTTAGCCTCCAGGAGGCCATCGACATCGCGATCGAACAGCGTCCGGAGATCACCCAGGCCAAAAAACAGATCGAGTCCGGTGAACTCAACAAGCAATTCGCCCGCAATCAGTTACTGCCGACGCTGTCGTTTCAAGGCACCCTCGGACTCGCCGGGCTCGGCGGCGACTACGGCGAAGCCTTTACCAGAAACTTCAGCGGCGACTTCTACAACTATGGAGCGGGACTGGTGCTCAGTTATCCGCTTGGCAACCGCGCCGCGGTCAGCACCTATTCCAAGCGCCAGCTGGAGGCCAAGAATGCGGAAGTCGCCCTCGCCAACGTGCGCCAACAAATCATCGTCGGTATTCGTGAGGCGGTGCGTCGAGTCCAAACCGACTTCAAGCGCATCGAGACCACCCGTTCGGCACGCATCATGGCCGAAAAACAGTTGCAAGCCGAACAGGAACGGCTGAAGGTCGGCCTCAGCACGACTCGCTTCGTGCTCGATTTCCAACGAGACCTGGCCACGGCTCAGGGGAACGAACTACGAGCCGTCGTCGATTACAATAAGTCGCTATCCAATCTCGCACGGCATAAAGCGACCACGTTGGACCGCTATCACCTCGAGCTCTCGTAACCTTCTCATGGCGTCCGGGCCAGATCGGCTGGCTCCAGATCACATGCTCACTGTGGGAGCAGCACTGCCGCTGCTCCCCATCGCAGCAACATTCGGCTACTACGGTCTGCCAGATTCCTTCAGGGAACTGCTCCTCGTTCAATTCGCGCCGCAAGTCCTCGCCTATATCGTACTTGGTCTCTGGGCTACGCGTGCCACGCAGGTCACAATTCAACTCGGGTTAGAAAAAGAAAAGATACGGAGCGGCCTGCAGTGGGGAATTCTGACGGGATTATTCTTAGGCAGTCTGAATACCTTCGTGATTCTGGCAGTCTATCCGCATCTCGGTTACGACATCACGTTCCTAAAGCAGACGCCCCATGGTCGGCTTCCTGTCCTGCTCATGGTGCCATGGCTCATCTGCGGGATTGCGCTGTTCGTGGAGGTGAACTTTCGCGGCTTTCTCTTGGGCCGACTGGCCAAACTCGAATTGCATTGGTGGGGGACCGACTCACGCCCACGCCCGGCCCTCCTCGCCCTCGCAGTCAGCTCACTCACATTTGCCTTCGACCCCTTCCTGGTGAATACGTTCCAACATCTCCACTGGATCGCACTCTGGGATGGACTCATATGGGGAACCATCTGGCTCAGAACCCGCAATCTCTGGATTACGATTGTGGCCCATGCTATTGAGGTCATCATCCTGTACAGTGCCGTCAAAGCGACGATAGGATAAAATAGGTTTCGCCGCGCGATCTCAGTGAGGGTGAGGCGCTAGCAGTCTGCTGAAAAACTCGGATTCTGCTTCGCGCACCGTTGCACGGTGACAGAAAGGACTGTGGCATGCTGTATCTCAGAATGCTCAAAAAGGCCGCCCAGCAAGGCCGCAGCGAGCGAAGAGGCGAGGAGGTACATACCAAGCTTCGCTTGAACCGCTCGCTTCGATCACATGCGAGCGGATAAGTACCTTGCCATCGCCTTCTCCCGTACGTTGAGCCTCCGAGTGATGCGAGAACACCGCTGGAGGACTTTTTCAGCATTCTGCTAGAGCGGGAAGCAATGGAAGTGTTTCACGGAAGCTAAGGAGGAGAGTCGGTGAACGATCTTGGCAAGTATCTGCTTTATTTTCTCTTGGGTGGGAGCATCGTGAGTTTTTCCACGTATCTTGGCTCGCAGGGTAAGTCGTTTCTCGCTGCCATGGCCAGCACGTTTCCCGCCATTACTGGCGTCACCTTTATCTTGCTCTATGGCAGCGGCGGTGGGGCCACGACGGTCGACTACGCCAAGAACTTGCTGTGGTTTGTCCCGCCCTGGACCGTCTACGTCGTCGCGATGATCCTAGGCATTCCGCGCCTTGGATTCTGGCCGGCGATGGTTGGAGCGCTCGTGCTCTATATGGGATGTATCGGACTCGTAAAGATGGTACTACGGTAGTTCAAACGAGAGGATCAAATCATTCGTCATCTAGTCACCCGGGCTCATTCTTGAAAATGCAGGCGATTGATCTCCCCGAGGGCTGACACCATCTGATCAAGGGCGATGGTCACAGAATGGCTGGCTAGGTAAGACGGGCCATCGTTCCCGGCCCAGAGATCCGGTGGGCGCTCCATGGCTCGTACGTTTTGACAGAATCGGCCGATCGTCTGCTGCCAGTGGGCCGGCCCAGCCCCTTCATCAAGAAACAGAACTCGGTCTTGTGAAAAGGGCTGATCGAATGCCCCGCCCGCTGCTGCCACACCGCTTCCATCGCCTGCTGCCGGTCTGGACCAAGTTCCAGCCCACTGGCCCGTTCGTTGAGCGCCGCGAACAACCCACCCACCACGTGATCAACGTGTGCTTCTGGAAAGACACCTACACAGGCCTGCATCAGGAGATACTTATGGAAGAGAAACACCTCGGCACTGATACGAGAGTCATCCGCACCAGGGTCATAGGCCCGAGCGAGCTCACGCAGCGCTTGCGCCGAAGGCCCACTCAACGCTGAACCAAGCAGCGGCACAATCCGCCGGCCTATGTCGAGATATTCAACTTCCGACAGCAACATCGTCGGATTTCCTTCACTATCCCCAGAAGACCCTCTCTCCGGCAGGAGACTCAAAATGGCTGTTCAGCAAGGCCGCAGCGAGTGAAGGGCCGAGGCATACCCTCTGGGGTATGTTGAGGGTCTGAACGATGCGAGAACGAAGCTGACGGACATTTTCAGTTTCCTGCTACTCAAGCACCACCGCCGTGCCGCTCGCACTCACCATGAGCATGCTGCTGTTGGCACCGATCGTTTCATAATCGATATCGATGCCGACAATCGCATTGGCACCCAAGTTCTTGGCCTGCTCGCGCATTTCTCCAAGGGCGATATCCTTAGCCTTTCGGAGCTCCTTTTCATAACCAGCCGATCGTCCGCCCACGATATCGCGGATCGACGCGAAGAAATCCCGAAAGATGTTCGCGCCTAAGATCGCATCCCCGGACACCAAGCCCAAATACTTCACCGCCTTCTTGCCTTCGATATTGTTCGTCGTCGACAGAATCATGCATCCTCCTTCCCTAGTACCCCCCATGCTCTCATTCCACAAACCAATCAACAAGCCTTTCCTCTATCCCATTGAAGCGGCGCAGTGAGACTGCTAGCATCATTTATTTGTCGCTCTTTGGATCATATCGTGGAACGTAACCCTCTACATCTCAATCAGTCTGCGGATCTCGTGATTGAAGGGGCCCGGCAGAATAATCTCAAGAATGTTTCACTCCGCATTCCCCACAACAAAGTCACGGCCATTACCGGAGTGTCGGGGTCCGGCAAATCCTCGCTCGCGTTCGACACGATCTTTGCTGAAGGGCAATGGCGCTATGTCGAATCGCTCTCGACCTACGCCCGCATGTTCTTAGACAAAGTCGCCCGACCGGATGTGGATCGGCTGATCAACGTGCGACCGGCCATTGCCATCGAGCAGAAGAATCAAGTGCGCACATCCCGGTCTACGGTCGGGACGACGACCGAAATCGCCGATCTACTGCGTCTCCTCTTCGCCAAGATCGGCAAACCGACCTGCCCGGATTGCAAGCAAGAGGCCCGCTCCTTTCAGCCCGACAGCGTAGCCGACGACCTGCTGACACGATGGCCTGATGCCAGAGCCATGATCCTATTCCCTATTGCCGCTCCCAAGCCAAAAGAAGAAGCCGCATTTATCCAATCACTCCTGACGCGTGGATTCGCCAGGCTCAAAGCAAACGACGAGATCGTTGATCTACATGAGGTCGGACAGCTTTCACTCCACAAGCTCTCCTCGCTCCACATCGTCCTCGATCGCTTGGTCATCAGAGACGACAATCGCACTCGTCTCGTCGAAGCAGTAGAAACAGCCTTCCGCGAAGGAGAAGGCCGCTGCTCAGTCGACCTCATCGGTCATGGGCAGCAGTCGTACAGCACGAAATCGCTCTGCCAGAAATGCGGGCGCACCTTCGAACCCCTGCGGCCGGTTCTCTTTTCCTTCAACCATCCGCTCGGCGCCTGTCCCGAGTGCAAAGGCTTTGGCAATGTGCTGCGGTACGATCCTGAACTGGTGATCCCTGACCAAGCCAAGTCACTTGCCGATGGAGCGGTGGAACCTTGGAGCAAGCCCAGCTCTGCCTGGTGGCAAAGGCAGATGATCACTGCGATGAAACGGAAAGGCGTCGATATCACGATCCCGTTCACCTCGCTTCCCACGGATACCCAGCAACTGCTCTGGGAGGGTGACAAGTCCTTCGATGGGATCAACGACTTCTTCGAACACCTGGAAGGCAAACGCTACAAGCTTCACGTCCGTGTCTTTCTCAGCCGTTACCGTACGCCTTTCGATTGTCCTGGTTGCCATGGCAGCCGCCTGAAGCCGGACGCGTTGTTTGTTAAAATCGGCAATACCGATATTCATGCGACGACGGAACGGACTGTCGAGAGTCTTTCAGGATGGGTAGACTCCTTATCCCTCTCGCCCACTGAGCAAGCGATTGCTGCAGATATTCTCCGCCAGCTCACGGCCAAACTGAGCTTCCTCCAACGAGTCGGCCTTGGGTATCTGACGCTCAACCGGCAGACGAAGACGCTGTCCGGTGGTGAGGCGCAACGAGTCGCGCTGGCAAATCAGCTGGGTTCTCGGCTCGTCGGCACACTCTACGTCCTGGATGAACCGACGATTGGACTTCATGCAAGGGATACCGACCTCCTCGCCGGGATCCTCCACGATCTTGCCAATACCGGGAACACCGTCGTCGTCGTTGAGCATGACCGCCGCATGATCGAATCAGCCGACTACATCGTTGAACTCGGTCCTCACTCGGGCGAAAAGGGCGGCGAGATTGTCTGTGCGGCACCAGCCAAGGAATTCATCCAGGATCGTCGTCCCACGACTGCTCGATACTTGCGAGGCGAAGACCGCATTCCCCTGCCCGTCAAACGGCGATCCGGCAACGGCAAGATGCTGGTTATGGCCGGCGTAGCAGAACATAACCTGAAAGACCTGTTCGTTCGGATTCCCCTCGGCATGCTCGTGTGTGTCACCGGCGTCTCCGGCTCTGGCAAGAGTACATTAGTCGAGGATACCCTCTACCGCGCCGTGGCCCGCGCATTTCGCGTGGACTCCCTTCCCATGGGGCGCTTCAAAGCCATCAAGGGCATCGAGCATCTCAAGGGTATCCGATTGATCGACCAACAACCGATCGGGCGTACTCCTCGCTCCAACCCCATCACCTACCTGAAAGCCTTCGATGAGATCCGCCGGCTGTTTGCGTCTGAACGAGAAGCACTCACGCGAGGATTCACACCAGGCCACTTTTCCTTTAATGCCTCTGGGGGTCGCTGTGAACGCTGTGAAGGCAGCGGTGTGGAAAAGTTAGAAATGTATTTCTTCGAGGATATCTACGCACCCTGCGAGGTCTGTGACGGCAAGCGCTTCAAACCGGAGATCTTGAAGATTCGTTACCGAGGCAAGAACATCTCCGACGTGCTCGGCATGACAGTGGAGGAATCGCTCTCCTTCTTCACGGGGATGCCCAAGCTCCAGGAACGCTTACACCTTCTCACCTCTATCGGCTTGGGGTATTTACGTCTGGGCCAATCCGCCACGACACTCTCCGGTGGTGAAGCCCAGCGGTTAAAAATCGCCGCAGAGCTGAAGGATACCAGCGCGAAAGACGTGCTCTATATTATGGACGAACCGACGACAGGCCTCCACTTTGACGACATCAAGAAACTGCTCACCGTCCTCCACAAACTCGTGAACGCCGGCAACACCCTGGTGGTCGTTGAGCACAACCTGGATGTCATCAAAGCAGCCGACTGGATTATCGACCTCGGCCCCGAAGGCGGCGCCGCCGGGGGGCAGATCGTGGCGGAAGGACGGCCAGAACAAGTGGCGAAGGTAACCGGATCACATACGGGGCGGTTCTTACTAGATGCTCTTAAATCTTCTTCCAGCAGCGAGGTGCAATTGAGAGAGCTGTCCCGCTAATCATTTGTAAACTTCGATTCACGTCAGCAAACTCCACATACTGCAAGCCTAAATGGTGAGACGCCGTGGATACCAATAACGAGGCGACCTCAATATTAGAAGTAAAGAGCAGCCAACTAGCGTGGCCAATTGGCTGCCCTTAGCTTTGCTTACGGCTGCGGCAGTACGGTAGATTTTTTTGGTGCTTTACCGTTACCCGCCATGAAGATATCTTCTGCAATTTTCAGTCCAAGCGGCACCCCACCGATGTTCTGCTTCACATCCGTCTTGCCATTTGGCTTCAAGGCAAAAGCGTCGAAGAACCAATGGACACCGAGGTACACACGACTAAATCCGTTCTCCTCAATCATTTGCCACAAGCCATCGTCGAACTTGCGCAAATGGCGCGGGCGCACGTTCCCCTGGTTATCTTGTGTCACACCATTCATTTCCTCGGAGACGAACGGCCCCTTATAGACGTCATCTTTCCTGCAATCTCCTTTAGGTACACCGTAGAACAACCGCACCATGTGCAGCGCCGCAGCGCCGAAGGTAGCATGTCCCGATGGATAGGCTGGGAAGGGCGGGGTGAAATTTCGATCGCGGCTGTTGCTTGCAGGGGCGCCAAACGGCAGCCACTCTGGATCACAATCGTTGTTGATATTGTCCCTCGGTGTTGGAGCCACAGGGCCCATTGATGGATCGTGTTCGCGCACGCCAAGCACAGGGCGCCATACATCATGTATGTATTTTTCTCGCCACGCCAAGATTCCGGCATCGCCCAAGGCCGCATTCACAAGTGCAAACAAGCGTGCGTTTTGATCTACTGTATTGCCCTTACTCATCGCGACCTCACGCACAATTTGATTGTACAGGCGTGGAGGCGTCCCAAGCTCGCGCGGACCATCGTAGGCCCAGTACAGCCCAATCACTGCTTCGTCCACCGTGCGCTTGCTGTACGTGGCAGGCAATGTGCCCATCAGTTCCGGCGCGATGCCCTTCCCTCGCACCTGATCAAGCGCATCTTTGTACGCTTGGCTACCGATGGCCGGTGGCGCATCAAGTCCAAAAAGAGCCGTAGCGGCGAATAGTTTCGAGTTTTTCCCATAGAACGGTGCGTGCAGAGGTTGCGTTGGATTCGCGGGATCTGGACGATGCCGACCAGGTGCATTGGAGTAGACATAGCCAGCAGCACCAGCGCCAGGATCACCACTGCGATCTAACAAGATAGCTTGCGCCACAGCCATCCCGAAGGCTTGTCCCTCTGGAACTCCCACTCCAGGCACCGACACAGCGGATAACTTTGTATCGAAGAATGGTTTTTGTCGTGGGTACAGTGCAGCCAGACAAGCATGAGCAGCAGTTGCAACCGCTGCTGCAGGGTCGGCCGTACCAGGGGGAGGACTCCCTGGTGCTGACAAGTATCGAGGCAAGCTCGCCCCTCCGACTACCCCCGCATGCGCGTCATACATGGCGAGATGCACGATCGCGAGCGCACGTGAGCTCAGCGTTGGTCCACCTTGTTCGGGGCTCGGCTTGTCGGTGCCGGGAACATTGCTAAAGTCTCGTCGATTCGCCTCCAGTGCAACTTCGTTCCAATATAGAATGTGGTCCATGTGCTCTTTCCTCTCCTGATTGTGATGCTGGCAACCGGCCAGCTCGGCTACCCACCGAATGATGTAAAGGTTATGTCATCGCTAAGATCCATCCATCATCTCCACCTAAAAGCCGTTCGCGATACGACTTCTGTGTGACTCTGCATGCGAGAACAGCAATTGAGATGCCAGTGTGGAAACAGGAATACAAAGTGTTCACGAAGCACGTGCACACTCTATATTTTCATGGCCTTACGTATTGCCGCGTAAGGATGCAGGCCCAACACACATCTTGTGACTAGAAGGACGTGAATCGGAATAGATTCAGTAGATGTATCGCTCTCGATAACTCACGAGAGACTGCTCATCACGATTTCACATCTCCTGGTGAAGGCCAGCACTGATCGGAGATGTCGAGTATCTGTGCACACTTAGTACACCTGGGAATTGGGGGGGGGCCAAAGATTCCCCTGTATGAACAGGAGTTTCACCGAGTGGTTGAAACTTCGTAGGAAGTTAGAGAGAGGATCTATTTGGAGGCGTGATGAGACTATAAGCAGTCTGCGTGAAACGCGAGATCAATTAGGCAGCATGGTCCAACTATGAGTCACTCCTGACAGTCAATTATTCTTCAGACTTGTCAGGTTTCTTCGCCGGTTGTTCACCTTCCAGCTTCTTATGCAGATACTTTTTGCTGAACGTGGTGATGCCAAAGGCAAGTCCGATAGCGATGGGAACAAAAATCGCCGAGGCAATATTCGCATTCTTGAGCCAACCCATTTCCTGAAGGCCCTTGAAGATATAACCCCCAAGCCCAGCCACATAATAGGCGATGACGATGACCGACAATCCCTCAACGGTGTGCTGTAGCAGCACTTGGCTCTTGGTCGTTTTATCGACGCTCTGAAGCAGCGCAAGGTTTTGCGATTCCAGAATCAAGTCGATGCGGGTGCGAATGATGGTGATGATGCCCTCGAAGCCGCCTCGTAGCGTGTCGATCCGCTTCAAGAGCTGCTGATAGCCTTCCGCCACACCCGTAATGCCGCTCAGCACATAGTCCGAGGTCGGACGATATGACTCTAGGGGTTTCTCTGCCAACGACGCCAGGGTGGAATGCACGATCCTATCGTAGGGGAGCGAGGCGGACAACTCGAAGTGGAGTGTTCCAGCCATGCGGTTAGTCTTCAACAGATCCTGCGTGAGGGTATTCAACCAGCGCTGCAAGGTCTCCGCGTTTGCGTGCCCGATATGAGACGTAATAATTTCTCGCTGTTTCAGGTGAACCTGTTCGAATTTATAGACCTGATCGATGGCAGCGGAGAATAGCGGCTTCTGCATGAGCAGTAAATGATAGTAGGTCTCGATCCGCACGATGGCATCGACGATGTCTTTCAGGCGCGAAGGATCGCCTTGCGACGGCCCGACACTGACCCAGTACCGTTCTCGTCCTTGGTCGTCCGGTGTAAAGCTCGTCGCGACGCAGGTCTGCTCATTGAAGATCCGGCTGCCGTACAGAACCGGGCCGGGCATCAGTCCACGCAGTTCTTGACGAGGCGGGAGCATGCCCGTCATCAGCAGAATGTCCAAGCGGCAGACCACCGTCCCGAGCGGCTCCACGGGAAACGTGTACTCTGGAAACGTCAGTGGTCCAAAAGTCGGTGCGCCGTTCGCTTGCGACGGCAGATGCCAGAGCTGGTAATTATAGTATTCCGTATGGGCTTGCCAGATGAGGATGAGCCGATCGCCGTTTTCCGCTTCCTTCACACCATAGCCAAAATTCTCCCTCACGGAGGTCATCTCGGAAGGAATCTTAAGATGTCCCAACAGCGATTGGAATTCCGACCGGCTGGCTGGACGCTGTGTCGGCGGGTCGGACATCCGAAAGGCTTTGTAGTGCACATGGGCTGGGACCCGCAGCCATCTCCCGATCGGCTGGTGCGGGCGTTCGTGTAACTTTCTTAACAAGGCCTCAGCTCCTGGCCGAGACGTCTCTGGCTGATTCACGTATGTATTCTCCCTCTTCGTATACGCTCGCTCATCTAACTCCACATTCGACCTGACGATCGCATCAGGAACCTTGCATCCGAACGATCATGCAGACACGGATGACCTCCGCGACAAACCACTCTCCCTCACAGCAGAGACGAGCCTAGCACTCGGCGTGGGTACGCTTCAATGATGATGGAGTCGATGTCGGTCGGAACGCACGAAGGCTTCAGTTGCAGGATGGATCGAAGGGCATGTCGACGTACGGCTGATAGGCTTCGCCCAGCGTGAGAAGAATATCCCCCCAGACACGCGTCGGTTCTTTTTCAAACACTGCCTGCGAATCTGCGGGTAAGGTGATCCATGAGCCGGTTTTCATTTCATTCTCTAGCTGGCCCGGCCCCCACCCCGAATAGCCAAGATAGGCGCGGAAAGATTCCTTCGTCCCGACACCGGTGAGAATGCGTTCGACCATGCCGACGTCTCCGCCAAGGCACACTCCGTCGAACACGTGGTGCGCATTATCCGGAAACTGATCACCTCGGTAGAGCAGCATCACTTGATTCGTCTGCACCGGACCACCGGCATAGAGCACATGGGCTGATCCCTCGAGCACTGGAACCTGAGGCAAGGCCTCAGAGATGGACATGGCCGTCGGACGATTCACGATGACGCCAAGCGCTCCTTCCGATCCATGTTCACACAGCAACACAACGGTCTGGCGGAAGTTCGGATCGCGGAGGCTTGGCGTGGCGATCAGAAACATCCCTTTATGGAGTTTGGTGTCCATAGAGCGAAATCCTACTCTGCCCACGCAACTTGCGCAAGCACTGGGCTGCTCTCAGCAGGAACTGATGGTGGCGAGAATTTACATCTTGTACAGCGACGTGCGGCGATCGCGAAGCAGATCGTTGTAGCGATTCAAACTCTTGTTGCGGGCTTGCGCCGGATCAATCTCAACGATCGTCAGCTCTTCTTGGTCATGCGACGCCCGATGTTGAATCACCCCCTTCGGAGTGACCACTTCGCTCTGGCCAATATAGGTCAACCGCTCTTTGCCACCCCGTGCCTCGCTACCAATTCGATTGCACGTCACGGCAAACACCCGATTTTCAAGACATCGCACCGGCATGGAATCCGGACAATTCGGCAAGACCAGATTGGAGGGATGACAAATGATCTCAGCCCCCTGCATCGCTAAGGTGCGTGCCGCCTCCGGGTAGTACCAATCGAAACAAATCATGACCCCGATCTTTGCAGCTCCGATGTCCCACACAAGAAATCCTGAGTCGCCGGGAGTGAACCATTGTGTCTCTTCGAAAAAAAGATGCGTCTTCCGATAGCATCCCAGAAAACCAGACGGTCCCACGAGCACGGCGGAGTTGTAGCAGCGGGAACCAGATCGTTCAGGAAGTCCCGCCACAAGGTGCATCTTGCGGCGCTTCGCGATGTCGACCAGACAACGGACCGTGGGACCATCAGGAACCGGTTCAGCGAGCTGATACGCTTCCTGTTGTGAAAGAAACTGATAGCCGGATGCGAACAACTCCGGCAACACGATGAGATCGGCTTCCGCCTGGTCCAGCTTGGTCGTGACCATCTCCAGATTCTTGGCCACCTCGCCGAACTGTGAATCGAATTGGTAGAATCCGACTTGCACGTAACACTCCCGTCACACCGGAACGGGCAGGGATTGTGTCCCTGCCCGTCTGAAAACTCGATGACCGCTGAAAGACGTCAGCGACAAACCCTGCTGCGTTACTTCACTTCAGCCAAATGCGTTGCGCCGCCATCTGCATGTTCCGTGCATGCATCGGCATGTCCGGCCTTGCCATGCTTCACAGCTTCCGTCAGGTGTTTGATCCCTTCCATCAAATGGGGATTTTTTATTCCAGCAGCCGTCGCATGTTTGAGTGCTTCACTCGCATGCTCAACACAGGCATCCGCATGCCCTTCTTTCCCATGTGATGCGGCGCCTCTCGCGTGTTCGACCGCTTCAGCCACATGCTTGTCGCCAGCGAACGCTAACCCATTCAGCAGCGGCGCGCCAACCAATACACCAAGTCCGAACACCAACATCGCACTACGACAGATTCTTCTCATCATGGCTGCCTCCTTGATGGTTGAAGATGCGAAATTTTACGTTGGAAAATACTCGAATTCACCTTACACAGCGTTCCTCAAGACTGTCAAGAAGGTTTGGAGGCTGGACCAAACCCAAGCATTTTCTGGAGCGCATGAAGATCTTTTTCGGCTGGACAAGCGAAGTCTCGACTCCACTCCCACCATGATCCAGGATAGTTTCTGAGTTTCGAATACCCGACAAGCTTGAGGATGAAATAGAGCCAGGCCGATCGCACGCCGCCGGTACAGTAGCAAATGACCTCCTGTCCGTTGCCGATCCCCTTTGCGACCAACATCTCCTTGATCACCGACAAATCTTTAACCGTCGCATCCTTATTCAAGAACCCATTCCATGCCACGTGTATGGCTGAGGGGATGTGACCGGGCCGTGGGATACCCGCCACCTCTTTCCCTAGATACTCTTCAACGCTGCGTGCATCGAGAATCGCCGTCTGGGGATGCGGCCCCCTGACGAGGTCTTTTAGATCATCTTTCAATGCAATCAAATCCAGACGTGGCCGAGCGGTGAAGTTTCCCCTCGGTGGGGAAACCAGTCCATGCGCAAACGGCCGCTTTTCCGCCGTCCACTTCACCCACCCCCCATCCAAAATACGCAACCGGGTGTGGCCCAGATAGTCCAACATCCAAAACATCCGCCCTTCGTCGCCCCAGTTGTCGAACGGATTGGAATAGATCACCACCTCACTGTCGTGATTAACCCCAAGCCGCTGGAGAATACGCTCGATCTCGCCGAGAGCTGGATTGAGCAAGCCTTTCGCGACGGCATTGGGATCGCTATATTCATGCCACGTGGAATGCACGGCCCCGGGAATATGCCCGCCGAATTCATATGCGGCCTTGCCTCGCACGTCGATAATCACCACGCCCGATTGACCTAACTGCTGCTGAAGCGATTCAGTATCGATGAGTAATGGATGTGTCACGATGCCTGGCTCTTTCTAGCCCACGACGGGCGATTTAGCTGTGCGCGACAGCTTTGCAACTGGTGCCATCCTGTTGGCGACGGATGTGCGATCGTCGGGTTTCTTGGTGCTCCAATGCGGTTTTCAACTCGCCGGACAGCGGAAATTCTTGCTCATAGACCACGAATCGATAGGGATCGTTTCCGGTCAAGCCGTATTTCGTTTGCAACATCTCATGCTGTCCATCGGTCAGAATGTGGTACCGCACCCGTGTTTTCAGCTTGAGTCCGTCCGTCTTCTCGGGTATCCGATACGCAAACTGGTAGTCACGGCTGGTCTGCGGGAACAGTCGATTATCATACAACTCTACGATGACGGGCTGCCAGAGGATCCACCGCCCCATCGTGGAACTCTGCTGTTCCAGTATGTGTCCCTGCTGATCTTCGACAAGGAACTCCACCGTAAAAAATCGATCGGGGTCACCCGTTGGAATCTTATGCCCGGCACCGGCATTCGTCAGGGTGAGCGTAAACCCGACCCGATCGCCGGGCTTCGGAGCAGCGATGTCCGCTTTCACCTGAACCGCCACCGCTCGCCCTACCATATCGGAATCATGTCCCCCTCGCCAGAGATGTCGCCGCCCCTTGCGGACCGGTCCACCCAGGGCCACCGGTCTCTCAATCTCCGGCATGTGGCAACTCTGGCAGATGAAGCCCCGCTCCTGCCAGTACTGGCCTTCATATTCCGCATAGGTCCCGCAGGGTCCCACATTGTAGAACTGGGCCGGGCCGGACACTACATTATGACAGCGGTAGCACAGCTGGGCTGTTTTAAAATTCGGGTCAAATTTCGTGGGATGCGGCGCTACGGAATCTTCGAACGGCCCATGGATCACGCCGTCGCGCACATGGCAGGCCGCACAGGTGACCGACTCTTTTTGATACTCCGGATCATAGTGCGGGTTGGGCTCTTGAATGGCTTTCTCGACTCGTCCGCGTGGAATCTCTTTCACCAGCATGGGCTGCTGATTTTCGAGCGGTGTGTGGCAATTCAGGCAAACCCAAATGTTCTTATCCTTCTTCCAGTAAGCCTGGAAAAACGGATCTTCGTAGGCATGGGCATGAATGCTCGTCTTCCATTCCTCATAGATCTCGCGATGACATTGGCCACAGGATTCGGCTTTGAGGCTTGCGAGCCCATCAGGAATTTTCTGAAACGGAATGGCATGGGCATAGTCATCACGCAACCCGAAAATCACGACCGGTTTGATCTCCGTATAGTACAGATAGGTTGCCCCAGCCAGCACAACCATCAGAATTGGGATGACGTACGCGCGCCTCATACGGCAAGCAGCGTCTTGATGTGGGCCTCGACCGAGGCCGCAAGCGCTGTCAGGTTATATCCTCCTTCGAGTGAGGAGAGAATACGACCGTTCGCATGGCGTGTGGCGATACCCGCCACGATCTCGGTCAACTCCGCATAGCCGGATTCAGTCAATCCCATACTTGCCAACGGATCATCCTTATGCGCGTCGAAGCCGGCTGAGATGATGACAAACTCTGGCTTGAAATCATCGGCTGCCGCTACGAGCACTTTCTGAAACACGGCGCGATAGTCGTCATCCCCCTCACCGGCTTCCATCGGCACATTGATGGTGAATCCTTCCCCAGCTCCCTTGCCGCGCTCGGTTCCTCGGCCTGTGCCAGGATAATGGGGATACTGGTGGGTGCTGAAAAAGAGAACCGAGGGATCGTCCTCAAAGCTATGTTGGGTCCCATTCCCATGGTGAACATCCCAATCGACAATCAGCACTCGTGTGAGTCCATACTTTTTCTGGAGATAGCGGGCAGCAATCGCCACATTATTGAAGAAGCAGAACCCCATCGCTTGTCCCGCTTCGGCATGATGACCTGGAGGCCGAACAGCGCAGAACACGTGATCAACCTCCTGTGCCATGATGGCATCCACCGCCGCCAATGCCCCTCCTGCCGCTAAATACGCAGCCTGCAGTGTGCCTGGGGACATAGACGTATCAGGATCGAGCGAGACGCGGCCACTCGCGGGTGCGTGGCGGGTGAGCGACGCCAGATAATTGGAGTTGTGGACTTGCGTGATCCACTCATCCTCGGCCTTTCGTGGCTCGATCCTGACCAGTCGAGCAGCGACTCCGCTCTCCTCCAATCGCTGCACGATCGCGCGCAACCGATTGGGAGACTCGGGATGCCCGAGCCCCATGTCATGTTCAAGATACGCCGGATGATAGACGAGACCTGTCTTCCCCATACACACACCCTCACACTCACGCGCAATTCCAAGTCAGATTATCATGCAGAAAACGCCATAGACAATGTGCGCCAGCACTGCTATCGTTTCCCACGAACAACAGGAGCCATCATGCCCAATCCACGAATCGAACCGCTGAAGAAATTCCTGGCCATGGACCCGAACGACGATGTCGCCTGGTTTGGGTTGGGGAAAGCCTACATGGACGACGGGAACTTTGACGAAGCCGCGAAAGCGCTGCAGCAATGCATCACGGTAAAACCCACCTACTCAGCTGCCTATTATGGGCTCGCGCAATCTCTCCAGAAGCTAGAGCGCCTCGACGAATGCCGAACCATCTGTGCGACGGGCATTGACGTCTCGACGAAGAACGGTGATGCCATGGTGACGAAGAATCTTGAGGCGTTGAAGCTTTCGTTGCCGTCGTGAAGTCTGCGTTCCCATCCACGTCTCCCTTTCGTCTCCCATCCTGGGCCATCCGTCTTGCGCGTCGGCAGCAAAACCCGATCGTGGCGGCGTCCGATCGTATGCGATTCGTCATCCAGCTCGCACTGACCAACGTCACCGCTCAGACCGGTGGCCCCTTCGGGGCGGCAGTCTTCGAAACCAAGACAGGACAACTCATCGCCATTGGGGTAAACGTCGTCGAACCCACCAACTGTTCACTTGCCCACGCCGAAGTGGTCGCCCTCGCCAACACACACGGGACTCTGAAGCAGTTCGATCTTGGCGCGCCTGGTATGCCGAAGCTCACACTCGTGACGAGCTGTGAACCCTGCGCCATGTGTTATGGCGCCATTCTTTGGTCCGGGGTTCGTAAAGTCGTCTGCGCCGCGCGAGGGTCCGACGCAACGGCAATCGGATTCGATGAAGCTCCGAAACCTAAGAACTGGGTAACCGAACTGGAGAAACGCGGGATCTCGGTTGTCAGGGACATGTGCCGAGCAGAAGCTAAGGAAGTCTTTGGGCTATATCGACAAACCGGTGGTCGCATTTACAATGCCCGGAAGGGTTCATAGATTTGGCATTCACTAATCTTATCCAATACACTAATTCTTAATCTCCTGCACCTGGGTGAGAAACGCATTGAAGACCTCGGCGAATTTCTCCACCTGCGGCACCGCGCCGTCCATCTTCGCGGATTGTCGATATGGCATAAGGTCATCCACGGCTTGATTCACTTGCTGAGCTCCAGCCTGATAGGACGCCCCACCCGCTTGCGCGGCACTCGCGGCAAAGTCTTTCATGATAGCCGGCGTATTGGCCCCCTGCTTGGGATCCACCAATTGTTGCGTGAAGGTGGGGATCGCCCAGGGGGTTGACATGAACTCAACCTTAGATTGCCCCCCGGCATGCATCTCGTTCGATATGACATTTAATTGAGCTGACACTCGCGCCAGTTGAGCGCTTATCTGAGCTCGCTGAACCTCGGGTGTCACGATGCCTCCACTTTTTTCCAAGGCTTGCTGCGCTGCCATTCCCTGAATGTGCGCGTTAGCCATACTTACAGATGTGGCTACGGCGTTAAACCTCGCCTGGGCCTCTTGTGCTTGACCAATATTAACCGCGTTATAAAACCGCTGTGTTTCATTGAATTGTTTTCTAGCTACATCACCGAACAGCAAGCTTTTCTCGAGATAGAACTCCTCCACACCTCTTTCGCTACGCACGTGATCTCTGACCAGATCGGCACTGAGTTGAGCCACCAAGGCCTTCCCTATCTGACCCTGTGTCTGCCGAATTTTAGCCAAGATCAAGTAGGATTCGGTCAGGCTTTCTCCCGAGGTATGAGGGCAAAACTCACACCGTTTTATTACCTCCATCGCAGAAAGAAGCTCCCGCTCTGCCGATTCAACGGTGCCCTGCGCGAGGCAGACCCTAGCACTTCCTTGATGAGCTAAAGCAAATGCCTGTGTCCATCTCGCATACGTGACAGGAAACCCTCGACTTTCTCCATGAAAATTCGATGCAGAGCCATATTGAACCTTCCCCTTATTGTCCAGGGCCTTTTTAAGTTGCTCTTGATAGCTTGGGAACGGCTCCAACGGCGCACTTCCTTTTAAAAAGTCCTGATAGATACGCAGTGCCTCTGACGGCGCCTTCTCTTCTTGCGCCCTTGCAGCTTCGAGGCTCCTCAGAACATCACTGGACTCACCAAGGAAATAGGCTGGATCTCTTGGAACATAAGAGGCGCAACCCAAACATCCTATTAGGGGTAATAAAGCTAATACAGTTTTCGCCATTTTTAGCATAACGTTCTCTCCTTGCATGCCATATGTCTTTATGAATCCTTCATGGATGAGAACGGGAGGTGCTCTTCCCTTGTCCTGCCCTAGCGGACTGTTGCGTACAGTGCCTCTCGCACCTTTTTCAATTCCGGCTGGAGAAATTGAGTTGTGCAATAATCAGAATACTTGTAATCGCTATTGTAGTAATCATCGGGGGATGACACATGCATAATTCTTGATCGGTTTACCATTAATCGCCCATCTGAAAAGTGCCCATAATAGAGCCCGTATAGGTTGTAGTCTTTGAAGCTTACTTTATGCTGCCATGCATGGGCCCAAGGCTTTCTAGGGTGAAAGGCATATATCTGAAACTCGACATCTCTGGAATCTGATCCCCACGGAAGACCTAAGAACATAAAGAGGACACCTGACGGTCCGAGCCCGTACGACGTTTTAGTCCCAACAACGGTGTCATGGTTCAAGACTCCGGTAACAACTAAGTCATATTCAGTGTATCCGGTGGTCATCTTTTCCCAAGTGGGAAAATAGTCGACTTGTGAGAACAACTGTGCAGACTTCAATTCCGCGGCTAAACACTTGCCAAATTGTGTGGGATTACCAACGTCCGTCTCTGTCGCATATAAAACGCCTGGCACGTCAGCAAATCCTAATGCGCCGAAGGTCCTCACCTTTGCTGTGGGATTTCGATCCTCCAGCTCGATTACTGCAACCCTAAGGGAGGTGCTCTTGAAATTTTGATCTGGTGGGTTCGGTATATATATCCGTTCCTTAAATCCACATCCGACGGTTACACTAAGCGTTGCGGGGATCACCATATAAACCGCTACTCGTTTCAAGCTCTGTAGAATGATGCCAATTCTCATAAGGCTTCTCCACGTTGTGATACCGCTCTTCGTAACCTACAGATAGAGGGGGCTCCGAAATTTCAGGCAGTGCGCTAAGTGGTAACCTGACTTCACCGAAGCCACCTCTGATCCAGTGCACTTCTTGCTGGGCAACAGCTTTGGCTTTATCGAAAGCCTCCTCAATCAGCCACACGCCATCTCTGGTGTATTGTTACTTCCGAATCTCCTGCACCTGGGTGAGAAAGGCATTGAAGACCTCGGCAAATTTTTCGACCTGCGCCGCAGCGCCATCCACCTTCCCGGACTGGCGATAGGGTACCAGCTCATCCACGGCTTGGGTCACGTCCTGGGCCCCAGCGTGATAGGACGCCCCGCCCGCTTGGGCCGCATTCGCGGCAAAGCCCTTCATAATGGTCGGGGTATCCGCGCCCTGCTTGGGGTCGACTAGTTGTTGGGTGAACGTGGGAATTGCCCAGGGAGTGGTGTTCACTTGTAACGTCTTTGGGTTCGATCCAGCCTGAGCGGCCACCATGGTCATGAACAGTTGGCTCTGCATTTGAGCCATCTGCGCGTTGAGTTGCGCCGCTTGTACCTGCGGCGTCATTACTCCCCCGCTCTTAGCGAGTGCGCGTTGGGCCAACCCCTGCTGTATGCCCGCATTGGCCGCCATGATCCCCCCAGCGATAGCCGATGCCATGGCCAATTCCTGCTGCGATTGATATTGCATCGCACCCTGGAATAGCTTCTCCACGGCGGCAAACTGCTGTTGACTTCTCTCTCCATAAAGAACTCGTTTCTCAGAGAAAAAGTCCGCCAATCCACCATCGGTGGCGAGGTGATCTTCCAAAAGATCTGCATTGAGCTTTCGAATCATGGCCTTGCCAACCGCACCTTGAGCTTGATAAACGTTCTGCAGTATGCGATTCGACTCCCGAAGGCTCCGCGCATGCGTGTGGGGACAAAATTCACATCTCCTAATGAGAGCCACAGCATCTGTCGCTTCTGCCTCCGCTTTGCCCAATTCATTCTGCATGAGGTAAATCCGAGCCAAACCCTGATGCGCCCGAGCCATGGCCATCACTTGGCGCGCGTACACCTCTGGAATCCCTAGGCTAGAATCCTTGGTGAATGATCCATAGCCGTTGCTTTCCTGAAAGGCCTGAAGCGCTCCTGAGAATGTCTTTTGATATTCAGCAAACTCTTCCTTTAAGGTCACACGGGCCAGAACCTGTTGGTACAGCTTCAGGGCTTCTCCCGGGCTGGCTAGCTCGCGTGCTTCTGCTGACTCCACCGATTGCAGCGCCTCATTCGAATTCGCCCGAAGGTACGCCGCATCGAATATTGGAGATGCAGAACAACCGGCTGTTAGCGCGACCAGCAAAATCGCGCCCGCTACCCTCCCCAAAGAGTTATGTGACGCACGCTTCATGAGCCGCTCCTTTCCGAATTCTGAGCTTTTGGGAAGCGCAGCACATCTGGCTTCGGTGAGTTATGTTTGAGTGCTGCCGCCAAACTGGTTCTCATCCCAAGTAATGCTGGCTGCAACAATTCGGGCGTGCAGAAATCGGTGTAGGTAATTGAAGCACCTCTCGCAGCCCCAAAAAGACTCTCTCCGTCGCTCCAATCATTCAGATAATACAGACCTTTCCAATAAGTATGCTCAAGTCTGATTTGATGACCCCAGAGTTGTTCATCAGGCAACATAGGACTTAGTGCGATAAGGTTGAAGGAGATCTCCCGCGAGAATGACTGAGCCGGTAGGCCCAAAAAGCCAAACAGGACTCCAACGACTGAAAGCCCATAGAAATGCTTCTTATTCTCAATTTTATCTTGCAGCAGCCGACCTGTCACAATCACATCATAGGACTTGTATTCCTCCGCAAGTTTCTCCCAATTCGAATGATACTCAACAGACGCAAATGATTTGGACCCCTTCAATTCAGTAGCGACACACTTCCCCAGGAGCGTATGATGAAACGCAACCAATTCAGTGCCATAGAGAGCCCCTGGGATCGCACTTACCCCAGGGCGCTGGACACCGGTACCTGCAGATCCATCCTCCAATTCCACTACAGCCAGCTTCAGCGGGAGGGTTTGAACAGATGGATCTGGCGGATTAGATTGATACACTCGCTTGGGGGGAACTCCGCCGCTACAGCTCACTACTGAAACAATGCTGGCAACAACTACCAACGATCTCCACACCAGCCCCCACTGAACGTTACCGACGATACTCATAGGACATCTCCCCGAATATTGCTTTTCTCTAAATCCAGCGTGTCCCGATCGCTGGCAGCTTTGGCTTCAGCCAAAACACCTTCTGCTGCCAGATACTCCGTTGTCTATTTCCTTTCATTTCCGAATTTCCTGCACCTGAGTGAGAAAGGCATTGAAGACCTCGGCGAATTTCTCCACCTGCGCCACGGCGCCATCCACTTTCCCGGATTGGTGATAGGGCGTGAGGGCATCCACCGCTTGCGTCACTTGCCGCGCTCCGGCTTGATAGGACGCCCCGCCCGCTTGAGCTGCGTCGGTGGCAAAGCCTTTCATGATCGTCGGCGTATTTGTGCCCTGCTTGGGGTCGACTAGTTGTTGGGTGAACGTGGGAATTGCCCAGGGAGTGGTGTTCACTTGTAACGTCTTTGGGTTCGATCCAGCCTGAGCGGCCACCATGGTCATGAACAGTTGGCTCTGCATTTGAGCCATCTGCGCGTTCATCTGCATCTGTTGCACCTGTGGCGTCATCACGCCACCGCTTTCAGCGAGCGCGTGCTGGGCAAAGCCTTGCTGAATGCCAGCATTTGCTGCCATAAGACCACCCGCCACGGCCATTGCCATTGCCTGTTGTTGCTGGGCGTGGTATGCACGGGCGCTCTCAAACAGTTGCTCCACGGCAGCCACTTGTTGCTGACTTTGGTCACCAAGCGTTACTCGTTTCTCAAGATAGAAGTCTTCAATGCCCCCATCGCTTTTCAGGTGATCTTCGAATAAGTCGGCATTGAGTTTCCGAATGAGCGCTTTCCCATAATTGCCCTGCGCCTGATAGACGGTCGCGAGAATAACATTCGCTTTTTGGTGGCTGGACGCTACATAGTGCGGGCAAAACTCGCAGCGCTTCGCGATGGCCATGGCCTCAGTCGCTTCGGACTCGGCCTTTGTCCACTCCTTCTGGCTTACAGCGATCCTGGCCAATCCTAGATGGGCTTCCGTCGTTGCCACAATCTGGCGGGCATAGACCTCCGGGATTCCAAGTCCTGAATCTTCACGAAGTCCCCCGTTCCCATGACTGTGCTGAAATGCGACAAGGTCATTGGTGAATGCTTTCTGATACTCTGCAAACTTGGTTTTCAGTTTCGTCTTCGCCAGCATCTCCTGATACAGAACCGCAGCTTCAGCCGGATGTGTCTGTTCTCGAGCTTGAGCCGTCTCGACGGTCCAGAGTGCATCATTCGAGTGGCCACGAAGATAGGCTGCATCATAATTCGGAGAATTCGCGCAGCCCGACATGAAGAATGGCGCGACAACACCTGCTCCAGCGATCAGAAGAGCCCAGCATCTGAGTTTCATCATGGTGTTGTCCTTTCCGGGGTCTTCTCCTGAGCAAAGGCAGAACCTCCTTGCTCAGCAGTATTTCGCTTCAGGGCCTCCGCAAAACTGTTCCTCATGGCTAGAAAATGTGGCTGAAGCAATTCGGTGGGGCAGAAATCGGTATCTACGTGGGTACCAGAAATGGCATGCCCGTTTACCAGCCACCGAATGCTACCCAAATCACTAGCGCCGTGCCCCCAAAACATTCCTGAGATCTTTGAATCATGGAATTTGATAGGGTGGGTCCAAATGGGCCGATCTGGTTGATGCGGCTTAAACGCCGTGAGCTCAAACATGGCTTCGCGAGAGGTACCTTCTATAGGAAATCCTACAAGCCAGAGCGCAACTCCAAGCGGATCCAACAAACCATAGGTGTACTCGGTCCGCTCGAATTTATCCTGATGCAGACGACCGGTCACGATAATGTCATATGACCGAAATCCATGAGCCCCTTTTTCCCAATCAGGGTGATAGTCGACGACTTCGAAGAGGTGAGATTGTTCTAGTTCAGCTGCCAGACAAGTTCCGAAGAGCGTCTGGTTATACTTTTGAAACTGTGTCCGGTAGAAATATCCAGGAGTAAATACTTCAAATAAATTCCAATTCGTAAATCCGTTCCCCGGCGACCGATCTTCCAGTTCGATCACGGCGACTTTCAGCGGCATCGGCTTTCCCGCTTGCCCTGACGGATTGGGTTGGTAGACACGTTTCGGTGGAACTCCGCCGCAGCCAGTGATCAGCGCCAAGCCAAGCACAAAGATCAATCCCGCCAATCTTCTTTGCATGTGAATACTGATGTTTGCGTTCATAGCCCTCCTCTTGAACATTGAGACCGATTAGTCACGATGGTTTGGATGCTAGAGATCCAAGGTATCCTGATCGCCTGTCGTCTCCGTTTCATCCAGAATCCCTTCCGCAGCCAAATACGCCATGGCCTGCTGCTCCATAGCCTCCAACTTTTTCTGCAACTCTAGAGTCCGCTGTTGTGCATTCCGCTGCAGTTGCGCTTGCTTCGGATCGGCGAGCGCCGCTTGTGCCTGTTGCCCTTGCTGCCGAATTTCCTCGCGCTGCGCCTGAAGCTTCCCCTCGAACATCTGCATCGTATCGGCATAGGCCCCAAAGGATTGCTCCAGTGCGCCCAGTCCAGCCACAGCGGCTTTGGCTTCTGAACCGCCACCGCTGTTCGGTGCAAACGGAGAGGTGGGATTCACGTTGGTCACGGTCGCGGTCAGATCCTTGAGCGAGCCGAAGACTTCTGTCCGAAAGGCCCGTTCTTCCGCCTCGGAGCGGGCTTGCCGCTCACCTGCCCCAGCGTTGGCTTTGGCCACCTGACCATCGGCGCGACTCTGGTCGGCCAGTTTGCGTTCAGCTGCGGCTAGATCCGGCATGCCCTGTTCGTCGTAATACTTGGCGCACGCCTCATGAATAGTGGCGGCGGCGTAGTCATAATCCGCCGCACGGCCCCTCAATTGGTTCGCCTTGTCCCAGTGCGGCAGCATCGATTTGGTGACTTGTTGGATAGCCTTGGCATGACCCTTATGCTTGGTGGAGAGCTCCGAGCGGCCTCGCGCAGCATATTTGTTCGTCAGACGGATATGCCCTTTCCTGTAGAGCGGATTGACCGCGACGGCTTGCTCATAGGCCTCGAGCGCTTGGGTCTGCTGCCCGGCATTCCAGTAGGAGGCGCCCGCATTGAACCAGGCCTTGTGTTCGTCTATGCCACCCGCCCTGGCCTTAGCCTGAAATGACTGTGCCGCTTCGTCAAAGCGCCCTCGACGAAATGCTTCTTCGGCACTCGCCTTCACAGTGATGTCAGAATTGGTCTCGATCTGCATCGTGCCTGTATTTCCAGAACGCGACGGACTTCCAGCGCAGCCCGCAATGAAGCCTATCACCATCACTACTATGCCTACCCTGTTTGCATGATATGGCATTATCCGATCAGCTTCCTCAGACCAGACGACCCTTCAAGACATTTACGGACATTTCGGCTGAGCGGCCAATTTCCGCTGACATTGGACATCGTTGCCACAATCGATCTGATAGGGATTACCACAGTAGGGGGCTGGAACCCTCGGGGGGGAGCTTATCTGGGGTGTCCTATCTCTGGTAAGGCTCTGGCTACCCCGCCGACATTCCATCGCCTGAACGACCGCTTGTTCGTAGCCAACTTCCAATTCCATTTGCCGCCGGGTCTCGTCCTGGCTCCCCCGTGGCCATTGCGCCAGGGATTGTCGGAGTTCTTGAATATGCTGACGTAGCCCCGAACTGGCGGCCTCTGCCGATCCTGCCTGGGCAATCATGTCGTCGATCGTTGGATCCGGCGGAACGCTGACTCCCCGTCGTTGCGCGATCGCTCTGAGCTCTTGGGGAACCGGCACTCGGTTCGGACAATTCCCACCGGAGAAGCCACCTCCGGTTCCACCAGAGGAAGAAAACCTTTCACGCCCCTGGTTATAGGCTCCCAGTCCGGAGCGGAACGACCGCAACATGGCCGTCTTGTCGAACGAAGAACCCGCCTCCAGGGTCTCCCCCGACAGCGCCCCCCCCGCCGTGCCGGGTTGGCTGTTCTGAATCCGGCCCAAGTCGGAGTCCAGCTTGGCCAGGAGATCTTTGCCCGGCCCCTTCGTGCCAGACTCATCGTCTGGACAACCCAGATTTTCATCGCAGACTTTGTCCTTCTTTGCCTTCTTCGCCTTGCAGGTCTGACTGGTTGCCTCGTCCGACCTCGCCAATTCCGGATTCACCACGAGGCCCGGGTCGCAGTTCTTGTCACTGCCTGTCGTTTCTTCTTTTTCCGCCGTGACCAGCGCGGACAGGCGGCTCTCCAAGGCTTGCCGGCTGGCTTTGACCGCATCGAACTTGGCTTGCATTTGAGACAAATTGGCCTGAACAACGACGTCCAGCCTTTTCGCCTCTTCCCATAGGCCGACGAAAGCTTTTCCGTCTTCATACAAACTCGCGACCGTCTTCCCTGTTTTGCATACCAGTTCCATCTTCTTCGTTAAGTCATCGGCTCCACCGAAATTGCTGAGTTTGGCTGATATCCTGCACGCGCGGGCAATGTAGGACTTCTGGTCCCCTCGCTCGACTTCTGATCGCATCGCGTCAAGCTCTACGGCTATCTCAGCCATCTTGGCTTCTTTGCCGGGAGCGAAACCCTTGAACCGCTTCGCACCATATTCGTTCAACTTCTCCCGGAGCTCTTCACACCCACCGGCCTTGCCGTTTTTGCAATCTGAAAGAGCTTGATTCGTCTCCAGAAGCCGATTGCCTGTTACGCATAGCTCTCCATACACCTGTGCCGGAGTACCCTTGGGCGTATTGGCTGCAAACTGGCAGGCCAAAAGTCCGGCCTCCCGATACATTTTCACGGGGAGCGCCATCTTGGCTTTGGCCATCTCCCAGCTCGCATCATCTCGATCAGCTTTTGCGCGATCGAGCGTCGCCTGCATATCGTCTTCCAGCACTTTGAGATCGACGAGCTTCTGCTGGAGTGCTTGATACCTTGTCGTGCTCTCCCCTTCGGACAACGGCACTTTGGCATCAACGTTGGACCAGGTAGACACGATGAAGAACAGGACAGCGGTGACCCCGAAGGACAACGGGGAGCGGAGCTTCGTGAGGACCCAGAAACAGTTCCGTATCGGCCGCACCCAGGGGGCGCTCGGTAATGAGAAGAACGATGGCTGCAACATCTGGATCATCCTATAGCCTTAGGATACATGCGCACGATCTACTCCTTCCTGCCTCTTAGTTCAAAATGCTGCATTGTTATCCTGGAGCTGCGTCCCCTCGCAATGCGCCAACTGGCGTACATATTTCCCATTACAATTTGCTATCATCTTTTGCCCCTCTTGATCGCGCGATCGGGCATGGTTGTGCGATGAGGCGTTGGAGCAGGCCATTTCCTGATTGTGTGCGTGAAGTCACCACAGGCAGCCGCTGGCCCATTCCAACTCAACGAATGACCGCATATTTGACAAAAAAAGACGACTCGGCTTTATCAGAAGAACCGAACCTAACTGAAGCTTGTAGACTCGAAGATGGATGGATGGATGGATGGATGCAACTTCCGGATCACGCTACACCCCAGGGACTGGACGGATTATTTACTCCTGTCTGCTTCATTGTGTCAATGCTATTTGCGGCAAGAGACTGCATATAAACCCGGATTCCGCAGTTGAACGGTTGCGATCACGAGCGAGCACTCAAACACCCTCGCAAGATGGGAAGATGATGCGGGCTCAGGGAAGAGGGTCATGCCCGCGCCTGCGGCGCGGAGACAGGCATCTAGGCATTCCGGACTTCTTGGATGCCCGCTTGAAGCACACGGGAATGACGAGAGGAACAATGGTCAACTGCAGAATCCTGGTTTAAGACCACACATAGTTACCGAGGGCTATAGCACTTGCCGAACGACATCCGTTTGATGTTCAGTCAGACCTGCCGACGCAGTGGGATTCTGAATCAGCATACGCACTCGTGGGTGAATACGCTGCTGTTTGGGCCGTTCAATCAACTCAACATTCGCAAGCCTTAACGCCGCTCGTGACGGCAACGGCTCGACGTCCCAGAGTGAAATCAACACGGCGCTGAGGGTCGGCACCCTGGTGAGCAAAACTGTCACCACCCCGGCAAGTGTCTTCAGATCCAACCAGATCGCTTCCGAACGAGTGTTCTTTTCCCCCTGAAGGTCGGCTCGTGGAATGGAGATGCTGAGCACCACCGAATCGCAATAGTCGGCCAATTGCTTAGCCTTTTGCTGAATGCGCGCGAGAATTCGATGAGTTAGGATGACACCCCGATCCTCCTCCTCCCCAATGACCTCATCTAAGTGGAGTCCCCGTAAGGGCAATCGCTGCCGCGCCGCCGATCCCACCATCGCGGTGACTTCCACGAAAAAACGTTCACGACCGAGACGACATTCAAGATCAGCTGTTCGCGCCTGCGACTCTGGCAAAAACGTGACCTGGACTCCGACACGAAGTAATTGGGTGGCCAACTCCAATTCAGCGAGCGCGGATTCCCTCACCCCGTAGTCATAGTGCGTCAGCCGACGGACGAGGCGGCCCAGACGGAGATGGCTTGATTGATCGACGCAGTGACGATGAAGTGCACTCCAACGATCATGCAGTTCACGAGAAAGCCCTTCCTCGTCTCGTTTCCAGGCTGGTATCGGTTCCGGCTGCCGTCCTCGCAGAGGTGCAACCAATCTGAATGTTTTTCGTGGACGAAACCGTGCCACCGTTTACGCGACCCCCGAATCCCCCTCATCGTGACTGGACAGGCCCGACAGCTCAGGTTGCCGCTTAGCCAATTCATCGGCCACTTCATCCAACCATCTGCCCGCACATCCCAATACCTCACGCACCAACGGCTCTGGCTGCCCCGTTTGCTTGATCGTCCATTGGGAAACATATTCGAGCAGCGTCTCGCGATCAAATGATCGAGTTGAATGGGTCGCGAGCGCAGAGAGTTCCCTCAGACCCACGCGCAGAATGTCCCCCACGGTCTCCCGGACATAGGATGTACTGGCCGTGACATACTGGACAATGCGATGGAGTTCGTGATCGTTCATCCCTCTCTCCGCTCAGGGAATTCTTACACCATAGCCGTGGCCTGTCAACGCCGCTGCACCTGTTCAGTCCGGCAATTTCCTCCAATCTCAGCGTTGCCTGGTGATACACTACCGCCTGTTCCTGGCACAAAACTTACCTGAGAGGAGACTCGGCATGGCCGCCAAACATCCGGTTCGACACAAGACGTCTACGTCCCTTGTATCCAACCAGTGGGATCTCACCCACCTCGTGAAGAACCCGCTGAAAGATTTGGAACAACATCTGGCGGCCCTGGATGCGCAGGTCGTGCAGGTTGAGTCGGCTCGTCCTCGGCTCCAGGCAACAATGGCGAGCGCTGAATTCCGTTCGATCCTGAAGCTCACCGAATCGATCGCAGAAGGGTCTGCCAGGCTTGGCGCATTCGCCTATCTCTGGTTTTCGGAAAACACCAAAAACACCCAGGCACGATCGTTTAAGTCCCAGGTGGAGGAGCGGCTCACCGGCATCACCAATCGCCTGCTGTTTCTTGATCTCTGGTGGCAGGGAGTTGATCAGGAGAATGCGGCACGGCTGATGACCGACGCCGGCGACCTTCGGTACTACCTGGAAACCATCAGACGCTATACGCCTCACACACTGTCTGAATCAGAAGAGAAGATCATCAATGTCAAGAATGTCACTGGACGAAGCGCGGTCAATACGCTCTATGACGTGGTGACCAACGGACTGACATTCACGATGAAAATCGGCGGAAAAACCCGCACCATGAACCGCGAAGAACTCATGAGCCACGTGCGGAGCCCTAAGGCATCCATCCGCCAGGCCGCCTACAGAGAACTCTATCGTGTCTTCTCGGGCCAACGGGACCTGCTCGGAGAGATGTATCGGACACTCGTGAATGACTGGAAAGCGGAGAACGTCGGACTCCGTAGGTTTGCCTCTCCCATTGCCACCCGCAACCTCGGTAATGATGTGCCAGACCAAGCCGTTGATGTGCTGTTGGCGACCTGCGCCAAGAATGTCGAGATCTTCCAGACCTACTTCAAACTGAAAGCAAAGATCTGCAAGATCTCCCCGATGAATCGGTACCATATTTATGCCCCCCATCGGGCAGAGACCAAGAAGTATGCGTATGCCGATGCCGTCCGCATGGTGCTGGGCGCCTATCGCGGCTTTTCTCCCCAGCTTGCAGACCTGGCCGAACAGGTCTTGAGGGAACGACGCATCGATGGGCCGACGCGTCCTGGCAAACTAGGCGGGGCCTATTGCTACAGCGTGGCGCCTGGCCTGACACCCTACGTGATGTTGAACTTCACCGGGGAAGCCCGAGACATCGCCACCATGGCCCATGAGCTCGGCCATGCCGTCCACGGAATGATGGCCAAAGACCATTCGATTTTTACCTTCCATTCAACCCTCCCCTTGGCGGAGACAGCTTCTGTCTTCGGTGAACGCATTCTCTCCGACACCCTCATGTCGAACGAGCGCAACAAAGCCGTTCGACAGGGCTTGCTCGTGAGTCAACTGGATGACATCTATGCCACCGTGATGCGGCAGGCCTATTTCATTCGCTTCGAACAAACAGCGCATCGAATGGTGGGAGAAGGGGCGACAGGAGACCAACTGGCCAAAGCGTATTTGGCTGAACTTCGGCAGCAATTTGGTAAGGCCGTGAAAGTACCGGAAGAGTTTCAATGGGAGTGGCTTATGATTCCCCATCTCTTCGCTAGTCCGTTCTATTGCTACGCCTACAGCTTTGGCAATCTGCTCGTCTTGGCCCTCTACAGAATGTACAAGGAGCAAGGGGAATCGTTTGTCCCACAGTACCTGGACTTGCTCGCCACCGGCGGATCGCAATCCCCTCGAGATATTCTGAGCAAGATGGATGTGGATATGACGTCCGGAGCGTTCTGGCAATCAGGATTCGATACCATTCAGGACATGGTACAGCAACTGGAAGAAACGATGTAAGCCGCTGGATTGACGGTTGTGACAGAAGCACTCACCAATCCTGGGTCGGCGAATGACAGAGTGACCAAGAGGTCATCTTTCACAGATTGCTCAGTTGGTTAATCGCCTTGATTTCATCCTCCTCCAAGGCTCGCCATTCACCCAGATTGAGGTCGCCCAGGCGAACTGGTCCGATGGCGATGCGCACCAGCCTCAATGTGGGATGGCCTACGGAAGCCGTCATGCGACGAACCTGACGATTCAGCCCTTCATGGATGGTGATCTCTAACCACGCTGTCGGCACGTTTTTTCGAAACCTGATGGGCACGGGCCGTTCTGGCAATGGTGGCTCCGTATCTAACAGCCTCACCTGCGCCGGCCTTGTTCGATTTCCAGCAAGCAGCACGCCTGTGCAGAGCCGTTCGATCGCTGGTTCATCTGGAATCCGTTCGACCTGCACCAAATAGACTTTCGGCAATTTGTGTTGCGGATCGGTAATCCGGTGTGCCAACGCTCCATTCGAAGTCAAAATCATCAGTCCTTCGCTGTCCTGATCGAGACGCCCCGCCGCATAAACACGAGGGACAGTGATGTAGTCCGCCAGCGTCGGTCTGCCTTCCAAATCGGTAAAGCATGGAAGCACCCCGTAGGGTTTATAAAATGCGATGGAATGAATGGACATAGCCGTTTCGAACCCTGCCTGTATGGTATCAATCCTGCCGTATCGTGCTTTGGCGAAATAGTCGGAAGTTGTGGCACGAAACTTACTAAAGACTAACAGAAAAGGATATTGGCAAGGTGTGAAAGCTTCGGCGTGATCTGGGAGATGAAGTACGAGTACACACCATCGACCGGCAAGTCTCGGCCACAAGCGGACATTCGCCAGCTAACGTTCGGCATGATCGGCGCACCCTGCCACCGGCTTTGATTCAGGATCCATTTTGGCTTTGCGCCGCCGTCCTAAAAAGGATGTTGAGAGAGCCAGAATCTTATAATCGCCACACAATGTAGTTTTCTTATCACTGCTGAAGCAGGACACTAGAAAGGGTAGCGAGCTGGTTTCAATAATTACTTGGGCCTAGAGCTTCGTCCTGGCAAGATAATGATGAAAACAGGTGGCCCAAGCTGGGCTAAAGGCGATCCTAGGTAAGCGAGGTCATCTGATGGATTCAACCTGCGCAAGCCACTGCGAAGTGCTACGAGCCAGATTCGAGGGTAGAGAAGCCATCTATGTAGAGAAGGGGGCGCTGCGTGTCCGTGTTACCAACATACGATCAGAAGGCTTGAGCGTCCGAGCGAATGTTGAGGAAGTCATCACTCCAGGTCTCGGAGTGGGTTTCTTTGCCAGGACGCACCCACCCACCACTGGTCCACTACGATGGGATATTGGCGGAGACCCGACCTCATATTCCGACGACTCCTGGTCAATGGGCTACGGAGGGTGGACGCTATATTTTGATCCAGAGTTTATCCAGGCCGTAATTGATTTTTCGGCCCGACGTCCCAACGACGCAGATCCGTACGAAAGTTATGAGGCGGTGTGCGACATGGCTTTGAAACGAATCTTGATGCGGGAACCCCAGTCTCCTTGTTTGCCAGAGGCGATGTAATCAGGATACTGAATTTCACAAGAGGGATTCCTCAGTAGGCGGTATCATCCCCTTTCCTGGCGAGGCACTCACGGAGTACAGCAGATGATCAAGGAAGAATTAGATTCCAACAGGATATTTATCCTACACGAGTTTCTTTCAACCGACGAGTGCATGGCGCTGATCCGCAGGAGCAAAGATTTCAGCTATAAAACAGGAACTGTCGGTGGTGTCATCGCTGAGGGACTTAGAAATAATGAACGAGTCTTGTTCGATGATAAACCGCTGGCGGATGTCTTGTTTAACCGGGCTGCGTTGTGGATTCCGAAGGAGATTGATGGTCATCAGCTTGTAAGATTCAATGAACGGTGGCGGTTTTACCGATATCGAGCAGGGCAGACATTCCAGCCTCATCGGGATGGGGCATATATGTCATTCCAAACTTACGAACAGAGCGAAGTAACATTTATGATTTATCTCAACGATGAAATGACCGGTGGGGAAACTCGATTTTTTTCTGATGCAGACCAAGCCATGCAGGGACGTCCCTACTTATCGGTCAAGCCGACCACAGGAACCGCGTTGGTATTTTTGCACTCGATTTGGCACGAAGGAGCGGTCGTGCTTAGCGGAGAGAAATACGTGCTGCGAACGGATGTGATGTACAAGCTCTAGGGGCATGGTGCTCCAATGTTCCCCACAAAGAAGCGAGCAGTACCTCTGTTCTCGTGAACAATCGGAGGGAAGCCAATGCCCCAACCACTTTTGGAGCACTGGTTGATTAGGTTGAGAGTCACTGGCTAACCAGACTCTATGCTTTTTGGATGAGATTGAATCGCGCGGTTAGGCATCCGTCCCAATCTTGGATTTTGGTGGAAACCACGGAATACGGCTGGTATCGGGAGGCTGCTTCGTGGGCTTTTTGTCGAGGCCACTAAAGCTTTTGCCTTTGCGCTTGGCCACGCGACGTGGTTTGGAGTGCTTTGTAGGATGCTCCGAGTAGATCATTTGGTAATCCTCGGTATTGTTGAGTGGGCAATCCAATGATAACCGTACTACACGTTTCGGCGTGTCTGCGTCATGCTCGGTACGATGGGCGCATAGGGTGATTGAATAGGTTCGCCCAAGGTGATACTCAGCAACAAGCGGCCCAAGAGCATCGTGGCCGCGATAGAGATACTACTCTGAAGCCAGTCCGCGAGGGACTGCGCACCTACAAGTACGCTCGTCACGCTTAGAAGCCAGATTAATAATCTTCGCCCTGCTGTTGTTCAATCGTTTGAATGCGGTCGGCCATGTCGATGAGGATATCCACGAGGGCTTTTGTTTGAGTCTTATTGAGCTGAGGCTCGCGGTTGAGTTCAGTCATTAGCTTTCGTAGCTGGTCAGCCGGGTGAGTGTCCATGACGCCTCTTATATTATGTGAAGAGATACCGACGATAAAGCCTAGCTTTCAGAAATGGAGAAGTCAAACCACAGAGTACTTGAGAAGGAACGCACACCGGAACCAGCTTCGCGTATTTGAAGACTGCTAGCGTGCAGACGCTTAGATTTGATCCTTCAGACAATGTGAGAGTGCACATCTATCGACCGGCAACTCTCGGCCGAGACTGTGTGAAAACGTGGGCCGCATCCGTACGGAACAGTGTGGTCTTGCCC
>ERZ1292625.405-Hain-H41-01um-R1-405-length-66233-cov-9_pt2 | contig 59317 bp, 82 predicted proteins | sample MGYA00564400_ERZ1292625 | MGnify/ENA primary metagenome ERZ1292625 (study PRJEB36523, sample SAMEA6512639) | groundwater metagenome | collected 2019-01-08 | study: AquaDiva: Metagenomics assemblies of 32 groundwater samples | reverse complement strand
ACATAATGTATGTAGGGCTTTATCATCTCTCTTAATAGTGATTCATTGGCAAGGGCAGTCCGTCCGGATGGGAGTTTTTTCAAAAATCTTTTCTCGAACTCTTCAGGTGTGCCAAGCTTATGGTTGCCCGCTGTCATTGCATCTATTAAAGGCACGATATCTTTAGGGGAGTTATTAAAGACACTGCCGGTTAAAGCCATGAAGTATTTATGTGAGGGTCGGATAGCTTTCATGGCCTCGTTAGTTAGCCCATACTGATTGCGTGCCCTATGCGCTTCATCGTATATAACCATGTCTGGCTGTATCTTATTAACTACATACTGAGGGTCTCTTCGGAAGATTTCATAACTAATGACATGATAAGAGGTATCGGGTGGTTTATGAATGTCCGATAAACCCTGTTCGACCTCTTTCTTCGAGCCGTACACTGAAACACTTGAATTAGTGTACTTTTTGATATTGTTTTCAACGAAGTTATTTCGAAGTGACGCAGGAGTAACCACTAAAAACTTCTTGGCCTTACCTGACTCTTTCAACTGTTCGGCTGCTGCGACCGCAGTCAAAGTCTTGCCAAGACCGACGCCAGCCGCCAGAATTGAGTTGCCTTCATTTCTGTTAAAATGAGATAAGGCGTCTTTTTGGTGTTGGTAAAGATTGACGGTTGGGTGGAGGGCTGCTTCTTTCTTTATATCTTTTGGAAGTTGTGGCTTCACGTCAGATTGGTAACTGCCCCCTCGTTCTTTTATATACTTTTTAACCAACTTTGGGTAAAATGTATGCGCTCCGGTATCGGCAACCATTTCGTTAGTCTCGTCCCTAAAATCCACTGACTTGCTAAGCGGCAATCCAGTATCAGTTAGATTGAAATTCTTAAATAACCATTCTCTGTATTGTGGGTGCTTTTCAGCTGTCGCGTCTAATAAACCCAATAGTTTATTTTCAACTTCTTTCGGAATACCTGAAGTAAAATCAAGAGAATGCATTTTTTCATGCATTGCATCAATTGCTCTGTTGTTTCTTTTCCCGATCCAACCCGTATGTGGCGTGTCCCTGTCAGGGAGTTTAATAGTTTTTTTAGACACATCGAAAAGCCCGCTAACTCCATCCACACCTTTAATTTTAGCAGTGTCGCTAAAAGCCTTTGAGGGTAGTTCTTTTACCTTTGGCTGAGGATAAGGCGGATCGATTTTGTCCCTAAATGGGCCAGTGCTAAAGTCATAGTTTAATATAGATTTAGTGGTAGGATCATCTATGAAGGGTTCCCTCTTAGGACCCTTAGATAATCCTTCTTTTTCTTCTCTACGTATAGCTTGTTTCTCCAACCCAAACTCCGACAAAGGAAGAACTCTACCTGTCCATCTACCGCCACCTGCTTGTGCAAACTCATGGTAAAAGCTCGAAACCTGTTCGATGGAGTGATCTGTCAAACCCTGATCGTGGACAATAAGTTTAGGTTCGCCCTTGCTGGTAAATGCGAAGCCAACAGGTCTGGTCTTCTTGATATCCTTAACGTCTGAAGGAACAATTATGTCGAATCCTTCATTGTCATCTTCCGATGTTAGATTCTTCATAAAGCCATAGTTAAATGGGTACTTGAGCTTGTAACCTTCCACATCTTTTACGAATCCAATAGGTCTGTCGAACTCTATCTTTTCGGGATGATATAACTTTACGGCTTGTCCTAGTTCTTTGAGGGAGGTGGCTTCTTTCTTCTTCGATCCCTGCAATCCTTTTACAACTTTTAATAGGTCTAAGAACTTCTTAGGAGACATACCCTCTTTGACCTTATTTTGGTCCATCGGTAACGCAGGTTTAATATTCTGGAATGAGCCGCTCCTAGCTTTGATTGCTTTTGCTACCAATCTAGGTTTAAGTATTTTTGCCAAGGAATCTGCATGTATTTCATTAGTTTTGTCTTCTTTCTCATGTGGAGGACTAGCATTTAAAGCCTGTTGTTTTGTAGGGTGGTCGTAATCCCATAAGTTGTGAGATATTTCATGGGCAAGTACATGTACAGAATCATGCAGTGGCACCCCGGTAACAGAGCGGCCTTTGGATGATTTAGGTGTTAAATTAATGCCTATTGCGGCATTGTCATTAGTCCAACCAATATCTTGGTGGCCAGTATTGAATTTAACATGCCTCCCAGTATTAACTCCAATGTCTGTGAATGATACAGGTTTGTCTTTTCCGCCCATGAAATCTTTAGGTGCTGGAGATTCTAAGACGCCGCCATTAGTTCTATTGCTGGTCATTAATTCATTAAGATTGTCTGCGATATATTTAATCGTTGGATTGCTTATAGCGAATTCTCGTTTAGTTGACTTTGGATGTCCGAGTTCTTCTCCACGTTGCAGGGCTTCTTTTTTCATTCCGCCCTGTCGAGCCAATTCAATTAAAAACGCATCTTTAACTTCGGGGGCTACTGTTTCTAGATACCAATTAATGTAAGATTCCCTATCTGATGGGGACATTTCTAGTGCTCTAGCCGCTCGCCTTTTTGCGCTAATTGCGATTAAAGGGGACTTAGGGTCATATCGGTTTAGCACTACTCCCGATTCGTGCAAAGCTCTCAATGTATCTGGAATCTCTTCTATTTTGACAGGCTTCACCGGCCGCTCTGACACAACTTCGAAAGATGTTCGCTGTCTGGGCAATTTAGAAAATCCTTCACTCGGTAAATGGTATATGTATCCTGGGACTTTACTGAATGTTTCATCTAGCGCCCCTGGGCGAGATTCGGTTAATGACATTCGTCTGTTATTAACTCGTTGCTCAATATCTCTGTCTCCCCATTTTTTGCCTGCATACGCCAGTGCAAATTCCCTTGAAGGAGTCGCAAATACTACATCTTTAACATTCGGATCACCGTGTAAATTCTTAGGCTTTAATACCTCCATTTTTATAGGAGAGCCGTGATATAACAGTTTTGGCTGAGCCTTTTTCTCAACCTCAGATTTAACAGGCTCTATAAATTTACTTGATGCAACCTCATTTTTATGCTCAAGAAATTTTGTATGCAAAAATTTCACAAAATTTCCAGGTTCTTTGGGATTGCACTGTTCCCAGGATTCCCAGTGTAGCTTATTGTTGGAGGCTTCTTTATATAATTCGTTTAGTTTTGACATTAAATACCGAACTTCTTTCGCCAATGACCAACTGTACGAGCATCTATTCCAAGATGTGCTCCTATTTCGATATTGGTTTTGCATGTCTTTATCAATTCTTCAAAATCTTCTTTAGTTCTAAAATGATTTGCGAGCGTTTTAGTAGCCAATAATTCATCAATTATTTTCTTTTTTCGATCCAAGTAAATAGTGGCATTTTTATAGATAATATCAGCTACTCTTTTTGGGAGCTCGCAGCCTTTATAACTTAGCTGGTAAAAATTATTCTTTTTATTGAAAGGGTTACACCAATGACTTATTTTCCCCTCTATAAATTTAGCAAACCCAAACACCATTTTTTCGTTTCCGCAGAACTGCAAACTGTAGACTCTAGCATTTTTTGTAGAGGCATATGACCCTATAGAGCCATCCCCATCAAAGCAGCCTCTCCAGTAATGGTGCATTAGGCTTTTATCGAGGACAGGTGGTGCAACCGTCCAGGTTTTTCTAGGGACTATATAATACTGTACTAAATCTTCGACCAATTGTTCATCATTTATTTCAACTGCATTTCTATAATATTTGTTAGATTCAGATATTGGACCAGTGTACAATAGTGATCTTTTATACTTTACTAAATGACCTTTGTCCTTTGTGGATAGGATCAGTCGAAGTCTTTTATTACGTCCGTGGTCTACGCATCCATCAGCGGCTATAAACCCCAGCCAGTAGGCCTTTTCCTCTGTGTCTATTTTTTCAAAGTATCTGGAATTTGCATAATATTTTCTACCGGTTACAGATTTTGGCCTAATCGGCAACGATATTTGATGACTGTAGTTAAAACTTTGGTAAGGGGATAACCCTATTAATTTTCCAGACTCTGTAACTGTTTTATTCAATAAATAAGCTTCTGTGAAAAGGGCTTTCTGCCCATCAGTTATTCTATAATCCATGTCTAGGTTAGTTGCACAATTCATTAAAAAGTCACGAAAATTCTCTGTTCTAGTAGTATCCTTTTTCTCTCTCTTTTTGGCTTTTCGGTTTTCCGAACTCACTGCCGACGATCCACGCGGAAACTGGGTTGACGCCATGAATCGGGCTACTCCACCCCCTACTGGCCCCTTGAAGTAATGTCTTGGACATCTCTCTGTAATTAAGTCTATGTAGCCAGTCGTCATTCCCGTAAAGGGGCCCGGTTGTGATTCCTTTAAGGATTGGAATAAACTTCACCTCTAATTTGTGCTCTTTATTATCGTGCTCCACGACAGATGCAGGTGCATAATCTCCTTGTACGTATTTCTCGGACTTTCCTGGATCGGTCACACGGACTAGATTAGTCATACCCCTTACTAATATTTCAAGAATTACTCGTTTAATTGAAACATTCTGCGATGCATATGCCTTTCTAAGCTCATCAACCATATATTCCTGTGTAGGTCTCAGCCCCTTGAGCTCTATGAGCTCTTGTGGTTTAATGACACCGTCACTAATTAATTGTCCTTTTTCAACTTTGTCCCCAGGCTTTACAATAAGCTCCCGCTCAGCAGGAACATAATGCTCCTCGCCTCCGATGGTTACATCATAACCGCCGACCGGATTGGCCTCTACCTTTTCTACAACTCCGTCTTCGGTGGCCAGAGTTCCTTTACCCTTAACAATCTCAGGAAGGTCAGTTAATTGCTGTACCCTCGCAAAACCTGTGGGAACATTAGAAAGTTCCTTACCCTTGGCCACACCGCCTGTATGGAATGTGTTAGAATTTCGAAGACCTGCTACCAAGTAAGCAGAGGAACTTGTGACGATGTCCATGACCTCCCCGCCAAACTTAATGGGGCATGTTCGGACAACTTTCACTAGATGAGATTCCGTATTTGGAACCTCATCTGGAATATCAAACACTAGGCGATCTGTTAAAGCAGTGCCGTGTAACAGCGCCCCAAGCTCAATTGTAGGAACCATTGTAAATGTATACACTGGTCCTTTTTGCCCTGAACCGCTAACAACACCTAAGCTAAACTGATACCCGTGAACATTAAAGAACGTGGTGAGCTGCTGGGCTAGCCCTGTTTGGTTTAGGGTGAGAGATATGCTGCCGTTCTCTGACTTCGCAAAATACTCAAACACATACCGTAAAAACTGGTTAGTCCATTTAATGTCAGTTAGGTACCAAGAAGGTAGTTTAGTCTTTGTAGACGGTATGCCCATCTCACCGGCAATTTCTTTTATAAGTGCCTGGTCCGTTAACTCAATGGCATGGTGACCACTATCGTAGGAACGATAGTGGTACTCAAACCCTGACAATGCTTCGAATAATGCATCTTTATCAGAGTTATCCATTGGGTCGAATCGGAACGTGGGATATATTTCAGAGTGCTTATCTCCAAAATTCCACAACCTGGAGTTAAACAAACATGCGCCTGCGACCTCTGGTGGAATAGTTGGCTTCTTCTCAATCATATGTGATGCGTGATGAGTTAAGTCGTACTCCAAGTATTTGTTAAGTATTTTGCCTGCAGGGAGCTTGTGCTCGCGGATAGCCATGTACTCGTCATATGTGAGTTTATACTGGTGTCCACACTTTAGGCACCTTGTTAAGTATTCGCCGTATTCTTGCCCCACAGCAAACAATTTGTAGCTTTGACAGACAGGACACTTACCGATAGAATCCCGTACAAACATTGGATGGTTATCTTGGATTACCAAAGAAGCTCCATTATCAAGAACAAGCGCGATCAACGGACTCTCGGGCTTATGCCTTGTAATCTTAGTTATGTTGACCCATTTGCCGTCAATGTCTAGAACGCTGTGCCCGGTTACGGGATATTTCTCGCTGAACGTAAACCGTTCAAATGCTTCGGCCGGTATGAGGTTGTACAAAGCCACCATACTCAGTTCTTTGATGATTCCTTCAGGGTCTTTATAAACCACAAGTGAGTCCTTGTCTGTACAGGTCATGGACATTTGAGTACCGGGCTCTGCGATAGCTTGGGCTGCTATAATGCCAAGGTTATCTCCAATTCTAGGAAGCTTTCCTCCTGCCAGAAGACCAACATCTTTAATAGCCAACCCTACAGGAACTTGACTTGTTAACGGAGAACGAACATTGACTGCCTTAACTCCTGATGCTTTAAGCCTTTCCAGAAGCTGCGGCGTGACCACATCGTTTCTCTTTGCGATTCCCTTATAGTCCTTAGCCAAAAATCTGTCTAGTGCGTCCTCGCCTTCAACTGGTAATTCGATCCCTTCGTTCTTCTCATCGCCATAGTCATCATGGGTAGCTAGCTGATGGACTTCATTCATTACAAGGCGCTTTGCAAAGTACCCAGGAATAGCGGTCATTTTTGATCGATCAACTGCACCTTTTCTAGCACCATATGATTGAATGAAGTATTCAGCTGTATCCAAGCCTTCAGCATATGAGCGCCTCACTGGAGTTGGAATAGTTCTTCCCTTAGTGTCGGCCAGAAGCATAGGAGCGGCTATTAGCTGTCTGACGTTAGCCAGATCGCCTCTAGCCCCTGAGTCCCACATTTGGAAAACATTGTTATCTTTGGGCAATTTAGTCTTCAGGTACTCATTAATAGTATCTGTCACTTTTCCATAAATTTCAACTGCTGCGTCTTCTTGTTTTTTAGGGTCTTTTATCTTCTCCCTCATTACTTTTATTTCTTGTTCTGCTCTCTTCAACAAAGAATCTCTGAACTCAGAGATAGGCTGGATATCGCCCAAGTGAATTGTTGAGCCGCTATAAGTAGCGTGCTTGTAGCCTAAATCTTTTAAATCGTTAGCTACTTTACCGAACAAAGGTTGATCTTGCTTACCTAGTTTAGACAGTGTGGAAACTACAAATTTTTTGTTGAAAATGGCATCATAGTTTCTATATTTTTGTGGCAGCAATGAGTTGGCAATATACCGCCCAACAGATGTTTTAGTTCCCCCAATATCAGCAAGATCGTTTATGGCTAGGTCTCCGTCTTTTACGGCTTTATGGGCAGATGAAAAGTCTTTGAACTTTTTACGACTGTCCTTACCGACTATGGTTAATCTATATAAACCAAGAATTGCTTCCTGTGTCGGAGCCATCATTAATCCATCCTCTTTTGGATTAAAGATATTATTTGTAGGAAGCATTGTAAAGGATTCTTTTCTGGCATCTTCAGTGACAGGAACGTGGACGCTCATAGTGTCTTGAACTGCGATACCATTTTTCAATGTGAACGTCCAAGCACCAGGCACTGTGAGGTCATACATAGTGCGCCTGTTACCTGTAGGTTTAGCTGAGGTAACTATGTCCCACATTACATCTTTAGATTCAACGAATTTTATCCAGTTTTGTGGAAGCTTCTTAATAGATTCTTCTGAAAGGTCCTTTAATAAGTCCTTGGCGGTACTCCTCAATAAGTAGCCTTTTCTTTGTTTTAAGATTACATACTTAGACCAGGCTGATGCAACTCTTTTCGAGGTGTTTTTCTTTGCTACGCCAGCGTCTCTTTTCAAAAGACTTTCTAGAAGAGACGCTAGGGGATTAGGTAGCGGGATAAAATCGAATGGGCTTTGCCTGGCTCCTTTTACTAGGAGCTTATCTAGAGCCAACTGTTTTTGAGGGGAATATGGTTTTATCCAATCTAAGTTGTCATAAACATCTTTGGATGGAACTCTAATCATGTACTCAATGCTATGCTTCCTTTGGTTCTGCTGCACTCTTGCTGAAATACCTAGTGACATGCAAAGAAGTCTTATATCCTCTGATAGTTCTTTTGATACAGTAGAAAAAGACAAGCCGAATTGTTCTTGCTTTGTGTTGCTGCTGCCCCAGAAGCACGAACCATCGGTGTCCAGCATTCCTAAGAACAGCCCCTTTCTGAAGTCCTTAGAAGTATTCAAAAACCACTTAGGTAAGTGCTTGTTATGGGCTCCTGTTTCTTCGCCAACACAGTCTTTTAACCATTTGGACAAATGGTGATTAGAGCTGACCATTTTCACAGAGTAACTTTGAAAACCATCAAAAATATGCGGGTTCTCATACTTAGTAATTTTATGGTCCGAGATGGTCTTCAGTAGACTGTTCCATTTCTCTATGACTGGGCTGTCTAAGGCAGAACCGGCAAAACACAATTGAAATGCATTATTTCTTTCTGATATCCAGCCGTCCCCTGTGCAAGCTCCCACAAACCAACCAATGTCCTGGTTGAGTTCTAAAGCAGGCTTGTGTATCTTTACTTTAGCTTTTTCCTGTTCTTCGTAAGTTAGCCATTGAATTATTTTCAACTTCTCAGAGCTGGAACTATTACAAAAAACTGGAAGACATAGGTTTGTAGTTTTTCTTGGCTCTATCTTTTCGACCAGTAAATTATCAGTGTACGCCAGCAAACTGTGGTCGGAGGAGCAAATTACAGATCGGCCAAGCATAGTGGCGACTTGCACCTCTTCGCAATTTGGATGCACAGAGAACTTGGTTACTGGCAGTAATTCAAACTTATTTTCGCTGTTCAACGCTGGAACTTCTATTCCAGCGGGGACGTCATACTCAGAGACACCACTTGGTTTAGTTATTTTCGTACTTTCTATTCGTGGGAAATTCTCAATGTCTATGTAGAGCCCCACAGATTCAAGAATTCCTTCGGTTGCGATTAGCATACTCTTTACCTCTTTTGACCAACTGTCATTAGAAGTATACACTAAATTCTTGTCAATATTGGAAATATTTACATTAAAGTTTATAATACCACAAACGCAATCACCGTCTGTGTTAAAATCCCCTATACCGTTCTCACTAAAGAACGTCCCACTTGTAGGTACAGAAATGTCGTACATAGTTATCTGTTCATTCATTAACTGAACTGAAATAACCTTCTCTTTTGTAAGAGTTTTCCCAGTGTAAATAGGTATGTTCTTATACAACAAGGATAGTGTTGGAACCTTAATTGTATCGGTTAAGCCCTCATTATAGGAAACTATGCTGTGCCCTGGTGAGCAGATCATCGATTTGCCAGATTCCGTAACTACGATTGTTTTATCACAATTATAGTGAACTGAGAACCCTTCCACTTTTTGGTAAGTTACCCGGTTATCGAACGTAAGGGCAGGAACAGTTATTCCATTTGGAACTAGGTATCTTTCATTCTTTCCGTTATAGGTTAAAGATTTTTGGACTCTAGGAAACTTGGAAATATCTATAGAGCCAAATATAGTGCTGTTTTTTACCTTAGTAATATTAACCAAGTTTGACTTGACCTCTGAGTGGTATTTTTTAGGTAGCTTATCGAACTCAACACACACTAAAATATTTCCTATAACCGAATCAGCATTGAACCCTTTAAAAGTAAGAGGGTGCATCCTAATAGCAAGTCCATCTACTATCTTAGGCATGAACGACATAATCCCAAACTTATGAAGCGTTGGGGCACGGTTTAACATAACAGGCCGTTGCTTCATCTCCAACTCAAGCATTCGCCTAGTACCAAGACTAAGTTCTTTAGTATTATCTTCGAGCTCAGCCCGAACTTTTAGAGGCATTTGCCCCATCATTCTAGCTCTATTCAAAACGAATGGCTTGAACAAAACTCTTGCCATTGCCTCTGGAATACCTACCTCGTCCGGATGCATGGCGGGCTCAGATATAATCGTTGACCTAGCTGTTAAATCCTGCCGCTTGGCTACTAGCTTTCCTTGGAAAAATCCTTCTTTGGCTCGCTTCTTTCCCTCTATAGTTTCTAATAGCCCCACTATATTTTTACTGCGCTGAGCAAAATCAGGGGCTGGTCCAAGTCCAGTTAAATGTTTCATGTGGTCATATAAATCAGACCTCATCTTATGCAGATACTCATCTGGTACTACATCCTTACTTTCCTTGAATTTATTGTTTAGTAGTATAACATTCCTATAGATATGATTAATATCATCGGTCATTAAATTACCATCAGGCATTGGATAGATGTGCCGGTACTTGGGCGGTAGTATAGGAATATGGTGCTGCACATATACGGTTGCAGGTTGGCCTAGCCTATCCAGCGCCTCAATGATCCTATATTTATGGTTTAGCTTATCAAGCTTTTGACCACGAGCCGACTGTAACTCTGTTCGAAGTTTAAGTAACTCAGACTTAACATTGACATTACTGAGCAGGGATTTTATAGCGGACCCGCCGGTAAGCCCTGTTGGGGTATCAACAATCTGTCCCCTCTCATCAACATTCAATTTTCCAGCGATTAATCCGTTGTAAGCATTTTCATCTATACTCAAGACTTTTTTAATTGCATCCTCAAATACAGGATTTGGCATGGGCTCTGCTAAGGAGATTTGACTCCACTTTGAGCCTAAGATTCCACCTGTTATTTCTGGGTCAAATAAGCCACCTTTTATTTCGGCTAGGTCCTTGCCTCTAAGCTGCTCTGCGTCGTGAAGTTCTCCGTTACTTTGTTTAAGAGTCTCTTCATCTGTCAATGGAAAAATATGAAGATGGTCCCCTTTACGCTCTGTGTTAATACCAGCCGCTTTTAGAAGAGCTAGAAATTTATCAAACACGAATGTCGGCTTTGGCGGTGGAACTGGCCTGCCGTCGTAAACTGCCCTCCAGAAGTCAGGATTGCGCTCTGCCTTATACGTTGACATTTCTCGAAGATTGTTCCTAGCACCGTGTGCCAACATAGCGTAAATAAAGCCAACGTCTTCGGACTGGGCCCCTTCTCCGTGACCTTTGCCTGGAATTCCTTCAGGTTGGGAATACCCCGCTCGTTCTCTAGCATTAAACTTCTTAGCGACGGAATGGTCTAGTTTATTTATATACTGATGCCCAACCATAATATGTCCTAGAGATGAACCTGTCTCAGGATCAAATAATTCCTCAGTGTCAGTTAAATCGTGTTTAGCTAGGTCTGACTTAACCTTCTCAACAAGATTTTCACCACTAAAGTTATGGACATAATAAGGCTTACCCGTTTTATGGGCTATCTTACCTGCGGCCGTTTCTAAAACCTGCCCCAAATTCATTCGGGACGGAACGCCGCTAGGATTTAAAAGGACTTGTACATGCCCTCCAGCGGCATCTCTGGGCATTTGATTATCGGGTAAAATTCGGCTAACTACCCCTTTGTTTCCATATCGGCCAGCTAGCTTGTCGGCAACGTCAAACGGTTCTTCTGTTTTTATGTAAACATCTATTTCTTTATCGTGTTTGGCAATTCTGACAACATGCCCATTAACATCGTGGTCCCACATCAAACTAGAATTGGCATAAGGCTGTACTAAACTCTTGTGAATGCCTTTCAAGATGTTATCCTCTGGTTTAGGGGTTCTCTTCCTAAGTACAGCGGCCACGTGACCGCCAGGTTCTACTATTTGACCTAATCTAACTAAACCTGTTTCATCTAAATTCGCTAACTTGTCCTTAGTTAATGCGATAGGATAATGAGCTGCAAACTTCTTGGCATCCATAACTACAGTTGGGTCTAACCGTATTGTTTCTTTATATAAATGGGTTGACGCTAATTTCTTTGCAGCGCTTTCTGAAATGACTATGCCATCTTCGAAGTTATAACCTTTCCACGGAAGATAAGCTACTCTTAAGTTAGTGCCTAAAGCAAGTGTGCCCCCCTTTGTATAATTGCTGTCTGTCAGGAGTTGCCCTCTTTTAACCTTATCTCCTGGTTTAACCAAAGGCTCCTCATGGAACAAGTGTTTTGCATTAAGGGGGAAATTGTTGTAATATGGAAGTTTTTGCTCACCTTTGTCTGTTTGTATGACAATATGATCGGGAGTTATCTCTTTGATAGTGCCGTCTACAGGTGAAGAAAGTGAAGCCATCTTCTTTCCGATATCTTCCTCCATTGAAGGGCCTGCTCGACTCGCCACTTGCACAAAAGGAATCTCTCTTCCGGTGATGGGTAAGGCTTGTTCTGTTTGGCGAGAGCCTGTTAGAGATCGGTTTCCCTGCACAGAGGGAAGAAATGGAATTGAGTTAACTGAGAATCCGAAGATATCTGAAGGACTCGATAAGACGAAATCTACATTCTTGGGATGAACTTCTCGGACCTCGCCCTTAACAAGTGCCTTGACTTTGTCTACGTTATCCTTTACTTTGCCACCTGAGAACGAGTCTGGAAATGCCACTGTAGCATTGTACATCTCAAAAGGTGTTAACAGTGAAGGCTTATTCGTTTTAGTGTTATAGACCTTTGTTTTTAAGTCTTGGCCGTCTTTAACTGCCCCTAGTGCCATTCTGAACACAGCGCCTACATCGTGCGACTCAGGGGTATGAATTGGGTCTATAAACCCAAGGTGTGAGTGGTGGACTCCTCTAGCTTCCAAACTTACAGCTTGATCACTCTGGATACCGCCTTCTCCGTGAACAGTTACTTTGAATTGCGTGCTCAACATGTGAAGAGGGTTGATTTGCTCATCCTGTTGAGCCAATGAAGTATTAAAGAAACTCCCAATAAGGCCTGTAAAATCCTTGGATGTTAAAATACTGCGAATGTCTTCATGCCTGTCCGCATTCCTCGTAAGCCTCTCTAGAAAGGCTGTTTTCTTTGACTGCTTTTGAATTCTTTCTTTTAGGAAATCTTCGACAGTGTGAATAGTTTTGAAAATTAAACTATCTCTATCGTCGGGTTCTTCTTGCCCTCTGCTTATATTTAAAAGCTTAGAAGAGGACTTAAGCAATACCTCAGGCGACAAAGTATTATAGGACTTCCCTAAAGTTAGTTTAGTTGTATCTGGCCAAAGTTCTGTCTTAGTATTAAGATAGTCATGAACATTCGCAACGGCTTCCTCAAGACTGTTTGCAGGAGTATCATAAAACAGCTTTTTATGAAGATTCATCACATGGTGGTCGAATGTAGTCTTGTACTTGTCCTGATTATTCTTTAGGACTTCATCTCCCCAATGCTTTTTGATGGTGTCATCAGATACACCCAAATGTCTTAGTATTGGGTAAAGCCCAAGATTAGATGTTCCGACCTGCCACGTAAACACACCAGTGGCAGGGGCCATATGCAGCTTCATGCCGCCCTTACCGCGAGCCAAGTTAATATGAGTTTCTAACTCACCGTTATCTTTACGTCTGTGGTAAACTCCTGGCCGCAGTCTCAGTTGGTTCACAACTTGATACTCTGTTCCATTAACTATATATGAGTACCTATGCGTCATCCTGGGCAAAATGCCCAGCTTAAAGTTTTTTACCGAGTGGATAGCTTTTCCAGAAGCATTGTCAACTAGGTCCAAATCACCATATATGTCATTGCCCCAAGTCTTTCCAGACAGCTTAGTATTGAGTTGATCTGGAATGTCATTCATCACTTTAGCATCATTTACCTTTAGGTTTTTGACACTAAGTGTATGTCTTTTGCCCTCCAAAGGAAAAAGAGAGCTTATTCCTTCTAGAGCGGAGGCTTTTAAATTTTCGTGCTGCTTATCAAAGTCTACTACAGAATAACCTAACATTTATCCTCCTGGTGGATCTACTATAATTATACTGTATTTTCAAGCATTGTATAATGGTATAAGATATATAGAAGGTTAGTATTTCACTATTAATAGTGAAAATTATAGAAATGTAACTATATCATATTTTGGTATAAGATACATGGTTGGTCCGCCAGTGTTCGCTGGCGCAAGATATAGCCTTAGGAGGGCTGTATGCATCGTCAAAAGAGCCGCCCGTCAAATAGGGCTCAAATGCATGATGCAAATGCGGCGAACGAAATTGCCAAGGATTTCTCCGATTGGCCCACGCCTGCCTCTAGCGCCGAGGAAGACGAGGACGATTAATAACTATAGAAATCCAGCGGACTATTACACTAGGAGGCCTAGGTCATGCCCGTAGGCGTATTACAGGAGATTACCGAGACCGGAATCCACAAGGTGCTCCTGCAAAAAGCAGGAGGATCGAAAATGAAAATCGAATGTGACAAGCTTGAAGAAGCTAGGTGTCACATTCTGCGAGCTGTCGGGGGAAGCAACGGAATCCCCCGAATCGAGCACTACGAGGAGAGCCTGTCTCCCATCGTAGGGGCTGAGCAGATCGCGACAGTCCAAATGCGCACGGTGCTCAGCGAAAAGATCGTGGCAGACGTCTCACATAAGTTGGACGGAAGGGTCGTTCCGAACAACCAGTTAAACATTGGGAGTAGATACAAAGCTCTGCAGCGATTTGCGCCCGATGCGTCTAACTTCAAGGTGGACGAGCTCGCACTCAAACTGTTGCCGATGCTGGGACTTCTGAAAGTTCTGGGCACCGGAGATAAGGTCACCTGGAAGTACTCACCCGTAATCGTCTGCCTGTTGGACGAAAACGGGAAGCCCAACGGCGAGCAACTCGCCAGCAGGAGTCAACTGTTCCTCAACTTACCCGAGGAATACCTGCCGCTGTTCTTGGACAACTACAATCAGGTGGAGCGCCCATACTTCCGGTACAACCGGGAGTTCGTAAAGGGGCCGGGACCCTCCCAACCGACAAACTAGCGACGAACTAGTAGGTTGGTCCGGTACTAAATTATGCGATACGAAACAATTTCGTGCAAACAACAGTAGCGAATATTCGTCGTTATTGTCCCTATTACTATTTCTTCAGTAAACACTTACAAACTAATATTATTCATGGAACTAAAAGATAAACTACTTGCTATAGAAAAAGAGCAAGCTGGAGTATATATAGGGAGTTTAAAACATGTCCCTAGACTACTAAATATTGGGGCTCTTACGGGCTGGCCTGTTTTTATTCAGGGCGATCCTGGAACAGGCAAGTCTTCAATTATACGATCATATTTTTCGGCCTTTAGAGACCTAAGTCAATTTGTACTCAGTGGATCACGCTTTGCTGATAAAACCGATCTAATTGGATATAGGTCATTGAAAGCATATAAAGAAAATGACGAAATGGTCTATAACGTTGAAGGCACTATGGTAACTTCGGACTTGATCTTCTTGGACGAGTGCCTCGAAATTAGCGAAAAAATAAATAAACTACTTTATCCCATCATGTATGAAAGGGAGTTCCAAAATGGGAGAGAGAGAAGAATTGCTGACTGGTTGATGTTTATCGGAGGCACGAATAAAAAATTTTCAGAGCTCTCTGAATCTAGCGGGTTTATTGATCGGTTCATACTCCGAACATTTATACCGAATATAACTGATGCCGATGAATTGATTAAGATAAGACAAAAGAACAGACAGCGGAGAAAGGCTGGCGAAAAATACCATGTTATAAAATCTATTAATGTGTCTAGGGAAGAGCTTATGCAGGCTCGAAAAGATGTACTAGACATAGAAATCCCTGATATTATCGATGATGCCATTTCAAATATTTTTATTAAACTTAACACACAAGGTAAAATTTTGTCTACCCGAAGATGGACAGACCTTGACCTAGTACTGCAAGCAGTTTCTTACTTAAACGGCAGCACTAAAGTAACGTTGGATTCACTAGAGATCCTATCCTATGTATTGGCCTCCAGTCCCGCAGATTTGGATCTAATCGCCAAGACACTACAGATGGCGGCGTTTAATCCGATTATTCAACTTACTGACCTAGAGAAAAAAGCCGAGGATCTATATAGTTCTTGCAAAGGTAAATCGGTTTCAGACGCGGCTCAAGCTGGTATTATTTCTCAAGCTATGTCAGAACTCTCAGACATCAGAGATAAAACTAATGAGATTGTTTCAAAAGCGCGACAGAATAATTGCTATACTAGCAAGCTGCAGGATTTGGTAAATAAAATAATAGATATTCATACAATGTTTGCAGCAGCAATTACGCTCGGAAAACCACTCTCAGGTAAAAAATGAAGCTAACTCAACCACAATTAAGCGAGTTAGAAGTAAACTTTAATAAAGGTAAAGACCTTTTTAATGAGACCAAAGTTTTCACTGAAATTATAACAGGTGTTCAAATTGACCTAAGTGATAGTTTGCCTGATTCAATTAAAACTATAACTTTAAATTCCCATACAAAAGCCAAGCATTTCTACAGAATGCTTCAAATAGTCCTTAAGAGGGACCATCCCGCAAGTCCTTTAAGTATTTCATTAAGAATGAAATTATTGCCCACTAGATTCGATCAATTCAATCTGCACCAAGATAGTAACTTGTTCGTATACAAAGTTGATAGATACTTAGCGGCCTCTATGGACTTGAATTTAAAAGATTTTGAAGGCTCTGTAAAAAAGTTCTGTGATGGATTAGACCAATTACTGGTTATATACTGCACTAATAAGGTACAACAGTTATGATGATGACCCCTAAGATTATTTGTGACGAAAATGGACAAGTTGTAGATTACGTTCTCTCGGATGAGGCTAAGAAAGCACTTCAATATCAGCCTCTAATTGAGAATGTCCAATTTGTCGAAGAAGATATATTTAATGAAGTTTTACAGGACTGTATCGACTTCAGGAAAATGTTGGAAGGAATCGCTAACAAAAGCGAACTTCTTGGAAAATTCACTAAGGATGTTTTCATGCTCTTATTCAAGAGCAGCCCCCCTAAATTTGTCGTAACTGTACGGCAAAGCTATGCCTACTTACTTCATATCTTAAAAGGCATCATGGAGTTTGCGGATTATGGTAATGTCAAAAAAATGACTACTATGAATGTAGCAAATTCTATTTTGATGACTACTAACATCATGGAAAGTCTTATGAGCAAGCTTTCTGATGCTGAGCTAGAATCACTTCATGCCCTAGAGAAGCAAGAGAAGGAAATGTCAACTCTTGTATCGCAGTATGAAGCTGATATGGAGCACATTAAAAACTTCGCTACAGCAGATGAGATCCGAGAACAGCTACATGAACGAATTGCGCGCACAAAAGACTTTATGGCTAAGCTGGGACTTAGCCTAATTTCAACTGAAAAAGTAATGCAGTCCGTTCTCCCACAGTTGAGCACAGTAGTACAACAAGGTGTGTCCCAAGGCTCAGACCAAGTTAAGCGATCCGTACAAGACCTTTTATCTTTCGGTGTTGGGGCAGGACAACTGCACACCGTTCACTATGAGGATATTTTGACGCTTGCAGAAATTCGTGCAAAAAATAAATGGTTTGTCCGAGTCCTGGACGAACTGAGTCGTCAAACCAAGTTCAAAGATGCCCTGAGAAAGAGCACTGCTGTTAGAGAAAACAATCAGTCATTCAATGATGTAACTCTTGGGGATGACATCTCAAAGGCACTGCCCAATGAAATCATGGAAGCAGGAATCACTGAACTCGAAGATTGCTTCTACGAAAAATTCCTAGATGAGGAACTTGACATTATCGACGATTCTGGAGATGTTCCTAAACAAAAAGGAAAATTTATCGTTCTGAAGGACGGCTCTGGCTCTATGAAATACCAGGGCAAGGATATCAAGGCGAATGCAACTGCTCTATCCTCTATCATCAAAGCTAAGGAGGACAAGCGGGAAACCGTCTTGGTCACTTTCGGGACTCGGTATGAGCTCAGTGCGCACGAATTCCCAGTAGAGGGACTTTCCGTGCAGAAAATGATCGATTCCGCCAGCGAGCATTTTGGAGGAGGCACGGATTTCGAGGTACCTTTGCAGTATGCAGCCAAACTAGTTTCATCGGGTAAGTACAAAGATGCAGATATTCTAATGCTCACCGATGGTGAATGCAATGTCTCTGAAGACTTTATCGCAGAATTCAAAGCCTTCAAAAAGCGCCACGGGGTAAAGTGCGTAGCGGTATACATCAATGTTGGAGACTCTTCATATGGAGCCGGTACCGCCATCTTAGAGAAGTTCTGTGACAAGATCATTCTTTTGTCTGACCTTATGGAAGACACTGAACTGCTTACTACAATCTTTACTATGTAAATGTCAAATGATATCACTGTTCAAGATCTACCAAATGACATAGGACAGTACCTACACAAAATAAAAATACCAAAAAAAACTGGTGGTGTAAGGATTATATATGCTCCACAAGAGCCATTAAAATCCTTACAAAAAAAAGCACTGCAGGAGCTTTATAGAAAGCGAATACGGATACCTGGGCACATTACTGCCTATAAACGAAACTGCAGTGCTTTTACTAACGCCAGTAGGCACTTTGGGTATAAGGCTTCTGTGAAATTCGATTTACAAAGCTATTTCGATAGTATAGGCACTAGAAAATTATGGGAAGTTCTTCGTATGGAAGGCATTTACGGAAAAGAAGCTGAGTATCTAATTAAACTTGGAACATACAAACAATATCTTTACCAAGGTAGCTGCTTAAGTCCATTTTTTGCTAATCTAACTTCAAAGCACTGTATTCTTCCAAGATTAAAGACAATTTGTTACCCTTATAGACTTCCAATTTACATAGTAAATAACCCCGATTTTACTATTAGCTTTATTGTCCAGGTACTCCCTGGAAGTTCCATTTACACCCCATCTTATAAATTCGATGTATTCGACATTACCGGGAACATGCCCAAAGTACTGGTCGAAATAGAAAATTGGAAGATTAAGTATCCAGGTGCTGTAAACTTCATAGAAGGACTTACTGCGCCCCAGATAATTGAAATAGCTAATGAGTACTGGTCAAATGGTAGACAGATAGATAAAGATAGAAGATTGCACTTTGGCTATACGAATGCCTCAGGACATAATGGACTATCCTGGTGCGTCGGGAGCGGCAGTAAACTAACTCGACATTCTTTGGGTAGAACTATTCTAACCATTTATTCGGACGATGTTGTAATATCGTCCAATAATCTGAGGCTCAACATGCTAAAATACGAAATTGAAAAAGCCGTGAGGAGAACGGGCTTTCACATAAATCGTAAAAAGGGTATTACCGTAATGAGATCAAATCCGCATATTACTGGATATAATATATCCAGTAGGTGCAATAATGCCACCTCAGCTCGACTATCAAATACTACCTTGGATAAAGAGATACGAAGACCTTTATATCATCTAAAGACAGGGAAACAAGCAGTTTCTGAGGACTCAGTTAGATCCCTCGCTGGAAAAATTTCATATATAAAAAAATGCAACCCTAATCATTACCAAAGGTACATTCAACAATTAAAGGAGATTACGGATCAGTCCCCAGAACTACTTAAACTCCTTCCCAAGTAAATAGAACATGCCAAAAACAGTAGACCCAAATACACCCTGGTTCACCAGACCAGATAAACCTAACTTTAAAACTTTGAGAGCGATTAAGCATAAAATAACTTCTAGTCACTCTCTTAGAGAAATAAACAAACGGACTGGCATAGATCAAGAGCTACTTTCTAAATACGAACAGGGCGCGTCCATGACAACGGAACATGCTAAATTACTGGCCGCTGACTTTGATTGTCCTCACCAGCTATTAATAGATGGGGCTAGCAAGGATTTAGCCAAATCGCTGGCTTTGACCTTTTCTCAGACCAATCCAGTTGTATCACAGTTAGCAGATGAACTTGAAGATGATGAAGATGAGGTATCCCCTAAAAACAGGAAGTTTGAACCAGTCGTAGGCTCGCCCAAACTTTCAAGGCCGTCAAGCAAACTACAAACTCTTCGCATAAGAAACTTGACAGGGGATAATGTTGTACTGGTCGTTCAACGAATAAGTGACTCTGACATTGAGATAGATGTCAGAGTCGATAAAAAACCTACTCTTGTAAAAGCCCAAAAAGAAGTCTGGCTCTCGGGCATGGTAACACAGTACAGCTGCGATGCCGCTTCTTCGAATAGAAGATCACTGTGCGACAGCGAGATTATTGAAGTCTAAAGTCGCTTTACGTCCTGTGATGGTGAAAATTTAATAACTCTTCTTTCTGAAATTATTATCTTTTCGCCAGTCATGGGGTTAATGCCAGCTCTTTGTGGTCTCACAACTACTTTCAACTTTCCCAAACCAGTTAATGACACAGAATCTCCTGTTCGTAAAGTCTCTATAACCAAGTCCAACATACTGGAAATAAGATTTTGTGCTTCGGCCTTAGTAGCTCCTGCTTTTACAGCAGTTGCTGCAACTAAATCAGAATAATTCATTCGTACACCTCTGTATAAATTATACTTTAATCATCCATGGAATATGAATTCAAAATACCCCAATACGACCACCAAGTTGAGACATTCAAGTTTGCTTTGCTCCATCCAAAATGTGCGGTATTAAGCGAAACTGGGACAGGAAAAACATCCCCAGTTGTATGCTCCATAGATTTTAGAATAAGGGCTAAACAAGTAAAAAAATGTTTGTATGTGTGCCCAGAGAACATAAAATTTGAGATAGCCAAAGAGATAAAAAAGTACTGCAATAGATCCGTAACGGTATTGCATGGTACGGCCAAGAAAAAAGCACTCCTTCTAAAGTCTAAGAGCGACTTCTATGTGATTAATTATGACAGCTTGTGGCCGCTCAGAGAAGAACTTAAAAAACGTAAATTCGATGCAGTGATATGTGACGAATCCACGTATATAAAAAATGCTACCGCTAAACGCAGCAAAGCCGTATATCAAATTAGTGAAAAGTCTAAGGTCAAGATCCTAGTCACAGGCACCCCTCTTACTAGAGATGCTTTAGATGTATTCGGCCAGTATCGTTTTCTAGACAGAGGTATATTTGGCTCCCTTTCCAGGTTTAAAGCTGAATTTTGCCAATACGCAACAGCTGGAGGGTTCCCCATACTAGTGGGGCATAAAAATCTAGATATACTTCAAGAGAGAATACACTCTATTGCCATCCGATTTAGGAAGGACGAGTGTTTAGATCTTCCTGATAAAGTATTTGTAAAACGTCCTTTTAGACTGACTGGGTCTAGTGAGATCTACGAAAACTTAAAGTACAACTCTATAGCAGAGTTAAAGACGCTGGATGTTATTCAAGCGCAAAATATCTTAACCAAAATTATAAAACTGTCTCAAGTCTGTTCTGGATTCTTGATCAATGAGGAAAGAATTCCAATAGACATAGGCAATGAAAAATTCAATGAGCTCGTTGATGTTTTGGAGGAGTCCAATCTAGAAGAAACCAAAATAATCATCTGGTGTAAATTTAGGCACTCCATAGAATCACTAATGCGCAAATTACAAAAATACGGGCCTACTTCTCTTTATGGAGATACCACAAATAAGCAAGAAGCTTTGGATAAGTTCCGGAATGACCCAACTTCAAAAATACTCGTAGCCCAAATACAAACTGGCTTTGGTTATACGGTCAATGAAGCCACTATAGCCATCTATTATGAGACAACGCATGATTTAGGACATTGGCTACAATCCATGGATCGCAACCATAGGATAGGCCAAACTTCGAAGGTGACTTACATAACCCTAGTAGCCTCAAATACTATAGAAGAATCTATTTACGAAGCATTAAAGAATAAACAAGATTTACTCAATCAAGTGACTAAGGATAATATCGATAATATCTTTAGTGGACTGGTTTAATCGACTATCTATGTTCTCAGAGAGACTTACTGTTACAGTAATAGTAATTATCATGAACGTTACAGGAATCCTGCAACACGTCTTTTGGAGCAATCTATTTCAATACGTATGTATACATACTATAACCACAGTATAATACTTCTATTAAATCTGGCGATTTAATATATCATATTATACTGTGGTTATAGTATACATACAACGCTAAAGTGAGAACAAACTAATCAGAACTCTTAGGTACGATAAGGCACTATTTAATAGCCTATTTCGTGCTATTTTCCGCGAATCGCTGAAAACGTATTATCTCTGTTTCACTTCAAGACTAAATAGACCCAGAATGCAAGCCTTCTGGGTCTCTCTTGGTAAGAGTTCAACCTAACATTCTTAGAATTCAAGGGTGCAGGAAAACCTTATGAATAAAAAATTAGAAGTATCTTCTAATATGATAGGAACAACGTACTTATTAACCCATGTAGGGGACCAACGTCCGATCTCGCAGTCACGTGTTGAGTTACAGAACTAACTCAACACGCCTCCGCGAGATGGACTCAGGTCCCCTCACCTAAGTAAGAATGTGACTGATCGGGAGAACAATGTCTCCTTATATACCTAACTCCTCTTAGATTCGTGACGTTCAAACAACAATGAACCCATGTAATTACATAGCAGTATCTGCTATGTTGTACTTATTGACAAACCCATTCGGCATAGATCCCGTGCGTACACATAGCTGCAGTGCTCATTTCCTTTCAGGAACTCTCACTGCAGCTCCGCTACCGCACTCGGATCTACCTAAGTAAGAGGACCCTTTTTAGAATAAGCTTTTAGGAGAACTTCAACTACAGAGTTCAAGTTCTAGGCTTTTGCCTGAATCAGGCAATGCGAAAAGAATACGATACAATCAAAGGTAGATCATGAGCTCCCGGGGCGGAGCCTCTGGAGCTCATGATCCTAAAGTAAAAGCTTAACCAGCCCTTAGGGGTGCATGATCAATTCAGGTACCCTGAATCAAATAAACGATGAAGTGGACTTATAGAACTAACTTAAACTAGCTAAGGGCAATTATGATAGAAACCAAATTACCAAATGGTAAGACTTTCAGGCTGAATAATTTTTCCAGCTCGCAACTACGCCTGATAAAGACATGCCCCAAAAAGTGGCAATTGCAGAAGCAATATGGTATCCCAATCAAAGACAACCTTTATTTCGCTAAAGGTAGAATACTCCATGAAGTTATCGAAAATCTACATCGGTACATGCTGGAGAATGACCAACTAAAGCCGGTTCTGGATGAGCTCAGGCAGTTCCTAACTGAGCGATTACAGGAAACCTTTCCTTACAGCAAGAAAAGCCTTCTTATAAAGAAAAAGCGGGCTAAGGCAGAGGAAAACTTAAATGATAAACAGTTGCATATAGAACGGTTGGATACATTAATCTGGCAGTCGCATAATCTATGTGAACAATTTTATAACTCGGTGGACTACGAAGTGCTTGCTGTTGAACAAGATTATGAAATGGTTTGGTGCGGGATACTCTACAAATCAGCTATCGATTTATTAATCAAACGAAATGATCTCACTATACTTGTAGACTTAAAAACTAAATCGGCAAATACACGTAATGTTGATATAGCTCAGTTTGCTACGTATGTAAAAACATTACGTGAAGCTGGAATAGAGCTAAACGGGATTGAGCAATGGGACGCTGTATATACGGCTGAGCCCAAAATTGAAAAGTTTAAAATAGATCAGCAAGTAGCTGAAGACAATATAGAACTCCTGACTGAGGATCTTCAAAATGCATTGAAAATGATCGAAACTGGTATATTCCCTAGGAATGAATACCACAATACATGCTCTTCCGAGATGTGCCCCGTATGGGACTATTGTAGAAATCCAGGAAAATTAAAGGAACTTGAAAATGTAGGTAAATTTCATCAAACCGAAGTTACGGGATACGATGAAATTTTTTAAATTATTTTCGTAACAAATTAGACAGATGTGCAACTAAACATACATAACTTAAACCGATTGTAATTCATTTTCAAATATGCTAAAAGATATTCGCATTCGTACTAATAAGAGAACCAATAAGATCAACACTGCCACCTATATGTGGACTTACCGGGGAAGAGACCAGTACGGTCTTCCTGGTAGGTTTAATAAGTCAAACATAGTTAGTTTTGTAACTGACATAGTTAGGTCAAACAAAACTTTTGGTTCCGCAAGATACACTAATTCAGGTCGTCTTGGAATTCACTTTACCGTGAACACGCAAGGCAGAATTGAGCTAACCAAAAAGGGGCATCGGCTCCTAGGCGGTAGAAGCGGCAGAGGTTCTAAATTCATGGTAACGGCCATGATCTAACAAATATGAGTATACAAAAACCAGAAGAAGCTTTAGAAGAAGAAGAACTCATAGAGGTTATCTCGGAGCTTCTTGATACCGAATCTGAAGTAGACAGAATAAAGACGGCACGACATGCTGAAAAGCTAAAAGAGCTTCTTCCATTGTTTTGTGCATACTCTGTTATAGACTTTGCAAAATTTACAAAATGTCCATACTGCCGTCATAGCATTACAAGTTGTAATTGCTACAAACAAAAAAAGAAACAACCGGAAATAGAAAATCCGTTCGAGAATTAAGGAAAGTAAATGGCTAAGCAAACTAAAGTAGAAATAATCGAAGCGGTAGAAGAAGAGAATCTTCCGGCCGTTATAAATAGCACAACTACCGATCTATCCGTTATCGATTCGTACCACCCGGAAGTTGCAGGGTACGATATTGTAGATGAAGGTGGCTTGATCGTAAAGTTTGACCACAATAATGGATTCTTTACTATACCAGACCTTCCAGATCTGGGGATGATTCAATCTATTTCAGCTACATTAATGCTAGTTGAGTTTACTCGAAAACGTTGGGTAGATGGAGCATTAGCTTGTGGGTCACAAAATGGTAAAGACGGTGTAGAAGTAGCCACAGACCGACATATCCTTTGCAAGGGTGACAGAGACGCTCAAATCCCTGTTCCACCTTGCCCGTTCTATGTTGATAGAACATGCAAACCAAATGTCAGATTTGCTTTTGTGGGATTAGTGCAAAATCAGCCTGCTCTTATGGAGCACGTCACTGGTAATTATTTAACCGTGAGTGAGATCAGAAAGCTACTAAAGAAACTAAAATTTGCCGACAAGCATTTAAGTGACGTAACACTTACTCTTAAAAAGAGTGAGAAGGGGCGTGGCTTCGAAGGTAAGAGCATGTATGGCGTATCGTTCGAAATCAAAGATGCGGATAGGCCTATTATTTCGCGTTAATCTATGTTTGACCAAGATTTCTTTATTTACTTCAAAAAATTAAACCCGCAAGCTATAGTGCCTTCTAGAGCTACTGAACTATCCTCGGGTTTGGATCTTTGCAGCCTCTCTAAAGCCGACGTAAGTTACGGTTCGGTCACAGAAATTCATACGGGGCTGGCATTGGAATTAGACCATGGGTGGGAAGGCCAGGTCAGACCTAGGTCGGGCTTAGCCCGAAAACATGGAATTACGGTAGTAAATACACCTGGAACAGTTGACTCCGATTATAGGGGAGAGTTAATCGTGTTGCTTACTAAACTAACTCCAGGGAATTATACTATCTCCCCAAAAGAAAGGATAGCTCAATTAGTAATATCGCAAGTAGCTTATCCTAAAATCATAGTGCTAAATGAATTGTCCGAAACAGATCGTGGAGTTAACGGTTTTGGTTCTTCCGGCTCATTCTAAATAGTGAGGTACTTCATCCATGAAAATGCTTAATCTAACTAAACCCATTAAACAAACTATAATTAAAAGTAAAGGGAAGTTTAGTAAAACATCGACCATTAAAATGAGGTCGTTGGAAAAGCCATTCACTCTGGATGAAGCCACCTCTACGGAGGTATTGGCAAAGCACGAAGGAATATTGAAATTAGTGGTTAAACGATTTCTCCAGTTAGGTATAAAATATAACATCACATATGACGAACTACTTCAAGTTGGTCGCATAGGCTTAATTCGTGGGTACGAATGGTGGGTTGAGCATAAACCTGAGAAAATGAAAATCTCCACTATACTAGCTCACTCCATAGAATGGGATTTATTGGATTATTTATACAGTAATTTTTCTGTCATACGCATCCCTAAATCTACCCTTAACAAGAAAATGGAAGAACTAAAACTAAGGATGGCCATGCTTGAAGACAAAGAAGCCAAGAAGCTCCCATCGCTTCCAATTGCAGTATCAATTGATAATGAGACGGAGTACTCTACGATAAAGCTGGGCCAGGATCCATATGAGAATGATATTTCATTCTTACGAGAAGAACTTGAAAAAGTTCTCGATGCATTTACCGCTGTCGAACAAGTGGTTATTAAGGGCATTTATTTTGACTGCCTCACATTTGCACAGCTTGCGGAAGATCTCAGTTTAACTAAAGAAAAAATAAAGCACATTAAAGATGATGTAATAAAAAAAATGAGAAAGCCCGGCATAGCATCGAAATTAAAAGAATACTATGAATAGAGAAGTGCTTCGGCGAAAGCATTATGCCAAAAGAAGATTGGACGAGAAACGTTCTTCGGAACGCTTTTTATCTGTAAGTCATGTTGAAATATGCTCTTGTGGCGGGGTTGCCACCTTTATCATAGAGATCTATGGGCCAAAGAACTGTGCAGAGAGGGGATTTTGCCATCTACAAAAAAAGCTACTTATTTGTTCTGATTGTTTAAACAGTATGCTTAATGTAACCGATAAGATAAAGTTAAAAAAAGAAGGCATAGACATATCGAAACTGTCACCAAAATTGGGCAATCGACCACTAAATCTGGCCCCTCCGTGAAGAATAACATGGATAAAGTTTATTTAGTTTTTAGGCGACCTAATACTGGTCCGTATAAGTACCTGTGTGCTACTTTTAGCAATAGGTCTTACGCCGAAAAGTACAGAACGGCACAAGCTGCTTTGATACTTTCAGGCCAAACATACTCGGATGAGGACAAAGCTCTGGAAGTACATCAGTACTTTGAGGGCCAATTCGAAATAGAAGAGGCTCGATTAGACGATCACATCTTCAACAATGAAATTGTACATGCGGAGCAGATATAAGTTCTGCACAAAGGTATCGTAGGTGATCAATATGGTATCCTTATCCATCTTGGTTGTAGAAGATAATAAAGACTTTAGGGCTATGGTAAGGGAGGAACTGTACACATGTAAAAATTTGGATTTTACTGTGCTCATGCCAGAGAATATCCAAGAGGCTCAAACTTTAGTATCTCTCCCTGAAGAATTTTCATGGGCTTTTTTTGACTTTGACTTGTCAGAATGGCATACATCAGAAACAGGTGATGTCTTAGCTCGAACGTATCTAGAGTCCAGCCATGCCCCGATAGAGCACATAATGGACATTTCTAGCCAACTGCACCATTTTGATGACTTGAAGTTACAGCACTTGGGCAAGCCAGGATTAATCTACTTTATTAGAAGTAATTTTTGCAGCGCTCCAGCCAGTGTTTGTACAAGGGAGTGTCAGGAGAAGTTTGAGTTAAACAATAGGAATTAAATAATAAAAATTAAATGATCGCTAAACAAATACTTGAAGAGATGGTAATGAGGGGAATCTCTTCATACCAAATTGCAAAAAATCTTGGTAAATCACAAAGTGTTGTCTACAAGGCCTTGTGTAAGTATGGCCTAAAAACTATATGCCGTCCCGGACCTAGCAACACTGCCAAAGCTAATGTTTGTAAGGACTGTTCTGCTTTAACGTCAAACATACATTTCTGCTCCTTGCGTTGCCAAGGCCACTATAGACACATTGAACAAATATCCTTATGGAAGTTAGACGATAAGTATGCACTAACTGCTAATGGGACAACAAAACAATGGTTGAAGAACTACTTACGTAACAAGTATAAGAACTCTTGTTCAAGCTGTGGATGGAACACAATTAATGTCTTTACACATAGAATCCCGCTAGAGGTGGATCACATCGATGGAAATTGGCGAAATAACAAAGAAGACAACCTTAGGTTACTTTGTCCGAATTGCCACGCTCTTACAGCCACGTATAAAGGCAGAAATAAAGGTAATGGAAGACCATTTGTGAATAGATTTGCCACCGTCCCTTAGTGGCCGATAGGACGCGATTTGTAATCGCGCAGCGAAAGCTCACGTGAGTTCAAATCTCACCGGTGGCTCCACACAACATTGATAAAGTAAAGGAACATAAAATGAATATATTACCGACATCGGATAAGGCTCTAGTTAGGCCAATCGAAGCCAGCACCAAATCAAAATTCGGTATTGAGCTAGTTACATCGTCTAAGCCAACCTTCTTTAAAGGTACCGTACTGGCCGTAGGCCCAGGAAAGAGGACAAAAGACGGAACACTTGTGCCTATGGAGGTTATCCCGGGTGACCACATACTACTTAATATCTATTCGGGGTCTAAGTTCGAAGTCAACGGTGACCCGCATCTTTTAGTCAGAGAAGAAGAAATACTGGCCAAGTTAATAGATCCAATGGTAGAGATTAGATAAGCTCCCCATGAAAACAAATAAATTTGGAAAGCTGACAATCGTAACGGGACCAATGTATAGTGGAAAAACAGAAAAGATCCTTCAGCTTATAAATAAAGCTGAGTACAGGGGAAAAACTGTACTCGCCGTCAAATACAAACTTGACAATCGATATAGCGATACTAAAATAGTATCTCACTTCGGGAGAGATCTAAAAGCTGAACCCGCTTCAACAATAGAAGAGATAAACAAGCTGGTTCAAGAACAAACTCCAAAAGTAATTGCCATTGATGAAGCTCAATTTATCAAAGGCATTAAGCAAGCCGTCAGACACTGGGTGTCAAGTGGTCTTGACGTATTTTTGTCTACGCTTGACCTCGACTGTTGGGAAGAACCTTGGCAAGAAATCAATGATCTCCTTTGCTATGCAGATAAGATATATAAACTAACTGCGGTATGCCCCACATGTAAGAAAAATGCCACTCGAACACAACTCCTAGTAGATCCGTCAGTATTCAAAGATGGCTCCAATGTTCTAATAGGCGGCAATGATCTTTATGAGCCGCGATGTAAAAATCACTTCACTCCAGCTAAACCACTGAATCTAACATAATGAACGAAGAAAACGATGGCCGTAGTGCTTGCGGCAAACCCTCTAAGCGCGCAAAAGAGAAGATACTGCCCACTCGCGAAGAAGCTGTGGCCCATGTAGCCCGGCGCGGCATAACGAAAGCCTTCAGGTGGCTGAAGGAAGACCAATTCATTGCAGCGGAGGCAAAAGCACATGAAGGACTTGACTTTTTTACCAGAGATCGAGGTAGAGAAATTGCGCTTGGACGAGTTCGAAAAGCATATACTCATATAACTAGCTCTGACCCGGTAGAAAAACCCGATTTACCTAGTGGGACAAAAATAGTTAACTATGACTCACTTCGGTCAAAGTATAAACTTTTAGTAAGGCGACTTGTTCCACAAGACCAACGAGACCAATACGCTCCAATGGTACCCAAAGAACACCTCCATTGGACAAGAGGTTTCAAAAATGGAAAGGACTCTAGCTAATGCCGACAGAAACTCATAAAGGTATACGTAATGCCATAACAGATAAATTCGTGGGTCTTCAGAATGAAAAAATTCGAAATGAAGCAAGTAAGACAGCCATAGATGCTAGATTAACAGCAATAGGAAATGGGATAGTCGGAACTGGTGGAGTTGGGACGGGGGCTCAGCAAACGGGGGAAATCGGAGATACCGTCGATGGCGTCATTGCTATACTAGCCAGCGCCGATTCTGGGTTCAAAGGTATTGCCCCGAGTGTGTCCGGATTATCGTTCAGCGCCATTACACTTGCCACTGGAGCAGCTGGTACTTTAACTGTATTTGGAGCTGATTTTCTTCCGTACCCACTCGTTAAACTTGACCCAGCCTCTGGAGCAGACATTGATGTGAGTGCCAGCGTAGTTATGAGATCATCAGGTCAGTTCGATCTAACTATTCCCAGTACTGCACCAGCGGGGACCTACCAAGTGTACATAAAGAATCCTCTCGATACTACGGCTGCGGATGTAACATCCACCCAGACTGCGGTGCTTACTAGAAGCTAATTGGAATCGAAGCGATTAAATAACCCAGACTTAGAGATTTTTTGTATCGTAGTTATTAATATAGCTATGATGCTTGTCTCCATTGTCTTAATCGCTACTTGGTAAAACAATGAATGCCGCTGTGGCGGAATGGAATACGCACATGCCTTAGGAGCATGCGCTCGAAAGGGCTTCCGGGTTCGAGTCCCGGCAGCGGCACCACGTCACACTATATGGCAAGAAAGAGAAAGAAGATAATCCCTGCAAAAATAGCTGCAGATGCCCCTGACCAACAGGGGCCGTTTTTAATCCGGGTGCATAATCCAAAGCTGCACTCAAATTGGCTGATAGATAAAAGAGCGCAGGGCGGCGTTATCTTTGAAGCGGACTGCTTTAGAGATTTAGGACTTGTAAAGATAGCCTGCACTCAGGAATTTTTAAAAGCCATTTATAGCGATTTACGTTTGGATAACCCAGGAGTACCGTTAACATCTTCGGGCCCTGAAAAATTAGAGTTCGACATTCTTAAGCTAGAAAAAATTGGAAAGTTAGTTGTAAATACAGACTTAACTTCTACTATTGAGCTCAATACTAATAAAAGTGATAAAACAAAAGACGCTTCAAAGAATGAAAAAGAACACCCCCGCACTGAAGGTACAGAAAGTGATGAGTAAGACCACTAAGCCGAAATCCAAGTCAGCCAAAGTTGTAAAGGCAGTTGCCGTTAAGAAGTCTGTGAAGGCCTCAAAGGCAATAGCTGTTGTGCCCAAGACCCCCGTGACGGTACCTACCAAAAGTGCCCCTCGACAAGTGGGTAAGAGGGCTGCTGCAGGTTCGAGAAATGTCGCTAATTCTGGAACTGCCAATAACAATAAAAGCCGTAAAGCCCCTACCAGAAAGGTTAAGCAGGCTGCTGTCGCACCTGTTAGCGGGAAAGGCACTGCTGCTAAGCAACGCACCCGAGGCGGCAATGGCGTATCATCTCGAAAAACTAATCAAAATAATGTGGCCGTAAAGAAGAGCGCCGGGAAAAGAGAAAAGGTTCCGACTCTTGTAAAAGGTTCTAAAAAGGCCACTATGCCTAGAAAGGTGTCTAAGGCTGTCGCAACTAAGCCTGCAACCACTCGCACCAATCTCAAAGGAGGTACTACGAAGAGCCGCAATAGCGGCTCGAAAAGTACAGGTTCCCGGAGAACAGTTAGCCACAATGATTCTCGGAGCCGAGCCTCCCAAAACCAAACGGGAACGAAATCTCCTGGTAAAGGCAGCCCAAGGAATCCTCGGGCTTCTTCTCACAATATTCGAACTAGTGCTGGGATAAAGACCAGTAGAATTGAAACAAATATGCCTTCGCCCGCCACTGCGCTTATGCCGCAACTTCCGGTAGACCTGATGGCGGCTAGACAAGAGGTTACCCAAACGCAACTCCCACTATCGGGGGACGCTCCTTGCTTTGGGCTCGCGCTCAGAAATGGCAATAAGATTTACTTACTTGATAGAACTCTTCAAGCTTACGCCAGCAGTAATCAGCCTGAGGAGTTTCAACCGTTTTCTGACCTAAAAACAGTTAAAATGGCTCTTGAGACATGTGATATCAGACAAGTACTATCGGATCTGCATGTGCCTTTAGAAGACCACTCTAACGTCAGTATAGCCCCAATTGAGATGAGGGCTCTCGGAGCAGCCGCTTCGATTGATATTTCCATTAATTGGAAACCTTGTCAAGCTATTAACTAATTAAATTTCAATAGGGCCATATAGCGTCGCCCAATATAACTGAACTTGATAAATAAAGTTATCTAGGCACTATTATTCTTTGTATCAAAGAACAAGTTCGAAACTAAACTTTAATTGAAGCTCCCAGTACAGGCTACTGGGACTAGCTAGATAGATAAAATAATATGATATCAAATGAAACTAAAGAATTAATCTATAATGTCAGTTCCAGCTTCGAGGGTAAAGGATTCTCCCAGGTTACTGGAAACTTCGATGGTCAGGGTATTTCATTCGGCTTTCTCCAATGGTGTCTAGGCCAAGGTTCGCTACAACCCATCTGGAAACAAGCACTATCCGATCCCATTGTTGACACTCCTTCTATACTGACGGAGTCGCAAATACAAGAAGTTACGGATCTTCTTGTAAAACCAAAAGCAGCACAAGTATCCTGGGGCGATTCTATAAGTGACCCCATAAAAAAGGCAAGGATTGTACCCGAATGGAAAACAGCCTTAGAGGCATGGGGGACTGCCACTAAGCACATTCAAATGCAAAAAGCTGAAAGTGTCCTCAGCAGGGCACTTGGTTACTGTGCTAAATTTAATCTAAAGAGCATCCGATCACTATCATTCATGTTTGACGTATGCGTACAGAATGGAAGCATACAGGATGATATTATATGGTCAATTAAACGGCGGCTCGCTCAAGAACCTCACCATAGCGAACCATCTACGCTGCTGCTCATCCTGGAGCAAAGACTTGAAAAATGTAAGCCCCAATGGCGGGAAGACGTAAGAAACCGAAAAGAGTGTATTATAAATGGATCAGGGTGGGTACATGAAAAACTAAGAGATTTGGAAAAAGAATATGGCCTCTCCGACGACAACTTCAACGAGTAATAACTTCATCACAACTACAGCCAATAATTTAACTACCGGGAATACGGGCACATACCAAGGTATGCAACAGGGTATGTATGATTACGTTACATACCCACCTCAAGTTATTCCGTATTACCCCAATCGTAATCCCTCACCGCTGTACCCATATGTACCTCAACCGTACGTACCTGGATTGGGATTTCAGGGTTACTTAAAAGAACAAGAAAAAATGGCACAATCATTTATTAAAGCACAGCAAATAGACTTCGGTAAGCATCTTCAGATTCAGGGAGATGCCAGTATTTCGGGAAAACTCACAGCGAGTGAAATCGAATGTGAGTCCATTAAGCAGAATAACCCTAAACCAACTCTAAAGGAACTAATGGACTTGGCTTGGAAGATGTATGAATTGACTGCTCAGTCTGTACTACGGACTGAGCCACCAAACAGTCTTAATCTTCCCGATATGCCAAAACTATATATAAAATATTTGAAGACACTGCGCGAAGAATTTGGTGTTTAAATGATGATCTTTTTGCCATATCCCGATTTTGAAAAATCCACCAGGTGCTTAGACTCAAAGCTTTTATGCAACCAACGAGTAGAGACCTTAAAGATATACAAGGCCTTGACATCTAATTCGCTGGGATGGCGCAATGCACCTGGAGTCAGGATGTGGCGAAATTACGAAAAAGCACTATTGCTTTATGGAATAATAGCTTGTGATGCTTGGATACGCAGAGGCTATAAGGACACACTGCAAGAACAATTTTTACACTGTATACTTATAATTCCATCAAATACCACAGATATGCCACGATGGTGCGGAAAAGACGAACTTCACGCTAGCCACCGGTCACATCTGCTGAAGGCCAATCCAGGCTATTATGAAAGATTTAATTGGAAGGAACCCAACACACTACCGTTGTGGTATCCCCAAAAAGAAAACTAATATGAAATTTACGGATCGACAAATGAAAATCTTCCTTGACAGATATGCCAAGAGAGATAAAAATACTAATCAACCTATAGAAAAATCCCCCGTAGAAATGTGGGATCGGGTCGCTAAGCATATAGCGTCAGCAGAAGCAACTCCCGAACTACAGGACCTATGGTATAAGAATTTTCTAGATGCTCTTACAGATTTTCGCTTTATTCCAGGTGGTCGCATCATGAGCGGCTCAGATTCTGGTCAAGACTCTAATAAAATGAACTGTTATTTTTTTAGTATAGAAGATACCAGAGAAAGCATCTTTCAAGAGAATCTTTGGAAAGGACTAGATATTGCTGCAAAAGGCGGCGGTGTCGGCTACAATTTTTCTAAGCTTAGACCTAAAGGTACACCTACTAAAAAAGTCGGGGGAATTGCCTCGGGCCCAGTATCTTTCATGCGAGCATACAACGAATGTTTTAAGCAAGTGAGTCAGGGCGGTTCAAGAAGGGCCGCCCTTTTAGCCACATTAGATATCAGCCATCCAGATGTGTTTGAATTTATACATGCCAAAGATAATGGCGGCTTAGAATTCTTTAATATCTCATTAGTACCTACTCAAGAATTCTGGGATGCTTTGGATAAAGACAGTGACTTTGATCTTAAATGGAACGGCACTGTTTATAGAACAGTTAAAGCCAAGCAATTATGGGAAGAATTAGGCCAATCAGCCTGGACTTCTGGAGATCCAGGACTACAAAACATAGAAACTGGCAATAAGTACAACAGTGTTTGGTATTTACCTGAACAAAAGTTACAAGGAAGTAATCCATGTGGGGAAGTCCAGTTACCCCACGATGGGGTCTGTAACTTGGGCAGTATTAATCTCTCAACTCTTATTGAGAGCGGGGAATTTAACTTTAGAGAACTTACTAAACTAACAAGCGTTGGAGTCAGATTTTTAGATAACGCTCTGACTGTTAACAAGTTCCCATTCCCTGAAATTGAAAAAGTTTCTTTACAGACCCGACGAATAGGCTTAGGCGTTACCGGACTGGCCGATGTGCTGATCAAGCTCAAGATCCGTTATGGCTCAAAAGAATCTATTGCTCTATGCGAACAGATCGCCAAAACAATTCGAGATTCTGCCTATCTCACATCGGCTAAGCTAGCCAAAGAGAAAGGTCCTTTTTCTGGGTGGTCCTCTGAGAAGTTTTTATCCCAAGGTTTTTCTACCACTCTCCCCGAAGCCATCAGAGATGTTTTAAGAATTCATGGATTGCGCAATTATCATTTATTGTCTATAGCGCCAACAGGAACTCTGTCACAACTCGCGCAAGTATGGCATTCTATTGAACCAGTATTTGCGTTCGAATTTGAAAGACACGACGGACTAGGTAAAAACATAATTAGACATCCTTTGATGGCCGAATGGATAAAAGATAATCCGGGCCAAATGGTGCCTGATTATTTTGTAGCGGCACATGAGCTTACTCCTGATGAACATTTAAATGTTCAGATAGCCTTTCAGAAATACTTTGACAACGCTATATCAAAAACAATTAATATGCCAAATAATTCAACGCCAGAAGATATCCTGATGATATATAGAAAGGCTATGAATAATGACTGCAGGGGCATTACTGTTTTTAGAGATGGATGTAAAACAGGTGTAATGAATCTTACAAATACTAAGCAAGAAGCTCCAAAGTTAGCCCTGCTAAAGCGACCATTCACACTAAAATCTCAAACGTATAAGTTAAAGCTAAATGCAAAGCAAACTTTCTATGTTACTATAGCCGAGGATGAGTCCGGTAAACCATTTGAAATATTTGTTCAATCTAAAGATTGCACACATCAAGCTTACTTAACAGCCATAACAAGACTCATAAGTGCAATCTTCCGCAGAACAGATGATCATAGTTTTATAGTTGAGCAACTGCGAAGTATTAGAGATGTGTCCAATGAATCTTTGTTCTGGGGCGGCAAAGAAGTTAAAAGCATTCCAGCTGCAATTGCATTAGTGCTTGAATATCATCTTACAAAGGATAAAAATCCAAAATACTTATCAATGTCCAAATGTCCAGAATGTGACAATATGACAATAGTAAAAGATGGAAGATGTAGTGCATGTTTAACTTGCGGTTACAGTGCATGCGATAAGTAGCTATCTATGAAAAAGACTAAAGATCACTCTGCAAGACTTGTACCCTTCGGAGGCGATATCCTGTTAGATGGGATTACCCCACCTGAGCAGGACCCAATAAATAATCCTTCACCCCTCCCCCCCAGTAAAGAAATAGTGGTTCCTCTCGAAGAAGACACAGAAGATGAAAACCACACAGAGGATGAATTTGAACCTGTGCAGTTTTTGGAGGAAGATGAAGAAGATGAAAGTCCTGTCAGGTCTAAGAAATTTCAAGAATTGACAGACAGTGAATACCAGAAGCGACACGCAAGATTTGGCCGAATTGTTCAGGAGAGCCTCGATATTCCACATCCTGGGATGATTGTTACAGCGACTGTACACACAGTAGCCAGCCCCTGCGGCTGTGCCCTAAACTATAGGCGCATTCTGATCCCTGAAAGTACTGTAAATATACACTCTGAGTGTAAGAGAGTGCATAGTCATTTCCCTAGGGAAGAGGATGAGGTAATATTCGATGTATTAGCTGAGCATAACCCGCACAGAGCAGAAAGGTTGCGGCAATTGAAAGTCCAAAGAATCGAATCATTGAAGCGCTTATTAGAATCTGCGGAGCTCAAAGATGAGCTAAAGGACTCTGCATTAAAGGCACTGGAGGTGCTGAGTCAGTAAAATGGCAAAAATGAAAATTGAGTGCAATGTTTGCGGAGACACCGAGGTTCAAATTTCACTTAGAACTGGTCTTTGCCATGATTGTGAGATTACTATGATTGGTGACCAAGCCGGTGACGAATATGGATGTGACTATGCCGAATCAAGAAAACAAGAAAATGCAAGTAACATTAAGTAATGGGCATAAGTTTGATTACAGCATCGCTGTACATGTCTATTTTAATTCCGACACTAATCAGTACTTTGTCGAGAGTAATCTCCATATGGTCGAAATACCAAAGTTTTTAAATTTCATATCGAGTGATATAGGGGAAGATGAAGTGGAAGATGTTACAAATGATGATGAAGTGCTAGACGAAGGGGCACCTGTGCAGAGTATGCAAGTACCAAAAAAAGGACAGGTTAATTAGCTATGGAGCAAAAGCCTGGCCATGAAGAAATCCCTCTGAAGGAACCGCCAATGGAACCACCAGCGGAAGTGCCAGTCGTAGAAACATTTGAACCGCTAATAGTTATCCAAACAAGAAAAAAGAAACCAAAGTATAATAATAATGGTCGTCTTTCCAGACTAAGAAGAAAGCACTCTAACAATTAAATGAGTCCCCCAGTTCAAATACGGTGGAAACAAGGTCTAAGCTCTAAAGTTTCTCCGGACTTTAAAAGATCTATCAACAAGAGCATTAAAGAACTTAGTGAGTTTATACTAGTTTCTAGCAATTCTGATTTGAGCCTAAAAATTAACATATATCCATTTTACAACTTGCCCGATGTTCATGAAAACCTGGAGTCGCTTGTTGGACTAACTTTAGTGGATGAATCAAAAATATACCTGAATTACGATCTAGTGGCATCCAAGTTAAATCCGGAAAGCGAGATGGATAGCTATTTTCTAGAAATAATACTAGTACACGAATTACTCCATGCGATAGTACAAGATAAAATTCACCACAGTTTGAAATGGGCACGAGCTGTTATGAATACGTGGGAATCCATTATTGCCGATGTACCTAAATGGAAGATGCACTCATGGGGCAAGTTCAAAGAATTTGTACTTCAAGATCTCAGAAATAATATGTCTAAATCTAAGTACTTAAAGATTGTAACGGATATCTAAAGTTGGCAACATACAGAACAGTTAACTCACGCGGTATTGTAGAAACAACTAATATACCGACGTATCGGGAAATAAAACCTTACGTAGATAGAAAATTAGTTACATGTCGAGAGCACCCTAAGAGACCGGGTGTAAAGATATTTAACTATACTTTTGAATGTGAGATGTCCCGTCTCTGGGATCCAATAACAACAATATGTAGAGGACTCATACTGGACGTGCAATTCCAACGAGTGCTCTCCAACCCTCTGCCAAAGTTTTTTCATTTCGAGGAGTATCACGGAGAATGGCCAAAAGACCCTCCAATAATCTACGAGAAGTTGGATGGGTCCTTGGGCATTCTATACTGGTTGGATGATGAACCCTACATCTCTACAAGAGGCGCTCTAGATTCCCCTCAATCCATCTGGGCTACCAAGTGGCTAAGGGATAACATAGATCCTAAGGTTCTCCCAAGGGATAAAACCTGTCTCTTGGAGATCATTTTTCCAGAAAATAGAGTAGTGGTAAAGTACGACTATTCCGATTTAGTTCTGTTGGCCGTCAGAGACATCAATACAGGTATAGAAGATCTGGCCACTACAGAACGGCTATGGGCGCATTTTAGAAAGCCTAAGATAATCTCTCCGTGCGCATTTAATACACTCAAGTCCTTTAACTCCCCAAATGAGGAAGGCTTCGTGGCCTTCTATCCTTCGACTGGACAAAGATTCAAAATTAAGTTTGAGCAGTATATGCAGCTTCATAAGATGATCAGTTGTACAACTACTCGATCTATCTGGGAACTGCTCAGGGATGGCAATTCGGAAGAGCTGATGGGGCTGATCGATAAGTTTCCAGAAGAGCTTGCTACAAGAATCATCTGTGAAAAAACTGAACTAGAAATCGAGCACTCTCGCATTTCAACACAGTGCCTAGCAGATTATAATGCCATATACTCTGAAGGAATCGATAGAAAAACATTTGCGATGATGGCACAACGTGCCACTTACCCAAGTGTATTGTTTGCAATGTTGGATGGAAAAGATGTAAATTCCATTATTTGGAAATTAATAAAGCCAAAAGAAGTCATAAGTATGAAAGAGGACAAGCATGTTTCAGTGTAAGGTCTGCAATGCACCGTACCCTACAGAGTCTGCAGCTAATTATTGCGCAACTGGCCCCGCAGAAAGACCTATATACAAACCGGATGAATCCGTAAAGGCACATTCATACACCATGCATGAAGAAACCTCCGGATGGAGAAATGCGACTGTTGTAACTTCGTATGTTGAACCTGTACTACATCACACCATGTATAAAATTCGTTTTCAATCGCGGCTCAAAGGAGAGGTCTGGGAAGCCCGATTTACGGCAGACCGTATTAAGCCGCTAAGGGGAAAATGAACTACCTAATAAATGTCACCATTACGGTGCTTAACCCAATTCATGGCTTATGACGTATAAGGAGTAAAATGGAATTAGCAATATTTCATGGAAAGACCTCAATGCACTTACCCCGCGAAATTAAATGCAAATGGAGTACCACTATAACAACTATGTGGACACCAGATGGTGTGGCGTACCATGACTACGCACTAGAAATACCCGCAAAAGAAATGGCCACTCTTTCCGATGGAGTAAAACGCTACCAGACAGAAAATGGGCAAAATTTTTATGCCCACTACAATAGTCAAAACAATGAATGGTATTTCCTGTCCGAATCGGAAGCACCTTTCAAAATCGGCGATATAGTAGCTACCTACTCGTGGCGCGATTCCAATATTACAATAGATAGAATAAAGAATGCCCCTAAGGCTAGCCACATGGGATGGGCGTACAACGAAGATAACCATTGTGGCCTCTCCCTAGATTTTAGATTAGCTACTCCGGAAGACTTTAAGAAAGCTCTGGCCTTTTATGAAACCCAACGAGACCACATAAACAGTAAAATAGAGTATCTCGAAGAACTACAAAAGGAGGCCATGTCTAAAAATGGGCTCGATACTGATGGGAATAACCCTAATATTAACGGGGATGCTCCTCGGGACGATTCTAACCCTGAGTCACCAAAAATCAACGAAAGCGGAACTCCTGGTATCCCTATTAATAGCGGAACTTGAAAAAATAGTCTCAGAGGGCTCTCCTTTGGACATGAGTAATACAATGAAGCGACTTCGTGATTTTGCCCAAAACGTTCTACCTCGATTGAAAGGATATCTATAGTGGTCACATTGAACCCAAAGAAATTACTTAATTCATTTAGTGATAAAGTGGACGTGGCCGATGCCCTAGCAAGGTCACAACTAAGAATCCTACATCTTGATGAATGTGTTAAAGCGCTCAAAGCCCTGGATATTATCTACTCGCAAGAACAAGGCGATCCAGCACTTCGCATACGGACCAAGTTAGAAGAAAAACTTATAAGCGCCATACATGAAATTGCTGATATTGGAACAAAGGATAACGGTGAAAAAAATGACTGACTTTATTAAAGTCTACGCTACAATTCTGGCTCTATCTTTCATTGCACAAGCTGGCGCGAATAAAGTTCAAGAACAATGTGACAAGCAGAACAATGAAAAGGCCAGAACTCTATGTAAGCGTTGATACTGAGGCATCTGGCCCAATCCCAGGGGAGTATAGCCTCCTCTCTATAGGTGCCTGTATCGTAGGAAATACCGATAAATCTTTCTATGCCGAGCTCAAGCCAATATCCATGTCTGCTACCCCCAGTGCCCTAGCGGTAACCAAATTCAAAATGGACACACAACTTGAAATTGGGCTAGAGCCAATAGAAGCTCTGAGGTCTTTTGAAGAGTGGATAAAGAACAGAACGGCCAATGATACCTTAAGGCCAGTAATGGTTGGATTTAATGCACCATTTGACTGGACTTATATCAATTGGTACTTCCTAAAATACTTACAGCGAAATATCTTTGGGATTTGCCCTATAGACATTAAATCCTACATGATGGGAATGTGTAAGATTCTTTGGGGAGAGACTACTAAACGAAAAATGCCAAAAATATTCAAATCAAATCTCCCCCACACTCACAATGCTCTGGATGACGCCAAGGAGCAGGCTGAGATTTTTGAAAACTTATTAAAGGAGAACAATCAATTTAATGAATACATCTCTAAATACGATCCAAGTTAGAGAACCTAACAAACAATTAATAACAACGGTACTTAGCCACTTAGCGGCAAAACTTCCATCGGGGCACATGTTTGAAGTAGTACCGATTAGTGGACTGATAAAGTGCCGAGGACCTATAATTACAAATGCGGATGCTGTCATTCTCAGATTGCAGGGGCAGATTCTCAAAGTTCTAGGCTTTCCCGATAAAGACATTAAATCAAAACTTGTGGAAGCTACCAGCGGTTTGATTGCCAAACTTCTACGAATAAGCAAGTTAGAGGCGCATGCTATTGTATCAGCATCAATCGCAGACAGAGACGATCTTGCCATGGAGTTTCTAAACGGCGCCATAAACCCCTCTGCTATAAATGTTAACAATTACTCATCGCTATTAACATTATTTAGATGGGTAGACTCGGTTCTACCTGAAGATACTCTTTCGTATCCTAAAGTATTTAATAATTCTGGCGAGGTCAGAAGCTATCTTAACGATATTATCAGAAATAAGGTCCTGGAAAGCGGAATGTCATCTGATATTTTAAAGTTAATTTCGAATGCTGTACTAGAGATTAGCTTCGGTGCAACTTGGTCTCAGCACTTTTTAACACTGCTGGATGTAGCCATCGCAGAGATAGTAGTTTGGCCGTTTAATGACAAATGTGTGTCAAAACTTGGGGCCATCTTCAATACTATTCAACCGTCTCTTCAAAGCATGAAGGACTTTAAACCAGTACCTTCAAGATATTTAAACGCCGCTAAGCCGCTAGATCCGTTAGCAGAGGCCATTGAGCAGATGCGAAAACTTTACACAGAGCAAAAACCCCATTTACAAACGTACAGTGAAACAAAAGCCCCGTTTTAATGCAAATTGAATTAACAGCTACAGAGGAAGAACTCGAAAAAGATACTAGAAAATTAAATGAGATCATGCATGGACTTGCCGCCATAATCTTTCCTGCAATTACCATGGATCAAGTTAAGGAAAGCGTTTTAGGGGCGCTTTCTTCTATTACTGGCGGCGATAAGCACTCTTACGAATCGCCGGATAAATTTGGGTTTGGCGTATGTTTGCGCAAATTAGATCATAGAGTAACAATTACTTTTTATTCAATCAAAAAAGAACCAAACATACCTGACACAAAGGAGCAAAAATAGATTATGTTTACATTTACTTATATAATGGGATTTATTATCTCGGCACTAATGGTAAACCATTGGGCCATGTCAAAGCTTCACCTATTCAACCCAGAGCAAAACGGACATATATATAAATGGGACCCGGGAACCCTTGAGTTCTGGTTATGTGCTACCGTGCTTTGGCTTTTCTGGTGGGCACTACCGTTCTTGGCCCTTTTCTTTGCCACGGGAACTTTCATGGTTGCTATCTGGGAAGACTATAGTAACTTACATAAGTCTGTGGCACACTTAATGCAGAATAGATAATACCCCACACAGTAACAAAACATTCCTTATTCTAAAACATGATAACTACACTATTTACCTTCGCTTTACTGGTAATCTATGTGATCTACGCTGTGCAAACGTTCATGAATTCGTCCCACGAACCTGTTGGGATTAGAATTATACTGTCGATTGCTCTTCCTATCTGCGATTTTATGGTACTCACCTCAGTAATCGCCATAATTGGGTTTAGAATTCTCAATGAGATCTATTTGCACAATAGAGGATATACAATTTGGGAACGCATTAAACACTTACTGCCTTCTTAAGATATGAACACCACAGAGCTTACATCTAGTATAACGACCCGGGTTAACCGAGCTTCTTGCGCAGCTCAGTATGGCTTTGGGATTGCTATAAATGAAACTGCCCGTGATGTGTATGAACTTTATAAATATCGCTGCACGCAGCTACCTGAACTTGTACTTGGTTTAGGATTTCCGATTAGAGACCTATCTGGAATTATCTCGTACAGCGACAAAAAAATACTAATCCTAGAAAACTCTATTTACTTTGAAGACTCTGAAGTTTATTTCGATCTAATTGTAGACGATCTCAGATCTGAAAATATCCAACTATTGGCAGCCATTCTTGCAGAATTGTCTACTTGCGCAAGTAAGATGGCTGGCCCAGAATCTATGAATGAACATATCCTACAGGAGGATACAAATGAAAGCAACAGAAACACTAACAATGCATAGCGACCAAATCAACCAGCTCTTAGAAACAGCTGATATCTCCAGTACGTCTGCGACCACTGTCGGGAGAAGCCAGGTGTGGACACTTAAGAACAACTCTGGAACTCTGGCCGTTGTGAGATACCCCAATGGAAGGTTTAAGAAGTCCGAGTTCTTCCCGGATCTCCTAGCACTAAAAGCCAATATTGCCTCTGGGCTAAAGCTGTCCTCACTCGACAAGATGTCTACTGAATCATTTAGAACAGTTTATAACTCCTCGGTAGCTGCCAAGAATGTAGCGCATGCCAAGAGAGTAGTACTTACAGATGTTCAAGTTACGGATACTTCTACTGACACTGTGACAGAAGTTGCAACAGAAACCTTAAGCTAATCAGACGGTTAGGCCATCTTTGATTGCCTTTCTAAATATACAATGCTACTAAAAAATAAACGATGCCAAACTTGCTTTGGCGATTTAGCAATTTCGCACCATAGGAGCCTCCAGCCTATCTACGAACTAGGATCATCCCAAGTTCGTTATGTAAAACTGGGTCCCGATAGGAATGAACATCACTGTATACACAACGGCAGTCATGACACTGGTTGGACGTTTGATGAGAAGGGGCGTCTAACCGATAAAGAGCTATACGAACGTGAGTTGGAGCTTAGACAATCATTCGAAATAATCGCAGAAAGACACAGTCGCCAAAATAGCGAGAAACTGAAAGAACTAGCGGATAAGCTAGATGCTCTAATGAAACTGAACAAGCTAAAAATTCCTGATATGTCTGACGATGCACAACCTATTTGCGATTCTGATTGCGACTGTCAGAAATGTCTGCAAGAGAGCGAGATGGACTATAAGTATGATGAGCGGTGTTAGCGAATATCAGAAACTAAAAGAAAATAGAAAGAATACAAACAAAAGCTCAAAAGGATTTTAAAATGTCTGTAACGTTTACTCAAAATGATCTACGGGGGAGAATGCACATCCCAGAACGAATCGAACCATTTATTATAGGCGCCTCCTATACTAAAAGATTGGCTGAAGAGAATGACATCGTCATAATTGATGAGGCCACTGAAACTATTGAAATCAACGCGGAGGCAACAGATGGAGAACAGGATGTATACAAACTACCGGACGGCAGCGTCTTCAAGGCTGTTTGCACTGTGACCGAAGCAACAGAGACAACTCCAAAGACTGTAAGATTTGAGTTCCCCGAAGCAGATCCTAAGTTTAAAATTGGTGATTTGATCACTTCTAAATATGCATTTAGTGCCAGCTCCCCTACCGTGTTCAAGGTGGCAAAAGTAGTGCCCATATGGGGCAGCTATAACTATTATTCAGGCGCTGATCCGCAAGCCGATGACACAATGGCTCTGTCTGAGCACGATGCTCAATTAGCGACAAAGGATACGCTTAATCGCTTTATAGAGAAGCTCGAGAACGAGGTTGTCAAATCTTTAGATAGAATTAAACTACTTAAGTCATTCGCCGACGTTAGTTAGTAAGCTCCAAGGAGTCCATTGCCTATGAATAGCCACGAATTTATTAAATTAGCCATCTCATTGGGTATTAGACTTACTCCAAAAATTAAAGCAATTTTAACATTGTTGGGTCTATCGATAACTGGGCTTGTTGTGCATAAGTTGTCCCAATTGCCTCCCCCAGAAGTAGATAAATACGATAAGTATCGACCGTGGAAACGACTGAACAGTAAAGTCTATATTGCTTATGTGGGGTATAACCAAGAAAGACTTAAAGACGTTAAAGAAAAGTTTGAACAAGCTTTTCCCAAGATTGAAATTGCCAATATTATAGAATTCGAGGCTCAGCCATCCAATAAGATATATTTCCATGTGCGCCCCAAAACTGAAGAAAAGGATGAAGAATCTGCCGAGTGGTGATTAAACGGTGCTTTCAAAATAAACATGAAATTTTCTTTCTGCTGAACTTTAGTCACTGCGCACTGTGTGGGGTAAACTACTGCTCCGCACACAGACCATTAAATAATCAATGTATACAATGTAACAATCTGTTAGAGACATTAAAAGAGGTTTAAGATATGCGAGCTAGTAACGTTGTAGCTTTATTGGGAGCTATTGCAGCTCTCTTTGGAGTTTTTTACCCAAAGCATATTTTTTTTAAGAGAGGTGTTCCCTGGGAACATATCGGAAATGGAATGTACATTCTGTACCATGATTGGTTTTGGGGTAAAAATGATAATGCTTTTAGGCTGTTCGTGCAAAATAACCCTAGAGTTAAAGTCTTGAACTCGTTCCCCCTATATACAAACATGTACGGAGCTCCGGGAGCTCTCGTGCTTGTAACTGATCAGGAAGACAAACCTCCTGTATCGAGAAAGGCCTGATATGAAGTTTCCTATCGAAGCTCCTAAACCTTCTAGGTTTATTGTGAAATTAGTCTTAGTAGTTACTGCATTTGCAGCACTAAAGATATACGATGAGTACCAAAAAGAACAATTTGCAACAGCCCTAAGAAACCTCAAAGAAAGCAAAAAAAAGCCTGAGGATAAACCCAATGTCAAAGATTCTAATCTGGCCGATAACGTGCCTAGTCCAGCTACTCCTGTTTCTAAGTGACAGCCTGATAAAGGTATTCTTACCCGCTTACAAATCATCCCATGAATCGGCAGAAGAACTCAGAGGTGCTCGACAACTTCTGGCAATATTTAAAAGCGGAAATGGGCATTTCTACGGATGTGAGACAATCCTAAAGACAGAACGGTCTGACTCTAATACACCGTGCGGTAATGCTCGGTGCCAACAAGCTAGAGGCCTAGCTCAACGATACGGGTGGAATCTATGATGTGGTTTATATCCATGGTCTGGTATTGGATTTTAAAAATTATGGCAATCATATTGGCAGCTGCAATTGCGTGTCCCCTTTCTGCGGGCATTTTGCTTTTGACTGCGCTGGTGTGCTATTTTCTGTATAACCTCGCTGGCTTAATCGCTCGGTTTGCATACGCCACTTACATACTACGAATTAAAGGGCAGCCCTAAGTAATACTAAAGAAGGCCATTGACTTAGCCTTTCACACAAACTTTAACTTATCTATATGCTAGCAGTCAATAACGAACTTATTCGATCTTTGTCCAGGCGCGTGGCGCAATCAACAGCCATCCATAAGGCCATACGACCAAATCTTAAGTCAAGGCCTAAACTTAAAGCTATGGTAAATGTAGATACTTACAAAGATATTATTTATCTACTGACCAATAAGGCAAAAGCAAATAATGAGGATGAAGATGAGGATGCCCGCACCATGAGCAGCCGTCTTGCGAAATTTCTGGCTCTTCCCTTAATGGAAGTCTATTACCACGGCACGTTAAATGACATGTCAATTGAAGAATTTTTGGATAGCCTACAACTATCACTGGATGACGATGACTTACTGGCTCGAATACGTCCTATAATGAGAAGTCTGGAGTGCGCCGATTCAAAAACATTTCATAAACTGCTTACAAGCCTTTCAAAAAAATACGAGAGTTATCGGGAGGAATCATTTGATAATAGAAGACATAGGCTAGAATCCCAGGTATTGGACCTATTCCCGAATTACGCTAGTTATGCGTTATGGGACGCACTGTACAATAGTACGGCAAATTTAATAGATGCGTATGAAGATTTGGATATAGATTTCGAAGTGTGTACAGACACTCTAATGGCAGCTCTTTATGAATACCTATTATTGCAAAAGTACGGTAAACTAAAATTTGGGCACAGCCCAATTTTCTATAACATACTAAAAAGGCATCTTCCGCTATCCTAACCTTAACAGGAGGTCAGGCATGATCCTCGGAAACCACAAAATGCTGGAATTGGTCTTGGCAAATATCAGTATGAATGATTGGGATCGTCTAATTTCAGGACTTTATCACAGAGCAGATAGCAATACCAAAAGCCTCTCAATTTTACTGGGACAAGTTGGCTTAGACCAACTGTGTATTCAAACTAATAGAGAACTCGCCCAAGTACTCAAAAAGTACGTCAATTTGCCTGAACTTTTTACATATCTTTGGGCAGCGTGTTATAATAATTCTCCAGGGTTCCAATTTAACGATATGGGGAATATCCTACAAAATCTGTTGAGTGACCCAAACTTAAAAAGGCTTATAGTCTTCTGTCACGCAGTGGACGAACAACCCAATAAAAAACTTATAGAAGTAATTACAAATATACTTATCCCGGAACATCAACTTCCGCCTGAATTTCGATTTCTGCCCACTGAATATCGAGCACATCCTAGAAGCCAACTAAGTGCAGCGGTATCCGAATACATGATTAATCGAAAATTATTGAAATGCCCAAAAACTACAAAGTTTTTAAACTTATCCCTTATAACTATTCTAACTGAAGCAAAGTCGCCATTTAATTTTGATACAAAAAGTGATATTCCTGCAGAATTTTACAAGTCATAAGAGGCCACATGTTGAACAACACCAGATTTAGGGAATCGTTTTTTAAACTAATCGAATCAATGCCTGATAGTCTCACAGACTTCAATAACTTTAGTTGGTTCCTAACGAAATTCTTAAAGCTTCCATCTAATAGCGCAGCCAAAGTATTTGCAAGACTGATCAATGCTCCAATATTCTTTATAAAAATAATGGAGCTATTAACAGATTGTGACTTGAAGCGTGTCGCCAAGCGTATACAAGATCCCGTCGTTTATCTTGGCCCAGGCACTGAGCAAGCATTCAAATTCTGGGACTTGCTGGATAAACTACACGTGGGAAACAAAAATAAGGTTTTATCTAAGATATGGGAATCTTCCCCAAGAATGCACGTAGATGATGAATTCCGGGCCTACATTTACTCTGCTGGCTTTAACAGTACAATGCGTAATTATTTTATAGACGGCGTTAACTATGCTGCCTCTCAAGTAGCCGCAGAAATCGGGAAAAGCTACGTATTGATATACGACAACACTAATACGTATTATATATTACTGTGGGCCACGCTAGTGCTACTTCGAAATTCTATTCCAACATACACAACTGACTTGCTAAACACTATGGAAGAGTTAAAGAAGTCTCAAGATGACTGAACCGATGAATACAAACGCTCGAAATGTGGAACTTCTTAAATCGTTTAAAAAAATTCTTGAAATAAGCCCTATCAAACCAATGCTACCTGGGCAGATATGTAAAATTACTTCAAACACCCCTCTAGGGCTAGTAATCGACCATGCCCACCACATGCACCAAGGTATCTGGGGATTTGCTCGATTTATAGAAGCACTGAAGGGGGACACGTATGGCGACCTAATTGCAAATTCGGAAGACCTAGTTAACTATGCCTGCAATTTATTTAAAATATCAAAATTTGAGGCATTCATGATCATCTATAGGATAGCAAAAGTAAAAGAAGTGCTTGAAGTATTACTTGATCCTGAAAAAATCTTTGGGCCAAGGTTTCCTATTGCAGCACAATTCTGGAAATCGCTAGAAGACCCCGCTATCTTTAGAAAACAGTTATTATACTTTCAGAATAATAAGTGTAAAAATGGGTTGGCCGACCTTTTAAAATTAAAGTACTGCGCGGGAGTCCCTCGGGAATCTGCAGATCGGGCGTATACGTTATTACGAGAAACATTTAAGGAACTATTTACTCCGAGTACCGATAGGTACTATGGCACGGGAAGAACAGATATTATGACTGGGGGACATGAAATTAGCGTCGGTGTTCAGGATAAAATTAATTTCGAGCATAAAACACTGCATATACTTTCCGGGCCGGTGCCCTGGATAACTTCCCGGCAAACGGGACGTATGCTAGACCCAAGCGAATAATGACTATACTACTGAAAATGCACGGAAAGGACCTTATTACTGTACTAGAGGCTGAATGTTCTTGCAAGTGCCACAGGTACCCATTCAAGGGGCACGGTGCTAAACCTCTCTACGACTTTAAGAAACAATGCATGGATTGTGGGGGATCATTGAGTTACCTGCTGCAGTCACATGAAGTTGAATGTAGTAAATATCGGTTAAAATTTTGCATTGAGTGCATCAAGTTGATTAAACAAGAACACCAACAACGAGAGTCCAAGTCTACTCTAGCGGACATCATCAAAGAACTGTCTGAAGGTTGAACCGTATAGGAGCTGTAATGAATAATTCTGACATGTCTATTTCGGATATTTCTGACCTGGAGCTTAGAGTCAACCTTTCTTCTGAGCTCAATGCATATAAGCTTGCAGGGATAAATCAAACAGAGATAACTAAATCCAAACTACACCTAGTGCCGATTTCTTCCTTGCCTGCGGGGGGAGTACCCCAAGAACTGATTCCAGCAGATTGCTCTACGCATGTCTTTGCGCTTATAGACACTAATTCTGCTCCATCTACAGTAATTCCCGTGCTCTCCTTTGGTCTTGGCCTATTTGTGCCAGATACTCTGACACTCTCTAAGTTGGTAAAGCAAGTAAATCTCTTGGCAATTCAAGTATCTGCAATGATTAGAAACTACATGTCGGGCTCCAATTATGATACCGTTCATGTAGTAAGGCCGATGACGTGTAATTTGGAGACATGCTTCTTTGAAGATCCCGAATCACATCCAGATGAAATGTATGTGCATGTCTACATGGATGCGGCCGTTAAACCGCTAGTTCCCGTTAACCCGATTACCGAACTTATCCCCCTGCCAAAACAACAAGAAGTTAAAGATGATGCTATACCCCTTAACGCCAATTGACTTGATACTTCCCATAAGTATGGGATCATTTGGTATAATTATGACCGTTCTAGGAGCGAGTAAAATAGCTGCTATATTAATCGGTTGGTATTATGAAAATTACGTATGAGTCTACAAATGAAACACGCGATATACACCAATGTCAGTGCTGTTACTGCAAAATTTATAGAGCGCATTAAAAAGCTCATAAAAGATGTGTGGACAACGTGTGAAAATATGTTTCCTTCATTTGATCAAACAACTGCAGTAGCCTAGCATATGGACACTAACGATACCAAGAACCAACTATTCGAATTCTTACTTGAATTATCTCGATGGGGAGTAGTTATTGTACTTCTCCTTGGACTTGTTTTCGCAATTAAGCGACTAGGGTTAAATATTCTTGAACCTGTTCAACTTCCTGCGGTTAAGCAAGATGGAGCAAAAGAGAAGAAAGCTTAGAGTATTCTCTTTTTGATATGAGTGTACTTCATGTATATCCAGGAAGCTTTAGTCCTCCCACTAGAGGCCATGAGAATATCGTGCGAAAAGCTGAGAAATACTTTGGCAATTTCTTTATCATTTGCTCAGAGAACCCTAACAAAAAGCCCTGGTTTACACCTGAAGAGTGCCGTGAGATGTGGCGATTGTATAAATTACCCTATCATATACCTATTCTGACTCTTCGAGAGTTTGAGTCCTATATGAGGGATCTTCGGCAGCGCAACCCAAATTTGGGAATAGCTATTATTAGAGGATTGCGTTCAGAACAAGACATGAAGGATGAGATGGACGTAATGACCCTTAACCACAGGGACTATGGGATAGAGCTGTTTACGTACATGTTCTGTGACCCAGGCTATACACACATCTCATCTAGCGCAGCTAGGTTGCTTACCGAATTTCCAGAAATATCTGGACTAGGTTATGAGCCTTATATTCATCCTGATATTGTGCCAATTCTGAAGAAACGAGCGGAGGAGTTAAATGCTAACGCCATTCGAACGGATACTGATGGGGCACCTAGTGAGCGATTACTTACTGCAGAACAAGTGGATGGCCCTGGGAAAGTCGCTACCGGGCTTTAGGGGGCTTGTACCCTGTCTTACCCACTGTCTGATATACACAATAGTAGTATCGGCATTCCTGGGTACCCTGGAAGCCTCTGCAGTGGGTGTCCTAGCAAGTTGCTGGATCTTTGCCAGTCACTGGTTTGTTGACAGGTACTCCTTGGCCTACCATTGGCTTAAATGGATAAGGAGCAGAGACATGTTAGTGGCTAATTGGTCTAATGAGCCTTTTGCCAAACTAGATGTAGCATTCTCATGTTACGTTTATGCCGTGGCCGACAATACAATTCACATACTATTAATGATACCGATGATCAAAGTACTAGGTTTGGAGTGATATAACATGATGGAACAAGTAAAGGCGTTCTTTCGTTGGCTTCTAAGTTTTGTTCAAAAACTGATCTATAAAATAGGGGAATGGATAATGGACCTTATTCAAAGATTCTTGAAGTGGCTCGGGTATTGATATCCTATGATTAACACAGAGGAACGAATGCTTCTTATGAAAACTCAGGAAACCTTTGGGTTGACTGAGAAAGAAGTAACCACACTTGAAGAAAGGGCCCAAGATAAATTTCTGTCACTAGCTAGATATGTCGGAGCCCTCCTGCGAAAAGAACTCGACGAAAATCCGAACATGCGGGAACTGGGGAGGTACCTTGCTGGTAACTGATGGGATCTCTGACAAAAACCCGGTCGATAGACTCCTCAGGAAATTAATGCTAATCTCATCACTTCTCAGCAGTATAATATTCACGCTAAAGTTCATAGTAGACAAAGATGAAAATCCATGGGTAGAAAAGTCAATTAAGTATCTGTCAAACATTGCTGGGTTTATAACTATCCTTACTGCAACACTGATGCTCCTACGAGTCTTGAAGGACGATGAATGAAGGTAATACTTAAAGTCTTAGCAGGCAGCCATGCTTATGGAATGAATACTCCCGAATCGGACGAAGACATTAGAGGCACATTTCTACCGGAGCCCGAACACATCCTAGGATTAAACCCAGGGCCAGAACAAATAGAAACTAAATCACCGGATCTAGTGCTCTGGGAATTTCGCAAATTTCTCAAATTAGGAATGGCGTGCAACCCTAATATACTAGATGTGTTATTTGCGGACCACGAATCACTTATAGAAACTTCGGGCATAGGCATCAAACTTCGTGATTTAGCACCGAAGTTCCTATCCGTAAGAGCGGCAGATACTTTCTGTGGTTACGCTATGGCACAACTTAAGCGTATAGAATCCCACCGAAAGTGGTTACTCGATCCCCCGAAAAAACAGCCAACAAGAGCAGACTTTGGCCTGAAGGATCAGCGACTAATGTCGGCTGACCAACAGGGGGCTTACCAAGAGCTAAAAGAAAAAGGCCAGGTAGTGGATGGCAGTCTACCGAGTAACTTCCTGGAGCTTTTAAATAAGGAGAAAGCCTACCAGCAGGCCCAGAGGCATTGGGACTCATATTGTAGCTGGAAAGCCCACAGGAACCCGGCTAGGGCCCTCCTGGAGGCCAAGGTAAATTTCGACTGCAAACACGCGGCACATCTAATACGTCTCCTTCGCATGGGCATAGAAATAGTGGAGGAAGGTCGTGTCTTGGTAAAGCGCCCGGATGCAGAGGAATTGCTTGAGATCAAGACGGGCAATTGGACGTATGAAGATGTAATGGAGCATGCTGAATCCCTTAAAAGTTACTTAAACTCCGTAAGAGGGTCTTCAGTACTTCCAAAAGAGCCCGACACTGAAGCAATAAATAACTTTTGCATGGATACATTAAAGCAATGTATGACATCGGCTTAGGAATAATTACAATACTTTGGCTTTTAGCGATAAGCTTCCAATTAAACTTAGAAGTAGTAACTATTGGAGATTTGTTAATTACAAGTGCCATTGGGTTTCTACTAGCACTTGGATGGACCGTCCCCGACATCTGCCTTGGGTCAAATAAAAAGTAGGAAGTAGATGCCATGTTTAAATACTTATTAGAAATGCTAAAAGCTTCAGAGTTAAATATTACTATTAGTGGAGAAGGCGTAGTCTTCAGCCCAACTATAAAAACTCCTGGGATGAAAGACCCGGACGAGGACAAAATCATTGTCATCAACTCACAAGGTCAGGGAGACCTGCAACAACTAGTAATGGAATCTGGAGGATTTAGCGGCGCTGTTCCTCAACAGGCTCCTCAAGAACTAGTAGCGACTGACCCAGGAAACACTGCGGCCGAACCCGATCTTATGGCACTGCTTAAAGACTTTGAACAATCACGCAGTAGACTTATTCGCTACTTATACGTGGATGATGAAATTATGGCGGCGAGAGCAATGAAAGATGCGGCTAAAGAATCAACGTAATAGATCGATTATTTAAGGCATAAGATCTATGAACGGTTGGCCTTTTCGACACTACGGAGGAAACATTGAATAAAATCCAATTTGTTTACTCGGAGTACTGGAGCACATGGAGCAGATTGCTGAGCCCATCTTGCACTGAATACCATGGGATGGTGGTGGAGCTGAACCTGACCCCAATAATGTCCCACGGACAGCGGGGCTGGGAAAAGCAAGTCAAACCCGCGATCATTCGGGCCCACTTCACCCCCAAGTGTAGTCCCAGAGAGTACCCGGTTGATCAGCTCCCGGGTAACATTAAAGCCTTGATGTTGACAGAGCTGGGGGAAAATTTCATGAACTACCTGCTCAATGAAAACTTCCTGGATCAGATTGATTGGGAGCTCTACGACAAGTACAATAACGGTGGGGCATCCTTCGAGCTGATCAAAAAGTCATAACCCACGGGACCTGAACTCGTGCTAATCTAAAGGAGGCAGCATGATCAACGGAGTGCCTCTCATCGGGCTCTCCCTGTCCTTCTGTGTGTCCGAACTTATCGAAGGGCATATCTCGGTCTATGACGTAGACCAAATTGTTACCTCGACACGGGCTCGGACTGAGAAGGAGTGGGAAGACGTCATCCAAGATTACAGCCGCTGGTACTGGCGGCATGACCCAGCCAAAGCACGCTGGCTGGTACGGCGACTTCGCCAGCTCGGCAAAATCCAGCAGCCGAGGCTGGAAGACGACGACCATCACCCCAACATCGGGTGCAAGTACTTTGCCCCGACGTGGTCTGAATTCCGGGTGTGGGTGACACAGTCATGGCAAATTCACTGGCAAGACAGCGTGGTCAGTGGCCAGGGCTGGCAACACTACGGGTTCAATGAGAACTGCCCTAGCTGCCAAGAATACATCAAATACTAAAACTTATGCTTATCCAAAAGGAGGTGCGCATGAGTTTTTAGCCCTTAATAAAATGAATACACAACTAACTTACGAAACGATAGAATCCGCCTTAAGACACATACAAAAACATATTTACTATAAGTAACATGAACAGCACAGAAAGCTTAAAAGCACTACGAGAACGAACCGGGATGGGGATGCTGGAATGCAGCAGCGCATTAACCGAGGCTGACGGCGAAATTGAAAAAGCGATAGATATCTTACGCACTAAAACTGCCTCTATTGTTGTCAATCCCGATAAAGAAGCCAAAGAGGGATTAGTACACACGTATACCCACCAAGGCGGCAAGCTTGCAGTAATGGTAGAAGTTAATTGCGCCACTGACTTTGTGGGTAAGAGCCCTGCATTTGGCGAGCTAGTACACAACATAGCACTACAAATTGCTGCATCTAGCCCGCAGTGGGTGTCGCCTGAGCAGGTGCCCCAGGAAGTAATAGATCGCGAGAAGGCTATTTATAAGGGGCAAGTTGCAGATAAGTCTGTGCAGCTGCAGGAGAAAATTGCTGAAGGAAAGCTACGAAAGTTCTTTGGCGAAAAGTGCTTGATGAAGCAGAAGTCCATCAAAGACGATAAGACCACTGTTGAGCAGCTTGTTCAGCAACTAGCCGGTCAGGTAAAGGAACCGATCACTATAGCCAGATTCCATCGGTACCAACTCGGGGTTAGTTAAATATGCCGAACAGCGCTGAATGCGGTTGGCGACTTACTAAGGCCGATTATAAATATTACTGTCTTCGTGTTGCGGGGCACGATGGAATGCACATGGGGATTTCCCAAGTCCATTTGGACTATGAAGAAATGACTTTAGACGAAGCGCTTGATCAACGAGTCGTATCTACTATAGAACCGTGGGGGCTTGCTACGATCTTTAAAGAGTCAATTGAAAATTGAGTGCAAAATATGGAAATGACCATTAAATTCTCCAACAAAGAAAACTGGTTTAAAGCGCTTGAATCGTTGGCTAAATGGATTACAGAACTACTGGAGTTAATGAGAAAAGTGACAGGCAATGACCAGTACTACGACCTTGAAATGCAACGAAACGGGGATGAAATAACTTTGTACTTAAAGCCGAAGTTACTTAAACAAAAAATAAAATGAGGTCTAAAGCGCAATGAACGGAAGAGACTATAAGCGAATATTTGACTTAGTTGACGATAATGGGTTTTTTGAAACGTTTGAAGATGAATCATTTTTTTCGGAGTTAAATAATAATGAACTGGCCCTCTTAATAAACCAATTCCAGAGCTCGATAGATGAACTTAATAAGTACATAAGAGCAGACAAGGCACCACCATTGGAGGATTCATGGGATGATGACGATCTAGATCATCTCGATAATCCTTCCAGATGGCGCAGATACATAAGGGAACTGATTGACGACGAGGGATTCGATTACTTATTCAAATGCTATGATACATTTGCACGCATAAAAGATGAAGGCTTTCACGAGCGTCGAAGAGCGTTCTTGGGAGCCAATAATGAATTGGCTGATTACATGGGACTTGATGATGAAATGGTAGACGTCGACATTGCGGAAGATAACGAAAAACTCGATGTATCCAAAGATAACCTGGAGAGATAAGATGCACTTAAAAACTTGGGACTTATTAAGCAATTTCTGGAATAATGCACGTGTTAAATTTAATATACTGACAACGCTAGTATTTTTAGCGGTGTTGCTGGTGGGCGATACACTATACATTATTTTGGCCCTACAGCTAGCTGGCATGATGATATGTCTTTCGAATACCTCGACGTTAGTCGCAGTAAACAACAGAGTTATAGAGAACTGGCCAAACCTCCCATCCGCGGCTCTGTGGCCCTATTACCTACTTGATGAAGTAGTGTTAAAGCCACTTAGTAAACTTAAGAAGCTGCTAAAAAAACTATCAGAAGCCGAGGACAAGTAACTATGGAACACATCAGAGACATTTTCAAAAAAGCGGCCGAAGACGTTCGATCCCTAACTCTTGAGGAGCTAATCAGGATCCAAGATATCGTAGAGGCGGTATTGGACGACAAAGCAGATGAGACACCTTGTTTAGGATGCGAAGACTTCGATCCAGCAGATGCAACTTTGGCCGAGGACGGCATTCCCGTGTGCGGTGAATGTATGGGAAGTCAAATTCGCGGATACGGAGATGCAGTAGACAGGGCATATAGCGCCAGCATCGACCTAAAGCAAGAAGTATGCGATAACAGCTAATACCATGATCTATCCATACTACTGTATTATACCCTTAACTGATGCAAATACAGCACCAACCGTTCGAAATTTAGATAGGCTTAGCTACAGCCAGTTAGTGCAATTGAGTAACCTGATAAGCTCGGCGATGGGTCAGCGTAAAACTAAGGCCTGCTCTAAATGTGTTGGGGCCTCTAATCCTATGAGATGCGCCTGTACTACGTGTGTGGAATCTATGAAAAGACACTGCAAGGCATGCCGTGGGTTGGGTATAGAAGAGTACTGTGGCGATTAATAAAGTAAATGCCAAATTTTCCTAATTATCCTAACTATACTATAGTAAATAAAAATGGCAGCATCGGCGTCAATGCCGGAATAGATTGGGGCGATGATAAGTTGACAGATAATAAATGTGTGTGCCCTCACTGCAACTGCAGATTATATAAAGAGACAGACATAGAAAAGGAAAAATCCCAGTTAAGCGATATTGTCAGCATGATGACTTTACGTGGATTTCCAATAAAATCCCTAAAGGAAATTGCAGCTACAGTGTTGAAAGCACTGTTATCTTCAGATGCAGAAGTAATGCAGCTTAAGGAAGAAAACAATGGTTTGAGGGCGCTGATAGGGGATAAGCTCTTTAAACCTCCGCTAGTCATGACTCTTCTAAATAAATTAGGGTATAGCTGGGAACGCGGCCCTAAAGAGAAATGGTGGAAGGGTGGGCCAATGAATATTAAACAAGCCGAAGCCATTGTAAAGCAAACATTAAATGCTATAGACAAAGACCCAGAGCTGCAAAAAACCATAAAAGGATACATTGAAAAAGATTTGGAGGAAAAGACAAAGGCCCTTCATGAGGAATTTGAGGAGAAGCTGAAAAGAGCAGATTCCCAAATAGCCGTTAAGTCTTCAATGCCTAGCTTTAACGGAGACTTATATCAGCTAAAGAACGCCTATACCTACCAGTACACACCTTATACCTCGGGCCCATCTGGCCCTAGCTTTACGGTCGCGTGTGACCCAGCAATTGCAGGGGACACCATATTGTTCACAAACCCACCTTCACCTGCAGATATACTAACGGTCAAGTGCGCTAATACCGATACATACGGTAACTCTGCAATTAACGCAGTTATAAACAACTCGGCCGTTTCCAACAATGACACAATCAGAACAACTACTTAAACAAGTAGACAAATTGAACAACTTCCTATTGTATAGAAATGTAAGGATCGGGAACCTTGACCAATTGTCTGTGACCATTGAAAACTATGTCAGATCAATTGAATCGGAAACGCTTGAATACCGTACGAAGTACGAGGCCCTCAAAGAAGCCACCATGGCGAAGTCAGGAATCTTTAAAGATCTTTTAAATCGTTTAGGAAACATCTGGAGATCAGACATTACGGGCGAGGATTTTTGGCGAGGTAGTAGTATGCTCGCAAGTGATGCAATTCGTATTATTAAACAAACACTTTGTAAGGAACTTAAATGAACGAAATCGAAGTTATCCAATGTCAGCAGTGCAAAGAATTAACCGAATTCTCTAGCGTAGCTAGGAAAATGCGATACCAGTGTATTATATGTAGAAAGTTTTATTCTACCAGGAATCTAGCGAGAGATTGTGAAGTTAAAGGACACGACGCACCTAAGTTTCCACTAGGTACTAAAATGGCAGCGATCAAATATGATGGCAGCAATTACAAAGTTGGCTATCTACATGTAGGTAAGGTAGTGGGCTATACTCACTTCGATGGTGGACATAAGCTAGGACACTATAATGTAGAGTACCATGACGGTACCGACCTTGAGCCGATTAAGCCAGAGGACGCCACTATTGCAGTAGCTACTGCCACTATGATGATTGCTAATGGGAAAGACAAACTACCGTAATGAGGCCAAAAAACTTTAATGGATGTATTATACCGCTGTCAATTCTGTAAAAATACATATGAAAATATAGAAGAAGCCAGCAACTGCGAGGCCCAAGTAAAAGAACTCCGAGAGAAGTACCCAAATGGCACAGTGTGCTCAGTTGCGGTTAAAGAGAAAGGAGAGTATGTTAGAATCTTGGGAAAGCTGCAAGATCTGGAGTTTGGACCAAACCATAATCTAAAGGGAGTATGGCTTGCGTATAATAGCTTAGATTGCAGTGTAGGGCAACTATACATTAAGCCCGAAGATCTGGCAGTAGGAGTGTCCACCGCACAGCTGATGTTAAAAAACAACATAGAGAGGCTTCCATAAAATGAAAGTACAATACAGGTGCGACACTTGTTCGTACATTTGCAACAGCATAGAAGACATGCTTGAGCATGAGAGCCAAAATAAAGCATTTAAAGATAAATACCCAATAGGGGCGCCTATCGTATTCTCCAATGGAGAGACGCCACTAAGACTTACTATTGGTAGAATACGAGACTATTTCTATAAAGGACTCAATTGTCCCAGTAAGTACCAATGCTGCCAAGCAGAATATGTGTTAGTAAACACATACGAAACAAATGTCTACGTACCTAACGTAATTGTTCTAAAAGGATATATGGAAGTGGCCTGCGCTCTCGCAAACCTAATGCTGGCTGCAAATATTAAAGAATTGCCTTGATAAAAACTAAGTACACTAAACACTAATAGTCAGATCAATATGCGCATTATTACTAAACGAGCCTGCCCCCACTGCAGGGGAGAGCTGAACAAAGAACAACGCAAGCATAAAATCACTACATACCAATGTGAAGTATGTGACGAAATATACTATAGCCAAGAAGCTGCCTTGAAGTGTGAGGCTAAGGGTACGTGTAATCCTCGGGGTACAATAGGGGAAGTAGTTGCAATAGTCACAGATAATCCAAGATGTGTATCAAATATTCGAAACATATCCTTAGGTAAAATTACATCTATACCAGATGTGTACAAAGGGCATTACTTTCAGAACGGTTACGATGTGCGAAACTTGGAAGATACTGAATCCATAGGCACTATCTATGAAGGACAGCTGACTTTGGCGAGAGCTTTGGGGCAGATGCTTATAACTGCGAACAAAACTAAAGTGGTATAACCAGATATGAAGACCTCAATAAGTACGCTTGATGACATCGAAATACTTAGAGCCAGGGCAGAACAAGAAGCAAGAAAGCGCGGCTTGCCAACAAGCGGCTACAGTATTCCGTTTCACGCAATAAATGTTCCTATCCCTAGCCTAAAATACCTCAAAGTATCAAACATTCCCGTACAGCGACCTATGGTCAATTGGCAATGTCAGATATGCCATAAAGAATTTGATGAGTTTGATGAGGCATCTCAATGTCATCATGAACAACTAGCCCCACAGCTCTATCCAATGGGCACTTATGCTACGAGCTATTATACCGAGAAAGAGGGCAAAGCAATTCTTGGATTGGGCCGTGTTACTGAGTATGATGCAATTGACCGTACATACACATTATCATATTTACACGATACAAACTTTAAAATATGTGACGTAGAAGAAAAGTACATGCACGCCAAAGTGGCGCTAGCCAAACTATTTGATTTTATGGGAGTAAAGGAGTTACCGTGAAAGTTAGGAATATTTATTCTTGTGAGATATGTAATACGGAATTTGATAATGTTGAACAAGCCCGAAAATGCGAAGCTAGAGGTGTTCCGTTCAACGAGTACCCTATGGGTACCGCAATAGCCTGGGACCAAGTCAATGCTGAAACTAAGCAAGGAGAGATAGTAATAGG